>WNFF01000021.1_pt1 | contig 146188 bp, 138 predicted proteins | sample 5400441 | NCBI WGS metagenome assembly WNFF01 (sample SAMN13153345, study PRJNA577476) | soil metagenome | isolation source: 120 cm saprolite under Douglas fir tree site 2 hole 3 replicate 1 | place: USA:California | collected 2015-04-18 | reverse complement strand
CCAAGGAACACGACATGATTAACCCCTTTTCCGAGAAGCAGGTACGGGAGGGCGTGATTTCCTACGGGCTATCTTCCTATGGCTATGACTTGCGCGTGGCCGACGAATTCAAGATTTTCACCAACGTCAATTGCACGGTAGTCGATCCCAAGAATTTTGATGAAAGATCTTTTGTCACCGTAAGTTCGGAATGTGCCATAGTCCCGCCGAACTCATTCGCGTTGGCGCGCTCGGTGGAATACTTCAAGATTCCCCGAGACGTGCTGACCATCTGCGTAGGCAAGTCCACCTATGCCCGCTGCGGCATTATTGTGAACGTCACCCCGTTTGAGCCGGAGTGGGAAGGCTTTGTCACGCTCGAAATCTCCAACACCACACCGTTGCCTGCCAAGATCTACGCCAACGAGGGTCTTTGCCAGATCCTTTTCTTCCAAGGGGATGAAGTGTGCGAAGTCAGCTACGCCGACCGCAAGGGCAAGTACCAGTCGCAGAAGGGAATTGTTCTGCCGAAGTTGTAGAAAGCTGGCAGCTATCAGCCCTCAGCTTTCAGCCATGCGCGCCACGTTTGCTTCTACCGACAGCGAAATGCAAAGGGGTGACGGGAGTCCTTTGTCTCTGTCAGCCACGATTCACTCACAGAGATACTTATCCAAACGCAGGAAATGCGCGAGAAGGCATTGAGCATTTTGAAAAGCCACAAATGGATCGAGCGCTTGAAAGCTGAAAACTACTTCCTGCTGTTCTCCCCCTCTTTGTACATGTACTTGATCGCGGGCTTGTAGATCAGCAGGTTGGATTGGCCGTTGCGGTTTACCTTGATGCAGCTCTTGTCGTACCACTCGATCATGCCGTGAATTTCTTCGCCGTCGCCGAGTACGATCACCATGGGAGTCTTGGACTGCATCTGCTTCTGGTAGTAGAAGTTCTCGGCGTTAGTTTGCTCCGCGGGCACGGCTTTCCGGCCGCCGCTGCCATGGCGGTCGTTACGTTCATTGCGCTCCGGACGGTCGGGCCGCTCTCTCTGTTCTCCCATCGGCGTCTGCGCGTGATTGTGGTCGGCGCGGTTCAGCGAGGGCCGGATCAGCTTGCGGTTGGCAAAGCCCTCTGCTTCCACAGGGCGATCGGCTGGAGGAGAATCGATAGCATCTTTCATGTCGCCACCCGTTAGCACGCTTTTGCGGGCCACAACACGCGCTGCTGTGATTGTGGATACTGAAGGCGTGAGTTGCTCTTAACCTAGCACAGCGATGGCGGGTATGACAATGCTCAAGTGGTGGGGGAGAAAGCACTTAGCAATTAGCAGTTGGCATTAGCACTTAGGCATTTGGATGCTTCAGTTTCACGCCGGCGGGTGACCCGGTTGCCAAATGCCAAGTGCTAATTGCTAGGTGCTTCTTTCGAGCGCCGTCGCAAATGCATCCAGCGACAACGAGCGCAATAGATTGCGGCGCATTCCGCGCTCGACGTCGTTGAGACGTTCGGCGGCGAAAGCGATCCAGTCGAAGTCCACGGCTGCCGCTAACTTCGTAAGTTCAGCCTGGATGTCAGTGTTGCGAACCAGTTCCGGTGTGCCTGAGTTGAGAAAGGCCAGGTCTCGCAGCAGGGAGTAGAGCGTGCGCAGCAGCTTTTCGATCTTGTCGCGTCCTTCGGCTCCGGCACGATAGGTTTCGGTCACCTTGAACAGCTCACTGTGGTCCGCCCCACGCAATGCCGTATTGAGGATGGTCAAAGCCTGGGTGCGAGCCGTGGTGTAACCGGCGAGATCGAAACTACGGGCGGCTCCGACGGCGCCGTTCGAAAGACGAGCTGCCAGCGCCCGCTGTTTGGCCGACCACTCGGGACGGTGTCTGGCCAGGTCGCGCTCAATCTCTTCGGCGGGCAAAGCGGCCAGAGTAACGATCATGGAGCGCGAGCGGATCGTAGGCAGCAGTTCGCTGGGATTCTCTGTCAGCAGAAAAATAGTCGCAAACTCGGGTGGTTCCTCCAGCACTTTCAGCAGCGAGTTGGCTGCTTCTTTCATAAAAGCGGACTGTGTGAAGATGTAGATCCGTTCCCTGGCCTCGCCCGGCCGGTAATAAATGGTTTCGATCACGCGTCGTACCTGGTCTACCTTGATCATCATTTGCGGCGGATCGGGCGGGACGACGAGCACGTCGGGATGTGTCTGGACAAACAGGCGTGTCTCTTTCTTGTCGGTCTCGCGCAAATTCTCGCGGGCTTCGACCGCTTCAGCGAAGCGGGCATCGAGATCCTGGGACTGGGCGATACGGACGCAGTTGGAGCACTCGCCGCAGAAGTCGGGCAAACCATCCGTGATGGTTGACGAAAGGCAATTCATCGCCTTCGCCAGCATGAGCGCCAGCGTGTACTTACCCGAACCGGCGGGACCAGCCAGAATCACCGCCTGGGGAAAGTGGTTGCGCGCCATCATGTCGCGCAGGCGATGGACAACGTCGGAATTGCCGTGGAGATCGTTAAACACAGCTGCCGGTTTTTCAGCTCTCAGCATTCAGTCAAGCCCGCACTGACTTGGCCGAGCAGGGATTTGCCGAGTTTAGCAGAATCCAGGCGGGCTAAATGCCAATTGCTAAGGGTTTGACTGAATGCTGAGAGCTCACAGCTGATAGCTGCTTCACGCCGTCTTCGCCGCAAGTTTGAGCCTGCGCCGGACGATCTCCACCATCTTCGAGTGGGTCTCTGCTGCCGTCCCCCGCGCGTCTACCAGCGCGACTCGCTGCGGCTCACGCGCTGCAATCGCCAGATAGGCACTTCGCACACGCTCGAAGAAAGCGCGGCTCTCCTGTTCGAAGCGGTTTTCGTCGTTCTTTGGGCGGCCATTCTTAGCAGCGTCTGACTTGTTGCGGCGGCGGGCGCGCTCGACGCTGGCGGCCACATCGGAATCCATCAGGATGGTGAGCGCGGGCTGCAAATCGTGGCACAAAATGTGATGCAGCGCCAGGACCGGCTCACTGCCCAGCCTGCGGCCGCCGCCCTGGTAGGCTTCGGTGGAGTCGGTGAAGCGGTCGCAGAGCACGATGCTGCCTTTCGCCAGTGCCGGTTGAATGACTTCCGCTATGTGCTGAGCGCGCGAGGCGAACATTAGCGCCAGTTCTGCCAGTGGAGAAAGCCCAGCCGTAGCAGTGTCGAGCAAGAGCCGGCGGATTTTTTCTCCGGTTGCGGTACCGCCAGGCTCACGCGTCACCACCACAGAGAATCCCTGCATGCGAAGTACACCTGCCAGTTTTTCCATCTGGGTGCTCTTGCCGCAGCCGTCGAGTCCTTCGAAGGTGATGAACCTGCCGCGATGCGCGTTTGAAGACACACGGAAATAATAAATCAGCCCTTGGCATTTGGCACTTGGCTTGAACGACAAGGCTCAACCCAAGGTGACCCGGCTTGCCGGCGACTGTTATATTCATCTGTCCTAAAAACGACCGACAAAGCAAGGAGCGTGCTCGTGGCAGCCTTCCCCGGACAGTTTTCTCGCTGTGTGTTCCTGATAATCGCTTTGGTCTCGGCCGTGTTTGCAGCGGCCAGCCCTGCCCCGCGTATCAAGCTCTTAGTGGACGGCACCGACGCGCCTCGCAAAATTTTTCATGCGCGGATGTCGATTCCCGCCAAACCGGGCACACTCACTCTCTACTACCCCAAGTGGATTCCCGGCGAACATGGGCCCACCGGTCCTATCCAGGACCTTGCCGGACTAAGGTTCGCCGCGAATGGGCAAACTCTCCACTGGCGGCGCGATCTGCTGGACGGTTGGACCTTCCACGTTGAGGTGCCTGCCGGCGCTTCCAGCGTCGAGGCATCGTTGGATTTCATTTCCCCCGCGGGCCCGGAGGGTATTTACACGGGCGGCGCCACCGCTACAGACCGGATGGCGGTGCTCAACTGGAATACGATGCTGCTCTATCCCGAGGGCTGGACCTCGGATGAACTGACCTACGAGGCAAGCTTAAAGTTGCCGGCGGAATGGAAATTCGGCACGTCGCTGCCCGTATCTGCCGAGGCCGGAGATGGGATAAACGGTCAGCGGCAAATCACCTTCAAGCCGGCATCGTTGACCATGCTGGTCGACGCCCCTGTCATCACGGGGCAGTACCTGAAAGTAGTTCTCCTGAACCCGGGGCAGACGCCTCCGGTGGAGCTGGACGTTGCCGCCGACAGCGCCGCCGCGCTCGAGCCTCCCGCTGATGTTTGGGAGCATTACAAGAACCTGGTCATACAGGCGGGCGCGCTATTTGGAGCGCAACACTACCGCGATTATCACTTCCTCTACAGCCTGAGCGACCACGTGGCGCACTTCGGCCTGGAGCACCATGAATCGAATGACAGCCGGCTGGGCGAGCGCGCTCTGGTGGATTCGCGCAAGCGGCTTCTCGGGTCGGGTCTGTTGTCTCACGAATACGTGCACTCGTGGAACGGAAAGTACCGGCGTCCCGCCGACCTCGCGACTCCCGATTATGAAAAACCCATGCAGACCGACTTGCTCTGGGTGTACGAGGGTCTGACCGAGTATCTGGGTGAGATCCTCACCGGCCGAAGCGGGGAACGAACGCCCGAACAGTTTCGCGACGCGCTGGCCTACACCGCCGCCGATCTGGATCACCGTCCGGGACGTACCTGGCGTAACTTGCAGGACACTGCCGACGGTGTTCCCTCGATGCAGGGAGCGCCCTACCAGTGGGAGTCATGGCGTCGCCCGCTCGATTATTACAACGAGGACGAACTGAACTGGCTTTGGGTGGACACCATCATCCGGCAGCAGACGCATGGCCAGAAGTCTCTGGATGATTTTTGCCGGATTTTCCACGGAGCCCCGAGCGGACCGCCGCAGGTGAAAACTTATACTTTCGAAGACGTCCTCAACACGCTGGACCAGGTAGCGCCTTACGATTGGCGCGGATTTTGGACCCAGCGCCTCGGGAACCACGGGCCGGGCGCGCCCCTGGGCGGGATCGAGGGGAGCGGCTGGAAACTGGTTTACGATGACACCCGGTCCGAACTGGTGCGAACCGGGGAAGACGACAGAGACGTGGTGAACGCAGCCTATTCGATCGGCCTGTGGCTGAAAGAAGATGGATCCATCACCGATACCGTCGAGGGCATGCCGGCAGCGCAGGCCGGAATCGGTCCGGGCATGAAGCTGACTGCGGTTAACGGGAGAAAATTCTCGGCCGAGATCCTGCGGGATACGCTCCGGCAAGGCAAAAGCGGTTCTTCTGCTCTCGAGCTTCTGGTCGAAAATACAGAGTATTACAAGACCTTCAAGCTCGACTATCACGGTGGCGAGAAATATCCCCACCTAGTGCGGGATGAAGCCACGCCGGACTTGCTGAGCGACATTATTAAGCCGCGGTAAAAGACCTTAACCGCATAGTTCGCGAAAAGAAAAGGCGCGGAGATCGCAGAGTTTCGTGTTTTGCCCTTCGCGGTTTTTGTTTGCGAACTCTGCGGCTAAGCGTTCTCTTCCTTTGTGACTCCCGCGAACAAATCACTCTCCTGCCCGACCGGATCAGCTTTCACCGCGGCCACCAAATGGAATAACTCTCGGCGGCCTCGCTTTCGCACATACTCTTCGAACAACGACCATAGCGGCTGCTGGCTGGTGTGCGCCCTGAACCCTTCAATCTTGGCTTCCAAGTAATCGCCAATCTCGATGATAGATGTGGGTGGAGCAAGAGTAACCGGCTGTCGTCCAGGGAGAACGAAGTCGGCGGTAGCGTAGTACAGCTTTTGCACGCGGTGGGGAGCCAGGGAGTCGTTGAGTTGATCCGGAAAGCGATTACTCCGTCCCGCCCAGTGAAAGGCGAGGGTGGCGAAGACCGATGCCATCGAATGGTCGGTGTGGCCGGTGACGCTGCCCCCGGGGTCAAAAGTGAGCAAGACCTGAGGACGGAATTCCCGTATGTGCAGCGCAAGATCGGAAACCACCCGCTGCATCTCCAGCCGATGGAGCTGGCCGTCGGGATAGTCCAGTACGATTCCGCGAGAGACTTTCAGTATTTCGCAAGCGGCGGCAAATTCCTTGCGGCGCAGCGCACCCAGTTCCTGATCGTTGTGCGCGCCACCGCGGTGGGTGGCGGCCTGGCCGGGGGTCAGGCAAATGACGCAAGTTTCCACTTCACGCTCCCGGTAAAGGCGCAGCGATCCGCCGAAGCTGCTGGCTTCGTCATCTGGATGGGCGGTCACGACCATCATGCGCAACATGTGGGGATTGTACCGTGAAGACTCCGTGGCGCCGACGCCCCGTCGGCGGTCTGGTGGACGGCCCGCACACCTAACGGCCGGAATACCGTGCTACCAAACCCCTAGGTCGTCTTGCTGGCCTCCAAACTGTCTGGTTCTAACTCGCCTTCCTCCAGCATGAACGCCAGCACGTCTTGCGGCACAGGTGCATTCCACACCGGCGCAAATGACTGGCGATGAAGCGGCGAGGGTCCGTATTCGCGCAAAGCCGCCAGATGCCGAGGCGTGCTGTAGCCCTTGTTCGAAGCCAGGCCGTATAACGGAAAAACCGGGTCCCATTCGACGATCATGCGGTCGCGTTCAACTTTCGCGATGATCGACGCGGCGGCGATAGAAGCGGATAGAGCATCGCCGTGAATAATCGGCTGCTGAGGGAGTTCACAGTCCAGGCGCAGCGCATCTACCAACAGGTGGTCAGCGCCGGGATTGAGACGCAACACAGCTTCACGCATGGCCAGGCGCGAGGCCTGGTAAATATTGATCTGATCAATGCGGGCGGCGTCGACGGCCGCAACTGCCCAGGCGACCGCGTGCTCGCGAATACGTTCCGCCAGAACTTCGCGACGATCTGCGGGCAGGAGTTTGGAATCCCGTAGGCCTCGGATGCGGTATTCGGGATCGAGAATAACGGCGGCCGCCACGACCGGCCCAAACAGCGAGCCACGGCCCACCTCATCCACTCCGGCCACAAACCGCGTGCCTAGTTGCCATACTTTTTTCTCAAACCTGAGTGTGCATCGCAGTTTCTTGAGCAAACGCAACTTGACGGCGGAGGCGGAAAGCGGTCTCGCGGACGCGGACTTGAGCTTTAACGACACAGAGCGGGAGCTAAAAGCTAGAAACTAGGAGCTAGAAACATCTTCGCCCAGGCCGGGGTTGTGACGCAATGTGGAAAACCGCCAGACTGCCAACCGCTGGCAAAGCGCTGTGTATTTCACTCACCCGAAGGTAACCAGAACGTGCTATTACGGCGGTAAATTGACCGTCGTGTTGCGGCTTGTTACGTTCATGCAGAGAGTTGTCCCTTGCGGCTGCCCCACTTTGATAGAAGAATTTTCCAATTCATCGCCGGAGCGCCAAACCAAGCGCATTCACGTTGCCTTGCCCATTCGCGTGACCTACTGGGACAGCGAAAGCAAGCCTGCTCTTGAAATGGCTTGTACCTACGATATTTCCGAGCACGGAGCCCGGGTCACCGGATTGCGTTGTGTCAAAGAGACGGGAGAAATCGTCGCGGTTGAGCGGGGCCGCAACCGGACCTTTTGCCGGGTGGTGTGGGTTGGCGAGCCCAACTCGGAGCTGCAGGGTCAGATCGGCATCCAGTCCGTGGAGTCCGACCGGACACTGTGGGAGGCCGAATTGCGCGACATGGAAGAAACTTACGACCCGATCCTGATCGATGGAGGTCTTAAGCGAGCCGGCACTTTCGCCTCCCATGAGCGCCGCCGCCGACGTGAGCGTTACGCCTTGGAGGGGTTAGCCGAACTGATGAAGCAAGGTCCTAACAGCGTCCACGCCAAAGGGGACTTGAGGAACATGTCAGAGATCGGTTGCCTGGTTTCGACCAAGCACACCCTGCTTCCTGGAACGGAGCTGAAAGTGGCGCTGAACGTCGGTGATTACGAATTGGCGCTAAAGGGCGAGGTCCGTCATAGCGAGCAGCAAGCGGGACTCGGAATCGAATTTCGGGAAATCCGTAAAGGCGAGCGCCAAATCCTGCAGTTTCTGGTGCGCAAGCTAGCCGAAAAACACCTCGAAGACACGTTGCAGTTTGAAGTCCACCGATAATTCCGGACTCTATCCCTCCCACAGCTGCCCGAGCTGTGCGATCACTTCCCGGCGACTTCCGCCGCGGCGTGCTCGCGATCCACGTCTTTCAGACGGGCGGCTTTACCCTTGAGCCCGCGCAGATAGTACAACTTGGCGCGGCGGACCTTGGACGAGCGCAGCAGTTCCACTCTGTCAATCACCTTGGAATGCAGAGGGAAAATACGCTCAACACCATGACCAAAGCTGATCTTACGCACCGTAAAGCTGGCTTGTGGTCCGCGACTACGTGAGATAACCACGCCTTCAAATGCCTGCAGGCGTTCCTTGTCGCCTTCTTTGATCTTCACGTGTACCCGTACGCTGTCGCCCGGAGCGAACTCAGGAATATCGGTGCGCTTGGCCTTGGCCAGAAGTTTTTCGATGATCAGGTTCGTCATGATCTTGCTCCCTTGTTCCAGTCTGTCTAAAGTTCCTTGCTTGCCACTCGGGCGAGCAGCTTTCTATCTTCGTCGCTCAGCTCGCCCCGATCCAACAGATCAGGCCGGTTCGTCAGCGTTTTCTCCAGCGCGGTGCGCCGCCGCCAACGGCGTATTTCTTCATGATTGCCCGAAACCAGCACCTCGGGAACCCGCAAGCCGCGAAAGTCCGCCGGACGCGTGTAATGCGGGTAGTCCAGCAATCCACCCGATGCGCAAGTGGAGTCGGGACCATCCCCGGCCGCCACTTCCGTTCTCGCGGTAAACGACTCCTGCCGGGTCGAAGCCTCGTTACCCAACGCGCCGGGAATGAGCCGCGTGACCGCATCCACAATCACTGCCGCGCCCAACTCGCCGCCACTTAGCACATAGTCTCCGACCGATAGTTCGCGGTCAGCCAGATGCTGACCGACGCGTTCATCCACACCTTCGTAGCGCCCACAGATCAGGACAAGTCGTTCCAGGGCCGCGAGTTTTTCCGCAACCCCCTGGTCGAAGCGGCTGCCCTGCGCCGACAGTAGCACCACACTTTGCTTCCCGCCCCCGGCAACACGTTGCGCACGGCTCTGGACCTTTAGTCCTTCAATACATTCAAAGATCGGTTCCGGCTTCAGCACCATGCCTTCGCCGCCGCCGAAAGGGCGGTCATCCACGGTGCGATGCCGGTCGCGGGCAAAAGCCCGCAAGTCGTGGACTTCGATCTCCGCCAGGCCGGCTTCCCGGGCCTTGCGGACGATGCCATAATCCAGCGGTCCGCGAAAAAAATCAGGAAAGATCGTTAAGATGTCGATCTTCATCGCGGAAACCTAAACGTCTGTCATGCTGAGCGACCAAGCCGCGCTTGCGTCCCGAAAGAGCCGATCGCCCATATCCGGCGCACTTTCTGGGGCAGGGATCCCATCGACTGCAACGGCTCGCGGGCGCCCAACAGTTGCTCCGGTCAGGACGACGATTTCTTGCCATTCCGCTGCTGTTCTTTCTCTTCCGCGGTCAGCGGCGCATTCAGTTCGAGCATGCCTTCCGGCAGATTCATGCAAATCTTCTTGCGCTCGACGTCCGCGCCGGTTAGGTACGCTTCCGCGTAAGGAATTTCGTACTCTTTCGATCCTGCTCTAACCACCAGCAGCGGCGCTTCGCCCGCTCCAAACTGGACCTCGTGAACTTGTCCAATTTCGCGGTCCCCGTCGAAGACTGCACATCCCACGAGATCGCTGACGTAAACCCATCCCGGCTCAAGCTGTGCTCGCTCGGCCTCCGAAACCTGTAACTCGCAACCGGATAATCGCTCAGCGTCCGAAATCGAGTCAATGCCAGCGAACTTCAGAACTAGATAACTCTTGTGCGGCCAAAACTCTTCAACTTCCAGTTCCCGCCGCGATCCATCGCCTCCGAGGGCCCACAGCCGCATACCCCGGTGAAACCGGTCCGGAATGTCAGTATGCAGCTCGGTTGCGACCTCGCCGCGTCGTCCCTGCGTTTTAAGGACGCGCGCAAGCGTAATGAACTGGCCCGTTATTCCAGAATCTCCAGCGTGAAACGCTTATGAAACTTCAAGGCTGCCGCGCTCAGCAGGTTGCGCATGGCACGTGCGGTGCGTCCCTGCTTGCCGATAACCCGGCCCAGATCGTTGGGGCCAACCGTGAGTTCAAGCACAGTTTCTCCACCTTCTTCGACCGGATTGACCGAAACCTGTGCGGGATCGTCAACCAGAGCTTTGGCGATCTGCTCGATCAAGACCCGCATGTCCGCGGTTGGCGCGCTTTTATTTTCTTCAGTCAAGCGGGCTCCTGCGAAGTGGAGTGAGATTTACCGTGACACCCGCACAGGCGAGGTCAGGCCACCGATGCGGTACTGGCCGGAGCGGGTCTGGACACAATCTTGCTGACCCGGTCCGACATCTTGGCGCCCTTGGATATCCAGTAGTCGACACGTTCGCGCTTGAGCTCGATGCTGGCGGGGCTGGTGCGAGGATTGTAAGTTCCCACGACCTCCACCGGACGGCCATTACGGGCGCGTTCCTTTTCGATCACCACCACCCGGTACTGCGGTTGTTTGCGCGCACCCGTGCGCGACAGACGAATCATTAACACAGAGCTTAATCCTTTCCTAATTGCTTCAGGCAGGCTCGAACAAAGGGTTATTTTTGCAGAATTTACGCGGATTAGCAAGTTGAGGTGCCTAGCGAGCCTAGCGACGCCTAGCGATCCTAGCGGGCGTGAGCGAAGCCCTAGTCCGCTGCCGAGATCGCGAGCGGCAGCCAGGGATCTGTGAAGTCAAACCCTAACCCGTATTGTGCAGCCCAGCAGCGATGCCGTTGATAGTCGCCCCCAAGGCGTAGTCCACACCATCCACGCCCGTGCCGGCACGTTTGCGTCGTAGCAGTTCAACCTGCACCAGGCTCATGGGATCAACATAAGGGTTGCGCAGGCGGATGGAGCGAGTCAGGACCGGGTTGCCTTCGAGCAGCCCTCTCTGCGCGGTGATGGAGAGAATCATACGACGAGTGCGTTCGAACTCCTCGACCAACATCCGCCAGACGCGTTCGCGCAGGTCTACGTCGGTAACCAGTTCGGCGTAGAGACGCGCAATGGTCAAGTCGGCTTTGGACATGGCTAGTTCCACGTTGCGAACCAGGTCGGAGAACAGTGGGAAGCTTCGCATCATCTCACCGAGCAGCAATTGGTGAGTGGAGTCTTGCGCCATAAATTGCTCCAGCGCGTGACCCACACCAAACCAGGCCGGCACTGCATGACGGCTCTGCATCCAGCCAAACACCCAAGGGATGGCCCGCAGGTCTTCCAGGCGGCGGCCTTGCTGGCGGCGCGGGGGACGCGAGCCGATGCGCGCATGCTCCAGTTCGTTCACCGGAGTGGCCTGCTCGAAATATTCGATCACCTCGGCGTTCTCGGCGATGTGGTGGCGATAGAAAGCGAAGGCTTCGGTGGACATTTGCTCCATCGCTGGCACCCAACGCTGGTCGGCTCCGGGCCCCGGGCCTCGGGTGCGCGTGATCGCCTCCATGCAAGACGCGATCATGATCTCAAGATTCCACTCGGCGAGAACGGGATCGGCATATTTCCAGTTGAGAACCTCGCCCTGCTCGGTAATCCGAATCTCGCCGGAAAAATCGCCAACCGGCTGCGCCAGAATGGCCGTGTGGGTGGGACCGCCGCCACGTCCCACCGTGCCGCCGCGGCCGTGAAACAGTCGCAGCTTCACCTTGCACACCCGCGCCGCGCGGTGCAATTCACGATGCGCTTTGTACAGCTCCCAAATACTGGTCAACATGCCACCGTCTTTGTTGGAATCGGAATAGCCCAGCATGACTTCCTGCCATCGTCCCCAGGAGTCGAGCAGCGGTTGATAGTCCGGTGCGCGCCATATGCGCTCCATAACGCCAGCCGAAGAACGCAAGGCTTCGATGGATTCGAACAGCGGCACCGGCATCAGCCCGGGGTCATCGGCCGAGGCGGCAACCTGCACATCGCTCATGGCGGCCAATCGCGTGACCGCGAGCACGTCGTCCTCCGACTGTGCCCCGCTGATGATGTAGTTGCGAATTGCGCTGCAGGGATAGGCCTTCTTCAGCTTCGCGATTTCTCGGAAAGTGTCGAGAACGTCCTGGGTCGATGCAGAAATCTCTTGAGGCGCGCCCACCCGGGGGGCGGGCCTAGATCCGATCTTTACTCCCCCCTCAACTGCCACCTCTGCTCCCACTTCCGCTCCGACCTTCACTCCGAGCTCGGCTAGCGCTTGCGCGTGCACCCGCGCGTGCTGGCGAATGTCGAGGGTCGAGAGATGAAATCCAAAGGTGCGCACTTTTCGCAGAAGAGGGTCAATGATGAGCTCGGCCAGCCGCAGGCCACGGTTCGCGGCGAGGCTTTCACGGATCAACGAAAGGTCGCTTTCGAACTCCTTGCTCGATGGGTACGACTCAGGATCGCTGAGTCCTTCGCGGGTATGGCGCAGCCGGATCACGATCAGTTTGAGCAGGCGCCGATAAAGCTCGGAGCTGGAAATCCTGGACTGGCGCGAGAATTCGTCGCCAATCCGGGCACTGTAATCCGCGAGGCGCTGACGGACCGCCTCAGAAACCGGCACCCGGCGGGAAGAAGCGCTGAGTTGATCTGTGTCGCGCTCCAGTTCCGCGATGTAGTGGCCAATGATCGTATTCCGCGCCCGTTGCAACGCCTCGCGCGTGGAATCCGCAGTGACAAACGGGTTGCCATCGCGATCTCCGCCTATCCAGGAGCCGAAGGAGAGAAGTTGAGGGAGATCGCGGTCGTCAACCTGGAAATCGTAGACCTGGCGAAAAGAGTCGGCGAGTTCGTCGTAAACCCGGGGCAGAGCAGCAAACAGCGACATAGGATAGTGGTCGAGTCCCATGCGGATCTCGTCAGTGACCAAGGGCTTTTCCATGCGCACTTCATCGGTCTGCCATAGCGCCGTCACTTCCGCAACGATCAACGCTTCGAACTGGCTGGCGTCGGCTTCAGTCAAAGGCAGACGGTCCAGCCTCTCTAATTGTTTGGCAATGCGGCGGCGCTTGAGCAGCACCGTCCGGCGAGCCACTTCGGTGGGATGGGCGGTGAAAACCGGCACGACTCTTATCTGACGCAGCACCGCCATAGCCTGATCGATGCTGATCCCGGCGGCGCGCATGCGCTTCAGCGTGCCTCGGAAAGAGCCTTCCAAAGCCGACTGCTCGGCATGCAATTTGGCCGCGCGACGCCGGCGTTTGCGGTGTGTGGTTTCCGCGAGGTTGGTGAGCTCGAAATAAATTGCGAAGGCCTTGGTAACGCGGTGCGCCTCTTCAACCATCAATCCCGACACAATGTTCCGCGCCTGAGTGAGTAGAGGATCTTTAAAATCCAGATCATTGAAATTTGGAGCCGCGGTTTGTGGCCGCGGCTGCTCGCGATGCTGAATCTCGCGGTGTTGGATAAAAATGCGGCGTAACTCCTCGACCACGCCGAGCAAGGACTCACCACACTGCTCGACAAGAACCCGGCCCAGCAAGGTGCCGAGCGAGCGGACGTCACGGCGGAGGGGGAGATCCTTGGCGGGATCGGTGGTGCTCGCAGTCAGCTCAGCAAGCCGGCTGCGCTGGTCATCAGCGCTCCAAAGGGACGAGTCACCCATGTCCAATCATAATTGAAAAACTTCTGAATGTACTCATGAGCGCGGCTGGAGCAGGCGGAGAAGTGCCTCCGCCGGCTCCGGTCGGTCGGTGTAGTCTTCGCTGGCCGAGGCGTAGAGCACGGTGCCGTCACGCTCGAGGATGAAGGTGGCGGGAATGGGTAGTTCCCAACTATCATCGCCATTGGCGAACGGCAGGTTGACAAAAGCTCGGCGGTAGATCGCCTGCTGCTCGTCCGGCACGCGGTAGACGAGCCCAAACTGGCGAGCGACGTTGTTTCCAGCGTCGCTCAGCAACGGAAAGCGCAGTTTGTGCTGATCGGCCATGAAGAATGACTGTTGAACCGTCTGGGGTGAGATCGCCAGCAGCGCTGCTCCGGCCTGCTCGATACGCGGCAGAATCAGATTCATGGCTTCCAGTTGGCCGACGCAGAACGGGCACCAGCGGCCGCGGAAAAAACAGATCACCAGGCGGCCTGGGCTCAACAGCTCAGCCGACGACACCGGATTGCCGGTGTGGTCTCTCAGTTCGAAGGCCGGAGCTTTGGCACCGATCGCGAGGACGCTTTCGCCGCGGTGTGCTTGTTTCAGTTGAGCGATAACGCGGGCGTGGATGGCTTGCGTCTCAGGCGAAACGTACCTTGCGATGAGTTTTTTGCGCTCGGCGAAAACTTCACGCAGAGAGCGGGTGTCCGTGCGGGGACTGGATTCTTCCAGCGAGCGCCACTTCATAAAGCAGACCTGCACCTCGGGCGTGAGATCTCAGCCACGAACTTGACGGCAAAGGAATTGTACTCTGCGAGAGGAATCAGGCTGAAGTCCGAAGTCTGAGGCCGACGCCCGCTTCTACGTTCCCGGCATCTTCATCCCCGCCAGCTTGCGCGCGAAGCTGGGTTTCCCGATTTGCTTGAACATTTTTCGCATCTGCGCGTATTGGCGCAGCAGGTTGTTGACTTCCTGCACGCTGGTGCCGGAGCCTCGGGCGATACGTTTGCGCCGGCTTCCGTTCATGACCTCATGGTGCATGCGCTCGTGCTGGGTCATCGAATTGATGATGGCCTCAACCCGATTGAGCTGTTTTTCATCCACTTTGTCGGCGTGCTTCTGTATTCCCGCGAAGGGGCCGACGCTGGGCAGCATGCCCATCAGGTTCTGGATCGATCCCATCCTCTTTATCTGACGCAACTGGTCGCGAAAATCTTCCAGGGAAAACCCGTCGCCCGAGAGCGCTCGGCTGGCCATCTCCTGGGCTTTTTTCTTGTCGACATTCTGTTCGGCCTTTTCGATCAGCGAAAGAATGTCGCCCATACCCAGAATGCGGGAGACGATGCGATCGGGATGGAAGGGCTCGAGCGCGTCGTACTTTTCGCCCATGCCGATGAACTTGATCGGCTGTCCCGTAACCTGGCGGATGGAAAGCGCCGCGCCGCCGCGGGCATCACCGTCCATTTTGGTGAGGACGACCCCGGTGAGCGCCAGCTTCTTGTGGAACTCGTCGGCGGAATTTACCGCATCCTGTCCGGTCATGGCGTCGGCCACGAATAGGATTTCCTGCGGATTGAGCAGCCGCTTGAGCGACTGCATCTCGTCCATCAGTTGATCGTCGATGTGCAGGCGGCCTGCGGTGTCCACGATCAGCACGTCCGAGCCAGTGTTGATGGCCTCACGGCGCGCTTCTTTTGCCAAACGCTCGACGGTGGCGGTATTGGCATCGGTCACTTCACCCTCGTAGATGTTGGCCTTGATCGCCTGGGCCACGACTCTAAGCTGCTCACGGGCCGCAGGGCGGTAAACGTCGACCGAGACCAGCAGTGGGCGGTGTCCGCCATTTTTTAGCCAGTTGGCTAGCTTGCCCGACGTGGTGGTCTTGCCCGATCCTTGCAGGCCGGCCATGAGCACGACCGTCGGAGGTTGGGACGCGAACTTGAGCTTGGCGGTATCGCGGCCGAGAACCTCGATCAACTCATCACGCAGAATCTTGATGACCTGTTCGCCGGGCGAAAGTGCAGTCGCCACCTGCTGGCCAACTGCCTTCTCCTGGATGTGATCAATCAGTTGCTTTACGACCTTAAAGTTGACGTCAGCCTCGAGCAGCGCCAGACGGATTGCGCGCAGTGCTTCCTGAATGTTTTCTTCATTAAGGACCGCCTCGCCCCGCAAGGTCTTGAACGCGCGCTGAAGCTTTTCTGAAAGATTCTCGAACATAAGGGTAGGAGGCTATTTTAGCAGCCTGGTTCCGCCCGCCGAGGTCTGGTCGAACAAACCCTTTCCACACCGTGGAAGAGCGTTTGGGGGGAACAAGACTCCCGGCCGGTTGCCGGCTATCTTCCATCCGGCATGAATACTCTGGCGGCGCCTATAGATTCGGTTTTGACCAGCCAATTTGCCCATCCTTAAGAACTATGTTGAATGCGGCGATCCGACTAAAACTGAAAGAGAGATGCAGAAGTAGGAAGACTTGTGCTCGCTCGAGTCGCCGTCAGGAAGCCTTTGGAGCGAAAACCTCTCGGGCTGCGATCACCGTATTGCAGTGGATGGTTACGGTGTCCTTCACATTTCTGGCGTAGCCTCCGGCGTAGGTCACCATCGCCGGAATGTTTCGCGCCCTGGCTATGCGGAACAGGAGTTCATCACGCACTTTGAGCCCTTCGAGAGTCAGCGCCAGTCCGCCCAGCTGGTCTTCGCGATACGGGTCAGCGCCCGCGATGTAGCAGATCAAGTCGGGTTCGAACTGGCGCAGGCCAGAACTGAGCGCGTTGTCGAGCCAGGCTAAATAATCGTCGTCGCCGATCCCGTCGGGCAGATCAACATCAATCGAGGAGGGCGGCTTCCACGCGGGATAGTTGTTGTGCTGGTGCAGGGAGATCGTAAACACATCACCGGCGTGGTGCGTCTTTTCTCTGTGCGATGGGCCGGTGCGCGACTGGCCCGCGGCGGAACCTACGGTGGGCGCCGCGGTTGAGGGCAGAGGCTCGCTGGGAACGCGCGTGCTGGCAAAAATGGCAGCCGTCCCATTGCCATGGTGAACGTCGCAGTCGACGATCATGGCAGTGCGAATCTTGTCCTCTCGCTGCATGCGGCGTACGGCTACGGCCACGTCGTGGATCATGCAAAAGCCTTCACCGTGGTCCGGGAAGGCATGGTGGAAGCCGCCTCCGATGTTGAGGGCCACGCAATCCTGAAGCGCGTGTTCCGCTGCGAGAATCGAGCCGCCCGCGGCCAGCCAAAAGGCTCGTACCAGCTCCGGCGAGTAAGGAATTTCCATCTGCATTTCTTCGCTGGGAGAGAGTGTCCCAGTCTTCAGCTTTTGCACGTACTGCGGAGTGTGAACCAGCAAAATGTCCTGATCCGATGCCGGCTGCGGGGTGACAAAGTCAGACGGTTCGGCCATGGCGGATGCGAGTAACTGGTCATGAACCAAGCGATATTTTTCAGCCGGGAAGACGTGGCTGCCAATCGGCAGATAGTAGTCGTCGCTATAGATCAGTTTGAAGGGAAGCATGGAAGCAAGTCGTCAGTCGTCGGTCTTCGCTCGTCAGGCGAACGGTGGCTATCGTTTTCGGTTTGTCGGCGGCGGGGGGGCTAAGTGCCGGCGCACCGGCACGATCGCGCCCTTGGAAGGATCGGCCGCAGCGCTGGCCCGCGATAGCACTTCCTCCTGGATGTACTTGACGAAATCCTGAATCTGAAGCTGCATCTCCTCCATGCGCTCGCGCATTTGCAGAATAATGGCGATGCCGCTGATGTTTACGGCCAGGTCGCGGGCTAGCGTGAGAATGAACTCCAGCCGCTGCAAATCTTCGTCAGTGTATAAGCGAGTGTTGCCTTCGGTGCGCGAGGGCTTGAGCAGGCCCTCCCGCTCATAGAGACGTAAGGTCTGGGGATGTATGCCATACATCTCAGCGACCGCCGAGATCATATACGCGCCCTTGGATTTACGTTTGACCATTTTCCGACTTCATTACTTTACAGCAAAAGACAGAAGCCACGGATCAACACAGCTCCTCACGAGTAAATCCGTGAACGTGTTGATCCGTGGCTGATTTCGATCAAACTGCGGCTTACGGCTTCTCTGCCACCGGCGCCCAGCCGGCGGGCTTCAACGCCAGATTGAGGACATAGGCCAACACGCCCGCACCGATGAGAAGCATTCCGAAAGCAAAGGAGCTCATGCCCAGCACCTGCTCGTGCTGGCTGCGGACTATCGAGAATCCAAGTAGCAGCATAGGAGCCACTCCGACCGCTATCGCTCCGAACAGTCCTCCGGGAACGCGGAACGGACGCCGAAGTTCGGGCTCGCGGATGCGCAGAACCACCAGGGCTACGAACTCCAGGCTCAGGCTGGCTCCGTAGAGCAGAATATCGATGGTCACCAGGCGTTCGAAGCCCAGGCCGAGGCACAGGGCCCATCCGATGGCGCAGACCAGAATTGCCACCCAGGGCGCGCGTGAGCGCGGGTGCAGCCTGGCAAAAATCTGTGGCAGCATGCCGTCCTGGGCCATGGCCAGGGGGAGACGGGAATAACTCATCACCAGGGCATTGAACATGCCAAAGCCGCTGATCATGCCTCCCAGAGCCAGGCCAACGCGCAGCAGGGGGCCGCCGAGCAGGCCGGCGATGTCCGCCCAGAAGCCGGTTTCCCAGGCGCTGGAGGAAAGCCCGGTCATCCACATCGCGACCACGGGAACGATATAGCTCAGGGCCACGATCACCACCGCAGCCAGCATGGCGCGCGGATAAGTGCGCTGCGGACGCTCCACCTCGGTAGCAATGGTCGAGGCATTGTCCCAGCCCATGTAGTTCCACATGCAGATGAGCAGGCCGCCGAGAATGTCGGTTGTAGAAGCGGTCGGCCTGGTCACGGCATCGGCCAGCGCCCCAAACTTGAAGGGAGCGATGGCCACAATCAGAAGGAACGGCGCCGAGAGGGCGAAAAACAGCCACAACGACGTGGTCGAGACCACCCGGACTCCGGCAATATTCAGCAGCGCGCAGACAATTACCACCGCCAAAGCGACCATCACTCCCCGATGCCCCTCGGCGAACCAGGGAAACAAGCGGTCGAGATAGAGCACAAAGAGAGTGGGATAAATCGCCATGTCGAAAATCGAGGCAACCAGCGAAAGCCAGGCTTCCTGGAATCCCCAGAAGTTGCCCATGGCGCGACGGACCCAGGCGTAATAGCCGCCCTCAAAGGGCAGTGCGCTGGAAAGTTCGCCGATCATGAACGCGGTCGGCAGACTCCAGAGAATCGGAGTTAGCAGCAGGATGAGAATAGCTTTGCCGTAGCCGGCGCCGTGCACGATGTCTTCCGTGCCGTACGTGCCGCCTGACACCATAAAGAAGGTGGCGGCGACCAGCGGCCAGAGCGTGAGGCGGGCCGATTTTTTCCGGCTGGGAGCCTTTTCCCGCTTAGAAACTACGGTGGGTGGTTGGGAATTTTGACGCGGCGCGCTAGCTGTTGCCAATTTCGACGGCTTCCTCCTCGGGCGTTCCTTGCGCTAACAGAATTAGGCTGGAAGCAAGTTCGCAGCCGTGAGCATACGGCAAATTAGATGCAGTGTAAAAATAATTCTCAAACATTTTTTTGTGGGGTGATACGAAGACAATAGACGCAAATACGATTCAGCGAGTGTGGCTCAGTTTTTTCGAGCTTGGTTTCTTCGAAGATCAGCTCGAATTGTTCCCAGGATTGCGCCAAGGGAGAGACCAAGAGCCAATCCCGATCCGATGCTAAGCATCCATCCGAGCCCAAGATAGGGGAGCCAGAGTCCGGAAAGAAGACCGATCGTCAGCCAATTGCGAAGCCGAGGGGATCGGCGGGCTGCGTATATTTGTTCCTGATGTCGGCCCGCACTAGTCCGAAAGCGACTCCCAGGGCGAGGCCGAGGCCCACTCCAGCTGCCCCCTGGTAAACACTAGATTCCTGGAACAACGTCGATCGCGAATCCGATGGCAAACCAGAGAGGATCTGCAGGCCTTCCTCCAGCGGGGATCAGACCTTGCTCCAGAGCTCAGCGCGGGGGTCTTCCGGATTTAATTTGGCCAATTCGCGCAGGATTTCTTTGGAGCGCTCGTCCCGGGGCATGGGAACGGTGAGCTTGATCTCAACGATCTCGTCACCACGGGTGCCCTCCTGGGTGGCCGACGGCACGCCCTTTTCGCGCAGGCGCAGCTTTTGTCCGGACTGGGTTCCGGGCGGAATCTTGAGCAAGGTGCGACCGTCGATCGTGGGAACCTCAATCTTGGCACCCAATGCGGCCTCCGTGGCAGACACGGGAACGGTGATGCGAATGTCGTCACCCTCGCGGTGGAAGACCGGGTGGTCCGCAGTTCGGATGATGACGTACAGGTCGCCGGCCGGACCTCCGCGCACTCCTGCATTGCCCCTGCTGGCGATGCGGATGCGCTGGCCATCGCGGGTTCCGCCCTTGATGCGGACCTCGAGTGGTTCCGTGCGCTCCACGGTGCCTTCACCGTGGCATTGCGGGCAGCTAGAGATATTCTTTCCGGTTCCGTGGCAGCGCGGACAAGGAACGTTAAACTTCATACGCCCGCCAGTCTGCGTGACCTGGCCTTTCCCGCCGCACTCCGGGCAGGTGCCCGCGGACTCGATAAAGCCCTGGCCGCGGCAGTGCGGACAGGAATCACGCCGGGTAATATTCAGGCGCATCACGCCGCCACGAATCGCCGTCCAGAAGGGCACGTTGACTTGGTACTCCAGATCGGAGCCGGGCTCGGGACCCTCCTGCACTGCACCGCCGCGCCCGCCGAAAATTCCGGAGAAAATATCGCGGAAGCTGCCCGTGCCCGAGCTGCTGGCTTTTCGGCCCTTGCCGCCTTCGAACATGTCGGAGAAGTCGAAGCCGCCGAAATCGAAGTTCGTGCCATGCGCCCCACCGGTGCCCTCCGCCCCGGGGAAACCCGGGCCAGGTGCGCTACCCGGACCACCTCCGGCTCGAGCATAGGCTTCGGCCGTAGCAGCATCGATGTTGTCGGAATAAAACCCGACTTGGTCGTAAATCTTCCGCTTCTTGGGATCGCTTAGAACATCGTTGGCTTCGGAGAGGGTCTTGAATTTCTCTTCTGCGACCTTATCGCCGGGATTGACGTCGGGATGGAATTTGCGTGCCAGCTTGCGAAAGGCCTTGCGAATGTCGTCCGCCGAAGCGGATTTCTTCACGCCGAGGATTTCGTAGTAGTTTTTTTTGGTGGTGGTGGCCATCGCCTAAGGTTCATCCTAACCAAACTTTGCCATCCCCCGGTTTAGTTCGGCCTATTCTGCCGATCTTTTTCCAGAACACCGATCCGCTCGTAGTCTGACCCATCGATGTAGACGGGAATGCGCTGCAAGCCCGCCGGCGTGGGTGCGAACACATACCAGCGTCTCTCATCCTCCACGAAATTCAGGAAATAATCTTCACCGTTCACTTCAAATTGCAATTTATCTTCTCCCTGGGAACTACCCAAAACTTGTAGCGCCGGCGTCTCGCCGACTGTCCCGAGGGCATCTTGCCCTCGGCAGTGAGGGCGGGACGCCCCCACGACAGCCGCCAGGACGGCGGCGCTACGAAAAACCATGCGGGCGAGCGCGCGCGCGCCACACCATCTTGCCGAGCTGTGCTCGGCCCCGGGGACGGGTCAGAAACCCGTCCCCAGACCGTTTTTGCTGAAAGCTGACCGCTGACAGCCTTATTTCTTGTCCTCTACGTCCACGTACTCGGCGTCGATCACGCCTTCGTCTTTCTTTGCCTGACCGTCGCCACCCGGAGCCGGGCCTGCTCCCGGTTCTGGGCTCGGCGGTGTCTGCGCCTGGGCCGCTTTGTACATTTGCTCGGCCAATTTGTGGGATGCTTGCGTCAGCGTCTCACGCGCCTTGTCCATGGTCGTCTTGTCGTTTGACTCCAGCGCCTTCTTGGCGTCGGCAATCGCGTTTTCTACGTCGCCGCGGTCGGAGCCGGAGATCTTATCGCCTTGCTCGCGCAGCATTTTCTCGACGTTGTAGACCATTGAGTCGAGCTGGTTCTTGGCGTCGACGGCTTCGCGCTGGGCCTTGTCTTCGGCCGAGTGCGCGTCCGCCTCCTTAGCCATGCGCTCGACTTCCTCTTTGCTCAATCCGGAAGACGACGTGATCGTGATCTTCTGGTCTTTGCCCGTAGCCGTATCTTTCGCGGTCACGTTGAGGATGCCGTTAGCGTCGATATCGAACGTCACTTCGATCTGGGGTACGCCACGTGGCGCGGGTGGAATGCCGGTCAAGTGGAACTTGCCCAACGTCCGGTTCTGCGCCGCCATCGGCCGCTCCCCCTGCAGCACGTGTACTTCTACGGAGGTCTGACTGTCCGCCGCCGTCGAGAAGGTTTCCGTCTTTTTGGTCGGAATTGTCGTGTTGCGCGGAATCATCGGCGTAGCCACGCCGCCCAGAGTCTCGATCGCCAGCGACAGCGGAGTCACGTCCAGCAGAAGCAGGTCTTTCACTTCGCCGCGGAGCACGCCACCCTGAATCGCCGCACCGATTGCGACCACTTCGTCAGGGTTCACGCCCTTGTGGCCTTCCTTGCCGAACAATTCCTTCACCAGCGCCTGGATGCGCGGCATACGAGTCTGTCCGCCGACCAGCACGACTTCATTGATCTTGCTGGCATCGACGCCCGCGTCTTTCATGCACTGCTTGCACGGACCGACTGAGCGCTGAATGATCTCTTCGACCATCGACTCCAGCTTCGCCCGGGTCATCTTCTTCACCAGGTGCTTTGGACCGCCAGCATCGGCGGTGATGAAAGGCAGGTTGATCTCGGTCTCCATGGTGGTGGAAAGCTCAATCTTGGCTCGTTCCGCGGCGTCACGCAGACGCTGCAGCGCCATCTCGTTGCCCTTGCCCCGCAAATCGAGGCCTTCATCTTTCTTGAATTCGTCAATCAACCAGTCCACGATGCGCTGGTCTAGGTTGTCGCCTCCCAGGTGGGTATCCCCGTTCGTGGCTTTTACTTCAATCACGCCTTCGCCGACTTCCAAAATCGAAATATCGAACGTGCCTCCACCGAAGTCGTACACGGCGATGGTTTCATCCTTCTTCTTGTCGAGGCCATAGGCAAGCGCCGCCGCTGTGGGCTCGTTGATGATGCGCTTCACCTCAAGACCGGCGATCTGGCCCGCATCTTTGGTGGCCTGACGCTGGGCGTCGTTGAAGTAGGCCGGTACCGTAATGACCGCCTCGGTAACTTTTTCGCCGAGATAGTCTTCCGCCGCCTTCTTCAGCTTCTGCAGAATCATCGCGGAAACCTGCGGAGGCGTGTACTCCTTGCCTTGCGCCAGTACCGCCACGTGGTCGCCCGATTGCACGACCTTGTAGGGCACCATCTTGATTTCTTCGGTCACCTCGTCGAAGCGGCGTCCCATGAACCGCTTGATCGAATAGACCGTGTTTTCCGGGTTGGTGATGGCTTGGCGCTTTGCCACCTGCCCCACGAGTCGTTCGCCGGTCTTGGTAAAGCCGACGACTGACGGCGTAGTCCGCCCGCCTTCTTCATTAGGGATCACCTTGGGCTCTCCACCTTCCATCACCGCCACGCAGGAATTCGTGGTTCCAAGGTCAATTCCGATAGTCTTGGCCATAAACGCTCCTCCTGAAACTTTATAAGTGCTTTGTAATCAAATCATTAAACACTGAATTTGGGACATGATAAGACTTGAGCGAATCATTGTCAATGTTTAGATGACAAAGACGCGGGGATGGATACAGCTATTTCCGTGGGATTTCGTCGCTTTCAAGGCCCAGCCTGTCGCCCGAACGAGCCGTGTAGGGACAGCCGTCTTCGGCTGTCCGGTCGACTCGAAGAGTCGACAATTTCCCAGGAAATTTGAGCCATCGGAGATCCCCACATCTCGCAAGCGAGTCGCGCCCCCGCCGACTCACACACCCCGCCACTCCGCTACCCGTTGCTCGTCTTCTGCTGCTCGAACGCCTTCTGCAAATACTTCCGGGCTTCATCCAGCGCGCCCTGGGTGTTGTCGTTGGTTTGTAGGGCCTGACGGTACTCATTGGTAGCGCGCTCGCGCTGTCCAGTGACATCAAAGATCTTGCCCAATTGGATGTGGCTCCAAACTTCGGTCCAGCGCGGCTCGCCATCCCCGTTCAGGCACTCGCGATAGGCGTTGGCTGCGGCCTGGTAGTTGCGCTGCAGAAAGAACACCTCAGCGACGCGATAGTGCGCTAGCGAGCTGTTTTTGTTGACGTCGAGCGCCTTGTTGAACTCGACCAGCGCGCCCGCCAGATCTCCCTGCTGGGTCAGACCCTGGCCGCGCTGGATGGAAGCTCGCAGCTTGATCTCGGTGGAATTCTTCAGCACACGGTTGTCGGGATCGACAACGATCCGGCGCGGCTTGCCGTATGTTTCCACGCTGAACGGCGAATTTGTGCCCACGACTTCGATGCGCTTGGCTTCAGTTTTGCCGTCAGTATCGATCTTGAGCTGCACCGGCATGCGGAAAAGGTCGAGATCCTGGGAAATCTGCCCCACTACGCGAAACCCCTTGTTGTTGCCCAGGCGGTAAATCGTGTACTTGGTCTGGAATTCGGGAGCGCCGGTGGAATCGAGCCACTGGGAGAAGAACCACGTGAGCTTGTCGCCGTAGTTCTGTTCGGCAAGAGCGCGAAAATCATCCAGCGAAGCTGACTTCCCGGCGTACTTTGAGGCGAAAGAGCGCATGGTCTGATCGTATTTCTGATCGCCCAGCACCCAGCGCAACATGTGCAGGATCATGGCGCCTTTGTCGGTGACAAGAGACTGAAATTCAGGCGAGAACAGGTCGAGCTTTCCTGAACTGGATAGGGGAACCGTGTCGTAGGCGAGCGCGCCCACCGACATGTCTTTGACCGTCTCTTCCAGACCTGCCTCTCCGGCAGCCTGCTCGACGTAGCGAGCCTCGGAATAACGGGCGAAGCCATCATTAAGCCACCAGTCGTCCCGCGAAGCCGGGCTGACCGAGGCGCCCCACCATTGATGGGCAAGGGTATTGGCCAGCAAGCGGTAATTGACCTTCTCCGTCACGGCGCGGCTGGCGACGGCGGCAATCTCGGGTGCCCAGGCGGCGGGCACAGTGTCATCTGGAAGTTCGACCACCTTCAGCGTGGTGGAAGGCGCGGCGCCGTAGAGCGTCACGTAGTAGGTGAATTCTTTGACTGCGGTGGTCGCGTAAGTCGCGCCTAGGTTCTGATGGGCCGGTTTAAAGAAGACGTGAAGATCGAGTCCGGCTTCGTCGCTCTTGAACTCCTGGAACGTGCCCGCCACGATGGTGCCGGGAAAACTGGGCTTATCCCAGGCAAACACGTACGTCTTGGTGGGCAGAGAGCCCGCAGCCGGTTTTTTCGGCAATCCAGTGCCGGTCGTCTCTTTCCCGCTTCCGATCACCACCATGTGCGCCGGCACGGTGATGTTCATGATGGCGGTGAAGCGGTTGATGCCGTATGCGTTCACCGGAAACCAGCGCCCGGCGTAAAGCAGGTAGGTGGTGTCATCTCCGATGTAAGCCAATTTGAGCCCTTGCACCGGACTGTCGTCGGCGGAATCGAGAGTGCCCTCGTATTCGAAAGTGAGCGTGGTCGAACTGTCCTTGGCCAGCGGGGTGGCGAGTTGTACGCGCACAGTCGAGTCCTGCGTGACGCGTTCGGCGCTCAAAGGCTTGCCCGCCATGTCGAGCACCTTGGTCACGCGCAAGGCATTGTGCAACTCGAACGTGGCGACGTTCGTATCCTCGATGGCGGTGAACTTCACCTTGGCGCGAGCGACGATCTTGTGGACATGCGGACTGAGTTCAGCCTCGATCTGGTAGTCGTCCACCCGCAGCCGCATTTTTTCGGCGGCCCACGCGGGTAACGACATCAAAAGCAATGCGCAAGCAAGATAAGAGACTGTGGCCCGACGGCAACGCCGAGGTTGAAAGGGCATCAAAAAAACTCTCCTGAAACAAGTACGGCTAATCCGTATGATGAAGATTGTGACGCAAAAGATGCTGGTAGGACAAGGTTTAGCCTGTTTTTGACGGTTTGCCCATCCCCAGCACAGACATGACTTCTTCGGCCGCCCGATCTACAGGGTGCAGGGCCCCTTCCTTTGCCCCGCCGAGACGGGCTTTCACGTCCGACAAGCCGTCGAGCATTTTGCTCCGGGCAGCGCCATCAGGAATGATTTCATTGAGCCGCGCGACCACGTTTTCAGCAGTGAAATCATGCTGCACCAGCTCCGGAACGATCTCCTTGCCCGCAATTAAGTTCACCATGGCAAAGTGCGGCACTTTGACCCGAGGACGTCCCACCCGGTAGGTCAGGGGCGAAACCCGGTACACCATCACGAATGGCGTCCCCATCATGGCGGCCTCGACGGTGGCCGTACCGCTGGCGATAATGCCGGCGCGGGACTGCGCCAGCGCAGGCAGCGTCTCTGGAACCAATCGAATAGAGGAACTGTCCGCTAGCAGCGATTGCAGAAAGCTGCGATCCAGCGTGGGCGCTACCGGAAGGAGAAATTCGTACGCCAAGCCCAGTTTCGACGCCGATTCCAGAATCGCAGGCAAATTCATGCGCACTTCTTTTACGCGGCTGCCTGGCATGAGTGTGATCCAGGGCCTCGCGGCGTTCAGATGGTGCTGAACGGAGTAGGCTGCGCGATCGCTTACGGGGCGGGGCAGGTCGGCCAGCGGGTGGCCGACGAACGTCGCGTCCACCCCGCGATCCCGGTAGAACTTTTCTTCAAACGGAAAGATCACCAGGGCTTTATCTACGTATTTGCGCAGCAGGCGCACCCGTCCCTGGCGCCAGGCCCAGAATTGCGGGCAAACGTAATAGACCACGGGAATGCCGCGCTTGTGCATCTGCCGAGCTACACGCCAGTTGAAAGCGGGCGAATCGATAACAATGGCGAGATCGGGCCTGCGTTTGTCGGCTTCGGCAATCAGCTTGAGAAAGAGGCGCCAGATCTTTGGCAGATGACTGAATATCTCCAAGATTCCAACCACGGCGAGCTCTCTGGAGTCGACAACGGTCTGGCAGCCGGCAGCACGCATGCGATCTCCGCCTCCACCGAAAAACTCCAGCGACGGATCGTGCCGGCGCAGGGCCTCCATGAGCAGCGCGCCGTACATTTCGCCGGAGGCCTCCCCAGCGGAGATGAGAATTCGCACGGAGGACATTGTAAAGGGGGCAACCGTTCCGGGGATGACTTGCCGGCCATTGCCGAGCCTAGTCGTCGGCGCCGGCCGTGACCTGAGAGTTGCTTCCGACCGGAATCTCCTGGTCTTTGTACTGCAGTTGATAGAGCTTGTAGTAAATACCGTGCTGGGCCAGCAATTGCTGGTGGGTGCCCATTTCGCGCACCTGGCCTTTGTGCATGACGATGATCTTATCAGCGCGCTGGATGGTGGAAAGCCGGTGAGCGATGACCACTGACGTGCGGCCCTCGACCATGCGATTGAGCGCATCGCGTACGCGAACCTCGGTTTCGGTGTCCACGCTCGATGTGGCTTCATCCAGAATCAGGATTTTCGGATCGTGAGCCAGCGCACGCGCAAATGAGATTAGTTGCTTCTGGCCGGTGGATAGCGTCGAACCGCGCTCGCGGACCTCTTCTTTGAACCCCTGGGGAAGAGCTCGGATGAAGTCGGCAAGGTTGACATCCTCGGCAGCCTTTTCGATGTCTGCGTCCGTAATCCACTCAGTGCCCAGGCGGATGTTGCCTTCGACCGTCCCCGTAAACAAGAATGGATCCTGCAACACCACGCCAAAGCGGCGACGGAGTTCGGCAAGGTCCATTTCCTTCACATCCACGCCGTCAATTCGGACCGCGCCTTTTTGCACGTCGTAGAAGCGCAGCAGCAGTGAAATGATCGTGGTTTTGCCGGCGCCAGTGTGGCCGACGATGGCCACGGTTTCGCCGGGTTCGATAGTGCAAGAAACGTCGCGGAGAATCCAGTCGGGCTCGGTGGCCTGAACCGCCGAGCGTTGCTCGGTCGGTACGGGTCGGCGAGCAGTCCCCCCCTGGCCATTGCCGGGGTTCTTGCCCGAGTCTCCGCCGCCGACGGGCACAGTGCGGTACGCGAACCAGACGTGATCAAACTCGATCCGCCCCGGCCCGGTTGGCCTCTTGGTAATCGCGGGCGAAGTGATCTCCGCTGGAGTGTCCAGCAACTTGAACACGCGCTCGCTGGCCGCCATCGCCGACTGCAGAATGTTGTACTTCTCACTGAAGTCTTGGATGGGCCGGAAGAAGCGCTGCGCATACTGAATGAAAGCGGTGAGAACCCCGATGCTCACAACCGTGCGAACAACGTGGAATGAAACGAGGTTCTGTCGCGTGAACTCCGCCGTGACGCTGCTTACAGTCAGGCCATGAATAATGTCATTTCCGCCAAACCAGATCACGCAGGCGATGGCAATCGACGACAGAATTTCCACCACCGGGTAGTAGACGGCGTGCGCCATGATCGCGTCCTTGAAAGCTTCCATATGGACGGCGTTCACGTCGGAAAATTTGTCGAAGGCACGCTCCTCGCGGTTAAACAGCTGCAACACAACCATGCCGCTGACATGCTCCTGCATGTGGGCGTTGATGCGGGCGATGGCGGTACGAATGCGGCGGTAGGAGTCGCGCACCTTGTCGCGAAAAATCTTAGTGGCGATGGCGATCAAGGGTAAAACGGCCAACGTAATTAGCGCCAGCTTCCAGTTCATGCACAGCATGATGGCGGTGATGCCGGCCAGCACAAACACGTCTTCGAAGATGGACACTACGCCGGAGGTGAACATCTCGTTCAACGCATCCACGTCCGACGTGACGCGTGTGACCAGGCGGCCGACGGGGTTCTTATCGTAGAAGCCGATGTGCATATGCTGTAGGTGCCGGAAGATCTGTTTGCGTAGATCGAACATCACCATCTGGCCTGCCCACTGCATGAAATATGTCTGCAAGTAGTCGAGCAGAAAGCTGAACACAATCAGCCCGACGTACATGGCCGCGATTTCCGCAATTCCAACATACGGGTTACTGCTGAGCAAGGAGTCGAAGGGTGTGCGCCTGGGCACCGGCACCAGATACCGGTCAATCTCGATGGCCACGAGATAGGGACCCAAAACGTCGGCTACGGCCTTGAAAAGAATGGAAACCAGCGAAATGCCCACCGGCCACTTGTACGGACGCAAATACTGGAGCAGCCGCTTCATCAGGCGGCTGTCATAGGCTTTACCTAATACTTCCTCTTCTTGGGCCATCGGGTATCAGCTAAAGATACCCTAAATAGATGGAGAATGAAGCCGTCAGGATGGAAAAGCTTTGGGGCGCAAGCAAACCAGGTATGCCGGATGTCCTCGTCCGGCGGGCGAGCGCATGCTCACCCGTTCTTGCTTGCCTGTCTACCTACGCGATCTTCCTCAGCACCAACGCCGAATTCTTCGATCCGAACCCAACACAATTGCAAATCGCATGTTCGATTTGGGCTCTGCGGCCGATATCGGGAACGTAATCCAGATCGCATTCGGGATCAGGATGTTCGAGATTGATAGTGGGTGGAATCTTGCCGTGCTCCATTGCGATGAGCGTGGCCGCCAGACTGGCAGAGCCGCAGGCTCCCTGGGCGTGTCCGATCTGCGATTTCAACCCGGACATGGCAATTTTTCGCGCCTGCCCACCGAGGGCGAGTTTGAGCGCGCGGGTTTCCACCCGATCATTCATCTCCGTGGAAGTACCGTGCAGATTCACGTACTGGATGTCCTCCGGCTGAAGGCCAGCTTCTTCGAGAGCGAGTGTGATCGCACGGGCTGGCTCTTCCGGCGATTCGCTCATGCGCACCCGGTGAAAAGCTTCGCAGGTGGAACCGTACCCCGCGATCTCAGAGTAAATGTGAGCGCCGCGTGCGCGCGCGTGATCGTAGTCCTCGAGAATAAACATCCACGAGCCCTCGGCCATGACGAAGCCGTCCCGGTCGGCGGAAAACGGTCGCGATGCACTCTCAGGCGCATGATTCCAGGACTGCGTCAATGCGCGTAACAACGAATAACCCTTGATGATTCCCGGCGTGATCGGCGAATCCACTCCTCCAACCAAGAACATAGGCAGCACGCCTGCCTGAATGTGCTGGTAGGCATAACCGATAGCATCAGTGGAAGAAGTGCAGCCAGCCGTCACCACATGGCTGTAGCCGCGAAATCCAAAACGCATGCTGATCTCGCTGGGAATCGTGCCCATCGTGCCGCTGGGAATGCAGAACAGGCTCACCTGCTTGACGTGCCCACTATGCCAGAGGCGGTATTGCTCCTCGGAAAATTCCTGCGCCCCGCCGCCCGTACCCAGGATCACGCCAATCTCACGCTTTTCATCCATGGACATGGCCGCAGGATCGAGGCTGGCGTCTTTGATCGCTTCCGTCGAGGCGGCAACCGCCAGCGGCACGACACGGGAAACATGCTTGCGTTCACGGGCGTCCACCCAGGCGAGTTCGTCAAACTCGGGAATCTCGCCGGCAATGTGTACGGGTAAGGAAGACGGATCGAAACGGGAGATGCGCTTCACCCCCGATTTCCCGGCGAGCACAGCGAGACAAAAGGCCTCTTTGCCGATGCCATTGGGGCTAACCACCCCTAGTCCGGTGATGACGACCCGAGGAACCATGCTTTCTTTAAACAATCTGGATCTGCTTCTTCCCCACAAACTCTAGTTCTACGAACCGGGCTGAGATGTCTTCCCGACTGTCCACGTTACCCGAAGTGGGATAATTAGTCACGATGCCTCTCGGCCTTTACATCTCGGTCCCGTTCTGCCGTAGCAAATGCAGCTACTGCAACTTTGCTTCGGACGTCTTTTCCCGCGCCGTGTTCGAGCGCTACGTCGAACGCGTAGCTTACGACATTAACCACGCCAGCGAAACCGCGGAGCAAATGGGTGGCGGTTTCGAGCCCACGCTGGACTCCATCTTTCTCGGCGGCGGCACCCCTACGATACTGGATATAACCCAGCTGGAGCGGTTATTTGTCACGATTTCGCAAAAGTTTCTGGTCGAGGGCGATGCCGAAGTCACCGTCGAATGCGCCCCCGGCACGTTGACCGCGGCGATGCTCGCCACGCTCCGCCGTTGCGGAGTAAATCGAGTGAGCCTGGGTGTACAGTCGTTTGTGGATGCGGAAGTAGCCTCTGCCGGACGTCTCCACCAGCGTGCGACCGTGCTCGATGATATTGCGCGCCTCCGCGCCGCCGGAATCGCAAACATCAACATTGATCTGATTGCCGGGCTACCCCACCAGACCGCCCAGAGTTGGGAATTCTCCCTCGCCGAGGCGATCGCTTCCGGCGCGCCTCACGTCAGCGTATACATGTTGGAAGTGGACGACAACTCCCGGCTGGGCCGCGAACTGATGGCGGGCGGTTCAAGATATCATGCCCATTTTGTTCCCGACGAAGAGCGGACGGCGGATATGTACGAGTTCGGCTGCGAAAGTCTGAACGCGGTGGGTGTGCGCCAGTACGAGATATCAAATTTCGCGCGGGGCGGACACGAATCCCGTCACAATCTCAAGTACTGGACGCGCCAGCCGTATCTGGGCTTTGGAGTGGATGCGCACTCGATGCTGATTCGCTCCGGACAAACAAGCGAAGCCGTGCGGTTCTCCTCGCCGGACTTGCTCGAAGAGCACATCTCTGGCCAGCCGCTCAAGAAAACGCCCGTTTCGGCGCAGGCCGCGCTGGAGGAGACTTTTTTTCTGGGATTGCGCCTGACCAAAGGCGTGGACCTGAAAATCGCCGCGTCCGAGTTCGGCGATTCGGCGGTCCGCACTTTCTCAGACTCCATTTCACAATGTACGCAATTGGGCCTGCTCGAACACGAGGGCGATGTGATCCGGCTGACCCCACGCGGACGGCTGCTGTCGAACGAAGTATTTGAGAGATTTATTTTCGCCCCGGACAGTGCCAGATGAGCGCCTGGGAAGCAGGTCCCTCGCTCAGATCCTTGACTGCGCTCGGGGTTACCGCAGCAGGAGACGTTGCAAGCAACGTCTCCCCGGCCTTCCCGACCTGCTCCTTTCTGTAGAGACGCACCTTGCGGCATCCTCGCGCCCCTCCTCCGCTTCTGTGCCCGCGGGTCGGTTGGTTTCACTCCTGCGAAACGTAGCCGACCCCATGCAGGAGCGGTTCTCCGCCCAGCGCATACGCTACCTTCCGGCAGTAACTTTTCCTGCCGAAATTGCTGTGTTCTAATCCAAAGTGTTCTGCGGGCGGAAACGGCAGGCGAAACGGAGACGGCATCTTGGATTTCCAACTCAACGAAGAACAACTGCAACTGAAGAAAAGTGTGCGCGAATTTGCCGAGCGCGAAATCGCGCCTAACGTCATGAAGTGGGACGAGGCCGGTGTTTTTCCGCTGGCTACGGTTAAGGAACTGGGCCAGCTCGGTCTGCTGGGGATTGTTTTTCCGCCCGAATATGGCGGCGCTGGCATGGGCTACGTTGAGTACGTAACGGCTATCGAAGAACTCTCGCGGGTCGACGGTTCGGTGGGCATTATCGTGGCGGCACACACGTCGCTGTGCTCGAACCATATTTTTCTTGCCGGCAACGAAGCGCAGAAGAAGAAATACCTCACCCCGCTGGCCTCGGGTGAGTATATCGGTGCCTGGGGCTTGACCGAGCCTTCTTCCGGATCAGACGCGGGCAGTGCGCGCATGACCGCGGTTCGCAAGGGAAACAACTGGGTGCTGAATGGCACCAAGACTTTCTGCACCAATGGCCACTATGCCGATGTTCTGGTGGTGATCGCCGTCACCGATCGCGCAGCTCATACCCACGGGCTCTCCGCTTTCCTCGTGGAGAAGGGAACCAAGGGGTTTCGGCCGGGGAAAAAGGAAAACAAGCTGGGTTTGCGGGCCAGCGACACCGCCGAATTGATCTTTGAAGACTGCTTCATTCCTGCCGAGAACCTGTGCGGCAAGGAAGGCGATGGATTCATCGACGCCATGCAGGTGCTGGACGGGGGCCGCATCTCCATCGCGGCTCTGTCGCTAGGCATGGCGGAAGGCGCCTATGAGGCGGCGCTGAAATATTCCAAGCAGCGCAAGCAATTCGGCAAGGCGATCAGTGACTTTCAGGCCATCCAGTGGAAACTGGCCGACATGGCAACCGAGATCGAAGCCGCGAAGCTGTTGACCTTACGCGCCGCTGCGATGAAAGATGCTGGTATGAAGACGACCTTGGAATCATCCATGGCCAAGCTTTACGCCAGCGAGGTGGCGGTGCGATGCGCCAACGAAGGCGTTCAGATTCACGGCGGGTACGGATTTATCAAAGACTATCCCGCGGAAAAGTTTTATCGCGACGTGAAGCTGTGCACCATCGGCGAAGGGACCAGCGAAATCCAGCGCCTGGTAATTGCCCGGCAGCTGCTGAAGGACTGATCTTCTTCGTTTCCCTTCAAATTGTCATTCTGGGGGAAGCGAAGAACCTTTCTATTCTTCGGCGGAGAAGAAATGCATAGGTCTAAAGCCTGCTCAAGATGACAGCCCGATTGTTTTTCTGGTCCCTGCCCTCTGCTTTACACTAAAGTGCTTGAAGCACAACTTCCAATCTCTGATTGACCAGCTCCGCGCCGGCGATGCACGGGCACTGGCTCGTGCCATCAGCACGGTCGAGAACCGCGCGACGGGCTGGTCAGAACTGCTCAAGGCGCTGTTTCCCCACAGCGGACAGGCCCGGATCCTTGGACTGACCGGCCCACCGGGTGCAGGCAAGAGCACGCTTGTCGATCAACTTGCCCGCCACTATCGCAAGCAGAATCACACGGTCGGCATCATCGCGGTGGATCCTACCAGCCCGTACACTGGCGGGGCGATTCTGGGCGACCGCATCCGCATGCAGGAGCATTTTTCTGACCCGGGAATTTACATTCGCAGCATGGCAACCCGCGGCTCGCTGGGCGGACTGGCACGCACCACGGTGGATGTTGCCACGGTGCTCGACGCCGCCGGGCGCGACCTGATCATGATTGAAACCGTGGGAGTCGGGCAGGATGAAGTCGACATCGTTCGCCTGGCGGACATCACGGTAGTGATTCTGGTGCCGGGCATGGGGGACGATGTGCAGAGCATCAAGGCCGGCATCATGGAAATCGCCGACATCTTCGTCATCAACAAGAGCGATCGCGAAGGCGCCGAGCGGGTGGAGCGGGAAATTCGCGCCCTACAGTCGCTAGCTGTGCGCAGCGACAACTGGACTCCTCCGATTGTGAAGACCGTGGCCAGTGAAGGGGCGGGCATCGCGGACCTGGCAGCAGCCATTCGTGATTACGAGGCTTACCTCGAAAAGGAAAATCTGATCTCGCAAAAGAAGGTTCAGAACTGGCAGGACCGCCTCATCGAGATGTTGCGCGATGCGTTGTTGGAAAAGGCGCGTGAGCAATTGGGCAATGGAGCCGTAGCTGGCTATGCGGCTGAAGTGGCCGAGCATAGGCGCGATCCTTACGAGCTGGTGGAAGAGATTGTGGGCAAGCTGGGAAAGGGCTGAAGCATGGTTTCGTGGAGCGCTGCGCGTCCGGACGGCAGCACCAGCGGGACGTAGCGCCTACACTGGGATGGAGATTCTTTAATGTTCAGCATTGACCATGTTGGCGTAGCCGTAAAATCGCTCGCCGCCGCCAAAAGCGTTTACGAAAAGCTCGGGTTGATCGTCTCCCCGGAAGAAGTCGTGGAAACCGAGCAGGTGCGTGTGGTGATGGTGCCGCTGGGCGAGAGCCGGCTGGAGTTGTTGGAGCCAACCTCGGAAAATTCCGTCATCGCGAAATTCATTGCCAAGCGGGGCGAGGGACTGCACCATGTCTCGCTGCGTGTGCCTAACCTAGAGGCGGCGGTCGAGCGCTTGCAGAAAGACGGTGCGCGGCTGGTTACGGATGAAATTAGGGTGGGTGCGGGCGGGCATCGATATGTCTTCGTCCATCCATCCAGCACGGGAGGCGTCCTGCTGGAGTTGGTGGAGGCAGACTAGCCCCGCCGACCAGACGAAACCACAACCATGCTTCTTCTGGCCGCGGACACTTCGGGTAGGCACGGCAGCATCGCGCTGGCGCATTGTGGGCCGGAAGCCGCCTGCGCCGTGATCGAAGTGGTCCCTCTTGACGGAGGAACTTTCTCCGCACGATTGGTCCCCCAGGTTGCAGCCCTGCTCGCGAAACACGGCCTCAATAAACGGGACATCGACGGCTTTGCCGTGGTCGCAGGCCCGGGCTCATTTACCGGGCTGCGCATCGGACTCGCAGCGATCAAAGCGTTGGCGGAGGTTTTGGCCAAGCCCATCTCCGCCGTGTCGTTGCTAGAAGCCATCGCAGTCGCGGGGCACTCACAAGGCAAAGTAATCGCGGTTCTGGATGCGGGTCGAGGTCACGTCTATGCCGGCGAATATGAAGTGAAGGGCGGTGGCGCGCATTTGGTGGGCGAACGACTGCTGACCCGTTCAGAATTGACGCAATCGGCCCTGGGCTCGATCATCGTGACGCCTGATCACAGCCTGGCGGACGCGGTCCGCAGCGCTACGTTACAGGTGCAGGTGGACGAGATTGGGCTTCCGCTCAGCGACGCGATCGCGCACCTCGGATGGCAGAAAATCCTGGCCGGAGAGACAGTCTCACCCGCGGGACTGGAAGGAAACTATATCCGGCGGTCCAGCGAGATCTTTGCGAAGGGCTGTTCTTAGCAGACTGCGATCAGTGCGCAGCTAAGGAAACCAGAAACCGGAGCTAGAAACCGTAAACGTGAAACTGTCCATTCGTCCCGCCGACTCGACCGACCTTCTCGCCATGTTGGCGATTGAGAAGCATGCAGCCACCGCGGCACACTGGTCTATCGAGCAGTATGAGGCGCTGTTCCGCGCTTCGGGCCAAATAGCTCTGATCGTTCAGGAGGAAACCCAGCAGGAAAAAGCCCAGGTTCAGGGATTCATCATCGCCAGAGCTATTGGTGTGGAGTGGGAAATCGAAAACATCGCTCTCGCCGGTCCGGCCCGTCGGCGTGGGCTGGGCACGCGCCTGCTGGGGGAGTTTCTGGATCTGGCGAGAGCGCAAGGTGCGGAGGCGGTCTTTCTGGAAGTGCGCGAGTCGAACCGCGCCGCGCGCGCCTTGTACGAAAAGTGGTCGTTCATGCGAAGTGGGCGGCGCCAGAAATACTACAAAGATCCCGAAGAAGACGCGATTCTGTATCGCCATGGTTTTGCCTGAGTTGCACCACTTAGGGTGCATAGTTGTGCATCATGAAAACTCCTTCACTGAGGGAATTTGGCATTGAAGCGGCCCGAGTCGTGTGTTAGCTTAAGGCCGTATAAACGTTCAGGAGGGTCTACTGGATGACTCCAAAGGACCAGCTCTTGGCTAGCCACGAGGAATTCCGCAAGCTAGCTCAGGAGCACACGCAGTACGCGCAACGTCTCGAATCCCTTACCCTAAAACGCTACCTAACAGAAGACGAAAAGCTGGAAGAAGTGCGACTGAAGAAGCTAAAGCTGCGGCTCAAGGATCAGATGCAATCCATAGAGCGGCAGTTCCGCATGGTCGTGCAGCAGGGCCAGGTCGCGTAAGCACAACCTCCAATGATAGGCGGCGGCGGCCGCTCGCGGTTTGTTACGCTCCGAATGGGACGCTGGTAAGCCCCTTTTTTATTATCATTTAACGTCAAAGAGCGACCGGCCCGCCCCGCCTGCACTATAATTCTCACTACTCCCAATGGTTGCTGACGGCTACTATTACGCGCTGGCGCTGGTTGGCGTTGCCGCGCTCATGGGGTGGCTGGCTGGGCCGCTGTGGAGCCTGCCCGCCTGCCTGCTGGCTGTGTTCTTCCTGTGGTTTTTCCGCGATCCGGAGCGGGCTGTTCCAAAGTTCTCCGGGGCGGTGGTCTCTCCCGCTGACGGCAAAGTTACAGATGTGTCCTCCATTCTGAGGGATGGCGTGCGGCACACTCGGATCAGCATTTTTCTCAGCGTGTTCGATGTGCATGTAAATCGCTCGCCGCTCGCCGGAGTGATCCGCGAAGTTCACTATCAAAAGGGAAAGTATCTGAATGCCATGAACCCGGCGTCAGCCGACCTCAACGAGCAGAATGTGGTCACGGTCGAAGGCGATGGGCAGACAGTAATCTTCAAGCAGATTGCGGGACTGCTGGCGCGCCGGATCGTCTTCAATAAGAAGGTAGGAGATCGGGTGGAACGCGGAGAACGGGTGGGCTTGATCAAATTTGGCTCCCGCGTGGATATCCTGCTAGATGCCTCCGCCACTATGCAGATCAAAGTGGGAGACCGGGTGAGGGGCGGCGCCAGCGTGCTGGCATGCTTGGGCGGTGAGCCGACTCTGAGAGCTGCGGTTGGGGTAGAAGCGACCGGTCAAGGAGCACTTTAATGGTTCCCGAAGTGCCCGAAGTCCAAAAACGGCGCAGCGAAGGCCGCCCTCCGCGACGGCTGAGCAAGGGCATGTACATCCTGCCTTCGCTGTTTACCACCGCCAATATTGCCTTCGGATACTACGCGATTCTGCAGATTACACACGGCAGCGCCGCCGATGCTTGGCATTTTGACAATGCCGCAAAAGCCATCGGGTTTGCCGTACTGTTTGATGGTTTGGACGGCCGCATTGCCCGCATGACGGGAACCAGCAGCGATTTCGGTAGGGAACTGGACTCACTGGCTGATGTCATCACGTTCGGCGTGGCCCCGGCGTTGCTCGCCTGGATGTGGGGATTTCGGCAGTTGCCGACGAACTTGGGCGAGCTGTACAACAAGCTGCTCCAGTTCGGTGCAATTGCCAGCTTCTTGTTCCTGATGGCCGGCGCCAGCCGCTTGGCACGATTCAATATTACGAGTAACCCGCAGCCCTCAAATCCTGGCCGTCCCGGCAAGAAATATTTTGTCGGCATGCCCATCCCGGCGGGCGCGGGGGTTATCGCTGCGGTGGTGCATTTTTCCGAGGGCGATCCCATTACTTCCTGGTGGACTGCGATTACCTGGATGCTGATGGTGGTCGCGGTGGGATACCTAATGGTGAGTACCTGGCGCTTCTACAGCTTCAAGGATATTGACTTCCGTTCCCGGCAGCCGTTTCAACTGGTGATTCTGTTTGGATTATTGTTTGCCGCGATTCGCTTCTATTCCCAGTGGGTGCTGTTTCTGATCGCGTTACTGTACGTGTTTTCGGGAGTATTCTGGCGTTTGAAATGGATCTTCCGACGCAAGGGAAACCCGCCGCCCCCTCCGGCTTACACGGAGGCATCGCAAACCTCATGAGCTCAAATTTCAAAGCCGTTCCGCTCACGCATCCTGATCCGGTGCGGGCGGGCGATCTTTATCGCCTTGCCATCGTGGGCGCCGGTACGCTGAAGGGGAAAGAGATTGCGGAGGTGCTGGGCGACCGCAATTTCCCTTCGGCCGACATCAAGCTGCTCGATGATAACGAATCGCTGGGCCAGCTGGAGTCGGTTGGCGACGAGGTTTCGTTTATCCAGAGCGTGCGTGCCGAGCAGTTCGACAAGGTCGATTTCACTTTCTTTGCCTCCGATCAAGAGTGCACTCGCCAGAATTGGAAAAAGGCACAAAAAGCGGGCAGTTCGATCGTCGATCTCTCTTACGCTTTGGAGGACGAGCCCGGAGCGGAGGTGAAGTCGCCGTGGATTCAACGGCAGCTGGGCCAGACGCTTACCCCAGAACTGCAACCCGGACCCGCGGTGGTGGCCCACCCGGCCGCTGTGGTGCTGGCGCTGCTGCTGCTGCGGGTGCAGAAGGCCGGCGCGGTGAGACGGGTGGTGGCGACGGTGTTTGAACCTGCGTCAGAACACGGCCAGAAGGGAATGGACGAGCTTCACGAGCAGACGGTGAATCTGCTCTCCTTCCAGCAACTGCCGAAGAAAGTGTTCGACACACAGGTCGCATTCAACATGGTGGCGCGCTACGGAGAGCAGTCCGCCCCCGCGCTGACCACAATCGAGCGTCGCGTGCTCAAGCACTACCAGCGCATCGCGGGCAAGGACGCTCTGCTGGGGTCGCTCCTGTTGCTGCAAGCACCCATTTTTCATGGGCACGCCTTTGCCCTGCATATCGAGATGGAAAAGCCAGTAGAGATCGAGAGCATCTCCAAGGCGCTCGCCGGGGAGCATGTGACCATCACCGGTCTGGCAGAAGAATCGCCGAGTAACGTGAATGCGGCGGGCCAAGGCGATGTCCTGGTATCGATTCAGCCGGACCCAAGTTTTGCCCACGGGCTGTGGTTGTGGGCAGCAGCGGATAACCTGCGCGTCGCCGCTGCCACCGCGGTGGAATGCGCGGAAAACATGGCCGCTTCTCGTCCCAAAGGAAAGATCCAATGACCGATGCGGTCCATGTGGTCAATGTGGCGCGGGCGCCCTCGCCCACGAAGAGCGGGGAGAGCCGCAAGCAGTTTTCAAGGCCAGGATATTCTCTGCCTATCGCGACGGTGCTGCTATTGATCTTGATTTTGTTTTTCAGTGTAGCTTGCGGCTATCACACCGCCGGCCACGGCGTCACTCTTCCTGCCGACGTTCAGACGATTGCGATTCCCGCCTTCGTCAATCAGACGCAAACCTACAAGATTGAGCAGAAGCTGACCGCGGCCGTGGTGAGGGAGATGGTGACTCGTACCCATTACCACGTCCTGAACCAATCCAGCGACTCTGCCGATGCAACCCTTCGCGGCATCGTGGTCAGCACTTCAACTTCACCGTTGACCTACGATTCGCAGACCGGGAGGGCTTCGAGCGCGTTGGTGGTCGTGACCGCGAGGGTTACACTGACCGACCGCCAGGGCAAGGTTCTCTACGAAAATCCTTCTTACCTGTTTCGGGAGGAGTATGAGGTCTCGCGTGAACTTTCCAGCTTCTTCGAGGAGGATTCGCCCGCGCTGCAACGGCTGTCGCGCGAGTTTGCCCGCACGCTGGTAAGCAGTGTGCTGGAGGGTTTCTGAGACTGGAGGGCTTCTGAAAAATCGACGATTTCTGATGGGAGGTTTTTGATGCGGGCCTTTGCAAAGGCTGATCGGTTCGTTTCCGAAGTGGAAGCCCGCAAGCTTCGTCCAGTTTATGTTTTCGTGGGCGATGAGGTTTTCTTCCGCAAACGCTGCCGCGAAGCCATCCTTCAACACCTGGTGCCGGCGGAACTCCGCGATTTCAGCCTGTTCGAATCTGACCTGTCCGAGACCGATCTCGCGGAAATTCTCGACCGCGCGCGCACTCCTTCGCTAATGGCGCCATTTCAGGTGTTCTTCATCCACGGCGTGAAGAGTCTGTTCGGGCGCGGATCGAACGAAGACAAACTGGCTGCGATCGAGGCCTACAGCAAAGACCCGAACCCGGACGCTGTCCTGATTTTTGTCGCCGACCACATCAGCATCCCGGCGGACGCGCGCCGCATGGACATGACCGACAAGGACCGCTACGAGCGTATCCGGGAGACACTGGGCGGATACTGCGCCATCGTCGAACTGGCGCGCGTGGAAGAAAGTGAAGCGGTCCGCTGGATCGGCGAATACGGCAACACCCGGGATGTAAAGATTGACGCCGACGCCGCGCGAGAACTGGTTGACGCTCTCGGCGGCCACATGATGATGGTTTCTAATGAACTGGAGAAGTTGATTCTCTACGTGGGAGAGAAAAAGCGAATCACGCTGGGCGACGTGGAAACCATGGTGCTGAGGGCGAAGCAGAGATCGTTGTACGAGCTGACCGACGCAATTTCAGCCAAAGACCGGGTACGCGCGCTACAAATACTGGATGCGATTTTGAGCAGCGGTGACGGGGACGAAGCCGCCATCGGACACATTTACATGCTGGCCAAGACTTTTCGCCAGATGCTGGTGATTCTGGAACGCAATGTGCGCGACCAGCGCATGCTCTGGGCCGCACTCTGGCAGGGGTTTCGCGTACCGCCATTCGCTGCCGACGATATCATCAAGCAAGCCCGCCGCTACAAATCAAAGCGTGAGCTGACTCGGGCCATTCGACTGGTGGCGAAAACCGACTTGGCCCTGCGTTCGAATCCGCCGACCAAGCGATTCGTACTGGAAAAGCTAATCCTGGATCTTACCGCCGAGGCTAAGCCTGAAATCCCGGGCTGGTCACAAGAAGAACTGCCGGTCTAGGAATCACCGGATGACGACAAGAGAGGTTTTCCACGATCTGATCGAGTTTCCCTGGATCGTATTCGTCCTCTACTGGATCGTCGGCGCGATCAAGACCCGCGCCACTCGCGAGAAAGAGTCTTTCGCTTCTCGATTTGCCATCCTCTTGCTTGAAATCGTTGGCTACCTGCTCATATTCAACGGTTCAGCAGGAATCGGCTTCCTGGGAAATCGATTCATCCCCCGCACCATGGCGATCACGATTCTGGGCGTGGCCTGTACCTGGGCAGGTATTGGGCTGGCCGTTTGGGCTCGCTATCACCTGGCGGAGTATTGGAGCGCGAGGATCACCATCAAAGAAGGCCATCAGCTCATCCGCACTGGACCCTACGCTCACTTGCGACATCCCATCTATTCTGGACTAGTTCTGGCGACAGTCGGTTCGGCTCTGGTAATCGACGAGTGGCGATGCGTCCTGGGTATTTGCCTAGTGCTGACGGGATATTGTTTGAAAGCGAGGAAGGAAGAAAGCATGCTCAGTCAGCAATTCGGAGACGCATTCCACGGGCACCAGAAGCGCACCGGCTTCCTGATCCCACGTTTCCGCTGAAATTGCTGAAAGGCAATTTTCTGAGAGCTAAAAGCTAATAGCTTACTTCAACGCATTCACGCGGGCGCTTAGACGGGACTTATAGCGCGAGGCAGTGTTCTCGTGGATTACGCCCTTCTGGATGGCCTTATCGAGGGCGGAAACGGTCTGTCTGAAGACCAGCTCGGCGCCGGCTTTGTCGCCTTTGGCCAGGGACTCACGCAGCTCGCGCAGCGCGCCGCGCAGCCGGGAAGTGTTGGCGCGGTTGCGGACGCTTCGTGTCTCGGTTTGCCGGGCGCGTTTCAGAGCCGAAAAATGATTTGCCATATTTGGTTCGTTACCTTCGTTTCTATGGAAACCTGCTCCAGTTGATATTGAATACGCTATTTTACGGGAGTACGTCGCAGATGGTCAAACCCTTATGCCGGATGCCCTCGAGCGCCTGAAAATCCTGCTCAACTCATCCACGCCCATCGTCGTGATGGAAACCGTGGAAGAGATGCGCGCCGTGCGTCTGGTGCGCGTGGCCTGCTCGTCGTTGAATCTGGCCACCTTCGAGTGGAGCATAGCCAGCGGACTGATTCGCTGCGGAAATAACGTAGGAGAACTAGTCCCGGAACCGGCCCGGGTCTTGGCCAGTGGGCACGGCGCCAACGGATACATCGCCAACGCCACTGGGCACGATCCGAATGACGTCGGTGCCCAGGCGCTGTACAACAGCAAAGAACCTGCCCAGGCGCTCAGCAACCTGGAAGCGATGTCGCTGGAAGCGGCGTTCGTCCTCAAAGACTTTCATCGCCACATGGAAGATCCGGTAGTCGTCCGGCGGCTGCGCGACGTGGGACAAAAGTTTTCCGCCAACCGGCGCACCATCGTCATCACTGCGCCTTCGATCACGATTCCGCCGGAACTGGGTAGCCTGGTTGAGTTCCTGGAACTCCCTTTGCCGGACAAACAGCGTCTGCGCCAGATCATCGACGAAATGAGCGTAAGAGTAGGGAAGACCCGTACTCTGAAACGCACCTTGGATGCGGCAGGCCTCGACGCCATGGCGAACAACTTGCGCGGCTTAACCGAGCAAGAAGCTGAGCGAGCGGCTTCACAGGCGATCGTGACCCGGTACGGACTCATGCCGGAAACCGTTACCGACGTGTTGCAGGCGAAAAAAGAGCTGCTGCGCCATTCCGGAATGCTGGAGTTCATTACTACGCCCGAAAATGACGCGCCCGAAAATCTGGCCACGGTGGGAGGTCTCGACAATCTCAAAGGCTGGCTGGCACAAAGGCGTGGCACCTGGGAAGACGCCGCCCGCGACTTTGGTCTGGAGCCGCCGCGAGGAGTGATTATTCTTGGGGTGCAGGGCTGCGGCAAGAGCATGTGTGCCCGTGCCATCGCTGGCGAGTGGAAGCTGCCGCTGGTGAAATTCGATTCCGCCGCCATTTTCGACAAGTACATCGGTGAGACCGAGAAGCGAATCCAGAAAGTCTTTCGCGTCGCGGAAGGACTCGCGCCCTGCGTGTTTTGGATTGACGAACTGGAAAAGGTATTTGCCGGAAGCGGGCCAGATTCGGCCTCAGTAGACGCAGGCGTCTCCTCGCGCATCCTTGCGGCCTTCCTTTCCTGGATGCAGGACCGCAAAGCCCCGGTGTTCGTGGCCGCCACTTGCAACAATGTCACCGCCCTGCCGCCGGAGTTGATCCGCAAAGGCAGGTTCGACGAATTGTTTTTCGTCGATCTGCCAAATCAGGTGGAGCGCAAACAGATCTTTGCCATTCACTTGGCGCGGCGGAAAAGGATTCCGGCGGAATTTGATCTCAATCGCGTGGCCACTGCCGCGAAAGGATACTCCGGGGTTGAGATTGACGCCGCGGTGCAGACCGCGCTGTACGCGGCATTCTCGAGCAAGCAGACGGTCAGCACCCAAGGCTTGCTGCAGGCACTGAAGGCCACCGTACCGCTCTCCATCACCCGGTCAGAAGAGATCCAGGCGTTGCGGACGTGGGCTAAACAACGGGCGGTGCCAGCCTCAATGGCCGACGCCAAGGGAGAAGGAGCTTAAGGAGTTAGGCGTTAGCCATCCCGTGTGGGGCGGACACTCTTGTCCGCCGCCTTTGACTCTGAATTTACGTACACAAACCTCCCTCGCACCCTCAGTAACCAAACAGAAACCAGGGTCCCAACCAAAAACCCACTTCAAAATCGGCGAACAAGAGTGTCCGCCCCATACGGCCAGCAGCGATCCTCAATGTCCGGACGGAACGGACTTGCGCAGCTCATCAGCCGATCCGTTCAGCAGATTGCGCAGCAAAGCGACTTCGGCCGCAATTCCTGTGTGCAGCGCCAGGTCCACATCAGGAGCGAACAGGGGAGAGTGATTGGATGGCAAATTTGTTCCCGTCGCTTTCGCTTCCGTAAATTTATCGGGATCTGCCCCACCCAGACTAAAGTAGAACGACGGGATGCCCTGAGCCGTGAAGAAAGAAAAATCCTCCGAAGCCATTCCGGGATCTTCGACCACCACATTCTCTTTGCCGAGGGTTGATTCAAGAACGCCCTCCAGACGCTGAGTCAGGGCCGGGTCGTTATACACGGCATCCGTGGCTTCGTAGTGCTCGATCTTAGGTTCACGCAACGCACCCGCTGCGTTGGCTTCCGCCTTCGTGATCCGCGCGATGGCAGCGAGCACCTGCTTGCGAACTTCCGGTTTATAGCTGCGGACGGTAATCCCGAGCTCAGCCTGGTCAGGGATGATGTTATTTTTCGTGCCGGCTTGAATGTATCCAATTGTGACGACTGCCACCTCCCCGGGCTTCACTTCGCGGGAGACGATGGTCTGTAGCGCGACCACGGTGCGGGCCGCGATTACGATTGGGTCGATAGTGCTGTTGGGCTGGGAGCCATGCCCGCCTTTCCCGTAAATCGTAATGCGCAGCGAATCGGCGTTTGAAAATCGGTGACCCGGGCCGAGTCCGACTTTCCCCGCCGCCAGCTGGTTGCCCACGTGCAGGGCTAAGGCCACGTCTGGCTTGGGAAAACGTGTCATGAGGCCATCCTCGATCATTCGTTTAGCGCCGCTGATGGTTTCCTCGGCAGGCTGGCCAATCAAAATGAGCGTTCCGTGCCAGGCGGCTTTGTTGTGAGCCATGATGGCCGCGGTTCCGAACAGAGATGCCATGTGCACGTCATGTCCGCAGGCGTGCATGACGCCGACATCACGTCCAGAATCATCTTTGGCACGGACTTTGCTGGCGTAAGGGAGGCCCGTCTTTTCTTCGACCGGAAGGGCGTCGAGCTCGGTGCGAAGCATCACGGTCGGGCCCGCGCCGTTCTTCAGGAGGGCGACGACTCCAGTTCCACCAACTTGTTCGGTGACCGCATATCCGAGATCACGGAGACGGCCTGCCAACTTCGCCGCAGTTTGGGTTTCATGCGAAGAGAGTTCCGGATTCTGGTGTAGATCAAGATATAGCGCCCGCGCATCGGAGTAGATGGCCTCAACCTCGCCGGAGCGGGAGGGAGCCTGAGCATAAGTAACAGCGGTCAACGTTACGAGCAGGAAAGAGCGTGCCAATCTCATTGTGGCGTGAATGATATCTGGAGCTAGGGCCTAGCTGCAATTCCCACCGGTGCGACCCAATCCACACTCCGTCTGGGGTGTCCTACCCGACTCGCGCCATCTTCCACCTATAAAGTTACCCTTGGTTCTCGACGCCATTGACTCCCGTCCGCGAGCGGGGGTAACCTTTATCGTAATGGTAGTTGCCTGTACCTCGAGGCGAGCACCCTCGGCTGGTTCCACCTCCAGACATAAGAATGGTTTGTCCGCAAGGAGGCAGGAGTGCGCCTGCCCGTCCTGCGGTACAACTTGGACGAGTCAACGACCGGTCCACCGCACAGGGAACTGAGCATGCAAGGCTCGGGAGGAAGAGCGCCAAACACTAAATGAAGAAGAGCATTGAAATTAGTCCTAACATCGGAACCCTGTTCGGCACGCGGGATGAGAATCTGCGCCTGCTGGAAGACGGCTTGAACATCAATATTGACTTGCGCTCCGATTCCATTGACCTGGAAGGGGCGGCGCGTGATGTGGCCCGCGCTGAGCAAGTCTTTGCCGACTATGACCACCTGCAGCGCTCCGGGCACGTTTTCAACAATGGCGATCTGGGCAGCATGCTGCGCGTCCTGTTGGCCGACCACAAGACTACGTTGCGCGGCTTGGCCGAAGCTGGACGCCAGCGTTCGTTCGGGCGGCGTACGGTACAGCCCAAGAGCGTGAACCAGCGTCGTTATCTCGAGGTCATCGAGAGTCACGACATGGTGTTCGGGATCGGGCCGGCGGGAACTGGCAAGACCTACCTGGCCGTGGCCATGGCGATCTCCGCGTTGTTATCCAAACGCGTGAACCGGATCATTCTGGCGCGTCCCGCAGTCGAAGCGGGCGAGCGTCTGGGGTTCCTGCCGGGAACGTTGCAGGACAAGATCGATCCCTACCTGCGTCCCTTGTACGACGCCCTGTACGACTTGCTCGAACCGGAGAAGGTGGACCGGTATCTGGAGAAGAACGTGATCGAGATTGCGCCGATTGCGTTCATGCGGGGCCGCACGCTGAATGATTCGTTTGTGATCCTCGACGAGGCGCAGAATACGACTTCCGAGCAGATGAAGATGTTCGTCACCCGCTTGGGGTTTAATTCCAAAGCGGTCATTACCGGAGACGTCACCCAGATTGATCTGCCCAACGCGAAGCGCAGCGGTCTGCTCGAAGCTGCCGATGTTCTCAAGCACGTCGAAGGCTTGGCTTTCGCGTATTTTGACGATACTGACGTGGTGCGGCACCATCTAGTGCAGCGCATCATCCGCGCCTACGATGAGCACAAGGCCAGAGCGGCGGAAGGGGAGGTGTCGCTGCTCGACTCCCATGCGAATGGCAAGCCAAATGGGACGGAGTCAGCGCTCTTGAATAAGAACGGCGGAGACAAGAACAGTGGGTTGCCTTCGGAAGTAGAAACCAGCGAGTAGAGCAGGTAAGATTGAGCGGGAGGGCGCCTGGATTTGGCCCTCCTGTTTGTTTTTGGGGTCACGCAAAAAAGATTTTTGACCGCGAAGAGTGCGAAGAAGACCTTGGTGATCTTAAGAGAGTCTGTAGCCGGATTGAGCGATGCAACTTTGGCGAAGTTTGTGGCCCGGGCCAGTCGCACGGTCAAACTGCGGGGCGTCGTCAACGTGCTAGTGACGAGCAGCCGGGAATTGCGCGCGCTCAACCGTCGTTTTCGTGGGAAGGACCAGCCCACGGACGTGCTCTCATTTTTGCCCGGACCGGGTTTGGTGGAAGCTTTGGCGGGCGATATCGCGATTTCAGCGGAGATCGCGGAACAGAACGCACGCCGGCTCGGCCATTCGCCGGCGCAGGAAATAAAGATTCTTGTTCTGCACGGAGTCCTTCATCTCGCGGGATACGATCATGAATGCGACCATGGAGTAATGGCGGGCAAGGAGGCGAAATTGCGGCAGTCGTGGGGGCTGCCGGTGGGGCTCATTGAGAGGCATGGGAATGGCGGGCAGAAGAGCTTGAATCGCAAGGGCCGCGGATCGGCGATGCTGGCAAAGACCGCGGGCGGGGGCGCCCGCGCCACGCGAGAGCCACCGACACAGGCACGGATACGATGAATTACGCCATCGGAGCTGCGCTGCTCGTGATGCTTTGCTTGCTGACGCTGGTTTCCTACCTGGACCGCGTCTACACGGAGATCGGCAAATTCCTTTCGCGGGAGTTCCAGGACAACATTGCCACGTTCGAGCAAAAAATCGAGCCCAAGCTCGGAGTAGGCCGGGCGCGCGCCGCGCTGTCCATGGCGGTGCTGACGCACATCATGACCGCTGCCATCGCCATGCTGGTGGGTTTCGCCGTGTTCCGCGACCGCGCCTGGAGCGTGTACGAAATCCTGCAGGCTACACTCAGTCTCGTTCTCATCGTCATCCTGTTCAACCGCTTTCTACCCTTTCTTTTCTTTTCCCGGACCAACGGCGAATGGCTGGCGCGCTGGGTGCTGCTGCTGAAAATATTGATTTACGTCGCCCTGCCGGTAACTGTGGTGCTGGGATTTTTACAGTCGGTCACTGCGCTGACCAAAGAGCACTCAGACGAAGCGCCCGAAACCCAGGCGGAAGCGGTGGATGCGCTCATCGAAGCGGGCCGGGAGGAAGGCATTCTGCACGAAAGCAATCGCGACCTGATCCAGTCGGTCGTCGAATTTGGCGAGAAAACCGTACGTGAGGCAATGAAGCCGCGCCCGGAAATCGTGGCTGTCCCTACCAACACAACGGTCGAGCAGTTCATCGAGCTGCTCAAAAACAAGCCCTTCTCCCGGGTGCCGGTTTTTGAGGGCACGATTCACAACATCGTGGGTATTGTGTACGCGCAGGATGTGTTGCAAGTGCCGGATACGGAAGCCCGCTTCCGTACGGTAGACACGCTGATGCGCCGCGATGTTTATTTTGTGCCCGAGAGCAAGTTGGGCAGCGATCTGCTCCGTGAAATGCAGAAAAATAATGTCCGCATGGCCGTTGTGGTTGATGAATATGGAGGAGTGGCGGGACTGGTCACCATCGAAGATCTGGTGGAAGAAATCGTTGGAGAAATCCGCGATGAACACGAGAAGATGGAGGTCATCCGCGAGACCGATCATTCCTACATCGTGCCCGGTAACATGGATGTGGACCGCCTTGGCGAAATGTTCGGCATACGGCCTGAAGGGAAAGAATCGGCCACGGTGGCAGGACTGGTGAGCGAACTGGCGGGACGCATTCCGCATCGCGGCGAAGTGGTGGAAGAAGAGGGTCTTCGTTTCGAGGTTCTGGATGCCACCGAGCGGCGGGTGGAGCGGGTAAGGATTTCACTAGCCAAGCCGACGCAGATGAAGCTGATATAGTGTTGATTGTGTGGCGCGGACGCCCTCGCTCGCGTTGGTCGCTGCAAAGCTGAGACTGCGGAGCTTTCGCCCGGTTCGGACGTTCGGGGGTTGCTGTCTCCCGCATTCATTTCTCATGCCCTTTCATTCCGGATTCGTCTGCATCCTGGGCCGGCCCAACGCCGGCAAATCCACTCTGCTCAATGCGCTGGTAGGCCAGAAGGTCGCCATTATCAGTCCCAAGCCGCAGACTACGCGCAACCGCATCCTGGGAATCCTGCACGTGCCCAAACAAAAGGGAAGGCCGGGCGGCCAGGTCGTTCTCATTGACACGCCAGGAGTTCATAGGCCCGACACTTCGCTTGGCCGGAAGATGATGGCGGAAGTGCGGGAAGCGTTGGATGGCTGCGAACTGGTTCTGCTGATCGTGGACGTGACGCGAAAATTCGCGCAGGCTGACCACTTCGTGCTCGAGATGGTGAAGAGGTCCAACCCGCTGGTGTTCCTTTTGCTCAATAAGATTGATCTCCTGCGTGGCACGAAGGACAGGTTGCTGCCAGTCATCGATGAATACCGGAAACTCCACGACTTCCGGGAAATCATCCCTCTCTCCGCTCGTAAACGCGAAGGCCTCGATGTGCTCCTGGAAAAAGTGATTCGATTCCTGCCTGAAGGCCCACCCTATTTTGCTGAGGACCAGATCACCGACCAACCCATCCGCTTTATGGTGGCCGAAGTCATCCGGGAACAAGTCTTGCTCGAGACCAGTGAGGAGGTTCCGTACGCGACCACGGTGGTGATCGAGCAGTTTGAAGAAAAGGCCAGACTGACTCGCGTCGCGGCGGTGATCTTTTGTGAACGGGACGGGCAGAAGGGGATCCTGGTTGGCAAGGGGGGGCAGATGCTGAAGAAGATTGGCACGGCGGCCCGGTTGCAAATCGAGACGATGCTGGGTAAGAGAGTGTTTCTGGAACTGTTCGTGAAAGTTCGGGGAAACTGGCGGGAGTCCCACGAGTTCGTCGAGGAGCTGGATTGGCGCCGCCAGGTTGAGAGTTTGACGGGGAGCGGCAAGCTATGAACCCTCGTCACTTTGCTCGACAGCCGCGATCACTGTAGAATCCCGGAGCGCGTCAAGACCGGACAGGAAAGCAGGACATGACCGACAATCCCCAGATCCACAATTTTGAAACCGGAAAATCGAGCCTGAAGCTGAAAGTAACGCTCGCAGCGGATCGGGATGCGGTAGATCCAGTCGTGCAGAGCGTGATGGAACTCGTGCGGCAGATCCATTGCGAGTCGGATAAGCATGACGCCATCGAGTTGGCGCTTACCGAAGCGTTGGCCAATGCCGTGGTACATGGCGCCAAGGGCGACCCTTCGAAGATCGTTGAATGCGACGTGGTTGCTAACCAGGATCAGAGTATACTGATCGTGGTTCGCGACCCGGGTAAGGGATTTGATCCAGGAGAAATTCCCAATCCCTTGCGTGGCGAAAGCGTTTATTCCGATCACGGCCGTGGAATTTTCCTGATCAATCAGCTGATGGATGAGGTGAAGTTCTTGAAGAACGGCAGTGAAATCCACATGATCAAGCGGTAGAGCTTAACCAGCCAAACCCGACCCACCGGCTATTCCTTCACCGCGATTCCCAGCGTTTTCATCTTCCGATACAAATGACTGCGTTCCAGACCCAGCACTTCCGCGGTGCGGCTGATGTTGCCGTGATTGTCGTCGAGCTTTTTCAAAATATAGTCGCGTTCGTAAGCCGCACGGGCCTGGTGTAAGGTGGAAAATTCGGTCCCGGTGGAGCGGCGGCTGCCATCACGGTGCACCAGCGGCGGCAGATGCTTGCGGTCGAAGCGAGTGGTGGTGGGATTCATGATGACAATCCGTTCGATCACGTTGCGCAACTCGCGCACGTTGCCGGGCCAGGAGTAGCGCATCAAGGTCTCGATGGCATCGTCGGTGATTTCGCGCGGCCGGCGGCCGTAAGTCGCGGAAAAATCCTTCAGAAAGTGCCTCGCCAGCAGGGGGATGTCCTCCTGGCGCTCACGCAGCGGTGGGACGGAGAAAGGGATCACGTTGAGGCGATAGAACAAATCTTCGCGAAAGTTGCCTCGGGAGATTTCTTCGTCCAGATCCTTGTTGGTGGACGCAATGAGGCGGGCATCCACCGTGACCGGTTCGTCACTTCCCACCGGCGTGAATCGCTGCTCGTCGAGAGTGCGCAAGACCTTGGACTGAGTCTTCAGGCTCATATCGCCGATTTCATCGAGGAACAGCGTCCCCCCGTTGGCCCGGTGAAATTTACCTTCCTTGTCGGCGGTCGCGGCGGGGAACGATCCTTTGTGATGACCGAACAGTTCGCTCTCGATCAAGTCCTCGGGGATGGCGGCGCAGTTCAGTTCCACAAACATCTCGTTCTTGCGTAAGCTTTGGGCATGGATGGCATGGGCGACCAATTCCTTCCCCGTACCCGACTCGCCGTAAATCAGAACCCGGCCGTTGGTCGGGGCCATGAGTTGGATTTGCTGGCGTAACGCCTTCATCGGAATGCTCCCCCCCACGATCACGCTGCGGGGCGCGAGCTGTCTCTTGAGTTCCCGGTTTTCCTGGCGCATCTGTTTGGCATCGATTGCATGCTTTACCAGGATGAGGGTCTTGTCGATGGAAAGCGGTTTCTCGAGGAAATCGTAGGCACCTAGCTTGGTGGCCCGTACCGCAGTCTCAATGGTGCCATGGCCGGAGATCATGATGACCTCGGGGGCGTTTTCCAAATCCCTGATCTTCTGCAGAGTATCGAGGCCGTCCATTCCGGGGAGCCAGACGTCGAGCAGCACCACGTCAAACGCGCGCTTGCGCAGGCTCTCGAGGCAGGCTTCGCCGCTCTCCGCGGCCGCAGCCTTGTAGCCTTCATCCTCCAGCACGCCTTTGAGCGATTGCCGGATGCCGGATTCGTCGTCCACGATGAGAATGCTATGCATGCTGGCGAATGGTGGGAGCGGGAATCATTTCGACGGCCACAGGCAATTCCACCACGAACCGGGTGCCCACCGGCTGATTTTCCTCAACTCGAATGGAGCCGTGGTGGTCTTCAATGATGCGGCTGACGATGGCCAGTCCCAATCCAGTTCCGCGTTGCTTGGTGGAAAAGTATGGCAAGAAGAGCCGTTCTTTCAACTCCTGGGTAACGCCGTGGCCGGTATCGGCGACGGTGATTTCGATAGCATCCCGGCTGGCCACCAGCGACGTGGAGATCTGAATCTCACGCACTAGCGCACCTTGCATGGCCTCGGCGGCATTGTCCACAAGATTGGCCAGGGCGCGCTTGATGGCTTCAGAATCGGCCATGACCTTGGGAAGATCAATAGCCAGGAATGTCTGCACATGAATGCTGTCCAGCCGTCCGTTGAACATCGCCAGCGTATTTTCCACGATGGAGTTGATGTTCGCGGGAGCGGGCTGCGCCGTGGGAAAACGTGCTAGAGTCGAAAATTCATCCACCAGCGTACGCAATGTTTCCACCGCTCCGCCGATGGTTTCAGAGCAGCTATGGAGAACTTCGAGCGAAGCGGCGTCAGGAGGAGAACCGCGATCGAGATGCCGGCGGATGCGCTCGGCGGAAAGCGCAATGGGCGTCAACGGGTTCTTGATTTCGTGGGCGACCCGCCGCGCCACTTCACGCCAGGCGGTTTGCTTCTGGGCCTTGAGTAGGTCAGACAAGTCTTCGAACACTAAAACATAGCCAAGCCTCTGCCCCTCGTGCTGGAGGGTCGCCACCGTGACCGCGGCGTTGAACGGGGAAGGATGCAGAGCCATTTCGAGTTGGGTGGTGGTCGTGCCCATGCGGTCGGCGCGGCGCAACAGCGGTTCCAGGTCTTCCAGAACCTCCTGGGGAAATACGTCGCGCAAGGCGGCGCCGATGGCCACGTTCGGGTTTGCAGATTCGCCCCCGGAAGCGTTGAACATACGAAGCAAGGCGTGGTTTACGTGGGTAATTCGCCGGCCCGCGTCCAGCGAGAGCACGCCCGTGGGAATGCTTTCCAGAATGGTTTCAATGTGCCGGCGTCGCTGTTCCAGCGCGATGTTGGCGGCGCCCAGGTCGTGGCTGGAGGCGTCAATCTGGCGGCGGCTGGTTTCCAATTCTTCCGCCATACGGTTGAAAGAGCGTACCAGATCGCCGATTTCATCCGCGGCACTCACCTCCACCCGGTAGTCCAGGCGTCCGCGCGAAATTTCTTGCGTCGCCTCGGCCAGCGCCACTACCGGGCGGGTCACAAGCTTAGACAGATAGAGAGCCAGCCAGGTGGTAGAAAACAGCACTAGCACGGTCAGCAGAAGCAATAGCCCCATGTAGGTACGGCGAATCAATTTGCGTTCGCGGCTGAGTTCGAGATAACGCCGCTGACTGGCGTCCAGCGACTTTACCGTTTCCGAGAGTTTCTGCGGCAAAGGCATGCCCACCAGGATCAAGCCGCGGTTGTTCACGCTGGCTCCGCCCACAATGTAGTCGGTCTGTTCCCAGTTCAGATGCACGATGGTATCGGTGGTCACCCGCTCCAGCGGAATCCTCGCTTTCAGAAGCGGCCAGGAGGCGGGCGCCGCGAAACTCGCCTGAGCGTTTCCATCCTCGATTGCCACCGCAAATCCGCCCTGCAAGGTGGGCTCATGCCGGCGAAATTCGCTCATGACTGTTGAAAAACTATGGCCGGCAAAGGCCCGTTGGGTCTCGGGCAACGCTGCAATAGACTCAGCCTCGGCCCGCGCATTCTGGGCTAGATACCGGGAGAGCAGGGAGGCCATGGCTGCGGTGTCTTCGCGCACTTCCTCAACCGGACGGGAAAACCACTTGTCGATCGAGCGATTCATCAACCCATAAGCAAACCAGAACATCATGATGACCGGCAAGAACGAGAGCAGCAACCCTCCCACCACCAGCCGGGTGCGGAATTTGGATCCCAGAACCCCCAGTCTGCGTTCGGCAAACAGCTTCAGCAGATTGCGCGCCAACACGAACGTGAGCGCGACGAAAAGCAGAAAAATCACTGCGGAGAGCGCCGCAAAGAACAAGAGTTGCTGGTTTGTGTCAGGATTGAGAAAGGGGAGATCGAAGGAAGACTGGGAGAGCAGGATACCAAACAGCACAAAGATCCCGACCGCCAGCAGGACGATCATTTTCTTCCGGCTGGGCGCTTCCTTATTGCGGGTTGAATTAGGAGTAGACACGTTCCTGATCGGCCTGGTTGAAGCTCAAACAGCTATAGATGAATAATCGGGCGTAAGTGGTTCATTATAAGCCTGAAGTGGATCGTGCGAGGGACGGACCCTGGGCATAACTTTAGCTAAGGGACACATCTGGTAACAGGGTCGTGCAGCAGGGCTTCACCATACCGCGGGCGGCGCAACAAATTCGGGTCCGAGCGGAATGGAAGCAACGGCTTACTGGCACTGCCAAGTCTCTCACCGTCCCCCGATCAGCACACCTTCACGGCGCTCACATGAAGATGGTTGCCCGAAATGATTAGTGGAAAACATCTTTGACTATCCGCGACCGCCCCGACAGCGCGAGACGCCGAGGCACGTACCTTGGCCCGATCGCCACTTGTCCGTGGCCTCCATTGTGCAGAGGTGGGATTGCTCTACATTAAGGAGTTTGGCACCAGAAACGGGCGGGGGAGTTCCAAAAGTGAGCAGACCTCTGGGGGTTTTCGCGGTTACTCTTTGGGGTCATGAGTAGCGAACTATTTCGGGCGATTTGCATAAAGGTTTTCCCATGAAAAGGATCCGCAGAAAATAGACTCTCTCAATCAACGGTTGCGGCTCTTGTGATCCGAAGAAACTCCGGAGCGCCCGACCGATAGGAAGCAGACGAAACTGTTCTGAGGCAGAAGTGGCAGCTTGGATGCCGTGGAGCTTACGTTCCCGTCTTTCGTCCTTGTTGCCCAGACCAGGTTGCTATGTCGTTTCGCAGAACGTCCAGTCCCCGGAAAGCATCCTCGATGGCTTGATTTTCTTCTGGCGTTCCGCCATGGTCCAGATCGATCTCGCGCTTCCTCTGATGTAACGAACCTTCTGCTGCCCGAATGCGTTCTTCGATCTTCGACCAATCAGTTTCAAGCACAGCGGCTTTGTAGACATCCTGCCATTTGTATGCAGTCATGATGAACCTCCATTAGGGGGTGCAGGTGCTGAACGGCTAAACGGCTGCGTTCAATTCGTCTCACTCTTCTTTTTCCACACGTAGAAATTTTCTTTGTCCGCCAGAGTCTCAATTTCCAGTCCATGCGAGGTTGAGGCGCGATGAACAGCGGAACGAAGGTTGGCCAATCCAATCCCGCCTACAGCAGCAAGCGGAATCTCCATTGCCGAACCCGGGGACAGCGTCTTTAACTCTTGAAGAATCCCAACCACGAGATCGTAGTGCTTCCCGCGTCGGCTTTTGTCCAGAGCATCGACCTTCACTTGCCGGTATTTCAAATCCGGCGGTTTGCCCTCGGCTTTTGGACGTCGTGCCATTGCCCTATCTCCTTTTAGCAATATAATAGCAAAACTATACGTATACGACAAATCTGTGTTATTATGTGCGCTAGCGTACCGTTGGCTACTTCGCTTCTGTGCCATGCGGATTCATGCCTGCGCATAGGGCGCAGAATCTGCTTCAGTATTTCCACCTTTTTTTAGTGGCCGGGATAGGCTCTAGGCATGGAGCCGAAGCTGCCAACGCAGGGACGACCGAAGAAGCGGATGTGCCGTGATTCAAGGCGACGACAGATGTCGTGGAAAGAGCTGTTCCCGCGCGTCACAATCGTCAATGACCCGAAGAAATTGGCTGAGCTGAACGCAGAACTGGAGAGCGGCAAACTTGGACTCTCGCAAACCGAAAAGCAACCCTAAACACTAAGAGGGCGTGTGATCTATACGCGACTTGGTTAAAGACCGTTAACTATCCGTTTTAATCGGCTTCGTTGCCTTCTGTGTCTGTTTTAAGTCATGGCTCAGCCATGCTATTCACATTTTTGAGTTGGACTCCTACTTTGCCGCCGTGCGTCAGACGGTTACTGAGTGTGCCGCTCGTCGCCGAACCCGTCCCTGTAGGTGATGCCCCGCTACACGTAGAGGGTCATGCGCGGCGTGCCGAGTAGAGGCATGGGGTTTTCGGGATCGGCGGGCTTCGCCTGACGGAAAAGATGTGTGGCCTTTGTCCGGGAGCCAATATATCCGCCCCCCTCTCGAATCCCGGTGGTGGTGTCGGCAGGACCTCACTAAGCGGGTACGTTGCCAGCCAAGAGTGTATCCAGGCTTTCGCGTTGTAGGCTGGCGTTCTCGAAGTTCGTCATGGCGATTTGAGCTTCAGGCGCTCTCTCTTGAGCGAACCGGATCACCGCCTGGGCGAGGCAGACGTAGGCCCTCAACTGCCTTACGGGTGTGCTGGCCATGGTTTTATGATTCTTTCAGTTTGTTTCCCCGCCTCCATCACTTGCTCGACCTGTTGACCGAGTCTCGTGGTTTGTTGCCTGAAGCACTGATGATCCCAGAACATCTCTCATTCGGCTCTCGATGCGGCCGCTTTCAATCTGCTCAGGGTTACCTTCTCTGTGGCTCCATCCGATTGGGAATTGTTTGTCCGAAACAGAAAAGTGTTGTTGGATGAACTGAGGAAATCGGGCTACGAGAAACTCCTACAGAATGTCGGTTGGGAAGAAGGGCAAAGAACCGATCGACAGCTATCACTTCCCGAGAAAGCAGCACGACTTCTACAGCTTGCTAAACCAGAACATGATTGGAACATCGAACATCCCGTTCAAATACGACGATGGCAAGTTGAGGCGGATAGACGAGCTTCGGCACGAAATCATTCACAGCAAGTATGGAATCGGCAACTTACTCCGCGTCTCCGATGTTGAGAAAAAGCCAAACTTTCTCGAGCAGACAGGGATGTACCTCGTCCCTATCGTCAAGAAACGATATTTCACAGATGACGTAGATTTGACGACATGTTGAAAATTTCGGGGCGCGCATCACGCCGCTCCTGATCGGGTTAGAATCCCCGCGACGAAACTAAAGTACCCTTTTTGCGGGTGCCGCTATTGTCCTAAATTTGTCCTGCACTCCTGCGATTCCCCTGATTTGTAGCGATTCGCACGGGATGTTGAATCAGTAAGTTACTGAAGATACACATCGGTCTTACGTACCAAAGTTACTGGTGCCGTAATCCATATGGGTTGACAATTTCTGTCAACGCGATAGGCTGCAACTTCTCCCCTCGAAAAAGCAGCTGCAAGTTCGCGCAGCGATCGTAAACCGCATTCATCTGACGCGCAGATAGGAGACCGAGGTATGTCGCAACGGCTGGGTGATCTTCTGGTCAAAGAGAAGGTCATTACCACAGAGCAGTTGGTGCAGGCGACGAAGGTCCAGAAAGAGAGCAACTGCCGCCTGGGCTCGGCTTTGGTAAAGCTGGGCTTCCTCACGGATGAGGACGTCACCAACTTTCTCTCGCGGCAGTATGGCGTTCCCGCCATCAATCTTTCTTACTTTGAAATTGACCCCTCGGTGGTCAAGTTGATTCCGTTCGAAACCGCCAAGCGCTATCAGATCCTACCTCTCAGCCGGGTGGGGGCTTCGCTGACCATCGCCATGGTGGATCCGACCAACGTCTTTGCCATGGACGATATCAAGTTCATGACCGGTTTCAACATCGAGCCGGTCGTGGCGTCCGAGAGCTCGATCCTGGAAAGCATCGAGAAGGCGTACGGTACCACGCAGCAAGAAGACCTCGAGCAGGTCATGCAATCCATGACCGAGGTCAACGACGCCGACGTCGAACTGCAATCGGAAGAAACCGAGATGGAGCTGGCTGACCTGGAACGGGCGGCGGACGAGGCTCCGATCGTCAAGCTCGTCAACCTGGTGTTGACCGATGCGGTGAAGCGCGGGGCGAGCGACATTCACATGGAACCGTACGAAAAGGAATTCCGCGTGCGCTTCCGTATTGACGGTATCTTGCAGAGCATCATGTCACCGCCGCTCAAGTTGAAAGATGCCATCACCTCCCGCGTAAAGATCATGGCGAAGCTGGACATCAGCGAAAAGCGTCTGCCGCAGGACGGCCGCATCATGCTGAAGATGAACCTGGGCGGGCGCAAGAAGCAGCTCGACTTCCGGGTCAGCACGCTGCCCACGCTGTGGGGCGAAAAAATCGTCATGCGGTTGCTGGACAAAGAAAACCTGCGTCTTGACATGACCAAGCTCGGCTTCGAGCAGGAATCCCTGACCAAGTTCGAGAAAGCCATCCTGAAGCCCTACGGCATGGTGCTGGTGACCGGTCCCACGGGATCGGGTAAAACCAACACCCTATACTCCTCCATCGCGCGCCTGAACACACCCGATACCAACATCATGACGGCGGAAGATCCGGTTGAGTTTCAGCTGGCTGGAGTGAACCAAGTGCAGATGAAGGAGCAGATTGGGTTAAACTTCGCGGCCGCGCTGCGCGCATTCTTGCGGCAGGATCCGAACATCATTCTAGTGGGCGAAATCCGCGACTTTGAAACCGCGGAAATTGCCATCAAAGCCGCGCTGACCGGTCACCTGGTGCTGTCCACGCTCCATACCAATGGTGCGCCGGAGACGATTACGCGCTTGATGAACATGGGAATTGAACCCTTCCTGGTGGCGACCTCGGTTCACCTGATTTGCGCGCAGCGGTTGGTACGCCGCATTTGCCGCGATTGCGCCGAGGTGATTGACATGCCGGGGCAGGCACTGATCGAAGAAGGCTACACCCCCGAAGAAGCCAAGACGGTGAAGATTCAAAAAGGCAAGGGCTGCGGCACCTGCAACAACACCGGATACAAGGGCCGCACCGGCTTGTACGAAGTGATGGAAGTCGATGACGAGATTAAAGAGCTGGTTCTGGTGGGTGCCTCCGCGCTGGAATTGAAGAAAAAAGCGATTGAGCGGGGCATGATCACGCTGCGCCGTAGCGGGCTGATCAAGGTTGCAGCGGGCATGACCACTCTGGAAGAAGTGGCACGCGAAACCATTCACTGAGTTTGAGAAGGAAAGGGAAAACTATGTCGCTTTCGTTAAGTGATCTGTTGAAACGGCTGCTCGAGATGGGGGGAAGCGACCTCCACATCACCACCAATTCACCGCCGCAGATTCGCGTTCATGGACACCTGGTGCCCCTCGATCTGCCACAAATGACTCCGGCGGAGACCAAGCAGCTGGCCTATAGCGTGATGACCGACTCGCAGAAGCATCGCTTCGAAGAAAACCTCGAACTCGACTTCTCGTTCGGGTTGAAGGGCCTGGCCCGGTTCCGCGCCAATACCTTCAACCAGCGCGGCGCCACCTCGGCTGTGTTCCGTCTGATTCCCTTCGAGATCAAGTCATTCAACCAGTTGGGACTGCCCGCCATCGTCAGCAAGCTGTGCGACAAGCCCCGCGGACTGGTCCTGGTGACGGGTCCGACCGGATCGGGCAAGTCCACTACGCTGGCGGCCATGATTGACAAGATCAATACCGAGCGGCACGACCACATCCTCACCATCGAGGATCCCATCGAGTTCGTGCACATGAACAAGAATTGCGTGGTGAACCAGCGCGAGTTGCACGCTGACACCAAGAGTTTTGCCGACGCTCTGCGCGCCGCCCTCCGCGAGGACCCGGATGTGGTGCTGATCGGCGAAATGCGCGATCTGGAGACCATTGAATCGGCGCTGCGTATCGCCGAGACGGGTCACCTCACGTTCGGAACTCTGCACACCAACTCGGCATCTTCGACCATTAACCGAATTATTGACGTGTTTCCAGCCCACCAGCAGCCCCAGATCCGGGCGCAGTTGTCGCTGGTGTTGGAAGGCATCATGTGCCAAAGCCTGCTGCCCAAAGCCGACAACAAGGGACGCGCCATGTGCATGGAGATCATGGTTCCGAATGCGGCCATCCGCAACCTGATCCGTGAAGACAAGATCCACCAAATTTACTCGTCCATGCAATCCGGCCAGGACAAGTTCGGGATGCAGACGTTTAACCAGGCGCTAGCCACCGCGTATTTCCAGAAGCAGATCACCCTGGAAGTGGCGATGGCACGGTCCAGCAATACTGACGAGTTACAGGAAATGATCAACCGTGGCGCGGGTCTCAATCGCAACCAGACCGCAGCCATGGCCAAGGGTGCCGCACCTGGCAAGCGCTAGCGGCGAGGTTGAACGGTACGACAGCAAGTAAGTAAGTGGCGATTCGGGACGCCGGAGGAATGCGGGCCCGTAAAAAAACGAATTGTAAGTGAGGAGAGAGTTACCATGCCAGTTTTTACGTTCTCTGGAAAGAATGAGTCTGGTCAGAAAATCAGTGGCGAGCGGACTGCAGTCAACAAACAGGTGCTGACCACCCAGTTGCGGCGCGAGCGCATCACGCCGGGCGCCATCCGGGAAAAGGGCAAAGAGTTTGTTATGCCCACTTTCGGTACCGGCAAAGTCAAGACCAAAGACATCGCCATTTTCTTCCGCCAGTTCTCGGTCATGATCGACGCTGGTCTTCCTCTGGTGCAGTGTCTGGAGATTCTGGCCGCAAACCAGGAGAACCCGGCCTTCCAGAAGACCCTAACCGGCGTGCGCACCACGGTGGAAGGCGGCGCCACGCTGGCGAACGCCATGAAGGGTTATCCCAAGGTCTTCGACGATCTCACCACCAACATGATTGAAGCCGGCGAAACCGGCGGCATTCTGGACATCATCCTACAGCGGTTGGCCATTTACATCGAGAAAGCCGTCAAGTTGCGGGCCGCGGTTAAGTCCGCCCTAATCTACCCTGTGTCCGTCGTCAGCCTGGCGTTCCTGATCGTAGGCGCCCTGCTGAAGTGGGTAGTTCCGATCTTTTCCAACTTGTTCATCGGCCTCGGCGTCGCCCTGCCGTTACCCACCCGCATCGTGATGGGGCTGAGCGCGTTTGTCGGCCAATTCTGGTGGTTTTTCATCATTGGTATGGTAGGCCTCGTGTTCGGCATAAAGCAGATTCGCAAAAACCCCAAAGGCAGGTACTACCTCGATTACACCTTGCTGAAGTTGCCGATCCTAGGTGTGCTTCTGCGCAAGATCGCGGTGGCGCGCTTTACCCGGACCCTGGGAACCCTGATCACGTCGGGCGTGCCCATCCTGGAAGGTCTGAGCATTACTGCCAAGACCTCGGGCAACGCCGTGCTGGAAGAGGCGCTGATGAGGGTGCGCAAGGCGATCGAGGAAGGCCGGACAATCGTCGATCCGCTGCGGGAATCGGGAGTATTCCCCAACATGGTGACGCAGATGATCGGCGTTGGCGAGGCCACGGGCGCCATGGATGCCATGTTGCAAAAAATTGCCGACTTCTACGAAGACGAAGTCGACTCAGCCACCAAGGACATGCTGGCCATGCTGGAGCCGGTCATCATCGGTCTGTTGGGCATTATGATCGGCGGCATCGTCATTTCGCTTTACATGCCGCTGTTCTCGATGATCGCCAAACTGGCGGGCTAAACGGCAGAGGTTCGGAGCGCAGTCGCATGGGCGTCACGCGGTCGATGCTACCGCCTCCGGCTTAGAAAAGCTTCTCACCCGAAGGGCCTTTGGCGCAGTCGGCGGAACAGGCCCTGGGCGAAAGCAATATTCGGGATTTGGATCTCGCATGCAATCCATGTTCGATGAACGGCTTTGGCTGGCCTGGCTGGCCAAGGTTCGAATCATCATTCTGACACTCTTATTCGGAATCGAGCTGGCCATTGCCCGGCTCACGCCCAACCCGCTTCCGCTGCGGCTGTTCATCAATGTCGTCCTGCTGTGGTACACGATCTCGATTTTCTATCTGCTCTTATTGTCTTTCTGGGAGGAGTGCCGCATTCAGGCGCTGTTGCAGGTCGTCACCGATCTGGTGCTGGTCACGCTGGTGGTCTATGCCACGGGCGGCGTGGACAGTTCCCTGAATTTCCTTTACCCGCTGATCATTATTGTTGCCTGCATATTGCTGCCGCGGGTCTGGGCGTACCTGACCGGAGCCCTGGCCTTCATCCTGTACGTAACCGTTCTGGAGCTGACGTACTTCGAAGTCATTCCCTCGTATTCCATCACGCACCCCGGGCTGGGGGCGCTGCAAGCCATTATCTTCGTCAATCTTTTCGGCTATCTTGCGGTAGCCTACCTGGCAGGATTGCTGGCGGCCAAGCTGCGGCAAGTCGACGTAAAGCTGAAGCACACCAGTGGGGCGTTGGCGGATCTCCAGGCCCTGCACGAAAATATTATTCAGTCCATCAGTGGGGGGCTGATCACCACCGGGCTCGACGGATATGTCACCCTGGCGAACACCGCAGCCCAAAAGTTGTTTGAGCGACCGGAAGCCGATTTTCTGGGGCAGCCGGTCGACCAGCTCTTCCTCGACCCCTTGCCCATGATTGGTTCGGAACGGGCACACGGAGAAGTGCGCTGCGTAGCCTCGAATGGTTTCTGTAAGACGCTTCGGGTCATGGCGACCGCACTCGCGGTCCCCGGCCGGAAAACGATGGGCTACGTCTATACCTTCGATGATTTGACGGAAATCCGTCGCCTGGAGCGGGATTTGCGTATTCAGGATCGCCTGGCGGCAGTGGGCCGGCTGGCCGCGGCGATCGCGCACGAAATCCGCAATCCCCTGACTTCGATTGCCGGCTCGGTGAGCATGCTATCCGGCATTGCCGACCTGAGCGACGAGCACCGCCAGTTGCTGCAGATTGTGATGCGTGAGTCGGAGCGGCTGAACGGCATCATTACAGACTTTCTCGCCTACTCCCGGGGGAAGCAATACCAATTCTCCAACGTTGATCTCTTGCCGTTGCTCGAAGACACGCTTACTCTGCTGGACCATCGGCTAGTAGCGCAGAACACTGGCATCCGGATCGAACGGCGCTACAGCGTCCCCCACGCCTTCACCATGGCCGACGGAGACAAGATCAAACAGGTGTTCTGGAATTTTTGTGAAAATGCCGTTCGCGCCATGGGTTCGGGAGGGGTTCTCAGAGTCTCGCTGGAGCAGATCGGCGAAGACTGGCAAATCAACTTCGCCGATACCGGCCTAGGCATGAGCCGTCAGTTGGTAGAGAAAATTTTCGAGCCCTTTCAGTCACAGTTCGAGGGTGGAACCGGTCTGGGTTTGGCCATCGTCTACCAGATTGTGCAGGCCCATGAAGGCAAGGTTTGGGCCCGTTCAAAATTGGGAGAGGGTAGCGTTTTCGTTCTCCGCCTGCGCTGCATGCCGGTCGCCGAGAAGTTTGCCGCCCTGCAGCCTGCCGCGGCACCACAACTCTCTTCCGGGTTAAGGGAAAACATCGCGGCCGCAGCCGGGATCGGAGGTCGCGCGCATGGGTAACATCTTGGTTTGTGATGACGAGCGCTCCATCTGCGAGATGCTGGATATTGCCTTGCGCCGCGACGGCCACAAGGTCGAAACCGTAAAGTCCGGGGAGGACGCAAAGAAAAAACTGGACAGCGCCCTTTATGACGTGGTCGTGACCGATATCAAGATGCCGAATACCGATGGCATTGAAGTGCTGCGCTACGCTCATCAGGTCTCGCCCGACTCTGCGGTCATTCTTATCACCGCCGTAGACGACTATGAGGCTGCGGTTCAAGCCGTGAAGGCGGGCGGGGCCACCGATTACATCCGCAAGTCGCCCGGCCTGGTGGACGAAATCAAGCTCGCCATCAACCGTGCATTGGAAAAGATGACGCTGAGCCGGCAGAACTTTGCCTTCAAGCGCGATGCCGCCACGCGGAATTCACTGGGCAACATCGTGGGTGTAAGTTGCGCGATGGAGACGCTGAAGCAGACCATTCGCACGGTCGCGTCCACCCAGAGCACAATCCTGATCTACGGTGAGAGCGGCACTGGCAAAGAGCTGGTCGCACGCGCGGTCCACGTCTGTTCGCCCCGCGCCAGCGAGCCCTTCGTTTCCATTAATTGCGGCGCCTTCCCGGAAACCCTGCTCGAAAGTGAATTGTTTGGCTATGTGAAAGGCGCGTTCACCGGCGCCAACCAGAACAAGCGCGGCTTGTTCGAAGTGGCTGACCAGGGGACCATTTTCCTCGATGAGATCAGTGAGATGACGCTGACCATGCAGGTTAAACTGCTGCGCGTGCTGCAGGAGCGCAGCGTACGTCCAGTGGGAGGGACTACCGAGATTCCCATCGATGTGCGAGTCATAGCCGCCACCAACCGCGATCTCGACCGGCAGGTGGCGGAAAATACTTTTCGCGAAGACCTCTATTACCGGCTGAGCGTGATCCCAGTTTCCGTGCCCCCCTTGCGCGAGCGTCGCGAGGACGTGCCCCTCCTGGTCAACCATTTTCTGAAGAAATACGCCCCCGCAGCCGGCAAAAGCATTCTAAGAGTAAATGGGGATTCGCTGGGCGCTCTGTGCGGCTACGACTGGCCGGGCAATGTTCGGCAGCTGGAAAACACCATCGAGCGGGCGGTTGCGCTGGAGACGGAAGAAGAACTCCGCATCGAACTTCCTGTCGAACGGTCCAAAGGGCGGGCTGCGGCGGCCGGCGTGGGTATGGCGGGAGGAACGGGTTCCTTGGCCGCTGGCTCCGTGCTACCGGAAGGTGTCGATATGGAGAAATACGTTGCTGACATCGAGCGCTCGCTGCTCCTGGCGGCATTGGCTCAGTCGAACGGAGTGCAGACCCGTGCGGCCGATGTGCTGAAGATTTCTTACCGGTCGTTCCGGCATTTGGTGAAGAAGTATGGGCTGTAACTGAGAGCTTTCTTGCCGGCTATCCAGGAGCGCTACAAGCTAGTCTCGCGTCTCTGACGTCTTTTTGTAGTTCAACGACTCCGTGCTCGCCGACTCGGCGTTCAAGCGCATCGGTGACAATTGGGACAAAGACGCGTGGCGGGCGGAAAAGTGGTTTCAATGAGAACAACGCCTGGGCCGCGCAGTTAACGCCCATGGAAGGATGATCTGGGCAAATTCGAATTTCTGGTTCGGATCGGAAAAGATGGCGTCGCCCAAGATGCCTGGATGACCCACCCAACCGCCGTGGCCAACTGTTTAATGCGGGAACACGGCGTCTCCAACCCAAGAAAGGAACAACTCTTTCCCTTGCTGCCTCACGATTCCTATGGAGTCATCCTCGATCTGCACCCGGCAAGCTTTGACACCGCGGCCAGGTAGGCCAGTGAGTCTGGGCGACACTGGTGCGTGGGTTTCCGCGATGGCTTGCTTGTAATAAAACGAATGCCAGGCGTGTCCGAGTACAACGCGCTACCACAGTCCGAACCTGTGCTATTTGCTCACCTGAAATTCCCGGATTGTTTCGACGAAACTAGGAGCCGCTTTTTCCTTTCAACTGCTGCTTCCATCCCAGAATCCTGGCCTTGTTGGCCTCGGCTTCGGCTTCCGGAATCATCCCCTTTTTCTGGTAGAGGACGGAAAGGCTGGTATAGGCCAGCACGTCATCAGGATCGAGCTCCGCAATCCGCTTCGCGACCGTGATGGCTTCATCCAGGCGATCAAGATTTTGCAGAGTGCGGGCCATACCGTGCATGGCTTCGGTAAAAACAGGGTCGGCGACAAGGGACAGTTGATACTCGGCCAGTGCGCGCTCCTGCTCGCCCTCCGCCACCAGGTCGAGGGCGGCATAATAGTGGTCTTCAGCCTTCTGGCGGGCGTTCTCATCGGCCATGAAACAAAAATCCTCAGCGAAAACGGATTTTAGCAGGTCGCGACGGAGAACAGAGAACTGAAGCAGTCGTCTGTCTTCAGTCGTCAGGGTCTCTAATCAAGAGTACCGACCGAGCCCCGGGAATGACTGACGACTGAAGACCGACGACTGACGACTGTACTGGCGTTATACTTGGGAGGAGCGATGCGCTACATTCTCCGATTTCTCTGGAATGCAACTCGCGGACATCGCCTCACCCCATGGCGCAGTCCCTATCTTCTTTGGCGGGTCGAGACCTACTGCGGCGTAAAGATGCAGCAAATCGGTTTTCTGGAGTTCTGGGAATTTACCTGGCGGGAGCGTAGCAACCTGTGGCGGTTCCTGAAATGGACGGCTGAGATCGAACGCTACGTCCGTCCCAGTGTGAAGAGATCCTAGAACGGTGATCAGTGCTCATTGGCCAGCGGTGTGCGGCCAGCAATCGCTCGTGGTACTGGCCCTCGACCACTGACCATCGATTACTGATTTTTCTACTCTCCGCTGCTGGCGGCTGCCGTGCCTTGCAGTGCAATTAATACCTCGCTGCCTTTACCGGTTCCGACGATTTTGGCCGCGGAACCGCGATCGGCGGCGATCTCCAGGTACCCCATGCTGCCCAAGATTCCGAAGACCTCACCGGGTGAACCCTCGGAGTAATTCGAGTGGATTTCGGTGATCTCGTGCCGGCCGACGGAGATTTTGAAGGGAGCCGGGTCCACCCCAAAAAGCAGGGGAGCGTCCTGAGGAGTGATGTTCGTCACCAGATTGCCGAAGCGGTCTACCTTCAGCACTACTCCGCGCAGTGTGCTTCCGTCCACCGATTTCGGCTTGGGTGGGTTGAAGCGCACAAAGTCGGTAATCTCGTCGCCGAATTTTTCCGGGTCGACACCCTTGGCGAGCCAGGCTGCCACGGGCGCAAAAATATCGCGCGCATGGAAGGTATTGCTCACTGGTTGCAAGGAATAGTGTTCGGCGGTCACGTGGCGGATATGCACCCGCTCCTCCCGGCTGTAGACCATGGAGAGCACGCCGTTATCGGGTGCGACAAAATGATGCCGGTCGCTGGTTACCAGGATGGGCCGGCGTGCGGTTCCCACTCCCGGGTCAACCACCACCAAGTGCACCGTTCCCGAGGGAAAATACGAATAGGATTGGGCAATCGTCAACGCGCCATCGAGTACATCGAACGCCTGCACTGAATGGCAAATGTCCACAATCTCAACATCCGGAAAGATATTGAGGATGACACCTTTGACAGTCCCCACGAAGTGATCGTTGAGTCCAAAGTCGGTGGTCAGGGTGATGATGGACCGATTCGCCAATTCTTCCTCGCTCCAGGACAGTGTTTTCCCTGGAATGCCGAAACTAACCTGTGGTCACTGATGGAGTCAAGGCACGGAAGTAACGGAGAGCAGTCTTCAGTCGTCAGTCTTCGGTCGTCAGCCATCACAATTGGGCTAGACTGACAGCTTTGACTGAAGGCCACTGACGACCGACGACGGATGACTGCTATTGGATTTGAATATCTCCCGATCCCGTTTCCACATCCACGGGCACGCCCCCGCCGCCAACACGGCCGCGTATCTCCTTGCGTCCGACGGAGCCCTGCACCGTGTGCGGCTGGTCCACTGAGATGGAACCGGAACTGGTGTGGGCGGCCAGGTCGAACGCCGCATTGGACGGGATCTTGAGCTGTACCGTGCCCGAACCAGTGTGCAGATTCCAGGCGCCGGTTGGGCTACCCTCGGCTTCAATCGTGCCGCTGCCGGCCTTGGCATCCAGGGAGCCGCGCACTCCGCGCAGTTCCATGCCCCCGGAACCTGTGTCCACCCGCACGGAACCAGGCGCAGTCTGTTGCAACCTGATGTGTCCACTGCCAGTATCGGCTTCAAACCCACCCGCAATTTCGTCGGCCCGGATGGATCCGCTGCCGGTTTTTGCGTGTACGTTGCCCTTCACCCGATCAATCTCGATATCGCCGGATCCGGTCTCGGCATGCACCCGATCGCCGATCCCGGAAATCTTCAAACCTCCGGAGCCGGCGCTGACTTCGAGTGGACCTCGAATCCCCTCCACCGTCTGATTGCCAGAACCGCTCTCGACTCGCAACTCGGTCTCAGCCGGCACACTCACCTCGTAGCTGATGGAGATGTTGTGACGCAATTCCGGGTCGTCGATATGGCCGATGCGGATGTCATTGCCGCTCTGCTGGATGGGAGGGTTCGCTTCCAGTCGCTTTATCTTTTCCTCGGCATTTCCTCCGAACCATTCCGTAGCTCTGATGTGCCCCGTCACCCGCACCTGACTTGAATTGCCGGTGCGCACTTCGACGTTGCCCGAGCCCGTGGTTAAGTCCATGTGCACCGGCCCGGTCACCTGCAAAGTACGCTGAAATGAGCCCTCGGAAGCGGCTGCTGCCGGCAAGACCTGAAAGCAAACCATAGTTGCGATTGCACAAGCATTCAGGATCGAAAGAAGAGTCTTTGGTGATTTCATAGTTTCTCCAGGAAGCTCATTCGCTACCCTACATCCCGAGAACGGGCTCGGTCCGTCAGCTTTACTGCAGTACTACCTGGTCGCCTTCTTTCAGTCCGCTGAGGAGCTCGGTCTTGGCTCCGTTGGAGATACCGATATTGACCGCGATTTTCTTCTTGCCCTCCTTGGCGCTGGAATCGGGCACTTCAACGGACGCCTTCTTGTCCTTGTCGTAAATGATTGCACCCTCGGGAATCTGCAGTACGCTCTTGTGCTCTTCCAGAATGATTTCAGCGTTGGCAGTCATCTCAGCCCTCAACTCACCGCCAGGATTGTTGATGGATACGCGCACTTCGAAGGTAGTGACGTTATCCTTCTCGACGCCCATGGGCGAGATCTTGGTGACTACACCGTTGAAGGTCTTGTCCTTGAAAGACTCCACCTTGATCCGCGCCGGCTGGCCGAGGTAGACCCTACCAATGTCGCTCTCGTCCACCTTTCCCTTCACATACACCTGGCTGGTATCTCCCAGGGTCATGACCAGGGTTGCCGAGGAACCCAGAACCAGAATTGAGCTGACGGCGTCGCCCATTTCCACATCACGCGACAAAACAATTCCGTCAATGGGCGATTCAATGTCGGTATAGCTCAACTGTTCTTCGAGCTGCTTGAGGTTGGCGCGGTCCTGCCCAAGTTGTCCGTGAGACTGTGCCATCTTTGCCTTCAGGACCGTCACCTGTGCTTTCGACACGTTCTGCTTATTCAATGCTAGTTCATAGTTCTTCTGGGCATCTTCCAGAGCAGAAGTAGAGACCACGCCTTCCTTAGCCATCCCGATAGCGCGCTCGTACGCTCGTTTGAGCAGGGGCACGTCGGGCCCTTCGGCGTCCACCTTGGCACGTTCATAGTCGGCTTCGGAACTCTTCAGACTTGCTTCGGCGGCCTCCACGGCGGCCCGGGATTGCTCGACCTGCGCCTGGATCTCTACTTTATCCAGCTGGGCCAACAATTGGCCCTTCTTGACTTTATCGCCATAGTCCACCAGCAACTTCTTCACGATTCCGCTAGCCTTGGACTTCACTTCAACCTTGGTGATGGGGGTGACTTTGCCGGTCGCCACCACGCTCTTGGCGAGATCGCCTTTTTCCACTTTCTGAAGCTTCGTGGGATCGATCTTGGTGCCGCCGCGTGCCGCCACGATGACCCCGCCGGCGATCAGCAGGACAAGCACCAACCCAATACTCCCATAGATCCACCGTTTACGTCGCTTCTTGCCGCCGCCGTTGCCGTTCACGTCTGCCTCCTAAAAAATAGCGCCCGCGTCGATGGTAGTTACGGACCCTACTTGCCGTTTGTTCCAACAATTCCGCCGCCCGACCCAAATCCGGCTCTCCCCGGCGAACCGAGACATCGTGAGTTAGACCCGCCAAGTCGCGAAATGGAAGCAGGAAACCTTAGGGCCTGATAGAGGATCCGGACTGGGGCGAGGAAGCACTAACCTGAGTTTATAGGAGCTTAGCGACCGAAGTCATGTTGTAGCTCTTTGGAATGTTAGAATTAGCCCTCCATGATTGCCTACGTGCTGCTGCGGGTGTTTCTGCTCCTGCTGCTGGTGGCAGCCAACGCTTTTTTCGCTGCCGCAGAGTTTTCCCTGGTCAGCGTGCGCGATACCCGCATTCAGCAGCTAATCGACGCCCGGCGCATCGGAGCCCGCATCGTTCAAAAGCTTCATCGGAATCTGGACGAAGTGGTCAACGGCGTCCAGCTAGGTGTAACCATCGTCAGCCTGACGCTCGGCTGGGTGGGCGAGCCTCTGCTGGCTCAGATGATGCTGGGGCCGGTTCAGGACCTTCCGCACGCTTCGGTTTATGCTCACGGTATTGCCATCGTCGTTTCCTTCGTTCTAATCACCTTCCTGCACGTCATCCTGGGCGAACTGGTGCCCAAGTCACTGGCCCTGCAACGCGCCGAACAGGTGGCGCTTGCAGTCGCGGCTCCCATGGATGTGTTCCTTACCTTGACTCGTCCGCTGCTTTTCGTGATGAGCCGGTCTGCCGGTTGGGTCCTGCGCATGTTCGGTTCCCGTCGGATTCGGCAGGGGCCGGTACACTCGCCCGACGAACTCAAGCTCATCGTTACCGCCAGCCGCCAGGTCGGGGAGATCCCGCTCTTCCAGGAAGAGATGATTCATAAGGCGCTGGAGCTGGACAACGTTACTGTCCGCGAGGTCATGGTGCCGCGCCCGGATATTTTCTCCCTTCCCGGCGACCTTACGCTCTCCGACGCCCTGGGGCGCGTGGTTGAAGAGCAGCACTCTCGCATCCCCGTATACGATCCGCAGCGCGGTCCGGAGCACATTATTGGCGTACTCTACGCCAAAGACCTGATGCGCTGGACGCGTCTCCGGCTTACCGCCACTCCCGATCAACCGGTGGCCGCCCGAGTCTCGGCCATGCGAATCAGCCAGATCATGCACGATGTGCTGGTGGTGCCTGAAACCAAAGTCCTCACCGAGTTGCTGGAAGAGTTCAGAGAACGCAAACGGCACCTGGCTGTGGTGGTGGATGAGTTCGGCTCGACCGCCGGCGTCATTACCGTGGAAGACGTTTTGGAGCAGATCGTAGGTGAGATTGAAGACGAATTTGATGTGGCTCCGGTCCAGCAAGACCTGGTCGAGGGGAAGATTGCGGTTGTCCTCGAAGGATCAGCCAGCATTCGCGATCTCGAATCGCAGTACCAGCTCCTGCTGCCCCGCGATTCCGGCTTCGAGACTCTGGCCGGCTTCATCCTCGCCCGCCTGCAGAAAATTCCAAGGCAGGGTGAAAGCTTCGACTACGAAGGCCACCGCTACACAGTTCAGGAGCTCGACGGCCACCGCATCGCCAAGGTAAGAATTGAAAAGCTGGAGCCCAAAGCCGTCAGCCAAACCGCATACTAAGAACTGGGAGCCAGAAACTGAATACTGAAAAACAAGAATTGGGCGCGAAAGCAGTCCAGCTTCTCGCCCAAAGAGGAACTCTGAAATGCAGGGACTAACGCTGCTGCAAGCACTGTTAGATCACGTGCCTGCCCGGCTGGAGAAAATACCATCCGGCAAGCTTGAGCCTAAGCCCGTCCCGTCCCGATGGTCGCCGAGGGAAGAACTGGGACATTTGCTGGACTCCGCTGCCAACAACCATCAGCGCATCGTCCGCGCCCAACTCGAAGACAAACCAGCCATGCCGGGGTACGACGGCGATGGTTGGGTAGAATTGCATCGCTACCAGCAGCGCGATTGGCGGGAATTGATCGAAGTATGGGAGGCACTCAATCGGCAACTGCTGGCTGCCGCGAAAGCCGTACCCGATTCCGCCTGGTCACGTACCTGCACGATCGCCGATTCGAAGCCGCTAACGCTCAAATTCGTATTCGAAGACTATCTCGAACATATGACGCACCACCTAAAGCACATCGGAATCCAGGTAGAAGATTTGAAAGCGGCACATTAAGTAAGAAGGAGCGCTGGGTTGACGACCGAAGACTACTGAAGACTGATGCTCCGCTATCTCTCCCTCCGCGTCCTCTACATGCTGCCGGTAGTATGGCTCGTGGTCTCGCTGGTATTCCTGCTGATTCACTTGGTTCCTGGCGACCCCATCCTGCAAATGCTGGGGGAAGGCGCTCCCGTAACCGACCTACAGGCCGCCCGGCACGCCTACGGCCTCGACCTTCCACTAGGCCGGCAATACCTGAACTACTGGGAAGGCGTACTGCGAGGAGATCTGGGGCCGTCGCTGCGCTTCAACCAGAGCGTCACTCACCTGATTACCCAGCGCTATCCCTACACGCTGCAGCTTACATTGGCGGCGCTGGTGGTCGCCGTAATGCTTTCAGTTCCCGCCGGAGTGCGCTCTGCGCAACGGCGCAACCGTTGGGACGACCGCTTGCTTAGCGTAGTTAGCTTGCTCGGCTTATCCTTTCCCAATTTTGCCCTGGGGCCCATACTCATCTTGTTTTTCGCCATTGATCTGGGATGGCTGCCAGTCTCGGGTTCGGGAACTGTAGCGCACCTGGTTCTTCCCGCGATCACCATGGGCGGCGCACTGGCCGCGATCCTGACCCGCATGGTCCGCACGTCCATGCTGGAGGAACTGGGCCAGGACTACATTCGCACCGCCCGGGCCAAGGGACTGCCCGAGCGTACCGTGGTCTATGGTCACGCGCTGCGCAATGCCATGATTCCGGTGATCACGGTTCTGGGACTGCAGTTCGGCGCGCTCCTGGCCGGCGCAATCGTGACCGAAACAATTTTTTCCTGGCCCGGAATCGGGCGGTTGACCATCCAGGCCATCTCGAATCGCGATTATTACCTGGTGCAGGGATGCATCCTGGCGATTGGATTGACCTACGTGGCCGTGAATTTCCTGACGGATTTGCTGTATTCGGTGGCGAACCCGAGGATACGGCAGTAAGTGCCCAAACCATGCTCAAAGATCTCGCCCTCCTGAACCCAATCATTGCGCCGGCGATTGGACCGCTAGGTGTGGCGGTTGGGGGATGAACGGCCCATCAGAACCACAGGTATGAACTGCGGCAGCAGTTGCTACAGCGGAAACTCGAAGAGTTTTATGGACCTCGGTTAGCCCTACGCCACCGACTGAAGGCAGAGTTGGGCCTGGGTTTGAGAATTTCTCAAATCCCTGCAGAGCAGTGGCCGAAGAAAGGTTCTGGCGTGAGAGACCCCGCGGACATTGAGAAAATTCGGAGACCGGAGTTGCCGGCTTATGAACGGGATATCGAGTACGACAACAGGGAGCGGAAGGAAGAAGCCCTTCCCGGCTTTCCCGAGACGTACAGAATATTTTTCGAAAACATGTACCTAGCCAAGCCTTGCACTGGTAGTCAGGTGGCAGAACTTGTCAACTTCATCGAAGTATGGGAACGCCGGATGCAAGAGTCTCTAGCTGCAAAAGTCCTGCTCCGACTCGACCATAGCGAAGCACAGCTCCATCCCTTCCATGAAGATTTGGAAAAACGGTTTGCCTCCTTACAGCGCGAGGTCGCAGGATCATAGTTAGGTTTTTCGTCAGAACATTGCCCGCTAGTGCCATCTCGCTCCCTCGCGCCGCCCGCCACAATCCGCTGGCGGCTACGGGTGCGGTGTTGGTAGTCATCTTTGTGATCTTCGCCCTCTGCGCCCCCTGGATCGCACCGCGGGATCCCGCGCATATTGATCTGCCCACGCGACTCTCCCCTCCTTCTTCCGCCCACTGGTGCGGCACAGATGAACTGGGTAGAGACATATTTTCCCGCCTCATCTACGGCTCGCGCATTTCCATGCTGGTGGGAGGCTCCGTGGTCGCAGTCTCGCTTGCCCTCGGCTTGGTGGTAGGATCGATAGCGGGATACTACGGCGGAAACATCGATCGTTTCGTGAACGTCGTAGTGATGAATGCATTTCTCTCCTTCCCCGGAATTCTGCTGGCCATTGCCTTCGTGGCTTTCCGCGGCCCGGGAATTTTCAATCTGGTGCTGGCGCTCTCGCTCGGAGGATGGGTGGGCTACGCTCGCCTGGTACGTGCCCAGGTTTTAGCCGCGCGCGAACGCGAGTTTGTCGAAGCTGCACGAGCGCTGGGCGCAAGTGATCTGCGCGTGATCGTCCGCCACATTCTTCCCAACATTATTCAGCCCGTGATCGTGCAGGCCGCAATCGGCATGGCGGGTGCCATTCTCGCCGAGGCCACCATGAGCTTCCTAGGTTTAGGCGTAGCGCCTCCGACTGCCAGTTGGGGCGCGATGCTCAACGATGGCCGCGCCCATCTGTTCGACGCCCCCCATCTCGTGCTCTTTCCTGCCCTGGCGGTGATGCTCGCCGTGCTCTCGTTCAATTTCATCGGAGATGCGTTGCGCGACTTCCTCGATCCGCGCTCGCGAATTGAAGTTGGACTGTAGACCGCACTCTTTTGATTTTCTTTCCCATCCATTGCCAAACTTGGATTCGTCACTCGGGACATTTAGGCCATGGTTCATCGACTTTAGTAATGCTAAGCATCCCCTTGCGCTCTTGCGATTGTGGCTAATCCCGCGCAACATTCTCCCATGCCCGGTGTTCAAAGAAGTGGCCCGAAAAACGGGAAGAAGTCGACCAAAGGAGTAAGGGGAGACCATATGAATGTGAAAGCCAAAGCCTTTATTTTGACCGCTGTAGTGGCAGGTCTGATACTGCCTTTAGCGGCGCAGACCAGCGACAGCACCAGCCCGGCCGCCAAGCCGGCCACCATCAACCAGCGCAAGGAAAACCAGCAGGATCGCATCGCGAATGGCATCCAGAGCGGCCAACTCACCGCGGGCGAGGCCGGCAAACTGGAAAAGAAGGAATCTGAGGTCAATCAGGAAGAGCGCGACATGCGCAAACTCGATAACGGTCACCTGACTGCAGCCGACCGCGCCACCTTGAACCAGCAGCAGAACAAGCTCTCCAAGAGCATCTACAACCAGAAGCATGATGCCCAGGTCCAGAACGTGAATCCCAAGAGCGAAGTCGGAAAACGTGCGGAGAACCAACAGGATCGTATTGCTCAAGGCGTCAAAAGTGGACAGTTAAGCGCTGGCGAAACCGCCAACCTTGAACATCGCGAAGCTGCGATCAACAAAGAGGTCCACAATGATCGCGCCGCCAACGGCGGCAGGCTGACTCCAGCCGAACGCCGGCAGGTCAACCGCCAGCAAGACCGCACCTCGCGCGCGATCTATCGCAAGAAGCACAACGCGCGAGTCCAGTAGTCTGAATCAGCAGTGTGCTAAGGCAGCGCCTCCGGAAACGGAGGCGTTTCTCTGTGGGCCAAGCATGTTCGACAGCTTGGGGTGGAAGTCCGCTGCTCAACCTGGTGCAGGTGAAGGGCTAGAGAAGCGCAAGGGCGTCGTCGTGAGGCGGGGTCTGAAAGAAGCCACCAACACGCTGCCGATTCGTCTTTGGAAGTTGGGCGTAGCCGGGATGTAGAGCCGGCGTGGCTGAAGTTGTCGGACCTGCAGCTGCAGATTTTGCCTCCGCGCTACACCGCTTTGATCCGCATCGCTATCTTTAACCAGAACGCTTCCGGCTTCTCCGCCGAACTTGGGCGTGGACGACTTTGGGACTGGTCACTTTCTATCCCGGTGGTTGGCAACGAGTGGCGAGCCTCTAGTCTCTAATCTCCAAGCTCAGCGCAAAAAACCGCCTGTAACTTCAAGAAAAAGCGGCACATCGAGTCCTTGACTAACATCACTAATAGTCATATATATATAGCGATTTGCGATATATAGATATGACCCTGGCCGAGAAACTACGCTACTTACGCGAGGTAGAAGGCTCGCTGCGCGGCCTGGCTCGTCCCATGACCCAGCAGGAACTGGTGCGCGCCATTCGTAAAGAGCAAGGCAAGAGTATCAGCCAGTCATACGTGTCGCAGATCGAAGGCGGTGTCCGGCCCCATATGACCCAATCCACGCGCACCCTGCTCGCGAAGTTTTTCAAGGTTCACCCAGGGTTTCTGGTGGATGATCCCGAGGGCTACCACACCGAACTGGTGTCCGACTTGCGCACCACGGAAGGCAAGCTCGATGTCTGGCTGCTGCAGGGCGCGGAGCGCTTCGCCAGCGATCCTGAAGTGAGCGACGTTCTGATCAAGGCGGCGCGCGAAAAAGATACGCGGCGCTGTCTCCAGCTCCTGGGAGCGATCCTCAACACCCCCGGGCTTGCCGGACGGTTGCTGGAGGCGTTGCATCCCGAGGCTGCCGCCGGACACCGGTCCCAGAGCAAAGACAAAGACAGGGGTAAAGAAGAAAGGCGGCGGCTATGAACTGGGCAGATTTTTATCTCATTTGCTTCGCGGTGGGATTCTCGTTCAGCCTGCTGTCGTTTCTTGCCGGTGGCCTGCGCTGGCAGCTGCATTTGCCGCATTTCTCGCATGTGCACGTGACCCCTCACCTGCCTGCGGTACCAGGGGCGTCGCCGGCCGGTCATGCGTCGGCAAGTCCGGTGAGTGATGGAAGAGTGGTTACGCATAGCCACACGGCAAGCATTTCGCCCTTCAACTTCATCACGCTGACTGCATTCCTGGCGTGGTTTGGAGGGTCTGGCTATCTGCTCACCCGCTACTCCAGTATCTGGTTTCTGTCAGGACTCGGCCTCGCCGTATTCACCGGCCTCGTGGGTGGTGGAATTGTGTTTCTCTTTCTCAGCCGGGTACTGATCTCGCAAGAGGAAAGCATGGATCCCGCGGATTACGAAATGGTCGGCGTGCTGGGCAGAGTCTCTGTTCCGATTCGCGAGAAAGGCACGGGAGAAATCATCTACTCGCAAGCCGGCACGCGGCGTACCTGCGGCGCCCGCGGCGACGATGGGAATGCCGTTGCCAAGGGATCTGAAGTTGTCGTCACTCGCTACGAGAAGGGAATCGCCTACGTGCGCCTGTGGACGGAAATATCAGGAGAGCAAGACTCGATGTAGGTGCGAGCGTCGCCGCTCATAGTCTAGCTGACTGGCGTTCGCAGTAACAATTTCGACGTGTGGTACGAGGGGAGAAATGAAATGGACAGCAAGCTCTACCGCGCAATGACCGCCATGCTCTGGCTTGCGCTTCCCCTAACGGGCCTCCAATATTGGTCGGTCTGGGACCGGCTGCCAGGCAGAATGGCCACTCATTTCGCAGCGTCGGGCCAACCCAATGGCTGGATGTCGCGTGAGTCTTGGCTGATCTTCTCTATTGGCTTGACGGTCTTCCTGCTTCTGGCTTTTACCTGGGGACTTACTCGAATCCGCAAGCCGGACGTCCTGGCCTGGTCATTGCTGGCCATGCTTTACGTCGTGAGCGGCGTGCTGTTCAGCGTCAATGCGGCTGTGCTGAACTTCAACCTTTACGGCGGCCCGCTGAACGTTGTCCCCGCAATCGTCGTTGTCTTCAGCGCGGCTTTTGTCGTGATGGCGGTCGCTCTGGTAACCAAGCGTGGCGCCGAACTACCCCGTCATGCTGAAGTCGTCGAGGTCGAGGAAGTTCACAGCTCTCCGCTTTGGGCGTTGGTCTTTGCCGTTCTTACTGCGGTTGAGTTGGGCGTCATCGCCGTCATGCCGCTGCAGGGCCTGCGCTTGCTTCTGGCCTTGCCCGCATTCCTTCTGCTGGGAGTGACCGCCCTAGCCTGGGGCGGCTTTCACTATCGCTTCACGGCGCATGGACTGGAGATCAGTACTCTTGGCTTCCGTTTGCGTTCCATTCCGCTGCAAAACATTAAGGCCTATGCCGTCGCGCCCTGGAATCCGTTGGGCGGCTATGGTATTCGCGGTATTGGAGAACGGCGCGCCTACGTTTGGGGTAACCGCGGCGTTCGCATCATGCTTTCCGACGGAGAAGTGTTCCTCGGTCATCGTGAGCCGGAGAGGATTATGAACGACTTGAACTCGATCAAAGAAAACCAGAAAGTTCGCGAGAATACACGAAGCGAATCCTTTTGATTTCCTTCGTGTACCTTCGTGCCCTTTGTGGTTCGCGCTTTTGTTGGGGCACTCGAAAGAGGAGGCAATATGTTTGGCATTCCACACGTTTTCGAGATTTGGATTTTTGTTGGGCTGGGAGTAATGACCATTCTGTTCCTGATGAGCGGGATGGCCAGGCTCTATCGCAAAGCCGGCCCGCATGAAGCGCTGATCGTCTACGGGCTCGGCGGAACGCGGGTGGTCAAAGGCCACGGCACGCTGGTGTTTCCCATGGTCCAGATCTGCCGCGAGCTTTCTCTGGAGCTCATGTCATTCGATGTGGCCCCGCAACAGGATCTCTACACCAAGCAGGGCGTGGCAGTCACGGTCGAAGCGGTCGCCCAGATCAAGGTCAAGTCCGACCTGGAGTCCATCTTGACCGCGGCGGAACAATTCCTGACCAAGACTGATCAGGAGCGCGAGGGCCTGATCCGCCTAGTGATGGAAGGACACCTGCGTGGCATCATCGGCCAACTCACGGTGGAAGAGATTGTGAAGCAGCCGGAGATGGTCTCCGATCGCATGCGCTCCACCTGCGCGGAAGACATGAACAAGATGGGCCTTGAAGTCATCTCGTTCACCATCAAAGAAGTCCGCGACAAGAACGAATACATCACCAACATGGGCAAGCCCGACGTAGCGCGCATCAAACGCGACGCCGACGTGGCCACGGCCGAGGCCGACCGGGACACGGCCATCAAGCGCGCCTTGGCGCAACGCGAGTCCGCGGTCGCCAGGGCGCAGGCCGATCAGGAACGAGTTTTGGCGGAAACGCTTTCCCTGGCCAAACAGGCGGAAGCGCAGCGTGACCTCGAAGTCAAGAAAGCCCAATACGTCGAAGTCACCAAGCGACAGCAGGCCCAGGCCGACAAAGCGTACGACATCCAGACCAACATCATGCAGCAGCAGGTCATTGCCGAGCAGGTGAAGGTGCAGCAGGTCGAAAAGGAGCAGCAGGTGAAGGTGCAGGAAGCCGAGATCAACCGCCGCGAGAAGGAACTAATCGCGACTGTGTTGAAAGGGGCTGAAATCGAGCGTCAGCGAATTGAGACTCTGGCTCTCGCCGAAAAACAGCGGCTCATGTCGGAAGCGGACGGTCATGCGTCGGCGATTCGCGCTCAAGGCGAAGCTGAAGCCGAGATCATCTTCAAGAAAGGCGAAGCCGAAGCCAAAGCGATGAACGTTAAGGCCGAGGCTTACCAGGAGTACAACCAGGCCGCGGTGATCGACAAACTGTTCACCAGTATGCCGGAAATTGTCCGGGCCTTGGCCAGTCCGCTGGCCAACGTAGACAAGATAACCATTGTTTCCACGGGCAACGGCGACGCCTCCGGGATGAACAAGATCACCGGCGACATTGCCAAGATGGCGGCGCAAGTGCCAGCGTTGTTCGAAACCCTGTCGGGTATGCCGCTGTCGGAATTGCTGGGCAAAGTACGGCAGATCGGTGACAAGTCACCAAAGCCGGACGTGCTGCCACCGAATGGCGGAGCCGGGAAGTAAGTCGCGCTGCCGGAGCGGGATGATGCCCGGGTGGCATTGATTGTGTGGGGACGGGATTCATTCCGTCCTTCACCAGTCCGACTTTGTCATTGCGAGAGGATCTTAGTCCACGAGGAATCTGTTAGAGGCAAACGAACATGAAGAAACCTTCGACGCAAATCGGTCTTGGCATTGCTCTCGGCGCCGGCATCGGCGCCGCCACCGGCGTCTTCGCAGGCCACATGGCCGTCTGGCTCGCGATTGGAATCGCCATCGGAGTCGCCATCGGAGGCAACCTGCGTGGCAGCCACTGCGCCGAGTGCGCCGCTGTCCACAAAACACACGAAGCTAAAAGCTGATAGCTGACGGCTGATAGTTAGAAAAGGAGTCCCATCATGGCATTACTAGAGCGAGTTTCCACGCTAGTCCGCGCCAATCTCAACGACTTGGTCGACAAGGCCGAGCATCCGGAAAAAATGATCAAACAGGTAATCCTCGACATGCAGAACCAGCTTTTGCAGGTCAAGACCCAGGTGGCGATCGCTATGGCCGACCAGCACCTGTTGGAGCAAAGGCAAAAGGAAAATGAAGACAAGGTTGTGGAGTGGATGCGTAAAGCAGAACTATCTGTCGACAAGAAGCAGGATGACCTGGCCCGCGCGGCCCTGCAACGGGTAGAAAGCTATCGCGACCTGAGCGAAGGTTTCGCGGAGCAGGTGATCGACCAGAAGGCACAAGTGGAGAACCTGAAGACCGCATTACGCCAACTGGAGCGGAAACTGACCGAGGCGCAAGCCAAGGCCGATCTCCTCATGGCCCAGCATCGACGTGCCCGGGCCGTAGCCAAAGCCAGCGACGCAAAGATGGCCGCTGGCAACGGTTCAAGCGCAAGTGCCTTCGATCGCATGAAGCGCAAGGTCGCGCACGCCCAAGCTCACAGTCAGGCCAAGTCCGAAATCGCTGCCGATGACATGGAAGAGCGCCTGGCCGCGCTCGAAAAAGAAGATCGCATCGAGCAATTGCTGGCAGAGCTGAAGACAAAGCGGGGAGTGTAGGGGCACGAAGTCGGTGTGGGGACAGCCGCGCGGGCTGTCGGTAGCGCTAGCTTGCAGACCTCCAGATGTGAGTACATATGGTGGACGACTTGTATGACGCTATCTCCATGGTTTGGTCCTGGCGCCGGCCCACATCCGAGGGTAAGGCTACCGCCGTCGCTATTGAGCCCATCGGATACCAGTCGGGGCAGAGACACGTTACCTCTGGCAATTGCCTATAAGTCTTCATTTGGCGATGACCGACCTTATAGGGGTGAATCCTTTCGGGAACCTGCATTTTTCGCGAAGAAGAGAATGGTGGCTGCACGGCACAAATTCCACATTCACCAGCTGTTGACCGTGCGCTATCGGAGGGGTGCCCCAGTGTAAACACTTCGCATCGCCGGGTGTGGTGGGGTTTGTGAGACTCTTGTGCTCGCGGAGTGGGCCATCCTTTCCTCTTTGACAGACCACCGCTCTGCTGTGCTTCGCGCACTTTGCGAAGCTTGGGAATCCACGGGGCGGTCTCTCTAACCATTTATAAAACTCTCAACTACGACCCGGAATCCGATCTTGCCCCAGGCAATGATACTTGCCCGCAGTTGTCCCGGCGTCTATGACGCTTCTCATGAGCGTGACATTTTGCGGGGATCTGTTCTAAGCAAGAGACCTTGCAGGATTTCTAAATCTGATCAGAGGGAAGGTAAAGCGTGCCCGTATGTCACGGCTAATTCGAGTGAAGCGATCTTAACGTACTCTATTACCAGCGCGAAGGGGTACACCGGTCGCGGATTACAGTCGGAGGGATCAAACGCGAATTGGCGTTGCAATTAGGTCTCTGACATTGCGACTGCAGAAATCATCGGGGACCGTGGCGCCAGCCAATAAAAAGACCGAAAACACGGGGTAACTGCGCAGCGTCGCCGGATGTCGAAGTTCGCCCGCCATCACACCCCTCGCCTTCCGCAAGTCATAGACCGTGATTGGTTGATTGGCAGCTTGAATGTTTAGGCGCGGTTCAAGCGCTGGCCTTGTCGGTCAGAGGCAAAGTGGGTTCGTCGTCATTCTTCGCTGTGGCCGCGTCCAGTTCCAGCTGTTCCTGCCCGCTCAGCGCCGTGACCCGGCCGCGATAGGTTTTCAGGTGTCTCTGCGCTGTGTCGAAAGCTTCCTGCGCCTTGTTCAGATTCTTGCCGACGGTTTCGAACTGGTTCTGGAAATGATCGAAGGATTTTTGCGCTTTGGCCAGCTCCAGGCGGCTCTTCTCGAAGCGGCTGGCGACTTCGTACCACTTGTGTACCAGAGCGATAGTCTGCAAGGTCATCAGCAGAGTGTTGGGGGAAACCGGAAACACGTGCTGCACATTGAGCCAGTCGGCAAGTTCACGGTTGCGAATCGCTTCCATGTAAAGTGTTTCGCTGGGCAAGTACATCAAAGCAATGTCGGTTGTGCCCTGTTCCGGCTGGATGTAAGCCTTGATCCGCCTGGCCTCGGTTTTCATCACCCGCACAAACTCGTGCCGAGCGGCCTCGATCTCCGCTTCAATATTGCTTTCAAACAGCGCCAAGACTTGTTCCCGGGGAAACTTGGCGTCGATGGGCAGACGCCTGTCGGGAAACTGGATGACGGCATCGGCACGTCCGTTGCCATCCCCCGCGGAAGACTGTATTTCGAACATGTGGGCGGGGAGAAAATCCGCCAGCAAACGTTCCAGGCTGGCTTCGCCAAACTGGCCGCGCAGGTGGGGCAGCTTTAGCATGTTGTTCAGGTCGTTGATGGAGTGACCTAGCGCGCCGACCTCGCGCAATTGTTCTTCCGCTGCCTTCAGGTGCTGCTGCACTTTTTCAAAGTGAGCAAAACCCTCCTTAATGTTTTGATCCAGCTTTTGCTGCACCTGGTCTGTGATCGCGAGCAGCTTCGCATCAACACGATCGCGAATGGAATCTAGGCTCTGCGCCGTTTTTCGGTTGAGGTTTTCAAATTCGACTTTAAGTTGGGAGGTCGTCAGCGCTAAGGAGTTGGTGAGTTCCTCGCGTGCCTGCCGCAGGTCTTGCGTCTGCTCGCGACGTCCGCCGGCCAACTGAGCCTCCACCGACGTCCGCATTTCCGTGAATCCTTGGGTCAGGCGGTCGGTCACTCCCTGACGGAGGTCCCCTTTAGTGCTTTCCAGGCGGGTGGCCATATCGGCAGTCGCTGCCGCGAATCTTTGCGAGAGCGATTCGCGCAGATTCGCTGACTCGCGCGTAAGTTCCGCCAAGCCAGCGGTTTGCGAGGAGAGGGAACTCCGGCGCAGAAGGGCAGCCACCAGCACCAGAAGCACGACGTTCAGACCGAGAAGCAGTACCAGCAATGTTGTTGCCATGAGCAAGATGCTGAAGGTCGATTTTAGAGTCTGGCGTGAGGGAAGAAAAGGAGAAAGTTTCACCCTGCTCCCGCCTCTCTGTGCAAAACTGGCCGTGCTACCCTGCCAACAGCGGCCTTTCTGTGATCTCTGATGGTGAATGCGTCCCCGCAAATCCGTATCGGTACCGCCGGCTGGTCCTACAAGGACTGGGAGGGGATCTTTTATCCGCCGGGAATGCAACACCGCAAGCAGCATCCGCTGGATATCCTGGCGCGATGCTTCGACACGGTGGAGATCAACACGTCCTTTTACGGGCACATCAAGCCCCACCTGGCCAAGCTGTGGGTTCGCACGGCCAAAGCGGTGAATCCAAACTTTATGTTTACCGCGAAGCTGCACCGATCCTTTACCCACAATCCCATGGCGGTGATGGAGCCCACCTCAGCCGCATCAATCAGGCCCAACGATGAAGATGAGGCCTTGGCCCGTGAGGGACTGGAGGCGCTGGCTGGGGAAGGCAGGTTGGGCGCGTTACTGATTCAGTTTCCGGTTTCGTTTAAGAACACCTCGCTCAACCGAGAATACGTTGAGAGGCTGATACGCCAGTTCATCGAATATCCGCGCGTCATAGAAGTGCGGCACGACAGCTGGGACAATCCCGACACAATTGACGACTTTGTGCAGAAGAACGTCGCCTTCTGCAATATCGATCAGCCGCTGTTTGGTCGATCGCTCAAGCCCACTGAGCATGTGACTTCCCCGGTCGGCTATGTGCGTCTGCACGGACGAAACTACGATCAGTGGTTTGACGGCGAAAAGGGAGCGGATCGCTACAACTATCTGTACAGCGAAGCTGAACTGGCGAGATGGAAAGACAGAATCGGGCGCGTCGCGCAGAAGGCACAGGTCACGTACGTGGTAACCAATAACCACTTCGAGGGTAAGGCCGGGGTGAATGCGCTGCAGCTAAAAAATATGCTGACCGGACAGCGGGTGAAGGCCCCGGAGACGTTGCTGCAGCACTATCCCGAGTTGAAGAAGATCGCAGACCCGATAGACGATGACCTGGCGAGTCCGAATCTGCCGCTGTTGGCGTAGACCCCGTATCGCCTTGAGCGAGGCGCTCGCGCCTACATTGCGGCGAGTTCTTCTCTAGTCGCGTAATGCGATTCCACGTACTCGTCCAGGATCTGGATAAACTCCGCGACGATCTTGTCGCCTTTCAGGGTTGTAAACAGCCGTCCATCCACGTAAACCGGCGCCTTTGGTTCTTCAAACGTCCCGGGCAATGAGATGCCGAGACTGGCGTGCTTCGATTCTCCTGGGCCGTTCACGACGCAGCCCATCACCGCGACTTTCATCTCTTCCACGCCTGTGTAGCGCCCCTTCCATACCGGCATTTGATCGCGCAGGTAGGACTGAATCTGCTGCGCCATTTCCTGGAAGAAAGTGCTGGTAGTGCGGCCGCATCCAGGGCAGGCGGTCACCTGCGGCGTGAAGCTGCGGATACTCAGAGATTGCAGTATCTGCTGCGCAACGCGTACTTCTTCGGTGCGGTCCCCACCCGGAGCGGGCGTCAGTGAAACCCGAATCGTATCGCCAATGCCTTCCTGCAGCAGCACGCCCAGCGCGGCGCTTGAAGCGACGACGCCCTTGGCTCCCATTCCAGCTTCCGTGAGTCCGAGATGCAGCGGGTAATTGCAACGCGCCGCCAGCGAACGGTAGACATCAATCAAATCTTGCACGCCGCTTACCTTCGCGCTCAGGACAATCTGGTCAGGCCGCAACCCGTATTTGGCAGCCAGGCTGGCGGAGTTCAGCGCGCTCACGACCATCGCTTCCATCGTGACTTCACGGGCATCTTTAGGTTCCGCCAACAGCGAATTTTCATCCATCATGCGCGTGAGCAGGGCCTGATCGAGCGATCCCCAGTTCACTCCGATACGCACCGGCTTCTGGTTTTCGACCGCAACCTCGATCATGGTGCGGAAATTGTTGTCGTCCTTGCGTCCAATGCCCACGTTGCCGGGATTGATGCGGTATTTACCCAGTGCCCGCGCGCACTCGGGATATTTTTTCAACAGGATGTGTCCGTTGTAGTGAAAATCGCCGATGATGGGCACGCGCACGCCCAGACGATCGAGTTGCTCGACGATGGGCGCGACGGCTGCCGCAGCTTCTTCGTTGTTGACCGTGACCCGGACCAACTCAGATCCAGCGCGAGCCAGCGCCGCGACTTGTTGGACGGTAGAGGGGATATCAGCGGTATCGGTATTGGTCATTGACTGCACCACAACGGGTGCGTCGCTTCCGACCCGCACGGCGCCAATCGAGGCGGTCACGGTTTTCCTGCGTTGAATATCAGCCATGGGAGAACTTTAGTTTACCACGCAGAGGGAAAGCTCTCAGCTGTCAGCCATTAGCGCTTAAAAGCCACAGAATGAGTGGGTTAATTGAGCGGGTTAGTGCAGACAGATGCGACGTTTGGTACCCCGGACCACGGAAGTGACTTCCCTGTCCCCGCCTGTCTATCGAGCGCAACACTTCAGCCTGGATTGGGCCCTTCAAGTTCGTTGGTCTGGTTGGTTTGGTGCTGCTAGCGCTATTGCTCGCTCTTGGGGCGAATTAGATGGATAACTGAACTGTGGGATCTCAGGAAGGGCAAGTAAAACATTAAGGCTATTGCCTTCGGTGAGGACTCCTCAGCCTGACTTGCGCAGATCCTTCCGTTAAGGGCGACGGCCCAAGCCGCTTCTACGGCATTCTCCCCATCACGCTGGGCAGCATCTTGGCCACATCGTTGTATATCACCATCACCGCGAACAAGACCAGGAAGACAAAGGCGGCCTGATAGATCCGTTCCTTGATCCTTAGGCTGATGTCTCTGCGGAGGAGGCTTTCCACGAAGAGCAGCAGTATCACCCCGCCGTCCATAATGGGAATCGGCAGCAGGTTAAATATCCCTAAATTAAGACTGACTACCGCAGTCAATTCCAGCAGCGGAGTCCAACCTTTTTTGCTTGCTGCCTGACCGGCCGCCCGTCCGATGCCGATTGGCCCCTCGATGGAGCGAATTGAGATCTTGCGTTGCGCCATTTTCTTGACCAATTCCAGGATCAGCATTGAGCCCTGCTTGTTCTGCTCGACGGATCGCCGAAAAGCCTCGGCCAGCGGCAACGAGGATACCTTCATGGGCGCGCTGGCGAAGCCGACGCGGTACCGCGCTTCCCCAGTGGTGTCGGACAAGACCGGACGCACGGTGAAAGTGAGCATTTGGCCATTGCGCAGGATGGCAATCTGGATCGGTTTGTCTTTGCTCTGCTTCAAACTCTCGATCATGGCCTCTATGCCCGGAATCGGCTGACCGTCCACGCTGACGATCACATCGCCCAGTTTTATCCCAGCCTTTTCGGCGGGCATGCCCGGCTCCAGGACCGTGACAGGAAAACTCGGCTGCTTGGGCTCCCATCCTGCAGAGCCCATTTGGTTAGGGCCGAGGGCCTCGGGCACGATTGTCTTTTCGAAGGTATGCCCTTCGCGTTCGAAGGTGATATTGAGGGGTTGATTGGGGTTTAATGCTTCTCTCGGAATCACCTGCTCCCAAGTTGGATTTTCTATGCCGTCAATGCGCACGATGCGGTCCCCAACCTGGATCCCGGCTTTCCCCGCTGGAGTATCCTGCACCACCCACCCGATCACCGCCGGCTCATCAAAGAATGACGGATATTCGTAGTGCACCGTGTAGACGCAGGTCAGCAAACCCACCGCGAACAAAATGTTCATGGCCGGACCGGCAATGGCGATCAGAAAGCGGTGCCAGCGCGGATGCGACATGAACTCGCCGGGATCGCCGCTGCGCTCATCCATCGGGCTTTCGCCGCTCATCTTGACGTATCCGCCCAGCGGCAACGCGTTGATGCGATAGTCCGTATCGCCCTTCCTGAAACCCACCAGGCGCTTGCCGAAGCCAATGGCGAACTGCTCCACGCGAACTCCCAACAGCTTGGCCACCGCATAGTGGCCGAATTCGTGAATCAGGATCATGAATCCAAGAATCACGCCCATGGCGAGCACAGCAGTTAAGAATCCAGACATAAAAATTTGTTTTACTCCACTCGTAATACGGTTGAATCCGACCTCAAGCCCGCGGGTTTCTCCCCCAACTGCTCGACTCTCTCGCGGGCGATCACGCGCGCCTCGGAGTCCGCTTGCAGCACCTGACTAATAGATTCCAGCTTGCCCACTTCCGTTGCAGAGAGAACTTCCCGAATGATACCGTCGATATCGTCAAAGTCGATGCGGCCCTGCAGAAACGCCGCCACCGCTACTTCATCCGCAGCATTGAGTGCAACCGTTTTCGCACCCCCGGCCTCCGCCGCTTCGTAGGCCAGACCCAGACAAGGGAATTTTTCCATATCCGGGGGTAGGAACTCGAGGTGTCGTAAGTCCATGACCGGGAAGTGCATAGCAGACGGAACCCGTTCCGGATACGTCAAAGCATACAAAATCGGCAGGCGCATGTCGGTCACCGAAAACTGAGCAAGTATGCTGCCATCCACAAACTCTACCATGGAGTGAATTGTGGATTGCGGATGCACCAACACCCGCACTCGGCTGGGCGGCAAGTTGAACAAACGGCACGCCTCGATCACCTCAAATCCCTTGTTCATTAGGGTTGCCGAGTCGATGGTGATCCGTTGCCCCATTTTCCACGTGGGATGGTTCAGCGCCTGCTCCACTGTGATTGCAGAAAATTGTGACTTCGGTGTGTAAAGAAACGGCCCGCCGGAAGCGGTCAGCCAGATGCGCTCCACTTCCTCCATCCGCCCGCCCCGAAGACATTGGTGGACCGCATTGTGCTCGCTGTCGATGGGCAACAACGGCTTGCTCTGCCGGCGGGCTTCGGCGGTGATCAATTCTCCGGCTGCCACCAGGCATTCCTTGTTGGCCAGCCCCACCGTCTTACCTGCCTTGACCGCTTCATAAGTGGCTTCCAGCCCGGCCACACCCACGATCGCGCTGACTACAAAATCCACGTCCGGGTGAGTCGCCACCCGTACCGTTCCGGCCGGGCCGTGCACGACTTCAATCCCCTTCACCCCCGCCGTCCGCAGCTGCGATCGGAGAATTTCCGCATCCACAGCGGTGGAAATCGAAATGAGCTTTGGTTTCCAGCGCCGGGCCTGCTCGAACGCGGCCTCCACATTCCGGCCCGCCGCCAGTGAAACCACCGCAAAGCGCTCGGGGTAGGATTCGACCACGCTCAGCGTGCTGCGACCGATCGAACCGGTGGAACCCAGGATGGCGATACGTCTCATGAGAAAAAAATTGGATGGGGCGCTGCCCGGGGGGTGGCCTACTGCAACACGCGCCAAGCCGCATAGTACCACAGCACAGGCGCAGCGAAGAGCAGGGCATCGATTCTGTCCAGCATGCCTCCGTGCCCGGGAAGAAGTGTCCCCGAATCTTTGACTCCCGCGCCGCGTTTAATCAGCGATTCCACCAGATCGCCCAGTTGCGCCGCCACATTGACGGCGGCCGAAAGCAGCAGAGTCGGCCACAGCGGCGGCTTCTCCAGGGCAAACAATCCGTCCCTCCTATCGATGAGATGCAGGTTTAGTAGTACCGAACTGAGGGGAAGCGCGTACTGGTAAAGCACCATGCCCACCACCAGACTCGCAATCAGTGAAGCCAGGGCTCCTTCCCACGTTTTGCGCGGACTGACGCGCGGCGACATCAGGTGGCGCCCCAGGGTACGTCCCACAAAATAGGCAAAAATGTCCCCCGCCCACACCAGCAGAAGCAGGTACAGGAGCCAGAACGCCCCTGACACCTGGTCCCGCATCTGCACCAGCAATCCCAGCGGTAGGGCAACATAAGCGAATGCAAAGGCCGAAGTCATCGCCGCCGGAAATGCAGTGCTGAGATCAACCCGGCGCATGCCGATGGCCAGAAACACACACGGAGCGATTGCGGCTGCGAACCCGGCGAAACCCGCAAACACCGCGGTCGACAGCAGCGGCGTGTCGTGTCCAGGATTCACTGCCAGGAACAGAAAGAACAAGCCGACAAAAATATAGGTGGGCCAGTGGAAAGGCCTGATCCTGTAGGCTTCGGATAACTTCAGCAGTTCCTGGATCGCCAGCAGTGCAACCAGCGCAGCAACCAGCGCCAGCGCCGGCACCGGCGCTCGCAGCACCAGCACCAGCACAATTGGAATCAAGAGCACTGCGGTGAGGATTCGTTTCAGTAGCTGCAAGCCGCTTCAGCTCCGGCCCGTCGTTGATTTGTCGTGACTGGATTGGTGGTGGTCAGGATGATGAGGGCGAGAGCTGTGGCCGTGAGCTGCGTCGCCCGCCAGTCCGCCATAACGACGCTCCCGTTTTTGGTACTCGGCTATGCCTTCCAGTAGATGCACGCCGCGGAATTCAGGCCACAGAGTCGGGGTGACATAGATTTCGGCGTAGGCCAGTTGCCACAACAGGAAATTGCTCAGCCGCATCTCTCCGCTGGTGCGAATTACGAGATCCGGATCAGGCAAGTGGCGCGTATAGAGGTGCTGCGAGACGGCGTCCTCATCAATCTCCAGATGATCCAGGCCGCCATTGCGGGCGGCCGCATCCACGATGGATCGAAACGCATCAACCAGCTCCGTCCGCGCGCTGTAGTTGAGCGCCAGGGTCAGCACCATGCCTGTATTGTGAGCGGTCGCCTGCCGCGCCCACTCCATCTTCTCCTGCACCGTGGGAGGAAGTTCATGCTGGCGCCCGATGTACTCGAGCCTGATATTGTTCTTATTGAGAGTAGGAACTTCCGCCTTCAAAAAGCGGCACAGCAGCCCCATCAGGAAATCCACTTCGCTGCGGGGACGTTTCTTCCAGTTCTCTTCCGAAAAAGCATACAGGGTCAGCGAAGGAATCCCGATGCGCGCCGCCGTTTCCACGGTCGAACGTACCGACGCAACCCCGGCCCGGTGGCCGGCCACGCGCGGCAAGTGCCGGCGTCGCGCCCAGCGGCCGTTGCCGTCCATGATGATGGCGATGTGTCTTGGGAGCCGCGCCGGATCGAGCCGATGATAAACTTCCGCTTCCTTGCGATCCAACCCGGCAGGAATCGTCGATTGCAAGCTAACCTCTGCTGTTTGTTGACGCTAACATAGGGTGGCGGTGGTTGCAATGATAAGGAATGTCGTTGCGCATCGTCCGTAACTTACCGATTCAACTTCCGCGAGAATCGCTCAAAACAGCGCAACTCGCAAGCGGACAAAAACAGGAAAATCTAGCGTGGTCGGAGACCGGACTGTCCAAGCGGCCCAACACGACCTCGCAATTCCACACCTGCACCAAAACTGGGGGATTGACCCTACCTTTAATATCTAATATTGCATAGATTTTACTAGGTACCCCGGACTAGCATTGCCTGTCGGGTCACGACGTTAAAAACGGAGCAAGCAAAAATCCTTGTTCCGGGGAAAAGTCGCTGATCCCAAATGTCCGTAGTTGCCCAAGCTCGTTCGCGTGCGCCAAATCCGCTCGACGCACCTCCGCAACCACTGCTTGAAGCTGAACCCGTTTCCTACTCAGTCGCTAGTTTGCATCGTCGCTTTTTCCGAACCTCATCCCGTTTTCTCGTTCGATTTTGGCAGATCATCCTGAACTGCTCTCTGCAACGTGTTCACACTAATACCAATCATCGCCGCAATGCCCCCCACGCTGAGTCCTTCGGCCTCCATCTTACGAGCGGCCTTCACGTCTACCTCGAACAGCATCACGGCCGCTCTCTTGCCAGCACGGCGGGCACGCTGTAATCCGGCTTTGGTTCTGTCCCATATCCCGTTTCGTTCCTGCTGCGCCGGTGTGCCCATGATGCTGATAACTACGTCGCGCATGATCCCGCAGGAGTCGAAGATGGCTCCATGAAAGATCGCCAAGCAACACCCCACGAATCGAGCTGGGGCTGACAGGCAAGGGCGGAGCCTAAGACTTATCTCATCGCCTCTTCCTGTCTTCCTGGTCTTTGTCTTTACGGCAACCCCCATGCTCAGTTAGACTCCTGCGGCATCAATTCACGGAGGTGAATGGGTATGAAACAAGCCATTCGGTTCGGAGTTATGGCAGTTTGTCTCTCTTTGATGTCAGTCGCCTCGGCAGTCGCACAAGACCAATACACCGAAGGAGGAGTCACACGGGTCACCTTGGTCCAAATATTGCCCGGACGTTTCAACGCGTTCATGGACGACCTCAAAAATAACATCAAGCCGATTTGGGACGCAGAAAAGAAGGCGGGGCTGATTGAAAACTACAGCATCTTTCTGAACACAACGAAAGCCAACCCAGAGGACTGGGATATTGGTTTCACCCTCAGCTACAAGAACTTTGCCGCGCTCGACGGCCTAGCGCAAAAAGTTCTTGATCTCCGTATGAAGCAGTACGGCGACAAGAGTAAAGAGCAGCAGGTGATCGACAAGCGTGTACAAAACGCGAAAGTGATCGCTAGTATCCTGACACGGGATATTACATTGAAGTAGCTGAACAGTAACCCGGGCGGCGTTTCCGGTGCTCGAAGATGCGCCGCCCAGTTTTTTACTACGGTTGTCGATTTGCCACGCATGTGGCGCTTCGATTGGGGGCAACGATAAAAGTTGGCTCCGAGAAACGAAGGCGCCAGAATTCTAAGAATCGCTCCTGCGCCAAATTCTTGCTGTTAACCGCCCGTGGTCTCACCGCTCCCCTGTCATCTTTGGTCGGCTTTGGTCTGAGATTGTGACCGGAGCAGCGGAAGGCAGCTTTTCCCTTAATTACTCGAGCGGCACACGGGGCGCAGCGGTTTGTAGATTTCCGGATACACAGAAGCGAACGCAGGCTTGTCAGCCGACTCCCTGCTCTTTACACCGCCCACCCCCCCGAATTATCCTCCCGCCCATGAACCGACGCCGATTCCTCCAAGCCACAGCCACCAGCGCCGCCACCCTTGCCTTCTCCCGCGATCCCTTCGCCGCTGCGGACAACCTCGACCTCATCGCCATCCAGAAAGAAATCGACCAGCGCCACAACGAATCCGTGCAGCGGCTGCAGCAGTGGATTCGTCAACCCTCCATTGCCGCTGAGAAACGCGGCATGGACGAAGGCTGCGACCTCACCATACGCATGCTGCGCGACGCCGGATTCGGCGAGGTCACCAAGGTTCCCACCGACGGCCAGCCGGGCATCTTCGCCACGCTCGACGCCGGCGCTTCGCGCACCCTCGGCCTCTACTTCATGTATGACGTGAAGCAGGCCGATCCCGCGGAGTGGTCATCGCCTCCGTTTGAGGCCGCAGTGGTAGACAAGCCAGGCTTGGGCAAAGCTGTCGTCGGTCGTGGCGCCGTGAACCAGAAGGGACCGGAGGCCTCATTCATAGCCGCGCTGCATGCGTTTCGCAACGCCGGGCGCAAGCTGCCGGTGAACCTGGTGCTGGTGGCCGAAGGAGAAGAAGAAATCGGTTCGCCCCATTTCCCGCAGATTGTGCGTCGGCCCGAGGTGCTAGCGGCGCTCCGCAAATGCAACGGCGTCTACATGCCGTCCGCCGAGCAGGATCTCGACGGCAAAGTCACCATGACCCTTGGCGCCAAAGGCGTGATCGAGCTCGAACTGGTCTCGAGCGGTGAGAAATGGGGACGCGGCCCGCGCAAGGACGTTCATTCCAGCACCAAGGCCATGCTCGACAGCCCGGCGTGGCATCTGGTGGAGGCTCTGGTCACGCTGGTCTCGCCCGACGGCAACACCCCCGCGATCGAGGGTTTCGCTGACAAGGCGCGTCCGTTGTCCGACACCGAAAGGAAAATGATTGCCGAGGCCGCACGCCGTCTCGATGAGAACGTCGCCAAAAAACAACTTAGCGTCGACCACTGGATGCATGACGTGAACTACCAGCAGGCGCTAGAACTGCTGCAGTCGCGGCCCACGGTAAATATCGAGGGCCTGGTAGGCGGTTACACGGGACCGGGCGGCAAGACCATCCTTCCACACCGCGCCGTAGCCAAGCTCGATCTCCGCTTGGTGCCCGACATGAAGGCCGACGAGGCTCTTGTCGCGCTCAAAGCCCATCTCGCCAATCGCGGCTTCGGCGACATCGAAGTAAACATGACCGGTGGCTACGACCCCAACAGCACTTCCGCCGATGCTCCGCTGATCCGCGCCCAGGTGGCTTTCTATCGCGGCAAGGGAATTGACCCCATCATCCTGCCGCGCAGCGCGGGCTCGTGGCCAGGATACGTCTTCACCGGCGATCCCTTGCACCTGCCCGCCGGCCACTTCGGTATGGGTCACGGCAGCGGCGCCCACGCGCCCGATGAGTACTATGTGATCGAATCGACGAACCCAAATGTTCAGGGAATGGACGGCGCGGTGCGCTCGCACGTCGAATATCTCTACGAATTGGCCGCGATTTGAGCTTTCGAACCATGTAGGGCGGACACCCTCGCCCGTTCAGCCGGCCACAGCTCGGCACCCTTTCTTACCTCAATCCGCGCGGGCGAGAGCCCGCCCTGAGCGAAGTCGAAGGGGCGCCCGCCATACAACCTACCCATTCCGCGATTCTTCGGGGACGACGTTCAGTTCCAGCTTCTCCGTCCACCTCAGCACCGTAAGGGAGCTGCTCACGCCCACCCGCGCATCCGTCAGCAGCCGGTGCAAGTCATCCACGCCGGCCACAGGTTTGCCTTCGAGGGCGACAATCACGTCGCCCTCCCGCAATCCGGCCTTCTGCGCTGGACTGCCGCTTGTCACTGAGCTCACCACCACGCCCGTTTCCTGGGGCAGGTTGTAGAAGCGTACCAGGCGGCGGTGGAGTGGAACGGTCTGAGCCTCAACGCCAATATAACTGCGCCGGATTCTTCCATCCTGCAGCAGCCGCCCGGCGACAAACTTCGCGGTGTTGATCCCGATCGCGAAGCACAACCCTTGCGCACCCATGATGGTGGCGGTGTTTACTCCGATGACGCGGCCATCGGAAGTTACCAGCGGTCCTCCCGAATTGCCTGGGTTGAGTGAGGCGTCGGTCTGGATCACGTCATCGATCATTCGTCCGGAGTAGGAACGCAGCGAGCGTCCCAGGGCGCTCACTACGCCCGCTGTGACCGTGTACTGGAAGCCATAGGGGTTGCCGATAGCAATGGCCAGTTGGCCCACCCGCGCCTTCTGCGAATCTCCCAGGGGAGCGGCCACCAGGCTGGGCGCGTCGTTATTGGGCACATCGACTCGCACCACCGCGAGATCGGTGGCGGGATCGTCGCCGATTGTGTGGGCAGGGAAGCGGCGCCCATCCGCGAAGGACACCTGAATCCGCGTGGCGGCATGGACCACGTGACTATTGGTGAGAATCAGGCCGTCGGGAGTGAACACGAAACCCGACCCACCACCTTGCCGCTCGCGCGGCTCGCCCGAGCGGCTTTTGCCCGCCTGGGCAACATCAATCTTGACCACGGAGGGGCTGAGTTTTTCAGCGGCCCCAACAACCGCGTCTGAGTAAGCATCGAGCAACGCGGAATCATCGAGTGCGTGCCTACTCGACGGCTCGACAGCTGGCTCCGAATAATCCGCAAGCGGGGAAAAAGCCCCATCTTGATGCATGAGTGCTAGATGAAAGAATCGCCGCAGAGGATTCAGGCAGCGACCAGCCGGCCCGAAGATGCGGGCCGAGACCGAAGATTGTGCTATTCCTTCGGCCGCAGCCGGGTCGCTGCATTGGGGAGAGTGCATGCAGTGGAAGCATCCGCGAGCGACTGCTGCAGGGCCGTACCTACCGCAGACAACTGCTCCGGCGTCATCAGCCTCTGCATTTCCTCAAACAGTTCGCGTTCTTCCTTGCGAATGTGGGATGCCAGCTTTTCCACCAGCACCTGTAAGCCAGCAACGTGGAGGGAGCGAGCGGCGGCGCGTGAAAAGAAATTGCGCAGCAGCGCGTGCCCGGTGAGAAGTTCCTGGACCAGGGGCTGCAGCTCGGGGAAGCGCGCCGCCACTGGAAACAACTCTTTTTCCTCCGCCGCAAAGTGGAATGTGATTTCCTGTTCGAAAATCTGCTGGATCTCCGCTTGCCATGCTTCCAGGTCCACCTCGCCCGCCTGGAGGGCTCGATCCAGACGTACACACAGCGCCAGGCAATGCTGGTGCTGGTGCGATAGGGGAATCAGGGCCTTGTCACGAAGCATTTATCTATTGTCGACGCACCGCAGGCAAGTGCGCAACCCAGTCCTATAGCACCCCTGGTGACCGCCGTCACCTACCAGTTGGGACGCTTGGCGCGAATCTTCCGGTTGGATACTGGAATCATGGAATCAGACGCCCGCAGCCACAGTCTCGGACAAGTCCTTTACTGCAGGACGCAACGTCAGCCAGTCGGTGCGCACGCTGTCCCACTCCTGAATCAGAATTCCGTAGGACTCGAAGAACTGGCGAATGCGCGCCCGTTCCCAGCCCACAGTTTCCTCCAAAATCGGTCCCAGAACCGCCAGCGCGCTTGTGCTAAGGATCGTCCTTTTAGCGATCTGAGAGACATGCTTGGCCTCAGACACTGCGATGGTGAATCCATCGCGCATCTTGACATGCAGCATTACATTGATGTCGGAACCTCCGTCGCCGGTGTAGATAATGTGGTCCGGCCCGATCTGCAATTCCGCCTGCAACTTGTCGAGCGCCGTCACCTTGCCATAGCCAGCCGTAGCCCGAACCAGAGACTCGATCTCGCCCCTTGCGCTATAGACGAATTCGGTGCCGTAAATGTGATCCCGCGGCACGATCCCTTCCAGCGCCGACTGAATCACCTCAACCGGGGACGCGGAAAGGACGTAGAAATCGAAGTGATAACCATCCACTCCGTTTTCGAGAATCTGATAAAGCAGCTCGATGTTATCTTTCAGGCGAATATTTTTGCCCACTTCGTACAAATGTTGCTTGCGTACCCGGGCGCGAAATTCGGGGTCATGCAGCAACAGGTACGACAGTTCGGCGCCCTGCTGGACCAGGTTCAGCTTAGCCATCCCCTGGGCCTTACGTTCGAATTCGGCAGTCGGAATGCCCACCAGTTCACTCAATACATACCCGGAATCGTCGAACGTCAGGGTCTGATCGAAGTCACTGGCAAAAAGGTAACGTTTCAAAGGCTTATCGCTCATATTGACATTAGATTCACCAGGAACTCAGAAGACCAATAAATAACATTGATCGTGGCTATTACTAAAGTTGCACTCAGTCGGAGTTCCGAAATGAAGAGAGTTCGACGCTGCCTCAGATAGGGGTGGAAATTCACACGATGGGACAATCTGCACCCATGTAGATACAATGTATCTACATGGAACCTAGGACCCAAGTTGCGCAGTGGGGCAATAGTCTAGCGATTCGGATTCCCAAGCCGGTGGTGGCCGCCGCCAAATTGAAGCGTGGGGACCACCTGGAACTCAAAGTGGCCAGACCGGGAGCAATTCAAATTCTGACAGCCAAACCCCAACGTTCCATCTCTCAACTGGTTCGAGGAATTACCCCGCAAAACTGCCATGCTCACACAGACTGGGGGGAGCCCGTGGGGTATGAACTGCTGTGATACCCAGCTATGTGCCGAAGGCCGGCGATCTCATTTGGCTGGACTTCACTCCTCAAGTAGGGCGCGAGCATGCTGGCCGCGGGCCCGCAGTCGTACTGTCGCCCAGTGTTTATAACCGTAGGTCGAGACTGGCGACCGTCTGTCCGGTTACCAATCAGGTGAAGGGCTATCCCTTCGAAGTTCCTCTACCGAAGACGTTGCCCATCCCGGGCGTAGTGCTCGCTGATCATCTCGGGAGCCTGGATTGGCGGGCGCGTCGCGCGGAAAAATGCGGCCGGGTATCCAGGCGGGTAATGGCGGAAATCCTCGAACGCATCGCGCCTCTGCTTGGGCTTGCTGGCTGACCAAGCGCATGGATCACCAGGTGGTGGCTCAGTTTTAAGTTCTGCCTTATGCACGCCGTCATCCTGAGCTTGCCAAGGATCTTGCGGGCAGCGGATCAGAATTTTTCCCCAGCAATTGCACTGATGCGCGCCACATCCCTTCGCCTTGGCTCGGGCCAGGCTCTTCGGGACTGAAGTCCCTCAGGATGACGCCGGTGTGGGGGATTTGTTCAAACCAAGCCACTACTGGCCCCCAACGTGCCTTTACTAAACCGTCTCCACGGTTGAGAATGGTGGCATCACCCGAAGCGTGTGACTGCGCACAAACCATCAGCAGGCAAATAGCGTGACGCCCGGACAGCGGGCAACAGGAGCAGGTTGAACTATGGCAGCTACCGGAGAACTAATTCGTCTCATCAACTACGTCGACGACATTAACACCACGCTCCGCCGCATCAGCGCCTCTATTCCATTGATGGACCCAGATGAGCGCAAGCGTCTCGCCGAGAACATTCGCACTGCCAGTACCAATCTCAACGCCGTGCTGGGGCAACTGGACAAGGGACAGTAGTGGCCGAGGTCCGCGCGATGGTCCGCGCCATCGGCGTGATTGGCGCCGGCAAAGTGGGCCGAGGGATTGCACTGGCGGCAGCTATGGGCGGCTATCGCACCATTTTGGAGGATCTTTTACCCAACGCCCTGCGCCGTGCGGAGAGCGAACTTCGCGACAGCCTTGATCAAGCGCTAGAAGCGGGGAGGTTTTCCGCTGGCGCGGTCGATGCCGCGTTCTCCCGTCTGGAGTTTGCCGGCTTTGTCGAAGACGCTGCCCGCCAGGCTGACCTGGTCATCGAAGCCGGCCCGGAGGAGATGGAATCGAAGATTGAGATATTCACCCTTCTCGACAAGATCTGCCGTCCGGACACGATTCTTGTTTCCAACCTTGCTTCCCTCAGCATCACCGAAATTGCGCGCGTCACCTATCGCGCCAGGAATTGCCTGGGCATGCGTTTTTCTGGCCCGGTCGAGACCGGGACGCGGTTAGAAATCATTCGTGGTCTCGAGACCGACGACGATACCGTTGCTACCGCGATGGAAGTGGGCGAGCGCATGGGAAAAGAAGTTGTTGTCGTCAGGGATGGCGTCGCAGCCTTGCCGTAACGCCGGTGTCTCGCCGGCAGCCGCCGGGACGCTTGCCGTTCTGTAGATGCTGGTCCATCTTGACTCGTCGGAGCCGCTGGAACAGTACGGGCTAATCGGGGTGGATTTCGATCCATCGCTGATCAGAACGGTTGAGCCCTCAGCCTGGCCCTGGCACTGGAGGTCTGATCCCGCGCCTGCACAACTCCGGTCCATCGGCGATGACTGGATTCTTCGTGGCCGTCCAGCTGTGCTCCGGGTTCCGAGTGCCCTAGTCCCGGGGGAAGACACTCTTCTGCTGAATCCAGTCCATCAGGATTTTGCCCGGGCGTGCATCGGCCAGCCGCTGGCCTTTCGCTTCGATCCTCGCTTGGCAACCAAGACGTAACCGAAATCGACTGGCAACCCGCAATCGGGCACCCCACAAGCAATGGCGCGTACACATAGGACTACCAGCATAAGCTCAGATTTTCGGTTACCTCGGTTACTTAGCCTTCCGCGAAGTTATCCGTCAAAATTTGGTTCAGCAGAGAGCAGTCCTAAGGAGCCTTTGGTTGAAGCCGGTCCCAGTTGCGTCATCCTTCGACGAGGCCGCCGGGCTGCTCCGGGTCTGTGGGCTAAGTGTGAGTTACGCTGGCAGCGGCCCATCGCCGGTGATGGCGCTGCGGCAACTCGATCTTGCAATAGCGGCAGGCGAAGTGCTCGGAGTCCTGGGAGAATCCGGGTGCGGTAAGAGCACTCTCGCGTTATCCATACTCGGATTGCTTCCTGCGGACGCTCGGATTGAGGGTTCGATTCTGTTTCGCAATGAGGAATTGCTGGGGTTGCCCGAGAGACAACTGCGCAGAATTCGAGGCGCGAAGATCTCGTTGATCCACCAGGAGCCCGGGTTTGCGCTGAGTCCGGTAATGCGCGTCGGCGACCAGATTGCTGAGGTTATCATCGCGCACCGCAGCCTCACGCGCAAAGCGCGCAAACAGGAAGTCGAGTCGATGCTGCGCGAGGTCCAACTGGCAGACACCGGGCGGATCTATGCCGCTTACCCACATCAGCTGAGCGGAGGAGAACTGCATCGAGTTGCGATTGCCCAGGCGCTAGCTTGCCGGCCAGATCTGATCATTGCCGACGAACCGACCAGATCTCTGGATGTAACCGTACAGGCCGAGATTCTGGGAGTACTGCGAAACCTCAATCGAACCGTTGGCACGACGCTCATCTTCATCACTCACAATCCAGCCTTGCTGGCCGGATTTGCCGACCGCGTGGCCGTAATGTATGCCGGCCGTGCGGTTGAAGAGGGTAGCGGGTCGAGAATGTTTTTCCGTCCACGGCATCCTTACACCAAGGGCTTGCTGGACCTGATGCCACGATCTACCCGCCCGGGTGATTCCGGTTTTGGAAGCCACTTACCTGTCATCCCCGGTGGTCCACCCGATTGGCAAAGTTTGAGCCAGGGCTGCGCATTCGAGCCGCGATGTTCGCTGAGAACGGGGATTTGCCGGACTGAAAATCCGGGGGAAGTCACGCCAGAAGCCGGTCATCGCGTGAGTTGTTTCAATCATGACAGCTGAGCAAGGGGCAAAGCGCGCGGCCAAGCCGGCACTCGTTCGGGTGAAGGGGTTGCACAAGCGGTACGTGCACCGCCCAGTATTCTCGCGAAGCGAGTTTGCCGTGGATGCGCTTAAGAATGTAGACCTGGAGCTTCAGCCGGAATGTCTCACCGCTCTGGTGGGTGCTTCTGGCTCAGGAAAATCGACTCTTGCCCTCTGTCTGGCCATGCTGGAAAAATCCGACGCGGGAGAAATCTGGTTTGAAGAACGGGAAATATCGCGCTGCGCTGCTCATGAGCTGGCGTGGCTGCGACCCAAGATCCAGATGGTCTTTCAGGATTCTGCCGGCGCCTTGAATCCATTTTTCTCAGCCGCGCAAATCGTCGCCGAGCCTCTCGAAGTCCAGCGTCGCGAGTCCGGGCGAAAGCTGCGTCTGCGGGCCTGCGAGTTGATGGAAGAAGTGGGCTTATCGGCGGACTGGGCCGATCGTTCTCCACTGGAGTTCAGTGGCGGCCAGCGGCAACGGCTGGCCATCGCCAGGGCGATAGCGCTGCAGCCCACGCTGCTGATATTGGATGAGTCCCTCTCAGGTCTTGATTTGGTGACGCAGGCGCAAATATTGAACCTGCTTGCGGACATCCGGTTCGCTCGGTCGCTGACCTGTTTGTTGATCTCTCACGACCTAAGCCTGGTGGGGCAGGTTGCGGATCATATCGCCGTGATGCATCAGGGTACGATTGTCGAGCGCGGAACCAGGCAACGGGTGTTTGGCAATCCGCAGCACACCCACACTCGCGAGCTGCTGGCCGCGACGCCGGGCCTTGAGTTGGCCTTTCGAACCGCGCAGCCGGGAATGAGAACATGAAGTACCTCGGGCGGCGACTGGCTCACGGAATATTGCTTCTGGTTGGGGCCTCGCTACTCTGCTTCCTGTTCACCGATTTGGCGCCGGGCAGCTTCTTCGATGAAATCAAGTTGAATCCGCAGATCTCGCCGGAGACGGTCGCGGCTCTTCGATCTCACTACGGACTGGACCAACCCACATCCGTGAGATATGTCGGCTGGGTAAAGTCGGTGTTCAAGGGCGAGTGGGGCTACTCCTTTGCCTACAACTCTCCGGTGCGCGGCCTGCTTATGTTGCGAGCGGGCAATACGCTGCTGCTTACGGGAGTGGCTACTCTGCTGGTTTGGCTGATTGCGGTGCCGTTGGGGATTTGGATCGCCGACCACCCCGACGCGTGGAGTGACCGGCTGTGCAGGGGAGGTACCTCAATTCTCCTCTCGGTGCCGGAACTGGTGCTGGTCTTGGGCTTTCTGTGCTTGGCGGTTCGAACCCACGCGCTGCCGGTTGGAGGGATGGCGTCGGTCGGCTTCGACCAACTCGGCCGCTGGTCAAAACTCGGCGACTTGATAATGCACCTGATCATTCCAGTCATCACGCTGGTACTGGCCGGTCTGCCGATCCTGCTGCGACATGTGCGCGCAAGCATGACCGAGGTTCTGAAGGCTCCGTTTGTCCAGGCTGCACGCGGACACGGAGTTGCAAAAACCCGGCTGCTGTTTCGCTACGCGCTTCCAGCGGCCGCTAATCCTTTGATCTCTTTATTCGGATTCTCGGTGGGCGGTCTTCTCAGTGGGTCGCTGTTGGTCGAAGTCGTTACCGGCTGGCCAGGACTGGGGCCCCTGCTCCTGGAAGCAACCATGTCCCGGGACCTGTATGTCGTGGTCGGAGTGGTGATGTTATCGACTGTTTTCATGATCCTTGGCAACTTCTTAGCGGATGTAATGCTCGTCGCCGCGGATCCACGGATAAGGATGCAATAGGGCGAGAAGCGAGTTGGGCGAGAAAATGACGAGCAAAAAGAAATTCTGGGCCGCCGTGACATTTCTCGTGCTACTGCACGCCGTCATAGTGTTCGCTGGCTTTGTGGCGCCCTACGATCCCACCAGTCAGAATCGGAATCTTCCTTTTGTGCCACCTACACGCCCTCATTTTATCGATACTCAAGGACGCTTCCACCTGCGTCCCTTCATTTGCCAATGGATCTCCCGACCCCAAAGTTTGTACGAGTACGAAGAATCCCACGATAAAGCGTACCCGATCCATTTCTTGGTGAAGGGCCCCGAGTACAAGATAGCCGGTCTTTTTTCTGCACACACCCATTTGTTCGGTGTGGAAGTTCCGGCGCAGATTTTTCTGGCGGGCAGCGACAACTATGGGCGGGATCAATTTTCCAGGATATTGTACGGTGGCCGCATCTCATTGGCTGCGGGTTTGCTGGCCACGTTGATTTCACTGATGTTGGGGCTGCTGCTCGGCACCATTTCCGGCTTCTATGGACGATGGATCGACGAATTAGTGATGCGCACCGCGGAACTCTTTCTGGTTCTGCCCTGGCTCTATCTGTTGCTGGCGGTGCGGGCATTCCTGCCGCTCTACATCAGTCCAATGCAAACCTTCTTTCTTCTGGTAGCAGTGATCGGATCCGTCGGATGGGCGCGCCCGGCGCGTCTGGTGCGAGGCGTCGTGCTCAGCGCCAAGACTCGTAAGTACGTTGCAGCCAGCCGTGGTTTTGGCGCTTCCGACATCCATATTCTTCGCCGACATGTGTTGCCCCATACTTATGGAGTCTTGCTGACACAAGCGGCGTTGCTGGTTCCTCAATATGTGGTTGCAGAAGTGACTCTGTCGTTTCTTGGTCTGGGATTGAGCGAACCCCTGCCCAGCTGGGGCAGTCTGCTGGCGAATTTACAGCAGTACAACGTCCTGGTGTCGTATTGGTGGATGTTCATCCCGGGACTGGCTTTGATAGTTTTCTCTCTTGGTTACCTTGCGGTAGCGGATGCATTCCTCAAGCGGTTACAATCGACCACGGTCTAAATAAATCACATATGCACCGTTTGGCATGGCTCGCCGCCTTGGTGTTAGCTTTTGGGCCCCGTGCTGTCGCCTTATCTTCCCCGCAGCCGCCGCAATCAGGCGAAGAATTACAGGTCACGGACAACCAAGTTGGTCATTACGGCGGGAGCCTGGTTGTTGCCCAGAGTGCCGAGCCAAAGACTCTCAATCCTGTCACCGCTGCCGACGTGCGCTCGCGCGAGGTGATCGGCCGGATGATGGCTGACCTGATCCACATCAACCGGGACTCGCAAAAAACGGAACCGTCGCTGGCCAAGTCGTGGACGACGTCCGGTGATGGCCGGGTCTTCACTCTGAAGCTGCGGCGAGGGTTGAGATTTTCCGACGGTCAGCCCTTCGATGCTGACGACGTGGTGTTCTCCTTCCAGGTCTACCTGGACGAAAAGATCCATTCTCCGCAGCGGGACCTCCTGATTGTTGGTGGAAAACCGATTGCAGTGCAGAAGATTGATTCGTATACGGTGCGATTCACACTGACTCAGCCTTACGCCGCCGCTGAACGCATCTTCGACAGTCTGGCCATCATGCCGCGCCACCTTCTGGAGAAGGCGTATCACGAAGACCGGTTTACGCAGGTGTGGAACGTCACCACATCACCTGCGGAAATGGCCGGCATGGGCCCGTTCCGGCTGAAGCAGTATGTTCCTGGCCAGCGCATTGTGCTCGAGCGCAATCCCTACTTCTGTAAAGTAGATCAGAGAAACAACCGGCTTCCGTACCTCGACGAACTGGTCTTCCTGTTTGCAGGAAATGAAGACGCTCAGGTCATTCGCTTCCAGGCTGGCGATACCGACATCATGAGCCGCATCAATGCCGAGAATTACGCGCTCCTGTCCCGGGATGCGCAAAATCGCGGCTATGAGCTGTTCGATCTCGGCCCCAGCCTGGAATACAACTTTCTTCTCTTCAACCTCAACGACGTAAAGGGACCAACCGCGAGCAAGCTCGGGCCTCAACTCGCGTGGTTCTCGGATCTGAAGTTCCGACAAGCCGTTTCCTCGGCCATCGACCGGGAAGCCATCGTGAAGCTGGTCTACGCAGGGCGCGGCATGCCGCTGTGGGGAAATGTAAGCCCATCCAATAAGTTCTGGATGGATCAATCCTTGCCTCACCCTGCGCGCTCAGTGGAGCATGCGCGGGACTTGCTGAAGTCGGCCGGCTTCTCGTGGCGCAACGATGGCCGCCTGGTTGATCGCCAGAATAGACCGGTACAGTTCTCGATTGTGGCCAGTTCCTCAAACAACCAGCGAACCAAAATCGCTGCCCTGATTCAGGACGACCTGAGCCAGCTGGGAATGGACGTCCATGTGCTTCCGCTGGAGTTCCGCGCCCTTCTCGACCGCGTATTCCAGACCTTCGATTACGAAGCTGCGGTTATGGGGTTGGGCGGCGGAGATGCCGACCCAAATCCCGAGATGAACGTATGGTTGTCGTCCGGAAGCACACACCTTTGGCACCTGGGAGAAACCAAGCCGGCCACGGACTGGGAGGCGCAAATCGACCAGTGGATGCAGAAGCAGATGATCGAGCTGAATTACGCCCGGCGCAAGCGCTTTTACGACCAAGTCCAAAAGATTATCGCCGCCAATCTTCCTTATGTCTTTCTGGCCACGCCCAACATTCTGGTGGGCGCCAAAAAGAATGTAGAAAACTTCAAGCCGGCTATTTTAGAGCCCATCACCCTATGGAATGTTGAACAGCTCTATCTTCGACAGGAAAGCGGAGCCGCGGCCGGTGCAAAACGGTGAAGCCGGAAACCCTTCCGCGCGAGCTCTCATGGTCGAGCGAGCGCCTGGTTCGCGAATGCTGCCAGGGCAATCAAGCAGCCTGGTCCGCTTTGATCGAGAAATATAAGAATCTGATTTTCTCGATCCCCATAAAGTTCGGGTTGTCTCGCGAGGACTCTGCGGACATTTTTCAAGCCGTTTGTCTCGATCTGTTTTCGGATTTGCCCCGATTGCGCGAGCCGCGCGCTCTTCCCAAATGGCTCATGCAGACGAGCTATCACAAGTGTTTGCGGGTCAAAAAGCAGCGACTGAGTCTGCTCGAGCACCCGACGGAGATCGAGGAACAGCCCGAAGCGACAACTGAAGAACTGCCCGAAGAGATGCTCTATCAGTTGCAGCGGGAGCAAATGCTGCGGGATGCAATCGCCGAACTTCCTTCCCGATGCAATCAGTTGATTGGCCTGCTCTTCTTTGATGAACCGCCCCGTCCCTATCAGGAAGTGGCCAAACAACTGAAACTCGCAACCGGCTCGATCGGGTTCATCCGGGGGCGCTGCCTGAGGTTGCTTCGGCAGCGGCTGGAAAAAGAGGGTTTCAGGTGACCGAGCCCACCCCAGCAGATCTTCAGGAAAAAGAGCATCAGGAGAAATTGTTGGCGCAGCTCGCCGAGCTGTCGGATGAGGCAGCCAGGCGCGCCTTCCTCTCGCGCAACCCGGGTCTGTTGAAGCCGGAAGTGGTGACCGAACTCGCCGATCAGGCGCGCGAGAAGGTCCGGGTCGATGTGCGACAAGCCTTATCCCTGGCCGACGCTGCGCTGACCATCGCGACTGATCTTGATAATAAGGAGTCCCTGGCGCGCGCCCTGCGGGCAAAGGCAAATGTTCTGTACGCCCAGGGCAAGCACGCGGCGGCAGCCGTGCTCCACGAGCAGGCGGTCGCCTGGTTCGAATCGATCGGGCAGAGCCACGAGGTGGCCCGCACCCTCAGCGGATCGATCCAACCCATGCTTCTGTTGGGCGAGTACAACCGTGCATTTACCGCCGCCGAACGCGCCCGGCAGATATTCGCGGCGGAGGGAAACGTGTGGCGGCTGGCCCGGCTTGAGATCAACATCGGCAACATTCACTACCGGCAGGACCGCTTCATCGAGGCCCAGGCTTGCTATGAACGTGCCTACCAGGGGTTGTTGCTGGATCAAAAGGATGCGGAAGGGATCGCCGCAGTTTTGAGCAACCTGGCGACTTGCTATATCAGCCTGCATGCCTTCTCCAAGGCAATTGACGCTTATCGCCAAGCCCGCCATTTCTGTGAAGGGCATGGGATGCCGTTGCTGGTATCCCAGGCCGACTACAACATTGCCTATCTTCACTACCAGAGAGGAGAGTACGGCAAAGCTATTGAAATGCTGCGGGCAGCACGTCTGGCCTGCAAGAAAGTAGATGACGCGTATCACCTGGCGTTGTGCAACCTCGACCTGGCGGAACTTTATCTCGAACTGAATCTCAGCTCGGACGCAGCCGAACTTGCGCAACAAGGCTACGAGGGCTTTCAGAAATTGGGCATGGGGTATGAGAGCGCCAAGTGTCTGGCCTTCTCCGCCATCGCCGCCAGCCAGCAGGGACACGCCTTTGAAGGCCTTAAGCTCTTTTCGGAAGCCCGGGAAATTTTCGTCCGGGAAAAAAATCAAGCCTGGCCATCTCTGATCGACCTATACCGGGCTTTGGTGTTCTACAACGAGGGACGTCTGTTTGAGGCGCGGCGGCTCAGCGTCGAAGCCCTCGAGTCCTTCCGCTCACTCAACCTAAGGCACAAGGTGGTTCTGGCTCAACTGTTGCTGGCGCGGATTGCGCTACGGACCGAGGACGTGGAGCAGGCCTATCTCCATGCGCAGGAGGCGATGGGGGAGTGTGCGGAACTGGAGGCGCCAGTTCTCGCCTATCAGGCACACTTGCTGATGGGGAATATTCATTCCGCGGGCGGCAAGGTCGACCCGGCGTATGTGTCTTATCAGAGCGCGCGGCAAGCCCTGGAAACGCTACGTAGCAATTTGCGCGGCGAAGAACTGAAGATCGCTTTCATAAAAAACCGCCTGGAAGTGTATGAGCATCTGGTTGACCTTTGTTTAACTCGAAATGGCGATGCGGGAGCGACCGAAGAAGCGTTCACTTATATCGAGCAGGCAAAATCGCGCAGCCTGATGGATTTATTCTTCCGGCCGGCGCCCAGCATCGCCGAAGACCAGCCGGGACAGAGCGAACTGGTACGGTCTATCCGCGACTTGCGCGAAGAACTCAACTGGTACTACAACCTGATCGAACGGGAACAACTTCAACCCGAACAGAAGTCGCCAGAACGCATCACAACTCTGCAGAAGCAAGCGGGGACCCGCGAGAAGGAACTACTGCACATGTTGCAGGAGGCGACACCGGCCGACGCCGAGCAAGCCGGGTTGCAGACTCCCACCAACCTTCCAATTACGGCCATTCGCTCCGCCATACCCAATGACACCTTACTGATCGAATATTTTCGAGTTAAGGACCGCATCCTGGTGTGTTTGCTGGGACCAGAAACTCTCGAAGTTCTTCCGGTCACGCTGGAGACCAGGGTAGCGGGTTTTCTGCGGTTACTGCAGTTTCAGCTTTCCAAGTTCCACCTCAATCCGCAATATCTCGAGACCTTCAAGGATTCCCTGGTGCAATCGACTCATGCGCACTTAACCGAGCTCTATCATGAACTGATCGCACCCGTGGCCTCCCGGTTGAAAGCCAGTCATCTTGTTTTCGTTCCCCACGGTTTGCTGCACTACGTTCCGTTCCACGCTTTGTATGACGGTACTGAACACGTGATTGACCGCCATACGGTGTCGTACTCGCCCAGTGCCAGCATATTTGCGCTGAGCCAGAGCAGAACGGCAAATTCCTCGGGAGCCGCGCTCGTATTCGGTATTCCCGACCTGCAAGCGCCAGCAATACTCGATGAGGTACAGGCGCTTACCCGGGTTCTCGCGCGGGCAGAATTGTTTATCGGGAAAAATGCGACGGAACACGTCCTGCGAAGCCAGGGGCCCAATAGCCGGATCATTCACATCGCGACCCACGGCCGTTTCCGCCAGGACAATCCCATGTTTTCCGCTATCCGCATGGGAGACTCGTTCTTGAGTTTGTTTGATCTCTATCAACTGAGGCTTCCGGTTGAGCTAATAACCCTAAGTGGGTGTTCTACCGGGCTGAACGTCGTCAGCGCAGGCGATGAATTAATTGGCTTGGCGCGCGGTTTGATGCACGCCGGGGCACAATCCTTGATTCTCAGTTTGTGGGACGTTCATGATAAGAGCACGGCCAAGTTTATGACCGTCTTTTACCGACTCCTCGAGGAAGGGAAAAACAAGCCGGCTGCCCTGCGGGGGGCGATGTTGGCCCTACGATCGAGTTATCCCCATCCTTATCAATGGGCTCCGTTCATCCTAGTGGGCAAAGCCTGACCCCCCAAAATATTTTTGCCCACCCTATATTTTTCGCTCCCTGGGCTTCCCTTATTCCACAGAGACCCAAAAAATCAGGAGTGACCGCCGCTAGGTCGGGTCCGCTCCCCTGCGGAGGTTGAAGTTGAAGCATTTCAGCGAACAAGCTTGGGCAGATTTTGTGCGCGACCTGGCTACGCCAAGGATGAGAACAGCGATGCAGCAGCATATCAGGGACGGTTGCGGGAAGTGCATGACCGCATTGCAGGTGTGGAAGAACGTTCTGTCCATTGCCAGGGCGGAGACCGCGCTCACTCCCCCCAGTGACGCCGTCCGAGTGAGCAAGAGCCGATTTACCCCGACGCCTGCTAAAGCCAAGCACGGCCTTCGTCTTTTATTCGATTCCCATGTGCAGCCGGTCACGGCGGGAGTACGGGGCGCGGTTTCGGCCAGGCAGTTTCTCTACGAGACCGATGACTACTACATTGACCTCCGTCTCGAACCGCGCCGAGACTCCGATTCCGCGTGCCTGGTGGGACAAGTCCTGAACCGGACAGGCGGCGAACGGGCAGCTCAAAAAGTGCCGGTCCGACTGCAAGAGGGAATCCGGCCGCTGGCTGAGACCGCAACCAACCAATTTGGTGAGTTCCAACTCGAGTTCGAGGCCAGCCAGAACCTGTGCCTCTCGATCGGTCATGACCAGGAAAGTGAAATCATACTCCCCCTTTATGGAGTTCAAAAGCCGAACAATCGGAAGGACTTAACATAGGCCAGCTGGGTCTAACGGTAACTCTTTTCCGATTACGGCTGTAAGTTTTGCGAATTCTGATTTTGTCCTAGACTCACATGAGTCAGAGGGGGAACCAGTGAGATCGAACGATCATTCTACGAGCAGCGCAGCGCAGCATCATTGGCTGCGGGCTCTGCGTGCGTATTTGGCACTTATATTGCTCCTCTGTGTCGGAGCGCAGAGTCTAGTGGCGCAAACAGCGCCGCAGACCCGGCTGGTAGTCCGAGACAAGCTCGGTCTCGGCAACCTGCTGAACCTGTGCAAGCTGGTCGGGTGCACGGTGGACCACGGATTAGGCGATCCCTCCGGCCAGTTGTTTCTGATCAAGACGCCGCAGCCGCTCAATGCAGTCGTGGCGCTGTTAAACGTAAACCTCGGACTGATCTCGATCGAGACTGACCAGGTGGTGCAGACGCAAGCCGCAGATGCTGGGCCTGCTCCCTCTTATCTGACGGACACCACTCCGGTCAACTATTACGGCTCGACGGTCTGGCGGGGTTATGTGACTCAGCCCGGAAATCAACTAATCCTGACGGACAAGACTCACGCAACATTCAATACCGCGGGGGCGAATGTCATTGTGGCCGTGATCGACACCGGGGTCGATCCCACTCATCCTGTCCTCAAGAACTCGTTGGTAACTGGTTATGACTTCACTCGTGGCAAGAGCGGCGGTTCTGAAGACGCGGACGTCAGCCAATCCACGGTTGCGGTGCTGGACAATCGCAAGCCGGCAAGAGTTAGCCAATCGACGGTCGCGGTCCTGGACCAGTCATCGGTGGCAGTGCTGGACGGTCCGCAATACGCCGCTTTCGGTCACGGCACCATGGTGTCCGGCATCGTTCATCTGGTGGCTCCACAAGCGAAGATCATGCCGTTGAAGGCGTTCCATGCGGACGGAACCGGTTATAACTCCGACATCCTGAACGCCATCTACTATGCGGTCAACCATGGCGCCAGGGTGATCAACATGAGTTTCAACTATTCCAACTCCTCGCAGGAGCTGGCCAACGCTGTGAACTACGCGAATTCAATGGGCGTAGTTTGCGTGGCGGCAGCGGGCAACGACGGTCAGCAGGTGACAGTCTATCCTGCCGCGCTGAAGAATGTGATCGACGTGGCAGCGACTGGTAATAGCGACATCCGCTCCACTTTCTCTAATTACGGAGCGCCGCCAGTATGGCTGACCGCGCCGGGTGAAGGCATCATGACCACCTATCCCTTCGGCACCTGGGCGGCGGGATGGGGAACTTCATTTAGTGCGCCTCTGGTGTCCGGAACCACAGCATTGCTGATCAGCACAAGTCCGACATCGCTCTCGCTGAAGTCTGTGTTGCAGGGTGGCGGAGCCAAGACCCAAGCGGGATCTGCTTTGTCACATGCCCAGCCGATCTCGGATCCGCAAATGGGATATGGGCGTCTGGATACTTATCAGGCCATGCAGGCGTGGCGCAAAGCTATGGGATTGAAATAGCGTGGCGCAAGGCTACTCCATGCTCTCACTAAACGAAATGTCGCCTGATTTGTTGGCAAGCTCAGCTGGCTTGCGGATCAAAGAGCTGGAGCAGCAGCAGAATTCCCTGCTGAAGTCGGTGATCTGCGGATTCAATCAGCTGCTCGACCTGCGCGACCTGGGCACTGGAGTTCACAGCACCCGTCTGGCGGAATGGGCGGTGCGAGTCGCGCGCAAGTTGGGCATCCCCGAAACCGATCTGTATCAGTTGGAAGTCGCCGCCTTGCTGCACGACATCGGAAAAATCGGCATTCCCGACTCGATCTTGAAAAAGCAAGGCAAGCTGACCGACGCCGAGCGCGGACTGATGAACAAACATCCGGAATACAGCTGGTCTATCCTGCGCTTGCTTCCGGGACTGGAGAAGGCTAGCCTCTATGCCCTCCACCATCATGAGAGTTTCAACGGAGCGGGCTACCCGGCCGGGCTGAAGGGCGAGGAGATACCGATCGGATCGCGCATAGTGTCGGTGATCGATGCCTATGACGCGATGATTTCCAATCGTTGCTATCGCCAGGGCCTCCCGCATGAAGACGCCGTGCGGCGGCTGTTGGAGGGTGGCGGCGCGCAGTTCGATCCAGTCGTGGTTCATAGGTTTGTGGAAATTGCCAAGGAAGAAGCCGCAGATGTCTTTGCGGCGATCGGCGTCGGCCCTTCGGCGGTAATCTAGAGGCTGGTGAACCACGACCAGGTGATGGCAACAAATGTGGCGACGGGTTCCGTCGCTCATCCTTCCGACTTTGGGGCGGACCCCGGGTCTTACTCCCACCTGGTCCGACTTAACGTCCCTTCAACAGCTCAAGTCGCGACGCGTTGCGCTTTCTGGTGAGACCGCTTGTCTTAACTGATCCGGTGCTCCGGTTACGAGCGATGCTATCCATGCCCGAATTGCTCAAATTGTCCGGGCCGCCATCCGCAATTGTTCCCGAAACCATGCGTGCGCCGGTTCGGCAGTCAGTTCGAGGGTGCCACGCCAAAAAGCTTCCTCCGCTCGAACGGCTGGGCCAACCGGAGGACATCGCGGGCGTCGTGTCGCATTACGCAAAGCCCCCGTTAGCGCGCAGCACCTGCGCGTTTACCCAGCCGCCGTCGGCGCCGGCGAGGAATGCTTGTGGGCGAGTGAATTCGCCCGCAGGACTGGTGCGGAATATTCTTACCCATAGAAAACCTCTAAAGGAGAACCAGTAATGAAGCAAATTATCGTCATCACGGGCGCATCGAGCGGCTTTGGATCCCTCACAGCGCGTGCTCTAGCCCAAGCAGGACACACCGTGTACGCCATAGATTGGATGTTGTGATCCACAACGCGGGCCACATGGTCTTTGGCCCGGCCGAAGCCTTCACACCGGAGCAACTCGCGGAGCTGTATGACGTCAATGCGCTGAGCACCCAGCGCGTGAACCGTGCAGCTCTGCCTCAATTGCGTCGGCAGAGGAAAGGTCTCGTGGTTTGGGTGTCGAGCAGTAGTGCAGCGGGCGGAACTCCGCCCTATCTGGCGCCTTATTTTGCGGCGAAGGCCGCGATGGATGCCTTGGCCGTAGTCTACGCGCGTGATCGAGACCTCGATCATCGTTCCAGGTGCTTTCACCAGTGGCACGAATCACTTCGCCCATGCTGGGTCACCCGATGACAAGGCACGGGCTGCTGAATATGACGCTGGTCCCTATACGGGTTTCGGGGACCAGGTCCGCAAGGGCTTCGCCTCTATCGTTCCCCCTGATGCGGGCGTCTCCGCGGTGGCGGACGCTATCGTCAAGGTGATTGATGCCCCCTTTGGCAAGCGACCTTTTCGGGTCCATATCGACCCGACGCAGGACGGCGCGGAGGTAGTCAATGCGGTTTCGGACCGTGTCCGGGCCGAGCTGCTTCGTCGGATCGGCCTCGGCGACGTGCTGACACCGCGGGTGGTCGCAGCCCAATCGCAAAGCGCGGCCTAAACCGATTACAGGCAGAGCTGAGTTGCCGATGAAGTGGCGAGTTACGCCACGGTCACGGCTTGGGTCGTCGCAGACAGCAGAGGCGGGTTATTTAAAGGCAAAGAAGTAAATCTGCAAGTCCCTAAGAGAGGAAGGGGGCGGGAGAGACCCGCCCCTGTTTATATCCACCGCGTCACCGAGCGGTGGCTGCTTAGAACTCGTATCGCAAAGCGAACTGCATCACGCGCGGGCTGGTGAGCAAGCCGCTGTAGGCACCAAATGCCGGGCCAGCGTCGATATTATTTGTAATGGTCGCGACGTCGAAGCGTTTCAGGTTCGGTACGTTGAAAACCTCCCAGCGGAATAACACGCTGTGCGCTTCGCTGTAGGGCATCTGCCAGCGCTTGCTGAGGCCCATGTCCAGGCCGGCATAGCCCGGGCCACGAACAATGTTGCGCTGTCCGCTTTCTCCTGGGAAGAGATGGCGAAAAGGACCTAGACCATCGTTTGTAGTCGGCAGGTCTGTGGGAAAGAGATTGACCGAACCGTCGGGACGTATGGTGGTGTGAGCATGGATGGGACCGACTTGAACTACAGCGCCGCCTAACTGCCAGTTGGTCGGCCATGTGCCACCATTGGTTATCGTAATTGGGAATCCGCTAGTCCATCGGGCCAGTCCGGACAGTTGCCACCCGCCAATAATGGCTTGGGCAATTCCATGAGCTTCCCCGGCAAATGCCCTACCCTTGCCAAAAGGTAGCTCCACAACCCAGTTCGCATTGACTTGGTGCCTGGTGTCAAAATCTGACGCAGCACGCAATGCATTCGGATCCCATGAGTTAATGATCTCTCCTGTCCCGCCTCCTATGCCGTTGTAAGCGTCAACCCGTTCGGCGTCGGAGGAAATGTCAATCGATTTGGAGAAGGTGTAATTGAAGTCGAACTGGATACCCTGAGACATCCGTTTTCGCAGGTTCACCTGCATGGCATGGTAGTTTGCATTACCGATCGACCGCCAGGCGTACAGAGAGTGGAACTGACGATTGAAGAACGCGTTCCTTCCCAGCACCGATGGGTAGTATTGTGACGGCGTGAACACGCCTTGGCCGTCGGTCGTCCCCTCCTGGCCGGCGATACCCCCGATTCCATTGAAATCAGAGCCCCAATAGTCCAGATTGGCAAGGGCCGTAGTTTCGTCCCCAAACCCATTTACCGGCCCTCCGCTGCAGCTGAAGAGATCGTACATTGCTTGCACGGGATCAGTCGTGAACAGGGGAGTCACACCGGGCGTGTTGATAGGTCCGCTGCAGGCCAGGTTGTATTGATCGCCTGCTTGCAGCGGAGCAACCATGTTCTGCCAATAAGCGGCGGTGGGACCGACCAGGGCAGCGTTAACGTCGGAAGTCGGTGTGCCCGCAAAGCCAAGCTCACTCAAGCGTCTAGCTGCTTTGAAGTAACTAATTTTGGATTTCGGATCAGTGATGTTGAGTGGCATTGCCAGGTCTTCCTGCGATAGCAGGCGGTGAGAGAGGCGTCCTACGTAGGAGACATCGAGGCTGAAGTTCTTGGGCAACTCGCGGCCGATCGAGAAGTCCAGAGTGTAAGAGTAGGGGGTCCTGATGGTGTCGTCCAATCCCCATTGGATCGCCAGGCCTGTGCCGGCGTCAGGATACGTATAGGGGAACCCGCCGGCCGGCGTGGCCGGGAAATAAGGCGTAACGCCATCCTGCTCGAATTGTGGGAGAGTGTTCAGACCCGTGAGGCGCGGTACCGTGGACGCCGACGGAACTGGCGCTGTAATCCCGGTTGAGAGGCCGAAAGAGCCGCGGCGGTCGAACGTGCTCAGCAAGCCCGAGCCGATGCGGTCGAACACCATACCGAAGCCGCCGCGGACGACGGTTTTATCCCCTTCTCCGAACAAACTTTTCAACCAGCCATCGCTGGCCCTGGGCGAGTATGCGAAGGCGAGACGCGGCGCGAAGTTCTTGTAATCCCACCCGTAGTATCCCTTCTTCCCGCCATTGGCTGGCCCGGACAGGTCGAAGGAAAGGAGGGGATCGGTGTTGGAGGCGCCGCCGCTCAGCATCTTTTCCGCACGCTGTTGAAACCAGTTGCCCAAACTTATGGTTGGCGTTACCTCAGTTCCGTTGGTCTCCCACGGGGGAGAGAACAAGGAATAGCGCAGGCCGTAGGTAATAGTGAGGTTTGGTTTGAGGCGATAGGAGTCCTGCGCGTAGAACTCATACTCATCGGCGCCAAAGCGCCGCTTCAGGGGTGCGCCCTGGGGCAGGGCTGTGCCGGTCTTATCGAAGTTGAAGGTGGCGTCCAGCTCGCTGACCATCCCCAACATCGCAATCATCGGATAGTTGTACCCAATTACGAAGTTCGAATCGACGCCGGGGAAACCGTTATTCCCTGGATCGAGCGGGCTGTTGGTGCCCGCGATTCCGGCGGTGTTCAGCCCGGAAGAATTGGTTACACCCTGGGAAAAGGAGCTCAGGAAGTTCGCACGTGGATTGCGAATGAAGCGGAGGTTCGTGCCGAACTGAAAGGTGTGCTTTCCCTTTGTCCAGGCAATATCATCGACAAAATTATGCACCGGGGTCTGGAAAACGCGGCTGCGGGTGACCGCCAAGCTCGAGTTGTTAGAAGTGCTATCGTCGTTCAAGCCGCGGAAGAAGTTGAACGGCTGAGAGTCATTGTTGCCGATGTCGCCCAGACTCTGCCGGGTGAGACCCCAGTGGAAATTGTTGATCAACGTTGGTCGGAGCAGCGCGGTGTAGCCCACGGTCAGACCCTTGCTGAAGTCCGTAAGAGTGTGTAGCGGAGCCGTACCGGGAAGGTAAGGCACGTCGGACTTAGCGTCATTTCGAAGCGCGCCGCGCCAGAAGAGGCTGTGACTTCCGCTGCGCGTAATCTTGAAATCGGCGCGCGCGATATACCAGTTCTTGTTGGTGGGGACCGGTCCGCGAAAGCGGTACCCTACAAAGTTGAGTTGATCCCCCTGGGTAAGGTCGTTCGGCTCAGGGAACGAGTTGAAGTAACTCAACATGACTGGATTGTTCCCGATATGTAAGGGATCCATCTGCTGGATCTGCGCTGCAGAAAGAGTGGCGACACGACCGAGGCTGGCATCGTTGACCACGGTCACACCACTGGCATTGCCCGGAGTGCATGACGGATCAGTTGAGTCGCACACATATCGCATCAAGCCTTGACGCAGGCTGTCGCTGGGGACGATGCGCAACACGCTGTTTTCCTCGCGCTGGCGGGAGCCTTCATAATTGACGAAAAAGAAGAGACGATCTTTCAGGATAGGACCACCAAGCGAGCCCCCGAAGATGTTGCGAATGAGCTTGGGAGGCACGTTGGGCTGGCCGCCCGACAATTCAGCCGTCTTAACGAAGTAGTCATTGGCGCTGGTGTAGGTGTTGCGGTGGTACTCATAGAGAGAGCCGTGGAAGCTATTGGTGCCGCTCTTTGTCACCAGCGATACCTGGGCTCCGGACGAGCGTCCCTGGTCGGCATTATAGTTGCTCGTGGTGACACGGAACTCCTGAACGGAGTCCAATGTGACCGGCAAGACGGAGGTAAAAGCGTTACCGTTGACCTGGTCATTGACGTCCACACCATCGAGCGTGATGTTGCTCTGGTCGCTGCGAGCTCCGTTCACGGCCCCGCTCCGCGTGTCGACATCACGGTTGACGTCGGTGCGGTTTCCGGTGTAGGTGACACCGGATTGCAGGCTGAGCAATTCAGGCACACTGCGGCCTTCGAGCGGGAGCTCCTTGAGCTGGCGCTCGCTGAAGGCGATACCGAGGGAAGCATCGGTCGTGTTGACCAGTGCTGCCTCGGCCGTCACTTCCATGGTCTCGGCAACGGCGCCCACTTGGAGTGCCACATTGACCGCGGCCGGGGTACTGACGAGAAGCTGGATGTTTTTCTGCTCGTATCTCTTGAATCCAGTCACCTCGACGGCAAGCTCATACGTGCCCGGAGGCAGTTGAAGGAACTCATATCCTCCTTCAGGGTTGGTGGTCGTCACTCGCTCGATAGAGCGCTGCGGACTGCTGAGCGTGACTCTTGCGGTGGAAACGGCGGCGCCGGTCCCATCGGTGACAGTTCCTCGCAAAGAAGTAGTGGAGGATTGCGCCCACACCACACTGCCCAGGACGAGGAACGCAAACAGGACAACTACGAGCCGTGAGACCGAACGCATAGAAGCTCCTTGAGACGGCTTGCAATCTCGCTGCTTTTCAGACAGGACTGATTGAACTGAACGAGCTTCAGGGAAAGAGGATCCTGAAGGATTTGGCGGAATAGAAGCAATTCTCAGTCCAAATCGGGAGTGCGATCTATTGAGGATTTTGAACAAAACTGCATGCAACATCCAATTTTCGGAGGAATATCTACCAATTCCCATACAACATAGGAAACAAGGCAACTGTTGTCCAATAACACAGCCCCTGGCGGTGCGGTCTAGCTCGATGCCTTGGCTGCAGTATTTCCGATCCGAGAAATCTGTAACAAGAATTTGGAAGGGTTTGTTGGCCTCGCAGTTCTGTTGACCGCAGTCGCCCTCCGGTGAGAGTGAAGCTAGCTAGTTTCTGTCGCGAAACGCGTAATCCCTTGACAGAGGCCGATTCTGCAGCGCGATCCAGGATTGGAATGATAAGCCTCAGGCCGGTGTTTGCCGGGAAACGCGCGCTTGGGCACGTTTTTTCGGGGCTGAAGCCATTCGCAACTCCTGCTGCTGGCGGAGCCGGAGCTGCGACAGAGCCATGCCCAAGGCGACCCATCGATCCATCAAAGTTTTTAATCGCTGATAATTCCGCACTTGCTGTTGCAGCAAGGGGAGATCCTCCCGCTTCACGAATTGCGTCCTGCTTTTCCCCTTGCGGGTGAAACTCAACTGATAATAGGGGCCATGCCTTTGCGGGGGGGTCGCCTTGCAACGACAGCCTGCCTTGCCGCAGACGTTATACTGCTGGGTCAACAGGCCGGGCCGCAAGTCCGCGCCGAGCCCGGTGATCTCCTGTTTGATCTGGGCGATCTTTGCCTCCAGTGACTGGAGTGGGCTGCGCATGAGGTAGCGGCGTCCTTCCCTGGTTTTTCGATGATACACTGCCGCGGTTTTGGCGAATTTGCGTGTCTTTGTTATCCGATAGCATTATAGTGCTTCTAGATTGAGGAATTCCAAACCAGGTGGAGCATGAGCCGAGCCGCGACCCCGCAAGTGAGTTTTGCTGACTTGGAGTTTATGCAGCAGGGCATTTTCCTGGACTCCGTTCTCCAGACCATCTCCTACTTTCTCGACCAGCACGGAGAGATGATCGAGAAGGTACGCAGCGATCTGGAGCGCGGCCTGAAAAACCCCGCCACCGGTCGCAACGGCATGACTCCCTCGCAGGTTCTGCGTTCGCTGGTTTTAATGAGGGTCAAGAGTTGGGACCTCCGCGAACTGAGCGAACGCATCGCGGATGGCTACACGCTGCGCCACTTCACCGATTTCCGCAGCCACCCGGTACCCAAACATGATGCCTTCAACCGTGCCTTTAATCGCCTTACTCCCGAGACGCTCCAAGCCGTCAATGAATTGATCGTGCAAGCGGCGGTGGATCTGGGGTTGGAGGATGGCAAGAAACTTCGCGTCGACAGCACCGTCGTGCAGACCGATGTCCATCACCCGACCGACAGCACCTTATTGTGGGATACCGTGCGCGTGATCACTCGCCTGGTCGGCCGCCTGGGCCGGGCGGCAGGGCGGAGTGTCCTGAAGGGCTTCCGCCATCGCACGCGTGGGGCGCGGCGTCGCATGCAACAGATCCAGCGCATGACCGCCCAGCAGCGGCACAAGCAACAAAACAAGAAATACCGCGAGCTCATCGCGATTACCGAAGAGGTCGAGGCTAGCGCACGCGGAGTGCTTCAGCAGAGCGAGAAAGCGCGTGGCCAAAACTTGATCGACGACCTTGCCATTCGCCAGCTGCGCAACGAGATCGACCGCTACTGTCAACTGGGCACCCAGGCGATCGATCAGGCACGTCGGCGCGTGCTGGAGGGAGAACAGGTCCCCAACGCCGAGAAAATCTTTTCTATCTTTGAACCGCACACCGATCTGATCAAACGCGGCAAGGTGCAAACCCCAGTCGAGTTCGGCCACAAAGTCTTCCTCGCCGAGAGCGCTCAGGGCCTGATCACTCAGTACCAGGTGCTGGATGGAAACCCTTGTGACGAAGATCAGGTCGAAGCTTCGCTCAAGAATCACCGCGAAACTTTTGGCTCCGCCCCAGACTTGTATGGTTCCGATCGGGGTTTCTACAGCGAGAACAATGTCAAGCGGTGCGAGCAAGAAGGCGTCAAGGTGGTGTCGATCCCACAACGCGGCGGAAAGAAAACTCCCGAGCGCGAAGCCTTCGAGAAAAGTCCAGCGTTCAAAAAGGGACAGCGCTTCCGCGCCGGCGTCGAAGGACGCATCTCCGTGCTGTTCCGCGGCCGCGGTATGAAGCGCTGTCTCGCCCAGGGACGCACGCGCTTCGAGTTATTGGTAGGCGCCGCTGTGCTCGCGAATAATCTGATGAGGATTGCCGCCCTGATGATCAAATCATCGTCTCGCAAACGGCCGACAGCGTAACTCTCATCTCCACATTTTTTCATCTTCCTCCTTCCTCCCAGGGCCTAGCGACCTGCTCTTCTCCCGCCAGCAAGAACAAACTCCCACTTAAATGTCTCCACCCGACAGCCGTATCGATTTCTGCACTTCTGCGCGCAGCCAACTCAGGTCCTCAAAGGCTCTGAATTCCTCTGTAGAATATGATTTCTCGCCGTAGAACACGCGTTTCGCGACAGAAACTAGCTAGTTCAGTCTAGGGCCTCGCAAAATTTCACCAGGCTCTGATTGTGGGATTCTCTTGAAAGTGTGTCCCGATGAACAGTTGGGTTGTGCGAAGTGCGTTGCGCGACAGTGCGTTGCGCGAAGCTGACGGGTCAGGAGAGGTCGACTACAATTCGCAGTACAGAGACAGATGCTTCGGGTCGTAGGGGTCGCGCAAACAGGATTTGGGCTTTTGCTTCCTGTCGATCTCCTGTCCGTTAGGCCCCAGAATTGAGACGCGGGCGGAAGCGGTTGAAACGGGCGACCCTGTGGACAGTAAGAAAAGGCAGGAAAATCAAGCGTTTCCTGCCAACCCGATGGAAACAAGCCGGGGACGTAGATCAGTTGGTTAAACGCTATGTCATTCTACTTCTAGTCTATCTGCATTACTTTCAATTGGTTGCGACAGGGGTCGTCAGGTCGCATTCTAACCAAGTCGACTTCACCTCTTCTCCTTAATAACTTAGCCTTCCAAAATAACTTAGCCTTCCAATACGGTTCAGAACCACTCCAACCGGGGGTTGGCCGTTGCTAGCAGTGCCAATCGCATACGTCTTAGGGCGATCCGCGTGCCCCGGTCGCCCCGCTTTCACCCAAGCCGTAGACAAAAATCCAGAGAAAGTTCGCCCGACTCATACCCTTGGTTTTGTGTCGCTCAGCGCAAATACCAGGGTTCATTGTTTCGATTGTCACGCTTTGTGAAAATAGCGGAGCAGACCCTTTGATCGGGCCAGGTCTGGCAACCTGGGAGCTCTCAGCCTTCAAGACAACGAGTCTGCGGGAGCGACTCGCCCTCCAATTTCGCGGCGAGATATTCAAGACACTGAACCCTTGCAAATTTCATACGCCGAGTCTGATTGCGTTTACCTCTTCAGCGTCAGCCAGGAAAGCCTCCGGCACGGGCCGGAGCATCGACAACCCCGATCCGCACGCCCCTTTCGCGACCAACGGTGTAGGTAGAGGGCAACACTTACCTCGATAAAAAGAATCCTTATATAAGGGTAATCATCTCATATGCTGTTTGCCCCACCCCGGGGCAGCGGGCTTGCGACGGAGGGAATTTCTATGATTCGTAAACTGATTGCCACCGACAACGACATTGCAACGACTATTCTTCGATTGGTGCTCGGGGTGATCTTCTTCGCCCACGGCGCCCAGAAGATGCTCGGGTGGTTCGGTGGATACGGCTTCACCGGCACGATGGGCTTCTTCACGGGAGTGATGCACATTCCGGCTGTATTCGCATTTCTGGCCATTGCCGCGGAATTCTTCGGCGGCTTGGGTCTTATCTTCGGACTGCTCACTCGCGTTGCGTCCTTTGGAGTCTTTTGCAACATGATCGTGGCCGTCGCGCTGGTTCATGGTCAATTTGGCTTCTTTATGAACTGGACCGGAGCACAGAAGGGAGAAGGTTATGAGTACCACCTCCTCTTGCTGGGGACTTCGGCCTTTCTGATGATTCGCGGCGCAGGAGCAGCTTCCGTCGATCGCCTGTTGTCTTCCCCCGCGAACAACAGGATCAAGGCCCGGCCCCAAGCTGCCTGACTAGGAAAACATAATGAAAAAGAGCCCTCGCATTACAGCTCCTCGGCTCTGGCTGGTGATTACGAAGAGCTATCGTGTGCTAAGCCTATTGGCTGAGCAGAGTATCGCCAAGGCGGGGCTATGCCTCACGGATTTCGCGGCGCTGGAAGCTCTCTTGCACAAAGGTCCGCTCACGATCTCGCAAATTCAGGAGAAGGTGCTGCTAGCCAGCGGCTCGATGACCGCCGCAGTCGACCGTCTCGAGAAACTCGGGCTGGTTGTACGCAGGGCGAGCCCAAGTGATCGACGGGCGCGGGTCGTGGAACTCACGCCGGAGGGTAAGCGGCTGGCGGCGTCGTGCTTCGAGCAGCATGCAAAGGACCTTGAGGCGCTCATGGCAGCACTGTCCGAAAAGGAGATGGAACGACTCTACGGATCGCTTAAGAAGCTCGGGCTGCTCGCAGCGGAAAAACTTGAGGAACAAGAAACACGGTTCAGGCGCAGTAAGGAACAAGCTACAAAATGATCACAGAGTTGGACGAGACCACAAATGCAAATTGGCATCGATAGCTTCGCAGCGGCATACGACGACGCCAGCCTTGCCGTCGACGCGTCGGATCGTTTGCGCAACTTGGTCGAGCAGATCGAACATGCCGATCAGGTTGGCTTGGACGTCTTTGGAATCGGCGAACACCACCGTCGGGAGTACCTCGATTCCGCACCTGCGGTCATTCTCGGAGCGGCGGCGGCACGAACGCGCCACATACGTCTCACTAGTGCTGTAACGGTCCTCAGTTCAGCCGACCCGGTACGGGTGTTTCAGAACTTCGCCACCCTCGACCTGCTTTCGCAAGGCCGGGCTGAGATGGTCGTAGGCCGCGGTTCGTTCATCGAGTCTTTTCCATTGTTCGGCCTGCAACTGAAGGACTACGACTCGCTTTTTGCAGAGAAGCTCGATTTACTCCTGAAGATCCGCGAGAACGAGCACGTCCATTGGTCCGGTAAACATCGGACTGCCCTGACAGGCCAGGGCGTCTACCCGAGACCGGTACAGAATCCTTTACCGATATGGCTGGGCGTGGGCGGGACTCCACAATCGTTCGCTCGCGCCGGCGCGCTTGGTCTTCCTTTAATGGTCGCAATCATCGGCGGTGAACCGCGGCGCTTCCGACCGCTCATTGATCTCTACCGAGAAACCGGCAAGCGGTTCGGATACTCGCCCGATCGACTGAGAGTCGGCGTACACTCCCTGGGCTATATCGCACGCACGACACAAGAGGCCATCGATGACTTCTTCCCAGGCTACGCCCGCGCCGTCACCTCTGTCGCGAACGAGCGCGGATGGCCGGCCGTCACCCGTGCTGACTTCGATGCGCAACGAACCCCGGAGGGCGCACTGCTCGTCGGCAACGCCGAAGAAGTAGTAGAGAAGATCGTTCGCCACAGTGAAGCGCTTGGTGGTATCTCCCGCCTCACTTTTCAAATGAACGCGGCCTCTTTACCTCATGCGAAGCTCATGCAAGCCATCGAAGCGATTGGCACTCGCGTCGTACCTGCGCTGCGCGAACGACTCGCAGAAGAATCTAACTTAAACGAGACAGCTGTGCCATGAGTCGAACGTAGTCCTGACACCTTACCGATTAGCTCGGGATCAGTGGTTGAATTCATAGAAACTCCTGCAAGAGAAACAAATATGCAGACTTCATCGACAAAACTCGCAGCCGCTCGCTTTGGCATGGAGCTTAGCTACGACGACCTATAGTTACGCGATGGCATCCGCAGAGCATAGCTCCGAGCAGGCTCGGCTGGCACCGGAAGTTCGCATCCGCTCTGCAGGCAGGTCCAAAGTTTGTTACGCTAAACGCAGCCGTGTTCGACTGGCCAACTTCGCCCAGCGGCGAGTTTCGGGCTCTCCGGGCTGGCACCAATGGGTGGACCTGTCTTCCGGGTTCTCCTGAAGGCACCCATGAGCCCGGCTGCTATGACCAGGTCTTTCTACAGTTCTTCAAGGACAGCATTGCCGGTCGTACGCCCAATGTGCAAAGCGTCGGAATTTCATATATGTATGGTGGCAAATGGGTACCTAACAAGTCGCATGCGATGGGAAGCGGCAATGAATTCCACGTTGGGCGACACCTCATGGTTATCGGACCGGATCAAAACATGATGCGGACATTGAGCCAGAACGGATCGAATGATGAGCCTTACGTCAACCACCTTCCGGGTCACACCGAGCTATTTCTGGCGATCCCGATGCGTGAATGGCATGATGTGCAAGCGGTCCGCACTGTTGGCGCCGTAACGCGATGATGCTCGGAGAATTGCAGGAGATGCAAATGGACATACGTTCGTTGCGACGCCGCTTGCGTCGCGTTACTCCAAACGAGAAGAGCAGTTCGACACGTCAATTTTCATCGGCGGAAGGGGAAAGCAGATGCAGAATCACAAGTCGGCAGTGCAACGAAACCAGGCACTCGCTAAAAAGTCTGGCGAATTCCTGATCGGAGGCGATCTTCGTGTTACGCGCCTGGGATTCGGCGCGATGCGAATCACGGGAGATGGAATTTGGGGAGAGCCTGCGGGTCGGGCTGAGGCCGTCCGGGTCTTGCGTCGCGCTGTCGAATTGGGGATCAATTTCATCGACACCGCGGACTCCTATGGTCCCGGCGTGAGTGAGGAGATCATAGCTGAGGCGCTGCACCCGTATCCGAACGGGCTGGTGATCGCCACCAAGGGTGGCTATGTGCGGCCAGGTCCCAACCAATGGGTTGAAAATGGAAAGCCAGAGCACCTGAGATCCGCCTGCGAAGGCAGCCTGCGCCGATTGCGCCTGGACCGGATTGACCTTTATCAGTTGCATCGAATCGATCCAAAGGTCCCGGCTGAAGATCAGCTCGGCACTCTGAGGGATTTGCAAGCGCAAGGAAAAATCAAATACATCGGTTTATCGGAAGTGAGCGTGCGACAAATTCAGCATGCGCGAACGATTGTTCCGATTGTGAGCGTTCAGAATCGTTACAGCGTCACCGATCGCGGATCCGAAGATGTTCTGGAGTATTGCGAAAAAGAGAAAATGGGTTTTATTCCGTGGTTCCCACTGGCGGCCGGTCGTGTTTCCAGTTCTGAGAGCCCTATCAGTCGTATAGCAGCGCGATGGAAAGCTAGCCCATCGCAGTTGGCTCTGGCATGGCTGCTAGCTCGATCTCCGGTCATACTCCCGATCCCAGGAACTTCCAGGGTCGAACATCTCGAAGAAAATGTGGCGGCAGCGGAGTTAAAGGTTGACGTAAACAAATGGCAGGAACTAGACCGTATGGCACGTGCCAGCTAGGAAAGAGCAGCATTCCCGAGGTTGGGATGATGGATCATGCCACCCACCTGCATGGTACCGTGAAGAGGGAGCAAGTTGGCGAACTCACGATTCTGACGCCAAATCTGCGACCAGCCTCGATCGCGAAGTGAGCGTCACTGACCACTGATATACGGAAGGAGCGCATGACAACGCTGCAGGAATTCAGGTGTGAAGTCTGTGGACTGATTGCCAGCAATCCCATCCACTGGTTCGTGATTCGATGTGGAGATTCCGATCTTACCGTGTACCGATGGAGTTCTGAAAACGCCAACGCGGCCGGAGCCCGGCACTACTGCGGTGAAGCCCACGCCGAGGTATATATCAGTCGCTGGTTTGACTCAGTGTGCGCGCCGCCGAAGCCAAATTTTACCTAGCGCCTCGCCGGTGAGTCATCGATTCGCAACCACTGAACTGCGCGGAGGCAGTTCTTCTCATCTTGCCAATGCTTCTCGAAATGGTTTTGCGTTTCGTTCCACGGCTCCATTTTTCGGAGTTTCGGCTCAAGACCTGCGGTACCAGGACGATAATAACCAAAACGTTCCCGGATTGGACAAGGTAACCTTGTCGCCGAGGTTGTGACCTCCATGGCCTCGAGGGACGGCCGATGGATAACCGGCCAGACAATTGATGCGACGGGCGGAGCATGCCTCTAAAAGTAGTCTCACCGAACTTCCGGATCGTCGGCTAGCGACCACCCGGGATTCATCGCGCCCGGTTAAATGCAAGGGTGTCACTCGTTATGAACTCTTTGCTGGCCTGTGGAATTGACCTCGTCCAGCCTCTCAGCGGCCTTCGAACTATCCTGCTAGACTCTTCGCGTCCAATTATTTTTTCATCGCGGCAATGGCAAGTATCGCTAGCTCCCGCAGCCGCCGGTCAAGTGCCTTCCGATCGCCCAGCACTTCTGGGTCGTGTTTGGCCCCCTCTGCCGTCCGCATCAAGATACGAACGATCTGCTCCACGGTGAGCCCCTGCGGAGGCCCTCCGATCGCCCCCGTTTTCTCAAGCGATCGCAAAAATCTTGCGAGCCGATTTCCGTATTCCGTATTCAGGTCGCCGATCCTCGCCCGCGCCAGCTTTGAGAAAGTCTCCTCCAGCTCTGGCATGTGCTCAGATTTGCTGAACAGCTCGAACGCCATTCCAAAGTAGGCATCGAGCAAACCAGTCAGCCGGTCCGCTGCCGTGCCATCCGCGCTCTCGGCGGCAGCGCACCGTCGTCGCACCTGGTTGCCGAGATATTCAAGGATTGCCAGAAAGACCGCCGCTTTGTTCTCAAAGTGCAGGTATACCGTGCGCTTGGCCACCTGCGCCGCTTGGGCAATATCATCCATGGAAGTCTTACGATATCCGTACCGGGTAAACAGCTCCAGCGCCGCCAGCACGATGGCATTTGGCTTGGCCGAACCGCTCTCCCTTGCGCCTGCATTTTTTTTCTGAACCTTTTTCACTGGCATCCCATCCAACTATACTGAGTATACCAGAAACGACTATACGGTATACTAAAAAAATCAAGGAGCAAGAGACATGAAAAAGGTAGCGGTGGTCACGGGCGCCTCGGCCGGGATCGGCGAGGCAACGGTAAAGAGACTCATTGAGCTGGGCTACACAACTTATGCCGCGGCGCGGCGTCTGGAGCGAATGGCGAATCTCAAGAAGCTGGGGGCAATTCTACTGCCGCTCGACCTCACCGATGACGGTTCCATCGTCCAGGCGGCCGAGCGAATCCGCACCGAACAAGGCCGCATTGATGTCCTCGTCAACAATGCCGGCTACGGGTCCTACGGAGCGGTGGAAGACGTCCCTCTCGACGAAGCGCGCCGTCAGTTCGAGGTCAATGTTTTCGGCCTTGCCCGGCTTGTCCAGCTGGTCACACCGCTCATGCGGCAGCAGCGGTCGGGAAAGATCCTGAACGTGTCGTCGATTGGCGGCAAGGGATGGGAACCACTCGGGGCCTGGTATCACGCCACCAAATTCGCTGTGGAGGGCTTCAGTGACTGCCTGCGCATGGAACTCATGCCCTTCGGCATCGACGTCATCGTCATTGAGCCCGGCGCCATCCGTACCGAGTGGGGCCAGATCGCCCTTGCCACCCTGCAGCAAGCGTCCGGCCATACCGTCTATGGCCCTCAGGCCGAGGAAAAACGGGCGCTGTTCCTGGCGGGCGCCAGTTCGGCGTCGGATCCCGACGTCGTAGCTCGCGAGATCGTCAAGGCCATTCAGGCCTCGCGCCCCAAGACCCGCTACGCTGTGGGCGCCCATGCCAAGCCGTTGGTATTCATGTCGACGTTCTTGCCCGACCGCTTTAACGACTGGTTTATGGGCACCATCACCAAAACTTTGCTGAAACAGCAGCGCAGGAAAACAGTCACTCAGGTCGCTTGAGACTCTCAGGGAGTTCTCGTGAACCGGTGAGGGGTTGCGGATGGACCGTAATATCGCTGCGGGTAACGGAAAAACAGAAGATAACCGACTACTTCCTGTTGGAGTGAATGGCACACGCGCAGTTTATCGGCAAGCGAATTTCCTACGACAGTGCGAATCGCGAGTTGAGGAATCTAATGGAACGAAAACGTTTAATCGGTCTCATTGCAGTGATTCAGTCTGTTCTTTGTTTGATCCATCTTCTGTTTTATGAAACGTGGATATTTTCGCCCGCAGGACGCGATACTCACGGGGCCCTGTGGATCATATTGGTCCTTGGCTTTTTGTCGGTGAGCTTTGTCGCCGCTTCGCTGCTAGCCTTTCGCTATACAAACGCTGCTCTGCGGGCGTTTTATAGGGTTGCTGCGGTTTGGATGGGTCTGGTCAGCTTCCTCTTTCTCGCGGCGGTTGCCTCCTGGATAATTTTTGGAGTTGCTCGGCTAGCCGGCCTAGACATGAACTTCCATCGGACGGTGGAATTGCTGTTGGGTGCTGCAGTAGTGGCTGGACTCTATGGTGTTTACAACGCAAGTTGGACCCGGATCACGCGAACGACGGTGCGGCTCGCGAACTTGCCTGCCGCCTGGCACGGGCGAAGAGCGGCACTGATCAGCGATGTGCACCTAGGGCACGTACGAAATGGCAGTTTTCTACGGCGCTTGGTTGCGAAGATTCTAAGGGAAGAGCCAGACGCGATTTTTATTGCTGGTGATTTGTATGACGGGACTGCCATCGACGCGCGGCGAGCAGCGGAGCCATTGAACGAGCTCGTGGCGCCACAGGGTGTGTATTTCGTCGCGGGAAATCATGAGCAATTTGGGGACGACAGCAAATATCTGCATGCCATTGCGGCGGCCGGAGTCCGCGTGCTCAAGAATGAGAAGGTGGAAGCGGACGGTTTGCAGATTATTGGCGTGCCGTACCGGAACGCAACCCAAATCGGAAGGTTTGCGTCGGCGCTACACGGCATTCACTTGGATCGCGATCGCGCGAGCGTTCTGTTGACGCATGCGCCCGACCATCCGGAGATCGCGGAAGCGGCTGGCGTTTCCCTGCAGCTATCCGGGCATACCCATCTTGGGCAGTTCATACCTTGGAGTTGGATGGCACGGCGGCTTTACCGGCAGTTTGTGTATGGCTTAAGCCAGATCGGGAGGATGCAGGTTTTCACTTCGAGCGGAGCCGGGACGTGGGGACCGCCGCTGCGGCTGGGATCGAATCCCGAGATTGTAATGCTCGAGTTCCAATTCCAACAGAGCTGAAGAGATCTCAGCTGCTACGAAAACCAGAAACAAAAGCAATGCAAGACTGAGTTGAGAGGTGGTAATACGTGAAGGTGATTCTTCTAGGGGCGACGGGTATGGTCGGACAGGGCGTCCTGCGCGAATGTCTGCTCGATCCCGAGGTGGAAAGCATCCTCACGATTGGGCGCAATGCCACCGGACAGCAGCACGAGAAACTGCACGAAATCGTACACGACTATCTTTTTGATCTGTCCGCAATTAAGGCTAGGCTCTCGGGCCACGAGGCATGCTTCTTCTGCCTCGGTGTCTCCGCGGCAGGGATGAAGGAGGAGGCGTATGGGCGCGTGACCTACGATCTCACGACCTCGGTGGCCAGAACATTATCCCGGCTCAGCCCCGGCATGACGTTTATTTACGTGTCGGGTGCGGGCACCGATAGTACGGAGCGCGGACGCATGATGTGGGCGCGGGTGAAAGGCAAGACAGAGAACGCGCTGTTGCAGATGCCTTTCAAGGCTGTATACATGTTCCGTCCTGGTTATATTCAGCCACTGCACGGAGTACGGACCAAGACGAAGTGGTACGGGGCAGTTTACGCCGTGATGGGGCCCCTTTATCCAGTATGGAAGTTGCTTTTCCCGAAGTACGTGACAACCACGGAATGCGTAGGTCGCGCGATGCTGAAGGTCGCCAAGCGGGGTGCTGCTAAATCTGTGCTGGAGAACCAAGACATCAACAGTATTTGAGTATTCCTATATCGATTGGTGGTCGCGTAACGAAAAACTCGAATGGAACCGTCCTGTTAACATGAGCTTATGGTCATGAACGCAATCAGACGCGGGAGACTGTTGAACCTGAGCGTTCTCTCCGACGGCGGAAGCTAACCAAAACAATCGCATCGTCAAAGCCGAACAATGACCCGTCCACCGTTTAATCTCTTCGGAATGATATTCCGTCCGACTCCCCTGTGTTCCTGACCGTGCTAGGTTTTCACGTCCTTGCGGCGCTTGCTGCTGTCGTGACAGGAATTGTTGCGATGCTCAGCGCCAAACGCGCCGGTCGCCATCCTAGGTTTGGGACGTTGTACCACTGGTGCCTCACCATTGTCTTCCTGACCGCCACTATTCTCGCAGTAACGCGATGGTCCGAGGATTCCTACCTTTTTTTTCTGGGAGCAGCATCGTTTTCAGCGGCAACCCTCGGACGCGCCGCGCGGAGACAACGATGGCAAGGGTGGGTGCCGATACACATCACCGGGATGGGGTCGTCTTACATTTTGATGTTGATTGCCTTCTACATGGACAACGGCAAACAATTGCCAGTATGGAAACACCTTCCGAGCGCGACGTATTGGCTATTGCCTACCGCTGTGGGGGTGCCTCTTATTGTGCGTGCGCTGCTTCGGTACCGCAGGATTGGCGAACAGGGACACTAGTTTGGCAATCGGACACTGCTTTATCCAACTCTGCACAAACAGTAAAGAAACTGCTGCATTGTGCCAAATGGCGTCGACGAAATTTCTCTATGCCCTTCTATAAAGATCGCGTCTATCCCCATCTTGTGACTCTGCTGGGTAATCCCAAACCTATTCAGAAGATCCGCCAACGTATCGTCCCGTTGGCGCACGGAACGGTCCTCGAAATCGGCGTTGGACCGGGTGTGAATTTCCCCCTCTACGACCCGATGAAAGTTAGCAAGATCTTTGCCCTGGAGCCCAACCCTGGGATGATTCGACGCGCAGAAGAGCGGCAGCGTGGAACTACGCTGGACATCGAATTCTTGAATCTACCTGGAGAACGGATTCCCCTGCCGGACGGCAGCGTCGATAGCGTGGTCAGCACGTTTACCCTATGCACGATTCCAGGCGTCGGCGAGGCCATTCGGGGAATCGGACGGCTCCTGAAGCCAGGCGGCAAGTTCATTTTCTTCGAGCACGGACTCGCTCCTGATCCCCCTGTTCGGCGATGGCAGGAAAGGACCGAGCCGCTTTTTCAATGGGCATTTGAGGGCTGCCACCTGACACGCGACATCCCGTCGCTCATTAGGGAGGGCGGATTCCAGATTGAGGAGTTGGACACAGCCTACCTCGCCCCGTTCCCCAAGTCGGGATCGCATTGCTTCTGGGGCGTGGCGCTTCCTAAACCGTGAGGTCGAGACGCTCCGTTCAACCCACGCAGAGCGTCACTTCACGCGCTTCCAGTGGCTCTCGGGATAAAGCGCACAGTCCTGGTTTCAGGCCGTCGAGAAGATCTAGCTATATGTCACTACATGAAGTTCCTCGAAAATGCGAACTTGTGGTTGTATTATATAGCTATGAAACGTGAGATCGACTCCTTGCCAACCCGCCGCGCACGGCTCGCTTCAGTGCTCCGCGCCGCAAAGGAAGTGGTGTCGGTCGATATTGCGTGTCAGACACTCGGTATCGAGCGGCGTGCAGCGGCCAAGCTCCTATCACGGTGGAAACAGCAGGGCTGGCTTCGGCGGATAGGACATGGGCTTTACGTTCCCGTCCCGTTGGACTTAGCTGGCAGCGAACAGGTGATCGCAGATCCCTGGGTCCTCGTACCAACGCTCTTCAATCAATGCTACATCGGCGGCTGGACGGCCGCCCATCATTGGGAACTCACCGAGCAGCTCTTCAATGAGACCCTGGTCTTCACTACGCGGCGGGTTACAGAAAAGCGCGTGATCGCCCAAGGTGCGGTTTTCGTGTTGCACAACGTGAAGCCGAAACGTTTCTTCGGATTGAAAACGCTGTGGCGCGGTTCTGTAAAGGTATCTATATCGGACCCCGCACGCACGCTGGTCGATATGATCGCCGCGCCCGAGGTGGGCGGTGGCATCGCCCACGTAGCTGATAGCCTGAGCGGGTATCTCGAAACTAAGACCGCTGATCGCGACTTGTTGATCCGGTACGCGGGGCAGTTCAATAACGGCGTCATCTTCAAGCGCCTCGGATATCTTGCGGAAACGCGGCTGCACGATGCAAAGCTCGCTGCCGAGTGCCGCTCCCGGTTGACACAGGGTTATGCCCGGCTCGATCCCGCGCTTCCCTCGAAAAAACTCGTCACGGCCTGGCGTCTCTGGTTGCCGTCAGCCAGGAAACAAACGGCCTCATGATCGACCGGCGCGAAATCCTCGAAACCGCGTCGTCGTTTTCTCTGTTGCCTAACATTGTCGAGAAGGACTACGTCCTCGGCTGGATGCTCGCGGGCATAAATGCGCATGACGAACTTGCGGAAAGCTGGGTATTCAAGGGCGGCACGTGCCTCAAGAAGTGCTATTTCGAGACCTATCGGTTTTCAGAAGATTTGGATTTTACTCTGCGCAATGAAGAACACCTCGACCAGGAATTCTTACAGACGGTGTTTGAGGAAGTCGTCGCCTGGGTGATGGAACAATCTGGTCTCAATATTCCCGCCGACCAGCTCGAATTCGATATCTATGACAACTCCCGCGGACGTCCCAACTGCCAGGGCAAAATTGCGTACCGCGGACCGGTGTCGCCGACTTCGGGCGGCTGGCCCAAGATCAAGCTCGACCTGACAGCGGATGAAAGGCTGGTGCTTCCGTCTGTCCGGCGCGAGGTCTTTCATGCGTACACCGATCGTCCGGAGGGGGCATATGGGCAAATTGCTACGCTTATGAAGAAGCGTTCGGCGAAAAACTGCGCGCGCTCGGAGAACGGACGCGACCACGCGACCTCTACGACGTGGTGAACCTCTATCGGCATACGGATAGCCGGCCAACCGCCGCTGTACTGCTTGACGTGCTTCGGCAGAAATGCGCTTACAAGGCGATCCCGGTGCCTACGCTCCAGACTCTTGTGCCCGCATCGTCCTGCTCTTGAAGCCATGTGGTCGGACATGTTGTCGCACCAGCTTCCCGTTCTTCCCCCGCTCAACGATTTCTGGGACGCGCTTCCAGAAATCTTTAACTGGATGACGAGCGGCGCGCCGATTCCGCAGCGCGCGCTTATCCAGCGTGGTCTCGGCGAAACACCGGTGCGCACACGCGTATTGCCGATGAACATTCCCGTTCGCTCGCGCTCCAATCTTGAGATCATTCGCTTCGCAGCGGCGAACTATCTCTGTGTCGATCTTGCCTATGATGGCAGTGTTCGCCGCATAGAGCCGTTTTCGCTGCGGCAGACGGCCGAAGGAAACTACGTGCTGGGAGCCATACGCAGTGATTCAGGGGAGTACAGGTCCTACCGCGTGGACCGTATGCAGGAAGCGACGGTAACTTCGCAAGTGTTCACGCCGCGTTACGCGGTTGAACTGACTTCGACGGGGCCGCTTAGCGTTGCGCCTTCAGCCGCGATGCCGCGCATGCCAAGGATGGGCCGTTTACCGAGAACCAGACATCAAGGGCCAACCTACGTCTACCGATGCACGGTTTGCGGAAAGACATTCAACAGGAAAAGGATGGATGGCTCTCTCAATCCTCACAAGAATCGTCAGGGCTCTCCATGTTACGGGCGGTATGGCGTGTACGTACGCACGAAGTATTAGAGCTCCACTGCTGTTCCTAACGAGCGTCCAGCTGCAACATCGCCAAACTGGGCGTGGGGAATGACTACTCGCAGCAAGTCCTTGCCTTCATTCCATCAAATCTGGCAATCGCCGACGGCGCAAGGCCGTACCGGATTTTGCCGGGGTACTCGAAGAGGCGCGGCACAAGGCACTTGAGGTCGAGGCCATGCGGGCCGGTATCGTTGAGACACGGCCCTCACCGACCAATATTCCTCCCAAATGGCTAGGGGTCGACAGTGCGATTGACAACTATCTTGAATTCATCAAGAACCACCGCGCACCACGCACGTACCTTACGTACCGCTACACGCTGGAGACGCTCTTCCGTCAATCCTGCACGACGAAATCGGTCGAGGACGTTTCGCGTGAGGACATTTTGAAATTCATGACCTATTGCTACACGCAGGGCCTGGGCCACCGTACTGTGTAAGACAAACTGGTGGTAGTCCTGCAGATGCTCAAACGGTATGACAGAACCAAGTTGATCCAGCCGAGTGACTGGCCGAACTATGTCGAGAAAATTCGCCCGATTTACGAGCCAGAGGAGATTCAGACCCTGTTGTGTCACGCCAATGACGATGAGGCAATTTTTCTAAAGTTCATGGTGGGATCTGGATTCCGTGACCGGGAAACGCAGTCTGTGACTTGGCGCGACATCGACTTTCACAACAGCGTGTTTCGCGTTACGACGAAGCCTATTTGGGGATTCAAGCCAAAGAACTGGGGAGAGAGGTCCGTGCCCTTGCCAACTGCGCTGATCCAGCAACTCAGCGCGGTGAAAGAGCGACGCAACGCACTGCCAGCGCAACTACTTTTTCCGAATTCCAAGGGGAAACCTGATTCGGAAACCGACATGATTGTCAAACGGGTAGCTGAGCGCGCAAAACTGAATTGTGGTCAGTGCGTTACAAAGCACGGGAACAAATGTTCTGAAGGTCCCTATTGTCAACACTATTTCCTGCACAAATTCCGTCACGTTCGCCACAGAGCACCTGCGGCACGGGGTAGATATTCGTACTCTCCAGATTTGGATGGGGCACAGGGATATCAAATCAACCATGGTCTACTTGAAAGGTGTCCAGTCGAAGGATGTCCTGGAAAAGATCAACGCTGGAGCACTGGCCGGATATGTGGCGTGAGTTGCATTCGCGTCCGTCATTTCTTGAGCAGAATAACGGCATCCACGAGCAGACATTTAGCTTGCACTCCATCGAGCTCAGGCTTGGACGCTAGGGACATCCGCCTGCGGTTCGAGGTTGGGCAGGGCAGGAAGACGTTCCGCTCACGAGACTTACAGCATGTACTGAACATCAGAGCCTAAGGTCGGATAACCAAAAATACTGTGTTTCAACTTGCTGGCGGGAACTTCGGTTTGCATGGCCAGAGCGAAGACGTTAATCAGTTCGTCAGCGTGCGGGCCAATCAAATGGGCACCAAGAAGGCGATCACTTCCTTCTTCGATGAGAACTTTGAAGCCCGAGCAATCCTCCGCTACCCTGCGCGATGAGTACCAGCCGGACGTATCTTCCTTGTTGATTCTAAATTTCAAGCCTTTTTCCTTTGCGGTGCGCTCCGAAAGGCCGACTGCTGCAAGTGGAGGAATGGTGAACGCGACGGTCGGTACAGCAATGTGCTCGACCTTCCTGTGATTACCCTTAAGCAAATTCGATGCAACAATTCGGCCTTCATATCCGGCCACGGGGGTCAGTTTGGGAAGGCCGGCGGCGGCAGCATCGCCAGCGGCGTAGACTGCTGGATTCGATATGCTCTGTAGATAATCATTCACTCGCACGCCGCGCTCTTCCGCCTGAACACCGGCAGCAGCCAAATTCAAATCATCAATCTCCGGAACACGACCGGCGCCGTGGACGACCAAATCTGCCTCGAACGCCTTCTGTCCGCTCCCAGTAGAAGCGTTGACGCGGATCTTGGCAGCCGGTCTCTCGATGGCTGTGACTTCGACCTTGACTTCAACTCCACCGCCAAGACGCTTAGTTTTTCTTACTAACTGGTCTACGAGATCAGGATCAAATCCTTCCAGCGGTCGCTCACCACGGTGCAGAATTGTGACCTCCGCACCTGCGCGTAGGGCAACGTGAGCAAACTCGAATGAGATGTAGCCTCCTCCTATAAAAACAATTCGCCCAGGCAATTCCTCCAACTCGAGGAACTGTTCGCTCGTTAATACGTGTTGCTCTCCCGGAACGCCCAGCGGTCGCGGCATCGCGCCCGCTGCAACAACCACATGACGACCCTCTAATACGTCATCACCTATCTGAATGGCTGTGCGGTCCACAAAGCGCGCGCGGCCATGAAAAGAAGCTATACCTGCTTTGGCAAAGCTCTGTTCCTGGCGCTTCGGAACTGGATCGGTGAAGGTGCGCTTAAAACGCATTAGTTCTGCCCAATCAATTCGCTCATCGTTAGCGCGGACACCGTAGCCGCTCATTCTTGATATCCAATCCTTGAGTTCGGCTGCCCCGACGAGAACCTTCTTGGGATCACATCCGCGCAAAGCGCAGGTTCCCCCGAAAGGTCTGGAATCAATGACGGCGACCTGCCAACCAGCGGTTCGACAGTGGGAAGCAACGGTGGAGGCGGCCGTGCCGGTTCCGATTACAACGAGATCGAATTGCTTTCTCATGGGGTTCGGTTTCTCTCGTCAAACTTGCCGAGTTCAGACGCCGCTATCGCTGACCGGTTTCAATAGGCGTAGCGTCGCGGGTTTGGGAGGTGTGCCTCTTGAATTCCTGAATCGCGCGGGTAATGTCGCCGAGGCAGCACGCTCCGCTGGGGTTCTTCACTTCACAGGCGCAAAAGCCGCCCTGAACCTCAGCCTTGATCTTCTCAAGGATAGTGGTATTGCCGGTGGCATCCATATCGCGACGAATATCCTCGCGGTCGTATTCGAAACAGTAGCAAAGGGGAACTGGGCCTGTTGTCTCTTTGGCTCCTACAAGTACTTTCAGGTCCGGCTTCTTAAACAGGACTCGATCGGAGAAGTAGACGACTTCACAGTCCGGAGTTCGGCAAAACAAGAATTGAGCGGCGGCCGGGACAGCCGTGTGGTCTCGAACCAAACTCTTGACCGTAAGCGTGGCCACTGCTTTGCATTTTGTCCTGCACTCTGGACAGAGGCCCGGTTTACCAGAAGGAAGCGAACAGGGCTGGTTCTCCGCGACTGAGCAGCAATTCGAATTCACCTCTTGTTCCTTCACGCTGAAAACTCCTCCGCTATGCCGCCAACAAACCTGCCGTGTAGAGGGCTTCGTTCCTTCGGCGGGCCACGACGCTCGCCTCATCAATCGACAGGAGGAAGGTGCCCGGATGCTGCGCAACCCAACTCTCGGCGCTCTGCCGCGAGGGAAAGAAGTGGATGAAATGACAGAAGGCAGTCACGACATTCCTCTGGACGGCTGCAGCGTCGGGAAGGAGAAAGGACATTTGGGTATCGGCGGGTTCAACCTGCTCCACGCGCTCCGGCGACACTGTCAGCCGCACAGTCGCGCCAGAGGCCGGGCTGATGGATTCCACATCGGCGGACTGACCGAGTAACTGGGGCAGGAATAAGGTATCCCAGGCGCACCATGCGGAGAGTGTCCGATCGCCGATCGTGAAACGATGAGGGCTTTTGTACGCGTCTGGAACCGCCAAACCGCAGTAGCCGACTATGTTTCCCTGAGGGTCAGAGAACACACTGGGCCAGCTATCGAGAATCTGGCTGACGGTCGCAATCGCGATACCCGTTTGTTGGGCTAGCATGGCACGTGAGACCGGGACACCTTGGGCCAACAGGCGGTAGAGCTTCAGCGAAAGGCGTTGTTCCACCAAGCCGAGCGCAGGCCAGAGCCGAACCGTGTCCGTTACCAAACCATCAAGATTGATTTCGGCCTCTGTTGACGCAGTCAGTTCGGGCTGAGCCTCAGTCCGAACAGAGTCTTTCGGAGCGCAGCACTGCGACATTTACTTTTTCCCTTCAGGTGGCTCTGGTTTGAATCCGGTGCGATTAATGGCGTCACGGAGCTGTTGTTCGTTGGTCTGTTCATCGTCGTATACAACGGTCGCGACTCCCTTTTCGTAACTGACATCGGCGCTCTTGACGCCTTTGACTTTCGTCAGTGCGCTCTTGACGCTCACTGAGCACGCGCCGCAGGTCATGCCGCTGACCTTAATCTCCGTCTTGGCGTCTTTCCCAAAGGCAGAGGCGGCAAAGAGAAGCAAAACAAACAACGTAGCAAGTGATTTCATTAGGTGTGTTCTCCTTGGATTGGATGGGCGCGGTAGCCCGCGTCCCGAATGGCTTGTTCAAGCTGCGTGATGGTGATTTTGTCGACGTCGAATTCTACCGTTGCCCGCTTCTGTTCGTATGACACAGCGGCGCTGCGGACGCCATCAAGACTCCTTAGCTTGTTCTCGATAGCCGTTGCGAAGGCTGTGCAATCCATGCCGTCGACCGTGAAGCTGGCCTGGTTAACGCGCGGCGTGTTTGCCCTCGTTTCCGAGGCTTTGGTCGAAAGGAGCAAATTGGCAACAGGTTCGGAATAATATGGAAATGCGGCAACAATGAGCACAACAGCAGTTGTAATCCGTAGCCAAATGCGTCCTGTTCTGTTTGTCGCTGGTTTCTCGCACACCGATCCCGGTTCGCAGGCATGTTTCGGTCTGCGATAGGCGAAATAGAATCCGAGTCCCAAGAACAAGAGAGTAACCCCTAGCAGGTAGGGCCGCCATGCGGCGAAGAAAGCTGAAGCACCGACGATCCCAGCTCCAGCCAACGCAAACACGATGGGCAAAATGCAGCAAAGACTTGCGGCGATGCCCGCTATCAAAGATGCTCCGATAAAGGCTTTGTCCTTCATTTTCTCTTTCTCGGGATTGCGCGGCTGCCCGGTCCCACTTCTTTTGCCTTGGCGATCACTACAACGGGCTTTAGTTCGCTCTCCAGCGTTTGGCAGCTATCCAGGGCGGGCGCATATTTCACGAGGTGCTTCTCAATTCCCGCCAGGATCGGCTGCAGGTCTGAATTGAGCCGGTAGACTTTGTTCTTGCTGTTCCACTCCCATTCCACAAATCCGCAGTTCAGCAGGCAGGCCAGATTGTGAGAAACCCGGCTCTGCTCAATTCCGAGCTTTTCGACCATCTCGTTTACGTAATGCGGCCTGTCCCTCAGCAATTGCACGATTGAGAACCGGGTCTGATTCGAGAGAGCCCGGAAGAACTCCCGGTAAAGTCTGGCCTCCAAGTTGACCTCCAGTGATATGATGCATCTTGCATATGACAGGTTACACATATAAACTGCTGGGCGTCAATTGCTGAGGAGGCGCATGCAGGGCGAATTCATCGGAAAGGCTTCAAAGGATACTGGCCTGAGTATTGACACGATCCGTTTTTATGAAAGTTTGGGCTTGATTGAGCATCCAGCCCGCACGAAGGGCGGGTTCAGACGTTTCGGTGCTGAGGATATTCGGGATCTGCGAGTCATCAGCAATCTGCTTGATCTTGGCTTCTCATTGAGTGAGTTGAAGCGGGTGCTCGGCTTGCGACGTAGACATATGGACAACTGCATCGACGTCCGCGATCTTTTGCGAAGGAAGCTCGTAAGGGTGAGGGTTAAAATTCGTTTTTTGCGGCGACTGGAATGGGAACTCCGAAAGGGACTGCGAAGACAACCGCTCACCTAGAACACCACGGGTACGTCAAACGAGAAGTGGCGTGGCCAGCATTGGTTGGTTCAAACCGAGAGTGAACAGGGATCTCCGCCTGCTCTAGGGTTTACCTCCCAGAGTGAACCGTACCCCAAGCCGCGGCACGCGGCCCCAGACCCAGGAGGTCGCGTCTGCCGTCCAGACAACTTTTCGGAAGAAATCGCGGTCGAGAGTCGTTATCACACCAGAGAGTGCTGAACGAACAAGTAACGGCACTATATAACGACCACCATGAAGCAATTTGCCGCTTCGCGCTACTTCTTCTTGGCAATCGAGGAGATGCAGAAGAAGTGGCCCAGGAGATTTATGCGAAGTTGCTGGAAGAGCGCGCAGTGTTGCCGTCTCCGTTCAGCCGATCCTGGCTCTTTAAGGTTGTGCTTAACACATGCCGGGATCAGCGGAAATCTTGGTGGTCTCGGCTGCGGAGGAATTCTGCGGACGTGACCGTATTGGAGGGCCTCATGGATCATCGCCCGACGCCTGAGGCTGCGGTCCTCGATTCGGAGCGAGAAGTGATGCTTATGGAATTACTCAAGAGCTTACCCTTTCGACTTCGTGTGCCCGTAATTCTGCGAGATATAGAGGAGCTTTCGTACGAAGACATCGCCGCAACCCTCGGCTGCGGAATTGGCACGGTGAGTTCCAGGTTGAATCGGGGAAGGAAGATCCTCGCGCAGAAGCTTCAAAGGAGCACCACGTGAAGGGACTCAAGGCGCACTGGACGTTGCGACGCTGGCTGTCGGCATATCTCGATGGAGAGTTGACCGGGGATTTGCTTCAGCGGGTTCGTGAGCACGTTGTGCGCTGCCAAGCCTGCGAGCGCAACCTAGAAGATATCCGCAGGGGGCGTAATCTACTCATGCACCCGGAACTGTTCCATCCTCTTGTTCCCGGCGCTTCCAGGGCTTCGGCGTTCCGGAGTCTTCGTTTGGTACGTCGGGCTAGTGTTGCCGTGCTTGCCGTAACAATCATTGCGGTATCAGTCTGGTGGAGTCTCCCTTCCGTACACGCGATGGATATCGACTTCTATGCAGCGCAGTTTCGAAAGACTGATCACTGCGTCTCTCCTTGCACGTCACTTGCGGAGACAACCCTTGCTGAGCTACGGGGGGCATCGCCCTTTGCGATTCAGTATCCCGCTTGGCTACCGGAGAGCATGGTTCTGCAAAGGGTGGTTCGGTATCGAACGCTCCTGGCTGAGGGAGTCGGCTTGATTTTCGCCGACCACGGGAAAGAGTTCTGCCTATTCCAGCAGCCGAGAAAGCTTGGAGTCGCCGCGGCCGGCAAGCGCACAAGTTCAACAAGAATTTGCGGCCAACGCTGCACCAGGATCGACGGCGACCGAGTGCAGTTGTTCAATTGGACCAAGGGAGGAATCTGCTTCGTCGTAGCCACCAATATGCCGAAGGGCGAAGTCGAGGAGGTGGTAAATTCCCTCTCCGAGTTGCACGAATGACGTTTTCTAGAAAGGAGGTGACCTATGATGGTACGCACACGCTGGTTCTTGCCTGCCGTTGCGCGCTGTGAGTGCGGCGCGAAACGGAAGTCCTGGGCACGACGCTAAACGGCCCGCAACGTTACGGTGAGCCCGGGCCGCCGTAACAAAACGCAACAGGAAAGCCAGCGGAGAGTGTCATGGATGGAGCGTGTCGGCCGTAGCCCATGCCCCGAGATGGAACATGGGTTTTGGGCATACTGGGTGAACTGCGCGAACAGATTCGGACTCTGCAACTGCTGGAACGGCGACTGCGCGCCCTTAGTCGCGGCCTTAGCAAAGGACGCCACGATAGAGACGGCTCTAACGAGATTTGCAGCTTGATCGTAGGACTGCCGGAAGAAAAGAGATTCCGCGAACGCAACCGTAATACAACGATATGCGCCGATAGCGAGTGCAAGGGAACCGATGCTGCCTGCCACAGAAGACAAACAAAATGAGAGTGGTTTCCGTTCAAAGAGCACGATAGCCGCCAGCTTCGCGGCCTTGGGAAGCGTGGTGTTGGCGTCCAGTTGCTGCTTGCCGCTCTTGCCCTTTTTGTTCGCTGCGGGGACAGCAGGAACATCAGCTTTTTTTGTCAAGCTGCGGCCGTTCCTCCTGGCGGCCTCGCTATTGTCCATCGCCTTCGGCTTTTATCAAGGCTGGCGGGCGAAGCAGTGTAAATGCAAACCAAGTGTTCTCAGCAGATCTCTGTTGTGGTTCTCAACCATTGTCGTGATTGTCTTTACCCTGTTTCCGCAGGCGGTAGCAAACTTCGTAGCCAACGTGCTGGCCAGATGACATGAGGGGCGGAGGCATCATTGTCACGAGTGTGGCAGGAATCGGATTCATGACCTTTTATCACTTCAATCCGTTTCTCATTGTCGGTGGTGCGCAGGATTCCATTGCAAGGCTGCGTCCATTTCTCCTGGCGGGGTCGGTTCTCTCTGTTGCCGGCGGCTTCTATCAATCTTGGCCGCAGAAGCAATCGAGGGTACGTGGCTCGGGACTAAGCGTTTCTGTGCTTTGGATTTCAGCAGTGTTGGTGTTCAGCATGATTGTGTTCTCGCAGGCGATAGCAAACGTCCTGGCGAGCACATTGGGAGATTAAGCATGAGGCGCAAAGGCATCATCGTGGGAAGCATCGTGGTACTTGGACTTCTCGTTTTTTTTACTTCTATGGAGGCAGCACCGTTCCGGATGGCCAGCAACCGCTGGTTCGTTTGAACAATTCAAACATTGCAGCGCTGAAGGACGCATTCAATGGATCCGCCAATTCGGTGCGAGTGCTCGTTCTCGTATCTCCGACTTGAGCGGTCTGCTTGCAGGGGGCCTCTGCAATCGAAAAGCTGCTCGACGAACAGCACGACTCAAGAATCCGCGTCTTTGTAATCTGGGAACCAGTGTTGGCGACCGACCTGGGAGCGCCTTCGACGGCCACATTGCGGCGAGCGTCTGATCTCAGGGTCTCTCAATACTGGGATAAGGAGCACATTGTATCTCGCTTGCTTGGCGAACGAGACCGGGCGTCTGTCGTTTGGGACCATGTTGCGGTTTATCAGCCGGGAAAACTTTGGGACCAAGCGCCACCAGATCCGGTTTATTCCAGGGTTCCGGTGATCCGCGGGATTGATGGCGCCAAAGATGCAGTCCGCCAGCTATTGCGCGGAACCGGACTGCTGGGTAAAGAAAGGTTTCCATTGGGACGAAGCCATTCTTTACGCTCCGTGCGAGCACTGGAAGGATGCACAGACTGCATTTTGGAACGGCCCGGTTTTTCGAATCGCTCCGGCGCTGGAGAAGTCCTTGAGCGAACAACATTGATCGCGGGCGCAACTTCAGATTGAGACGCCTGGGAGCCAGCACCAATGATGGAAATCTTTTGGCAAGACCTGCAACACAGCATGCGGCTGCTCTGGAGCAGACCAGGCTTCACCCTTACGGTGGTAGTCACGTTGGCTTTGGGCATCGGCGCCAATGCAACGATCTTCACTTGGATCAAGGCGGTTCTTCTTGCTTCTTTGCCCGGCATTGAGGAACCGGAAAGGCTGGTCGAGATTTGGGGTGCGACTCACAACAACTCAGCCCTCTCGATGTCCTATATCGACTACCTGGACTTCCGCGACCGCAATAACGTCCTCTCCGGTTTGATCGCCCACCAAATACTGCCTCTCAACCTGGGCCGCGGCGAGAAGCCAGAACGGGTGTGGGGAGGCATCGTTTCGGGCAACTACTTTGACGTCCTAGGCGTGAAGGCACTGATCGGGCGCACGTTTCTTCGCGAGGAGGATAGGACACCGAATACGCATCCGGTCGCCGTGATCAGCTATGGACTGTGGCAGCGGCGCTTCGGTTCCGATCCAAACGTTCTGGGACGAAAGATCACGTTAAACGAGCACGACTTCACGGTCATCGGCGTCGCTCCGAAGGATTTCGGCAGCCCCTTTGCGGGCATCGCGCTCGATGTGTGGACGCCAGTGATGATGAAGGACTACGTGGCTCGCCCGCATTTCTCGCTGACTGATCGCGGTAGTCGGTGGCTGATGGTCATGGGCCGCCTGAGGCCCGGTGCAACCGTGCCACAGGCGCAAGCGAATATCGCCGCAATCGCGAGTCACTTGCAACAAGAATACCCGCAAACCAACGAGCAAATGGGCGTGGCGGTCTACCCCGTGATGCAGTCACCGTTCAGCTTGAAAGCGGCTATCCGACCAGCGCTTGCGATTCTAATGGCCGCAGTCGCGGTTGTGCTGCTGATCGCCTGCGCCAATGTTGCCAACCTGCTGTTGGCGCGCGCCGCCTCGCGGCGTAAGGAGATCGCGGTCCGGCTGGCCTTAGGCGGCAGCCGGGGGCGACTGGTGCGGCAAATGCTAACCGAGAGTTTTGTGCTCGCTTCACTTGGCGCTGCATTGGGGCTTACGATCGCGTTCTGGACATCCCGATCACTTGCGGCATTCCTTCCGCCCTACGCCAGTAGAGCTAGTTTTGATACTCGACCGGACGCAGTTGTCTTCGCGTTCACTCTCGGGCTGACAGTCGTTACGACTCTCCTTTTCGGCTTGGCTCCGACGCTGGCGGCATCCAAGCAGGATCTGCTCACAGCGCTGAAAGACAATACGGCGGTCGGACGCGGACCGCGCAAGGTTTCCCTGCGACACGTGCTTGTGATCACGCAAGTGGCTCTCTCGATGGTGGCGCTAATCAGCGCGGGGCTATTTGTCCGCAGTTTGCGGGAAGCATACAAGGCTGATCCGGGATTTGATCCTCAAGGCGTTCTGCTCGTTTCATTCGACCCGTTTCTGAGCGGTTACGATGAAATGCGCGGGCGCGAGTTTTATCGCCGTCTGATCGAACGCGTCAACACGACGCCGGGTATTCAATCAGCGACACTGGCGCGACGCTTACCCCTCACCGATGGCGGAATTGCGTTTGCAAACGTCGTGATCGACGGTTACGCGCCAGGTAAGGACGAAGACATGCGGCTCAACTATGAGACCGTTGGACCACAGTATTTTCGGACGATGCGCATCCCGCTCGTGCATGGCCGGGACTTCGATGAGCGAGATCAAGAGAGTACTCGGGGTGTAGTGATCATCAATGAGACGATGGCACGACGGGGTTGGCCGGGAGGCGATGCTCTTGGCGGGCGTCTAAAACTCACCAAGGATTGGCTGGAAGTGGTCGGCATCGCCAAAGATGTCAAGAACCGCAGCTTGAGCGAGGCTCCCCAGCCTTTTCTCTACGTGCCGTTGCTGCAGGACTATCGGTCTAACATGATCTTGGTCGCGCGCACGGCTATCGAACCAGAGAAAATGTTCCATGCGGTACAGGCCGAGATCGCTACACTCGACCCGGAAATGCCCGTGTTCGACGCCAAGACCCTGGAGGACCACATTGGTATCTCGCTGTTCTTGCAACGCATGGCAGCAACGCTCCTGAGCATCTTCGGCCTGCTCGCGCTTTCGCTTGCCGCCTTGGGGCTCTACGGTGTTATGGCGTATTCGGTGAGCCAGCGCACTCGCGAGTTGGGAATCCGCGTTTCAGTTGGTGCAAAACAACGGGACATCTTGAAGCTTATCCTTGGCCAGGGACTGATGTTGTCGGTAATCGGGGTGATCGGGGGCCTCATGATCGCGCTCGCTGTCACTCGCCTTTCGGCTCACCTGTTGTACGGAGTCAGCGTTGCCGATCCTATGACATTTACAGTCGTCGCAGTGATGCTACTCGGCGTCGCTTTGTTAGCAGCCTATTTCCCGGCGCGGCGAGCCACCAAGGTCGATCCAATGATTGCACTCCGAAACGAGTGATGCATCGGCCTTAACAAAAGCCGCTCGGGTCATTTCGAATCGTTCGCTGATCAGGGGTGGACAAGATCTATGGAAGAGAAAGTGATCCCCATTCTTCGCATTCAGGATGCCGGTGTTGCACTTGCCTGGTACAAGCGACTTGGCTTTGATCAAACCTCGGTGCATCGCTTCGAGCCCGGATTCCCGGCTTTTGTTACCATTGAGCGCGGATCGATGAAAGTGTTCCTGTCAGAACACAAAGGCGATGCAAGGCCGGACACACTGATATACCTTCAGGTCGCCGACGTCTATCCGATCGCAAAAGAATTTGGAGTCGAAGTAGAAGAAGCGCCATGGGGATTCGAAATCGAAGTTCGCGACCCGGACGAAAACCGGCTGCGAATCGGAATGCCTAAATCAGTATCAAATAGCTCGTGCTAGCTCCACCCTCCACCGGCCAACACTAGCGTTATTCCTTGGTATCGCACGCCACGGTCCCATGTTGGCCTTGGATTCCATTGGATTCCAACTCCAGCTGATTCGCTGATTCTAAGTCCACGGCGCGTGGAGCACGCTACTCGATGCGGAGCTCAACTGCTATGTCATGGAGTCGGTCTTCTTTCTCGCTGCGATCTCCTAGTGCTCCCGGCAAGAGGTTAGGGCCAATTCGTCGGGGCATTTTCATACTTCCCGTGATTTTGGCGAGAACGATGGGACTCGAACCCGCGACCTCCTGCGTAACAGGCGTTCTACCCAACTCTGAACTATGCTCAACAAACACACAGCAATCACTGCCCAGTTTTTTAGCGCATTGAACTCTTTTTCCATGTCCCTTCCGTGACAGGGCATCTTCTCAGGTATTTGGACTACGGCTCCGAGCGATCTGTTACAATCAAGAAACACTGGATTCTTGAGACTGTGTGGAAAGGAAAAGCAAATCGACGCCGCTTTTGGCTTTTAGTATAAGTTGTTTTAATACAACGATTTAGGGGACGTAGTTCAGTTGGTTAGAACGCTGCCCTGTCACGGCAGAGGTCGCGGGTTCGAGTCCCGTCGTCCCCGCCATATTTATCAAACACTTACGAATATGGCCCATCCCAACTGGGACTCAATTGGGGCTTGATCTCAGGCCACCTCACGTCGCTTGTTGATCCTGGCTTCCGTGAAAGAGCCAAGATTCTCCGCGCCTACCGCGTCGACCAGTCGAGCGTGTGCCCTGGTCTTAGCCTGTGTGCCAGCCCGCACGTACTTGTTCGTCACACTCAGATTGCTGTGACGCAAGTTCCCCGAACACCCAGCTTCTCGAACACCGGCTGGATCTTCTTTTTTAAGACCGCAGCCAGATCGAGAGGCTTTGTCCCTGGGAATTTCTTACGGCGGGAAGCGAATACAAAGTGAGTTGGCCCGGAATACGGAGCATGCAGCTTCCACTCACGTAGTGCCTGCACGAGTATCGGGTGCAGGGGCATAGGCGCTGCGGAAGTGCGCGACTTGGTGGTTTTCAAAATGCCACCCCGCCGCCAGTAAAAGGAATGTCTGATTTGGACAACTGCGTTTTCCAAATCACAATCCTGCCACTGTAGCGCTCCAGCCTCGCCCCGACGAGTTGCCAACGTCGAGAAAAGGAATACCAACAGCCGATCACGGAAATCCAGTTTAGCCAAGCCTAAATTGAACTGCTCTGGCGTGACCACCGTTGGCTCCTTCCTTCGTAGAGAACTCACGCGAACACCCGCGCTGGGACCTCTCTTTCCACCCGATCCGACAGGGACGCCCGACGAGATCGGATGGTGGGAGATAAATTCCCAACGCACCGCATGAGAATACATCGTGGACATAGCTGTTCTGATCTTGGTTCTCGAACCGTCCGCTAACGCAACATCATCAAGCAACCAACGCTCAACCTGAATGGTCTTCACATCGCCGATAGCGTAGTTACCCCAGCGAGGAAGGATCCACTTCTTAGCGTAAGTGCTGTAGCAATCCGCCGTGCTCGGAGCCAGCCGCGGCATTTCGTTCATGACGTAGTGGTCCCAAAGTTGCTGAACACTCATCCTGCCCGGTGTGCCGCGTGCGGTATCGCTGTTGATGGTTATCCTGAGGGCGTCAACTGCCTTCCGTGCTGCAGACTCCGTCGGAAGTTTATTGACGTTCCCGATCTGTTTCTTGAGTTGAACGCGCTTTCCGGCAGCGTTGGTCGTCCAGTATCGGTAGACCCACACATCGGGACCGCGCGTCCGCTTCTTACGTCTCAAACATCCTTCTTGATACGTCGCCCGTTTAAACAAAAAAACCTCCTTGTCTAAACGGCACGAATCGCCCGTAAACAGAGTACAGTCGGATCGTGCCTCCAGTCGAGAGCCTGGATATCCTTTTTTGGTGAATCAGCTGGCCACTTTGTCGAGCCATCGGGTCACTGATGACAGTCGAAATCGCCACAGTTTGCCCACCTGGAATCCCGGGATTTCCCTGCAACGCGCCATCTTTTGCAGTGTCTTTGGGTGAATTTTCAAGATTGCTGCCGCTTCCGTACTCGTGAGGATTCGATCAGCTTGTACTGGCCTCTTGGCATCCCTTTGAGCGTCGTTGTCATTCTCAATCTGCATACATCACCATTTCATTGCGATTCTTGGGTTATTCAGGGCAGGAGCATCTGGCCTTGGCTGGTTGCGTGACCTGCTGATTGTCAACCCCTCTGATGAAGCTTTGTATCCGGGAAGGAAATTTCGGTCAAATGGCGCATCCACCGCGCGATTTGACCGAAATTTCGTTTGCGGTTAGGTTCTTCACGCTCAGGACAGAATTTGTTTCGTCCTGGCCGGAGGAAAGGCGAGGAATGTTTCTGACTCTGCAAGACGTTGAGGCAGGGCTTCGCGCGACAGGCTACATCGCGGATTCGATTGCCACGACAACCGTGTATCTGGCTGCGAGGCTCCAGAAGCCGTTGCTGCTGGAAGGCCCCGCGGGCAGCGGAAAGACTCAATTGGCGTATGCAGTTGCCGATGCTGCTGGCACCACGGTCGAACGCCTCCAGTGCTATGAGGGAATCAACGAAGAAAAGGCCATCGGCAAGTTTGATGAGCCGCTGCAGCGGCTTTGCGTCGAACTCAAAACCAAATCCAGCGGTGTAGATTGGGAGTCCCTGCAGACAGAATTGCACAGCCAGCAGTTCTTCAGCGCCGGCCCGCTGCTGCGCGCGTTGCAATGCGAGAAGCCTTGTGTCCTGCTGATCGACGAACTGGACAAAGTGGACCATGCGTTTGAGGCACTTTTGCTGGAATTGCTGAGCGTGTGGCAACTCAGCATTCCGAAGCTGGGCACCATCAAAGCCAAAAGCATTCCCTTCGTCGTTCTCACCTCGAACGAAGAGCGCCGCATAGGCGATCCCCTTCGACGGCGTAGTTTTTATTTGCGCGTTGAACATCCCACCGCTGAGCGGGAGGCAGAGATTGTCGCGCTGAGAACACCGGATTCCAGCCACGAATTTCATGCGGGGATGGCGGGGCTCGCCAAGGCGTTACGGGGATGGAGTTTGGAGAAACCACCCTCCGTCTCGGAAATTCTGGATCTGGCCCAGGCGCTCAAGGTACTCGGGGCTGAGCGGGTTACGGCAGAAATGAGAGACGTTTTGCTGCCGTTGCTGGCCAAGACCGAGGCCGATCGGCGAAAGCTGCTCTTGCGAGATGGCTTCGCCAGCCTGGTCTACGACGCCCAGCAGTACAGCGCCGATACTTTGCGAGGGAGCGTCGCATGAGGCGAGTTCTCATTTTGCCGTTAATGATTTGCGCCGTCTCGAGTTGCCTGGCAGAGTCGAGCCACCGTGCGACGCGGCCCGAGGCTGAATACTTCGTCGCCGCCTACGCGAAACACTACCGTGTGCCGGTTCCGTTGGTTCGCGCCGTTGTTGAGCGCGAGTCGAACTGGCGCGTATGCGCTGTCTCCCCGAAGGGCGCCGTGGGACTGATGCAGCTCATGCCAACGACTGCCCAGCGCTTGCGAGTAAGGGACCGTTGCAACATCGATCAAAACGTCTCTGGCGGGGTGCGTTACCTGGCATGGCTGATGC
>WNFF01000017.1_pt1 | contig 155410 bp, 131 predicted proteins | sample 5400441 | NCBI WGS metagenome assembly WNFF01 (sample SAMN13153345, study PRJNA577476) | soil metagenome | isolation source: 120 cm saprolite under Douglas fir tree site 2 hole 3 replicate 1 | place: USA:California | collected 2015-04-18 | reverse complement strand
CTCGCGGCGACGTTGACGGTGATGGTGAAGCTGCCCGACGCGCCGGGGTTCAGCGTGCCGATCGGGCAGGAAATGGTTCCGGCGCTTCCCGCCGCCGGCGTCGTGCACCCGGTGATGCCGGAGACCGAGGCGAAGGTGGTGTTGGGCGGGGTCACCTGATCGACGTGCGTCCCGAGCGCCGCGGTCGAGCCGCCGTTCGCGTAGCGGTAGGTGTAGGTCAGCGTGGCGCCGGCGTTCACCGACTGCGGAGCGCTCGCGGTCACGTACGGGCCCGGGACGGTCGAGCCCATCCCATCGAGGTACACGCGGCCGAAGTGGCCTCCCAGCGAGCAGCCCGAGGCGACCACCGTGAGCTGCACCTGGTCGCCGACGGACAGCGTGGCGTTGTCCGGCGAGATGTCGACCAGGGCCCAGTCGAGCCACTGGGTCGCGTTGCCGGTCGCGGTGCTGGTGGTGGTGTGCCAGGGCACCCCGGTCTGCCCGGCGGTGTTGAAGCCCGTGTAGAGGGTGGTGCCGCGGGTCAGGTCGAGCAGCTCGACGTAGAAGTACGGCTGCTGGTTGAACGCGTGCGACGGGTTCTCCAGCACCGGCGCGATGGCGAATCGCACGTGGATCTGTCCATCGGTCGGGTCGAAGTCGGCCAGGCCCACCGTCATCGTCTGCCGCAGCACGTTGGCGTTCTTGTTCTTCCCGTTGGTGGTCGGGTCCTTGTAGTTGAGCCGCGCCGAGCGCTGTCCGTAGAGGGGAAAGCGGAACGTCTGCCCGGAGCCGAGGTCGGGGTCGGTCTGCGTCAGCGTCGTTCCGCCGACCACGAACGTCGCGTTGACGCCGGTGCCCACTCCGGACAGGTTCAGCGCGGAGAAGCTCGAGGGGGGCGCGCTGGTGGTTCCGCTGACGCCGTTCGCATTCAGGTAGTTGAGCAGCGTCCAGCCCGAGGGCGGCATCGTCCCGATCGGATCGTTCTCGAAGTCGCCGTTGGTGAAGACGAAGCGCTGCGACGGCGCCGCATGGATCGGCGCGGTGTCCCTTGGCGATCCATCCCCGCACGCCGCGAGCACGCCCAGCGCGAGTAGCGCCAGGGCGCGTCGACAGTTCGCCGGACACACGAAACCGATACCCATTTTCCCCCCACTGCGAGTGCGCGTTCCCCGAGACTTCGAAAGTCGGGGTCATACGAGAGGAAGTCCAGTAACTGATGATCGGATCCCTCTCCGTCCGGCTTGAGAGAGCCGAAGGGCTGTGTGGGAGCCTCTGCGCACTTCAAGGAAGTCGCCTTGTGCGAGCAGCAACTACACGCAGCGCACGAGCAGGCGGGGCGCGCCAATCACGCGTTCATGGAAAATCGTCCCAGGTGGCTCGATGGAATTAGAGTGATCGCGTGACGCGCGATTCCCTCCCGACCGGCAGCGTAGCGAAACTCTACTCGACGCTCTGGCGGCATGCGGAAGGGCGGCGCCGCAAGGTCGTGCTCTTCGTCGTCCTGCTCGTCCTGGCCCAGCTGGTCAGGCTGACCATCCCGTGGTTCTTCGGCCAGGCGGTCAATGCGCTCCAGGCGCACGGCATGGACGGGATCGCGGACGCGCGAAACGACCTGCTCTTGATGCTGGCCGCCGTCGGCGTCGCGTGGACGATGCACGGTCCCGCACGCATCCTGGAGCGCTTCACGGCCCTGGTGGTGCGCGAGCGATTCGCCGACTCGCTCCATGCGAAGGCGCTGGCGTTGCCCGTCCGCTGGCACGAACAGCGTCACTCCGGAGACACGCTGCACCGGATGACCAGGGCGACGACCTCGCTGGCGTCGTTTGCGCAGTCGCAGTTCATCTACCTGCAGAACACCGTGAGCATCGTCGGGCCCATCGCAGCCCTCTTCCTCATTTCGCGGGCGACAGGGGCGGCGGCGATGGTGGGGTATGCGGCCATCGCGTACTTCGTGGTGCGCATCGACTCCGTCATGGTCCGGCTCGTTCGCGAGGAGAACCGCGCCGACCGCCGCTACAACTCCGCGCTGGTCGACTGCCTGGGCAACATCGCGACCGTGCTCACTCTGCGGCTGCAGGAGCCGATCCGGAAGATGCTCCGGTCGCGGCTGTTGGAGGTCTTCGCTCCACTGCGCCGGAACATCGTCTTCAACGAGGTGAAGTGGGGCGGCATCGACCTGCTCAACGGCGGGATGCGCACCGGGCTGGTCGCCCTCTACGCGTGGCTGGACTTTCGCCAGCGCGGGACGATCGGCGTCGGGACGGCGGTGATGGTGCACCAGTATTCGCAGCAGGTCGGCAACGTGGTCGCGAACATGGCGATGCACTGGAACGACCTGGTCCGGCAGAAGACCGAGGTGGCCGACGTAGACCCCATCTTCACCAGCCCGGCGCGGCCCCTCGACACCTCGGCCGTGCCGCAAGACTGGCGGGAGATCCGCGTGGAGGGCGTGCGCTTCGTCCATCCCCGGGCCGGCGACGGCCGTCCCGCTCTTGACGGCGTCTCGGTGGAGCTGCGCCGCGGACGGCGGATCGCCCTGATCGGCGAGAGCGGGGCGGGGAAGAGCTCGCTCTTGCGCGTCCTGGCCGGGCTGGTCGACGCCGAGCAAGTCTCGATCGAAGTCGACGGAACGCTCCATCCCGCGCTGAAGCACCTCGGCGGCGCGTCGGTGCTCTTGCCGCAGGACCCGGCCGTGTTCGAGTCTACCGTCCGCGAGAACGTCACCATGGGGTTGCCTTATCGGCAGTCCGAGATCGAGCGCGCCTGCGAGCTGGCCGGCTTCACCCCGGTGATCGAGCAGCTGCCCCAGGGATGGAGCACGCTCATCTCGGAACGCGGCGTCAACCTCTCCGGCGGCCAGAAGCAGCGCCTCGCGCTGGCTCGCGCGCTCCTGGCCGCGAAGGACGTCGGGCTGGTGCTGCTTGACGAGGCGACCAGCAGCGTGGACGCGTCCACCGAGGCGGAGATCTACGATCGGCTGACTAGCGCCTTCGCCGGCGCCTGCATAGTCTCGTCCGTCCATCGCCTGCACCTGCTGCGCCGATTCGACACCGTCCTGCTGATGGAGCACGGGCGCATCCTGGACAGCGGCACGCCCGACGAGGTGAAGCAGCGCCGGCCCGATCTCTTCGCTCACGCGGCGATCGAAGTGGTGGCCGAGACGCGCGCGGCCTGAATCGGCTACCACCGGGCGGGCAGGCGCCTAACCGCCCGTACATAGGGCGCTTCTAGGCAAATCACCCGGGAGACGCGGCGTCTCGTCAGGGTCGTGTATTACTCTCGAATAGGGAGGTATTCGATGAAGCAGTTGGGTACGAGCCTGCACTTCCACGCGCAGTGCTTCGATGGCGTCGTGTCCGCGGTGATCGCGCGCGCATACCTCACGGAACGCGAGGAGTGGCCGGATCCGACGCTGATACCGGTCACCTACGCTGTTCAGCAGGACTGGCTGAAGACGGCGTTTGGACCCCGCACCGCAGTCATCGATTTCTTGTTTCATCCGGAAGCGCGCTTTTGGGCGGATCATCACGAAACGGCTTTCGTGGGACCGCGCCCCCAGCGGATGGAGCCTCTCTGGTTCTACGATCCCAAGGCAGGCTCGTGTGCCGGTCTTCTAGGTCGCGTCCTGTCCGAGCGCAAATTCGACACGCAACGGTTCTCGGAACTGATCGCGTGGGCGGAGCGGATCGATGCGGCCCGGTACGCCTCGCCTGAAGAGGCAGTGTTTGCGCGCGCGCCTGCGTTGCTGGTGAACGCCTCTCTTACCGCGGCCTCGCCAGACGATTGCATCGAGCTAGTGCGCTTTCTCGAGGCGGGGTCGCTTTCAGAAGCGGCGCGGCTCCCGTCCGTATCAGCGCGAGCGCGCTTGGTGCAGCACCAGGTGGAAGCGGGGCTCGCCCTCGTTCAGCGCGCCATCCGATCCCAGGATGGCGTCGCGACGTTCATCGTTGATGCGCCCCCAGACACCGTCGTTCATCGCTACGCACCGTATCTTTATGCGCCCAACGCCCGATATTCGATCGGCCTCATCCGCTCGCCCGATCGCATCCGGTTGTCGGCCATGCGCAATCCTTGGCGCGAGTTCCAGAGCATCCATCTGGGAAGACTGCTTGCGCGGTTCGGAGGCGGTGGCCATGAACGCGTCGGTTCGGCGACGTTTGGCCCCTCCGACGCGCAACGGGCAATGCAGGCGCTGGAGGAAGTCCAGAAGGCAATCGTTGCGCAGTCACCATGATCGATCGCTTCAACTTCTACGATCTGTACGGATATCTATTGCCCGGACTGGTGCTGGTGGCCGTCCTCGGGCTCCCTCCCATGATGAGCCTGGACGAGCTACCCTCCACGGAAATCGCCTCCGCCCTGTTGGCCGCGGTAGTCGGCTACGTGGTCGGGCATCTTGCGCACGCTTTTGGGAGGGTGCTCTTCCAGGAGGAACGTCCCTTTCGCGCCAGCGTCGAGGCGCTTCCTGCCCCGGACAAGGAGCGCCTGGGCCAGCTTCTCGCCAAGGCACGCGGAAGGCCGATCGCGATTACGGACAAGTCCGTATTCGACATCTGTCGCCGCGTGCTGCAAGACCACAAACGGGGACAACTCGCTGATCAGTTCCAGGGAATGTACGCGCTGACCCGCGGGCTTTGTCTCGCGTTCTTGGCAGCAGCGGCGTAGTACACGGGCGTCTGCCTTTGGGGCCTGCATCGCCACGGGACGGTCGAATGGAAATGGGCTCTACCGTTCCTCTTCGGTTGGCTGTGGTTGATTGCCGCTGGGGCGAATCAGCGTCGGGACGAGGACAAGAAGCAAGACGAAAAGGGAGCGAAAAGGGAATCGAAGGGAGAGGCGGAGCGCAGCGGACAGCGGCACGGTGAGGCGACCGCGGCCGTGATGGCGCTCATTGTCTTGGGCGCGATAGCCGCGACCTTCATGCCGGTCCAGCGGAACACGTTCGAGGCGTTCGGCGTTGCCGTGCCGTTCTGCCTGCTGTTCGCGCTGCGCATGTATCGCGTCTCCCGTACGCAGGACAAGAACGTGGCCAAGACCGTCCTGACCGACTTTCTCGTGGAGTGGCCGGTGAAGTCGCCGAACGGAGATGACGAGAAGAAGTCATCGCCGTGATCTGACGAAAGCGCTGGACTATGCGCAGACACGGCGCTGCTGGGCGCCTCGGCCGGCGCGGTGGCGAGCACGTTCATCATGCTGGCGGCCTTCTTCTTCCTCCTGGTGGACGGGCGGCACCTCATCCGCCTGCTCGGCCGAGTCTCGCCCTTGCAGGCGGCCCAGACCGAGGAGCTGCTGCAGGAATTCGCCAACGTCTCCAGCGCCACGCTGGTGGGCGCCGCGCTCACCGCGGTCGTGCAGGCCGTCCTCGCGACGATCGGATTCGCGCTCGCCCACGTCCCACACGCGGTGTTCCTGGGGATCGCCACGCTGGTCGCTTCCTTCGTGCCGGTCATCGGCACGGCGATCATCTGGATCCCGGTCACGGCCTTGCTCGCGCTCACCGGCCACGTGACGGGCGCCGTCTTCGTCGGCGCCTGGTGCGCGGTGCTGCTGACGCTGGCCGACAACCTGGTCAAGCCCCTGGCGATGCGAGGCAAGGTGGAGATGCACACCGGCCTGGTGTTCCTCGCGCTGCTGGGCGGCATCGCCATGTTCGGGCTGCTCGGAATCATCGCCGGGCCGCTGGTGATCGCGTTCCTGCTCGCGCTGCTGCGCATGTACGAGCGCGACTTCGCCGAGCATCCGACCGGCACCGCGTAAGTCGGGCGAGGTCAGCCGCTCCCTCTATTTTTGCGCCACGATCTTCCCCAGCAGCTTCTGCGCGTAGTCCTTGTCCCAGACGGCCAGGTTCTTTCGCGCGGAGACGTCCACCTTGCTGGTCTGGTCACCCTGCCGCTCCACGGAAGCGGTGACCTCGAGATCGCCTTTCTTGCCCTTGATCTCCCGCTTGTCGCCGCTGTTCTCGACCTGGGAGCCCGTCACCGGGATGCCCTCTTCCGCGAAGACCGCGCGGGCGCGTCTCTCCACGTCGTCCACCGGGCCCTGCACCACGGATTCCGCTCCGCGGCTGGTGAGATAGATCCCCGTTCCCGCGCCTGCTGCCGCCGCCCCTGCAGCCAGGCAGCCGGGCATCAGTGCTGCCAGGCCCACCACGAGCGCGCCGGCCGCGCGCCATTTCAAGTTTGATGTCATGCGATCGAAAGTAAGCAACGGCAGCCTCGCGGGAAAGGCAGGATCGCGGTCGCATCGGGTTCCCAGAGCCGCCGCCATCGCGATAAGCTCCGCCGCATGAGGGGCCTCCTCCTCTCGAGCCTCTTCCTCCTGTCGTGCGCGGCCGAGCGGCGGATGGGAAGCGGCGATTCGCTGCGGATCCAGGCGAGCCACTACCAGTCGATGGTGGGCGTGAGCGTGGGCGTGACGACCGGCGAAGGCGAATCATCGGCGACGTGCTCGCGCGACATGATCACGGGCAGCCGCATCCTGCGCTGGTATTGCCGCTTGGGCAGCGATCCGACCCAGTACGATCTCGGCCGCCCGATCGTGCTGGAGCTGCGACCATGACCGCTACGGAGAGACGTGCTCCCCCGCCGGCAGCGCTTCCGGCGCTCACCATTCGTGGACTGAAGACGCGCGCCCTGCGCGTTCCGATGCGGCGCCCTCTCGGCACCAGCGGCGGCGCCATCACCCATGCGCCGCTGATCCTCATCGATCTCGAGACCGACCAGGGCGTCCCAGGCCGGGCCTACCTGTTCGCGTACTCGGAATTGGGCGCCCGCACGCTCCGGCCGCTCCTCGCGGGGATCCTGGAGATGGTCCGGGGCGACCCCGTCGCGCCGGTGGCGATCGCGAAGAAGCTCCACGCCCGCTTCACGCTGCTGGGCCGCGAGGGTTTGCCCACGATCGCCATGTCGGGGCTCGACGTGGCCCTGTGGGACGCGCTGGCCCGCGCGGCGAAGCTCCCGCTGGCGCGCCTGCTCGGCGGCGAGGTCCACCCGGTGCCGGCCTACAACAGCAACGCGCTCGGTCTGGATCCACCCGAGAAGGTCGCGGACGAAGCGCTGGAGCTCCTCGCCGAGGGCTTCCACGCGGTGAAGCTTCGCCTGGGACGCAAGGCGCTGTGGGACGACGTGCTGGCGACCCGCGCGGTCCGCGCGAAGATCCCTTCCGAGGCCCTGCTGATGACCGACTTCAACCAAGCGCTCACGGTCGCCGAAGCGCTCGCCCGAGGGCGGGCGCTCGATCGGGAGGCGGTCTACTGGATCGAGGAGCCGGTGCGGCACGACGACTACGCTGGAGCGGCGCGGATCGCCCGCGAAGTGGAGACGCCCATCCAGATCGGAGAGAACTTCCTCGGGACGCGCGCGATGGCGGCCGCGATCGCGGCGGGGGCGGCGGACTACGTGATGCCCGACCTGGCCCGCATCGGCGGCGTGACGGGCTGGCTCCGCGCGGCGGCGCTGGCCGACGCGGCGGGCCTGGAGATGTCCTCGCACCTCTATCCCGAGGTGAGCGCGCAGCTGCTCGCGGTGACGCCGACGGCCCACTTCCTGGAATACGTCGACTGGGCCGTCCCGATCCTCGCGCGGCCCTTGGAGATCGCCGACGGGCACGCGCGGCCGGCGGATGCTGCCGGCGTCGGGCTCGACTGGAACGAGGAGGCAGTGACGCGCTTCGCGCTGGAGTGACGCCGCCGGGGCGATGCCGCCCTGTGCTATGGGTCCTCGCACCATGATCTGGGACATCCGAGGCAAGAGAGTCTGCGTCACCGGCGCCACCAGCGGGATCGGCTTGGAGGCCGCGCGCAGCCTCGCCAGGCAGGGCGCCAAGGTGGTGATGGTGGGCCGCGACGCCGCCAAGACGGCGCGCTGCCTCGAGGAGGTTCGCGGAGGCGCACCTGGCGCGGAGGTGTCGTCGCTCCTTTGCGACTTCTCCCAGCAGGCCGAGGTGAGGCGCCTCGCGGACGAATTCCTGCGGCGCTTCGACCGTCTCGACGTCCTGGTGAACAACGCCGGCACCGTGTTCAAGGATCGCACGCTGACGAAGGACGGCATCGAGGCCACCTTCGCGGTGAACCACCTGGGCTACTTCCTGCTCACCCGGCTCCTGCTCGACCGCATCGTGCGCAGCGCGCCGGCGCGCATCGTCAACGTCGCTTCCGTCGCCCACCGCCACGGGACCCTGGACTTCGAAGACCTCTCCTTCGAGCACGGCTATCGGCTGATGAGGGCCTACGCACGCTCCAAGCTGGCCAACGTGCTGTACACCCGCTTGCTCGCGCAGAAGGTCGAGGGCACGGGCGTCACGGTGAATTGCCTCCATCCGGGTGCAGTGGCGACCGCGATCTGGTCCGGCGCTCCGAAGTGGACGAAGCCCATCATCTGGGTCATCGGGAAATTCGCGTTCATCTCCGCCGAAGAAGGTGGCCGGCGCATCGTGCAGCTCGTGACGAGCCCGGAGCTGTCCGGCACCACCGGCAAGTACTTCGAGGACGGCAAGGTGGTCGACCCTGCCCCGAGGGGGCGAGACGACGCCCTGGCGCGGCGTCTCTGGCAGGAGAGCGAGCGGCTCACCGCTTCGATGGATTCGGGGACACCATACGCAACTCGCTCTGCTGGGGATGGACTGGCACGCTGAGTTGCGTATGGTGTCCCCGAATCCGTAATGCGCGTATGCTCGGCCCCGCACCAGATGCAGGGGGTGCCATATGCCGACGTACGTGACGTTTCTCAAGTACACGGAGCAAGGCATCAAGAACATCAAGGAGAGCCCCAGCCGCCTGGAAAAGGCGAAGCAGACGTTGAAGTCGCTCGGAGGCGAGCTCAAGTCGTTCCATCTCGTGCAGGGCCGGTTCGACGCCATCGTCCTTACGGAGGCGCCGAACGACGAGGTTGCGGCGAAGTTCGCCCTGGCCACGGGTGCTCAAGGGAACGTGCGCACCGAGACGGTGCGGGCGTTCACCGAAGAGGAGTACCGCCGGATCATCTCCGGGCTTCCGTAGAGGTCAGCGAAAAGGCGGCCCGCAGAGAGGCCGCCTTTTCACCGCGAATACTCGCTCAGCTTCGCGCGGCTATGCCCGGTCAGGGCAGGACCCGGATGACCGGCTGCATGAGGAATTTGCCGTTCCCCAGCTTGTGGATGGACTGGGCCGCATCGAAGTCCAGCTTGATGTCCAGCGTGCCGCCCTTCGGGACCGTCTGGTTCACGTCGATCTTCAGGCCGCTGGTCGAGCCGCTGGGGACCTTCAAGTCGGTGCTGGGCGTCCCGTCGTTGAACACGAGCTGCGCGCGCACGACGTGCAGGCGCACCTGCGAGATGTTGCCGGCGGGCACCTCGATCGGCAGCTCCTCCATCCCGCCGTCGGCGCTGCGCTGCGAGCAGAGCGGTGTGAACCGCCCTCCGGTCAGCGAGAGCAGGTCGACGGTCTTCGTCTCCGTGCACAGCACGATCCAGCCGCTGCCGTCGCTTCCGTCTTCGGCCGCGCCGGCGTCGGGCGCGCCGGCGTCGGGAAGCGAAGCGGACGCGTCGTCGTGCACGCGGACCTCGTCGAACGTGACATTTACCTGGCTGACGTTGGCGAGGTCGCTCGGAGCATCCGTCAGCGAGATCTTCACCTGGCCGGTGTTGGATCCGCCGCAAGCGGTGATGAGGACGAAAGCGAACAGGACGATCGAGGATGTGCGCATGACGGCTCCGGAGTGGTTTGCCTCGTCGGTCAGCAAGATCCCCGCCAACCGTCCTCCCTGCGAGCGATGGGTCGCCGGGGCTCGCGGCTGTACCGGCTGGTACAAGCAGGTGTACCCTCCGGTGCGCTGCGGCCACGTCGCCGGTCGTCGCGCCGCTGGGACGAATGAGGCACACATCTTGCTGAGTAGATCGCTGGTGGGATCCTTCTCTTCTCGATGCCTTGCCGTCCTGCTCCTGGTGGGCGGCTCCGCGGGCCGGGCCCGGGCCGAGGAGGCGCGCGCAGCCGTGCGGGCGGCCCTCGAGCAGGAAGCCACCCCGCCGTCCCGCCCACCCGTCCTGCCCAGTCTCGCAGCCGAGCGCGCCGGGAAACGCGGCGAAGCGCTCCCCGCCGGGCGAACCGACGCAGGCCGGGTGGCGCAGGAGCAGGGGGAAGCGCGCGCGAGCGATGCGGCGGCGGCGGCCCGGTCCGATGCGGCCGCCCGGGCGGCCCAGGGGGCGGCGGCGAGCGCGGCGAAGAGCGCGAACGCCGACGAACACGCGGCTGCGGGGCAGGCGCGCGCCAACGAAGCCCGCAAGAAGCCGCACGGTCCGGGCAAGGTCCCCGCGGGTCCGCCGGGAAGCTCCAGGTAGCCTTCCCGTGAAGGTCGGTGCGTTTCTTGCCCTCGTGTGCCTCGCGGCTGGCGCGCTCGCTGCCGGCGAGGAGCATCTGCTCGCCGGAGCGCAGCTCTTCCGCGAGCGGCGCTTCCAGGAGGCGTACGTCGAGTTCACCGTCGCCGCGCGGCTGGGCGCCGGAGGGGACGCAGCCTGGTACGCCGCCGCGACGCTGGTGAAGCTGGAGCGACCCGAGGACGCGCTAGAAGCCTTCGCCGCCGCCGAGCGCGCGGCTCCCTCCGTCGCCGACCCGCTGCTCGACTACTACCGCGCGCTGGCGTGCTACGACGCGCGGCTCTTCCTCTGCGCCGATCGCCTGCTGGAAGGCGTCGGCGATCGCACCGGGCCGCGCATCGGCGCGCAGGCGCGCAAGATGCGCGCCGACATCGCCGCGCTGCTCGCGACCGAGCCGTCGGCGGATTCGATCGACTGGTACCACGCGCATGGCGCCGCCGCGCGCAAGGACGGCCGCTCCTCGCTGGCGGCGCTCTATTTCACGGAGGCCGCGGCGCTCTCCCACCGCCGCCAGGATCGCCACCGCGAGGCGGAGGCGCGGGCCTCGCTCGTGGAGCTGCGGAAGGAGGTCGCGCCATGATCGCCTCCGTGCTCGTGGCGGCCGCGGTGGGAATCGATCCCTGCGCGCCGGTGGAGCCGGCGCCGGCGCGCGACCTGGGCGGCGCCCAGGCCTACCTCGAGGTCGCGGAGGAGGAGCAGCGCGGCGGCGCCCTCGATACCGCCGCGGCCGCATACCGAAGCGCCATCCGCGCCGATCCACAGAACGCGAAAGCCCGCGCGGCCCTCGCCGTGCTCTGCCGCCGCGCCACTGCCGGCGATCAGTTCGCCGAGGCGCTGCGCCGGATGGAGAGCGGCGACCGGCGCGGCGCGATCGCGCTGCTCGACCGCCTCCGCGCCGCGGGTCCCGACCCCGCCTCCGCCTTGCTGGAGGGGATCTGCCGGTACGAATTGCGGGAGGACGAAGAGGCGGTGCCTCTTCTCCGCGAGGCGGAACGGGACCCGACGCTCGCGCCGTCCGCCCAGCTCTTCCTCGGGCTCATTTCGCTGAGACAGGGAGAAGGCGAGCAGGCCGCGAGGAGCTTCGAGGCGGCCGCCGGGAGGGACCCTGTCATCGCGCCCGCCGCCACCAGCCTTCTCCGCCTGGCGCAGCGCGAGGGGCGCGTCGTCTTCTCGCTGCTGGCCGGACCGTCGGCGGACTCGAACGTGGACCTCGCCCCCGACGGCTCGCCGACGGCCGGGGGAAGCGAGGACGCCGCCGGCACGGTGGCCGCCAGCTTGCTGGTCCGGCCTCTGGGCGAGAGCGGACCGTTCGCGCGCGCCAGCGGCAGCTACCGCAAGCTGACGCGGTTCACTCAATTCGACATCGGCGCCGCCGAAGCGGCCGCGGGTTGGCAGCTCGGACGCGAGCCGCGCCACGCGTCCGCAGAATACGCGTACGACTTCCTCGGCCTGGGCGGCGACAGCTACCTTTCCGCGCACCGGGTCCTTGCGGAGGGACGCTGGACGTTCCGCCAGGTCTCGCTCGCCGCGAGCTACGCCGCCCGGTTCGAGTCCTTCCTGACCGGCGCTGCGGCGCCGTACTCGGGGACGCGGCACCTCGCCGAGGTTTCGGGAGAGTGGAGATTCGGGGGCGGCTCCGCGGTCGGGCTCGCGTACGGGGCCGCGCGAGATCTGACCGACGACCCGACCCTCGCCTACCTGGAGCACGGGCCGCGCGCCTATGCGCGGTTTTCCGCCAGCCAGACACTGCGGTTCGCCCTCGACGCGGGCCTCTCGCACAGGAAGTACGATGAGCTGGATCCGGCGCTCGGCGTCCTCCGCGCCGACACCTACCTCGACGGCGCGGCGGCCGCCGAGGTGGACCTCGCCGACCGTTGGACCGGCCGCGTGTGGTTGGCGGGGCGCAAGGCGTTTTCCAACGTGTCCGACTTCGCGTACACGGAGCTCTCGGGAGGCGTCACCCTGACCTTCGTGACGGGGCTTCTGTGAGCAGACGCTTCGCGCTGGTGCCCATCGCCGCCGCGGCGCTCGGTCTTCTGGGCTCGCTCGCCGTGACGGCCTTCCTGCACGCCTCCGCGGCCCGCGCCCTCGATCAAGTCCTCGACGAGCGCCTGCGAGGCGCGGGAGAGGCGGCCGCGGGGCTGCTGCCGGTCATGGCGCCGAGCGGCGCGCAGCTGCAGAGCCTGATGCAGGCGAACCAGCTCGAGGGCGCATTCCTCCTCGACCGCGACCTGACGGTGATCGCCGACGCGACCGGTCCGGCCGGCCGCAGGGTCGACCTGCTGCGGATCGATCCAGCCCGGGTGCGCCGCGCGTTCGCGGGCGAATCCGGGATCGGAGCTGGCTTCGCGCTGGGCGAGCAGGGCGTGGCCACGGGTTACTTTCCCGTCCGCGCTCCCGACGGTACCGTGCGCGCCGTGCTGGCGCTCGAGGCTGGCCAGGCGTTCGCCGGCGCGCGGCGCGGGTTGCGCTCCGCGCTCGCGCTGGGAGCGGGCCTCGCCGCCGCCGGCGCCGCCGCGCTCGCGCTGGTCGCGTGGCGATGGACGCAGGCCGAGCGGGCGCGCACGGAGGCGGCCGAGCGCGCAGCGCGCGGCGACGCGGCGTCCCGCATGGCGGCGATGGCGGCGCACGAGATCCGGAATCCACTCGCGGTCATCCGCGGCACGATCGATCTGTTGCGCGAGCGGTCCGGGGCCGCTCTGGGGGAGCGCGGCGCATCCGACTTGCAGGACGTGCTCGGCGAGGTGGAGCGCCTGCGCCGGCTGACCGACGACTTCCTCGACGTCGCCAGCGACCGCGCCCTCGTCAGGGCGCGCCTCGATCTCCGCGACCTGCTCGAGGAAGCCGCCAGGGCGGCGGAGGCCTCGTTTCCGCCGGTCCGGGTGAGGCGCTCGTTCGGAGAGCTGCCGCCGATCGAGGGCGACGGCGGCAGGCTGCGGCAGGTGTTCGCGAACCTGCTCTCCAACGCCGCCCAGGCGCAGCCGGAGGGCGAGATCGAGCTGACGGCGGCCGCCGTGGACGGCGAGGTGCGGGTCATCGTGCACGACTCGGGTCCCGGGGTCCGGCCGGACATCCGGCCGCGGCTGTTCGAGCCGTTCGTGAGCGGCAAGCCGGGGGGGACCGGGCTTGGGCTCGCGCTCTCCCGGCGCTTCGTCGAGCGGCATGGTGGCATGCTGGACCTGCTCCGCGACGGACGGCCGGGCGCCACGTTCGAGGTCCGCCTCCCCGTCGCCTCCTGAAGGAACCCCATGGCCCGCATCCTGGTGGTCGACGACGAGCCGAAGCTCGGCAAGGTGGTCTCCGAGGCGTTGGCGCTCGACGGTCATGCGGTGACGCGAGCCGGCGGCGGTGCCGCGGCGCTGGCCGAGCTGGGGAAGGATCCGTTCGAAATCGTGGTGACCGACCTGCGCATGCCGGACGTGGACGGCCTCGGCGTGTTGCAGGCGGCGCGCGCCCGGAACCCGCCGGCCGAGGTGATCCTCATGACCGCGCACGCATCCGCCGAGAGCGCCGTCGCGGCGATGAAGGAGGGCGCGGCCGATTACCTCACCAAACCCTTCGCCATCGACGAGCTGCGCTTGCGCGTGCAGCGGCTGGTGGACCAGCGCGCCGCGCAGCGGAAGGCCGATCGGCTGGTGGAGAGCCTGACGCCCGGCCTGGTGGCGGAGAGCGCCGCGATGAAAGAGGTGCTCTCCGCGGCGCGGCGGGTCGCTTCGACCGATGCGAGCGTGCTGCTGCTCGGCGAGAGCGGTACGGGAAAGAACCAGCTGGCGCGCCTCCTCCACTATTCCAGCAGGCGCGCGGCAGCTCGGCTGGTCGAGGTGCATTGCGCGGCCCTCCCGGAGGCGCTTCTCGAGAGCGAGCTGTTCGGGCACGAGAAGGGCGCATTCACCGGTGCGCACGAGCGCAAGAGCGGGCACCTCGCGGCGGCTGACGCGGGAACGCTGTTCCTCGACGAGATCGGCGAGGTGACCCCCGCTACGCAGGTCAAGCTGCTCCGCTTCCTGCAGGAGCGCGAGTTCGTGCCGGTGGGATCGACGCAGGCGCGCAAGGTCGACGTACGGGTCGTGGCGGCGACCAACCGCGATCTCGAAGCCGCCGTGAAGGCAGGCACCTTCCGAGAGGACTTCTACTACCGGCTGAACGTGTTCGCGATCCACGTTCCGCCGTTACGGGACCGCCGCGAGGACATCCTGCCACTCGCGGAGCGCTTCTTGACCGCCCGGGGGGTGCCGCACTCCAGGCTGTCCGCCGCCGCGCGCGACCGGCTACATGAACATGCCTGGCCGGGGAACGTCCGCGAGCTGGAGAACGCGCTGGAGCGCGCCCTGATCCTCGCCGGCGACGAAGAGATCGGCGCGGGGCACCTGGGACGGCTGGGACGCGGGCCGGGCCAGACCGAGGCGCGGGGCCTGCGTGCGGCAGACGTCCTGCGGGAAGGCTTCAACCTGGACGAGTTCGAACGGGAGCTGATCGAGGCCGCCATCGAACGGGCGGGCGGGAACAAGGCGGCCGCCGCACGACAACTCGGGATCACGCGGCGGCGCCTGTACTCGACGCTGCAGAGCCTTTCGGCCCGGACCGGAGAGGACGATCCGGACGCCGGATGAAACGAAGGCCGGCGGCGCCTCGCGGCGCTCGCCGGCCCGAAGATCGCGGTTCCGTGCTACCGGCCGCGGGGGGAAGGCGTCCCGGCCGGCGCGCCTCGGACGGAGCCGCTGCGAGCCAGACCTGCCGCTGCATGGCTGTCTGCGTTTGCGCTCCGCGCCGCGCTTGCAGCCGCGCCCTGCGCGGACTGGCTGGCGCCCTCGTCTCCGGCTTGGTCAGCGGCGTGCTGGCCCGCCTGGCTGTGGGCCGCGCGTTCCTTGGCGCCCATCTTGCCGAAGGCGATGTTCGACAAGGCGTTCTGCGCGTGCTCGGACGCCGTGCCCGGGAGCGTCGGCGGCGTCGCCTTCACGTCCGGCTCGTCCGCGCCGTCGCCCAACGCCGCGCGAGCGGCCGCTTTCGCGTTCGCCTTCTCCGGGAGCGTGCCCGCCGCAAAGGCAGGGGCGGCAGCGAGCAGGCCCGCCAGCAGCAACAGCGAGTTCGGCTTCATGCATGCCTCCTTTGCCGCAGCGATGCGGCATCCCCTGGTTGAGCAAGCGGCATGCCGGAGAAAAAGCCTTCGATCCGCGTCTTGCGCGCAACCAGGTGCACCGGCGCGTGCGTTCGCCGCGTACGCCTTGGTGCGCCTACATGCGCGGCAGCAAGCGCAGCCTTCCCCACGCCCCCTCGATATCGACTGGCTGCCGGAGCTCTGCGTGTTCGCGAGGGGCTCAGCTGACGCATCCTTCCGATGACTCAGCGCGTCATCCACTCTTCGGATTAACTTGACTTATTTGTATGCTTTCATTAGGTCCTCCCTCGGGCTTGTCCAGGGGGGCGGAGAGAGATGCGTCTCACAGCGCAAGAAGAGTACGGGCTTCGTTGCCTGCTCCGGGTCGCGCGGGGGCAGGACGCAGCGGTGACCACGCCCGAGATCGCCGAGCGCGAGGGCCTGAGCGAGGCGCACGTGCACAAGCTCATGCGCCTCTTGCGCCGCGCCGGGCTGGTCAAGAGCGTCCGCGGCCGGAAGGGCGGCTACCAGCTCGCCCGGCCCGCCGGGCAGATCAACGTCGGCGAGGCGCTCGGCTGCCTGGGGGAGAGCTTCTACTCCACCGAGTTCTGCGGCCAGCACACGGGCAACGAGCGCACCTGTGTGCGCAACGACGATTGCTCCATCCGCTCGCTCTGGATGGCCGTCGACCGCGCGATGCAGCGCGCGCTGCAGAGCACAACGCTCAGCGACCTGCTCCGCAGCGAGCCGGAGATGGCCGCCTGGATGCGCTCCCAACCCGAGACCTTCCCCTTGAGGACGCTGTCGTGAGCACCTCCGCAAAGACTCTCCAGGACCTGACCTCCCGGCAATACAAGTACGGGTTCGTCACCGACATCGAGACGGACACCGTCCCGCGCGGGCTGAACGAAGACGTCATCCGCCTCATCTCGGCGAAGAAGAACGAGCCCGAGTTCATGCTCGAGTGGCGCCTCAAGGCGTTCCACCACTGGCTCAGCATGAAGGAGCCGCGCTGGCAGAACGTCCGCTACCCGCCCATCGACTACCAGGACATCGTCTACTACTCGGCGCCCAAGCCGAAGGGGTCGGGGCCGAAGAGCCTCGAGGAGGTCGATCCCGAGCTGCTCAAGGCCTTCGGCAAGCTCGGCATTCCGCTGGAGGAGCAGAAGATGCTCTCCGGCGTCGCGGTGGACGCCGTCTTCGACAGCGTCTCGGTGGCCACCACCTTCAAGGAGAAGCTGGCCAAGGCAGGCGTCATCTTCTGCTCGTTCTCCGAGGCGGTGCAGAACCATCCGGAGCTGGTCAAGAAGTACCTCGGGTCGGTGGTCCCCTACACGGACAACTTCTTCGCCACGCTCAACTCCGCGGTCTTCAGCGACGGCTCCTTCTGCTACATCCCGAAGGGCGTGCGCTGTCCGATGGAGCTGTCGACCTACTTCCGCATCAACGCCGAGAACACCGGCCAGTTCGAGCGCACACTGATCGTCGCGGAGGAGGGCGCGTACGTCAGCTACCTCGAGGGCTGCACCGCGCCCAGGCGCGACAAGAACCAGCTCCACGCCGCGGTGGTCGAGCTGGTCGCCCTCGACAACGCGCAGATCAAGTACTCGACCGTGCAAAACTGGTACCCAGGCGACGCGGAAGGCCGGGGCGGCATCTACAACTTCGTCACCAAGCGCGGCGCTTGCCGGGGCGTGAACTCGAAGATCTCCTGGACCCAGGTGGAGACCGGCTCGGCCATCACCTGGAAGTACCCCAGCGTCATCCTGCAGGGCGACGACTCGATCGGCGAGTTCCACTCGGTGGCGCTGACCAACAACTACCAGCAGGCCGACACCGGCACGAAGATGATCCACATCGGCAAGAACACCCGCAGCACCATCCTCTCCAAGGGGATCTCGGCCGGGCACGGGCAGAACACCTACCGAGGCCTGGTGAAGATCCAGAAGGGTGCGACCGGCTCGCGCAACTACACGCAGTGCGACTCGCTCCTGCTGGGCGACCGCTGCGGGGCCCACACGATGCCGTACATCGAGGTGAAGAACACCTCCTCGCAGGTCGAGCACGAGGCTTCCACCTCGAAGATTGGCGAGGACCAGCTCTTCTACTGCACGCAGAGGGGCATCTCCGAGGAGGACGCGGTCTCGATGATCGTGAACGGGTTCTGCCGGCAGGTGTTCAAGGAGCTGCCGATGGAGTTCGCCGTCGAGGCGCAGAAGCTCCTCAGCGTGAGCCTGGAAGGGAGCATCGGATGACGCGGACGGACCCCCTGCTGCGCGTCGAGGACCTGCACGCCAAGGTGGGCGGCAAGGAGATCCTCCGCGGTATCGATCTCGAGGTTGGCGCGGGCGAAGTGCACGCCATCATGGGCCCCAACGGGTCGGGCAAGAGCACGTTCGCGCAAGTGCTCGCCGGGCGCGAGACCTTCGAGGTGACCAAGGGCGAGGTCCTCTACCAGGGGAAGAACTTGCTCGCCCTCTCCCCCGAGGAGCGCGCTGTCGCGGGCATCTTCATGGCCTTCCAGTACCCGGTGGAGATCCCCGGCGTCGGCAACCTCTATTTCCTGCGGACCGCGCTCAATGCGCTCCGCAAGCGCCGCGGCGAGGAGGAGCTGGATGCGATGGACTTCCTCGCGCTGGCCAAGGAGAAGATGAAGCTGGTGGCGATGGACCAAAGCTTCACCAGCCGCTCGGTCAACGAGGGGTTCTCCGGCGGGGAGAAGAAGCGCAACGAGATCTTCCAGATGGCGGTGCTCGATCCCAAGCTCGCCATCCTCGACGAGACCGATTCCGGCCTGGACATCGACGCGCTCCGAATCGTCGCCAGCGGCGTCAATGGCTTGCGGAACAAGGACAGGGCGATGATCGTCATCACCCACTACCAGAGGCTGCTCAACTACATCGTGCCTGACCGCGTGCACGTGATGAGCAACGGCCGCATCGTGAGATCTGGTGGCCGGGAGCTCGCCGTGGAGCTGGAGCAGAAGGGCTACGCGCAGCTCGAGGGGCAGCGGGAAGCGGCGCCATGACGGACTTCGTCCGGAATCTGCGCGACAATTACGCGTCGCTCGAGGAGGGGCCGATCGGGCTGCTCCGCGAAGCGGCCTTTGCCCGCTTCGCCAAGCTTGGACTTCCCACCACGCAGGACGAGGAGTGGAAGTACACGAGCCTTGCTCCGCTCGCCCAACACCGATTCGAACCTGCCGCGGAGACTACGCTTCGCGAGATCGACCGTTGGATCCTCGGGGAAGGCGGGATCCGGCTGGTGTTCGTCAACGGCCGCCACCGGCCGGAGCTGTCCTCGCACGCCGCTGGGGCGGCGGGGGCGTTCATCGGTAGCCTCGCTGCCACGCTCGCCCACCGGCCTGAGCTGGTGGAACGGGAGCTGGCCCGCCACGCGGATTGGCAGCGCGACGCGCTGACCGCGCTCAACACCGCGTTCATCGAGGACGGCGCCTTCATCCATCTCCCGGCCGGCGCGGTGTTGCAGGCGCCGATCCATCTGCTGTTCGTCTCTACCGCGCCCGGCAAGCCCACGCTCTCGCAGCCGCGCAACCTGATCGTCGCAGGCGCGAACAGCCAGGCCACCGTGGTCGAGACCTACGCCGGCCTCTCCGACGAGATCTACTTCACCAACGCCGTCACCGAAGTGGTGCTGGGGGAGAATGCCCGCCTCGATCACTACAAGCTGCAGGAGGAGAGCGCGCGCGCCTTCCACATCGCCTTGACGCAGGTCCAGCATGGCCGCGACAGCCGGTTCACCTCGCATTCGGTCGCCCTCGGCGCCGCTCTGGCCCGGAACGAGGTGCGGGCGCTCTTCGCCTCCGAGGGCTGCGAGTGCACGCTCAACGGGCTGTACATGGCGACCGGCAAGCAGCACCTCGACAACCGGACCCTGATCGATCACAAGAGCCCGCGCTGCACCAGTCGCGAGCTGTACAAGGGCGTGCTCGACGGCCACTCGCGCGGCGTGTTCAGCGGCAAGGTGCTGGTGCGGCAGGACGCGCAGAAGACGGACGCCAGCCAGACCAACAAGAACCTCCTCCTCTCGGACGACGCGATCGTGGACACCAAGCCGCAGCTGGAGATCTTCGCCGACGACGTGAAGTGCGCGCACGGCGCCGCGGTCGGCCAGTTGGACGAGAACGCGCTCTTCTACCTGCGGTCGCGCGGCATCGGCCAGGAGGCGGCGCGAAGCCTGCTCACCTACGCCTTCGCCAGCGAGATGGTCAACCTGGTCCCGTTCGGGCCCCTGCGGGCGCGCGTCCGCGATCTGGTGACCTCGAAGCTGCCTGCGTTCGAGAAGCTGAAGGAGGCCGCATGAGGCTGGTGCGCGCGGGCGAGGCGCGGGGAAGCCTGGACGTCGAGAGCGTGAGGAAGGACTTCCCCATCCTCCGCCAGCAGGTCCGGGGCAAGCCGCTCGTTTATCTGGACAGCGCGGCGACGGCCCAGAAGCCGCGCGCGGTGATCGACGCGATCGCCCGCTACTACCTGGACGACAACGCCAACGTGCACCGCGGAGTGCACTTGCTCTCCGAGCGGGCCACCGAAGCCTACGAAGGGTCGCGCGAGAAGGTTCGCCGCTTCATCAACGCCGCGCATGCGCACGAGATCGTCTTCGTCCGCGGCACGACGGAAGCCATCAACCTGGTGGCGCAGACGTACGGAAGGACCCAGGTCTCTGTTGGAGACGAGGTCCTGGTCACCGTGATGGAGCACCACTCGAACATCGTGCCCTGGCAGATGCTCTGCGAAGAGAAGGGCGCGATCCTGCGGGTGGCGCCGATGGACGACCACGGCCAGCTTCTCATGGGCGAGCTGGAGCATCTCATCGGGCCCCGCACCCGGCTGCTCGCGCTGGGGCACGTCTCGAATGCGCTCGGCACGATCCATCCCGTCCGCCGCATCGTCGAGATGGCGCACCAGCGGAACGTCCCCGTGCTCCTCGACGGCGCCCAGGCGGCACCTCATCTGGAGATCGACGTGCAGGCGCTGGGCTGCGACTTCTACGCATTCTCGGGGCACAAGCTGTTCGGGCCGACCGGGATCGGCGTCCTCTACGGCAAGTCGGAGCTGCTCGAGCAGATGCCTCCCTGGCAGGGCGGCGGCGACATGATCAGCTCGGTCACTTTCGAGAAGACCACCTACAACAAGCTCCCCCACAAGTTCGAGGCGGGCACGCCCGACATCGCCGGCGCCATCGGCCTGGGGGCCGCGATCGACTACGTCAGCGGACTCGGGCTCTCCGCGATCGCGGCGTACGAGCACGATCTGCTCGGCTACGCCACCGAGGCGCTGCGGACCGTCCCCGGGCTGCGGCTCATCGGCACCGCCAAGGAGAAGGCCAGCGTGCTCTCGTTCCTCCTCGGCGAGGTGCACCCGCACGACGTGGGCACGGTGCTCGATCGGGAAGGGATCGCCATCCGCACCGGCCATCACTGCGCGCAGCCCCTGATGCGGCGCCTGGGAGTCGCGGCCACCGCCCGCGCCTCGCTCGCCTTGTACAACACCCGCGAGGACGTCGACGCGCTCGTCGCCGGCCTGCACAAGGTCCGGGAGGTGTTCGCGTGAGCCCGGATCTTCGGGACCTGTACCAGGAGGTCGTCATCGACCACAGCAAGAAACCGCGCAACTTCCGCAAGCCGGAGGACGCCAACCGGACGGCCGAGGGGGTGAATCCGCTCTGCGGCGACGAGATGACCGTCTACCTGAAGCTCGCGGGAGACGTGATCGAGGACATCGGCTTTCAAGGCGCCGGCTGCGCCATTTCCAAGGCATCCGCGTCGCTCATGACGGGCGCGATGAAGAGCAAGACGAAGGCGGAAGCCGAGGCGCTCTTCCAGCGGGTACACTCCATGCTCACCGAAGGGCCGGACGCAAAGGTGGACCCGCAGGAGTTGGGGAAGTTGGCGGCGCTCTCGGGCGTTTGGGAGTTCCCCGCCCGCGTGAAGTGCGCCACCCTGGCCTGGCACACGCTGCGCTCCGCCCTCGATGGCGGAAGCGCGAAGGTCTCCACGGAGTGACGATGTCGAGCAAGCTGCCGGTCATCGAGGTCCCGAAGGCGCCTGCGAAACCGGAAGCGCCCCAGCGCGCGCCGGCCGCGGCCGTCGAACAGACGCCCATGATCGACGGGCCCTTCGAGGAGGAGCGGGTCTGGGAGCAGCTCAAGACGGTGTTCGACCCGGAAATCCCCGTCAACGTCGTCGACCTGGGCCTCATCTACCGCTGCGAAGCGCTGCCGCTTCCGGACGGCGGCCACCGAGTCGAGATCGACATGTCCATGACGGCGCCCGGGTGCACCATGGGCGACGTGCTCAAGGAGGACGTGCGGCGCAAGGTGCAGGGCGTGCCCGGAGTGAAGGAAGTGGAGGTCCAGGTCGTCTGGGATCCTCCCTGGGACGCGAGCCGCATGTCGGACGCCGCCCGCCTCCAACTCGGCTGGATGTGACGGCGCGTAACGTCCCCAACGGACAACGTCGAATGGTGGTCAGGCGGGCCAAGGTCCTCTCGCCCTGGCGCGCGCGGCGGGCCACGCTAGGCACCGGCTCTGCGAGCACGGAAAGGAGGCCCCATGCTGCCTCTCGCCTCGTTCCTGCTGGCTGCCTTGCTGGGCCAGTCGTCTTTGTCGAGCTCCGATCCGCTTCCCTGCGTCGCCGCGCAGGTCCCGGGCTGCGTGCCCGGTTACATCCTCAAGTCCAATCGATGGGGCGTGGCCGTCTACGTGCGCGATCCCAACTACGTTCCGCCGCTCGCGCAGACCGGTCCGGTGCCGCTGCGGCCGCTTCCCTCGGAGGTCCCAGCGCCCGCCGCGCCCGCGTCCTGGGCCTCCACCGAGCCCGCGTCCTGGGCCTACCCGATCGCCTCCGCACCGCCGCCCGCCGCCGTCCAGCGCGAGCGGAGGATCGAGGGCCGTGGCCACGTCGGCCTGGTGTTCATGCCCGGGGTGTCGACCTTCCCGACCTACACGCGGTTCGACCAGGGGAAGGCCTCGGGTCAGGTCGCGCTCGAGTTCCGCGGCACGCAAGGCGGCGCGCGCGTGCGTCTCGCTGGCGAATACACCGCATTCGGCAAGATCGGCGAGCTGTCCTTCAAGTACGACCTGCTCGACGGCTTCTTCTTGCGGCCATTCCTCGCGGTCGGCGGCGGGGTCGCGTCGATCAATCCCGATCCGCAGTTGCGGGCGGCGGGCAGCGGCTCCGCGGGCGTCGACCTGTACCTGGCGCGCGACTTCTTCTTGAGCGGCGAGGTGAAGCGGCGCTTCTTCATGTCCGGCACCCAGGGCGAGGCGCACGGGCTGGTCGTCTCCAGGGAGAAGCAGACGTCCCTGTTCGTCGGGATGGGCTTCTACTTTTTCAAGTGAGCCGGGCCCCGGCGTGGAAACGCCGGTAGGTCATTTTCGCCGGTTGGGGCACATCCGCGCAGCCGCGGCGTCTCCAATGAGGCGCCGATGTGCGGCAGCCGCGCAGTGGACGGCGCGCTTGGCCGTACTAGTCTGATCGCGCGGAACCACTTCCAATGCTGACCAGCCTCTCGCGGTGCCGAGCATGCCGTCTGTCCTGGTTTCCCAAACGGGGAGCCGCGGCCGCGTGCCCTGCGTGCGGAGGCACGAAGATCGGTGGAACGCTGGAGCCGTTCCACATCGGCATGGCGCTCATCGCGCTGGGCCTGGCCGGCTGGGCGGCGCCGCGCCTGCTCGGCGACCGCGCCGCGCTGACGCTTCCCAGGCTGTCGCTTCCCAGGCTGTCGCTTCCCGCGCTGTCGCTTCCCGCGATCTTGCAGTCGAAGGAGCCGGTCGCCGAAACGCAGCGCGCGCCGTCCCGCGGCACCGAGGCCCAGGTCTCTTCCACCAAATCGACCAAGCTCAAGTCCACCAAGGTCAAGAAGCGCCACAAGGCGAAGAAAAGGAGCAAGCATGTACAGCGCTGAAATCAGTCGAAAGAACCCCGGGTGTTTCATCTTCCTGCTCGATCAATCGGCCTCGATGGAGGATCCGTTCGGCGGCAGCAGCGACCGGCGAAAGGCCGACGAGCTGGCGACGATCATCAACAAGCTCCTCCACAACCTGTCCATCCGTTGCGCCAAGGGCGACTCGATCTACGACTACTTCCACGTGGGGGTGATCGGCTACGGCCAGGACACCGTGGTCAAGTCGGCCTTCGACGGCGCGATGACCGGCAAGGACCTGGTCCCGATCAGCGAGCTCGCCAACAACCCGCTGCGCATCGAGGATCGGGTCAAGAAGGCGGACGACGGCAACGGCGGACTGGTGGAGCAGTCGGTGAAGTTCCCCCTCTGGTTCGAGGCCAAGCACGCCGGCGGCACGCCGATGAGCTCCGCCTTCAAGATGGCCGCGGAAATCGTCCAGAGATGGGTCGCCGAGCATCCCAAGGGCTTTCCCCCGATCGTGATCAACATCACCGACGGCGAATCGACCGACGGCGATCCGGTCCCGGAGGCGAAGGCGCTCTGCTCGCTCGGTAGCGACGACGGGGCGACGCTGGTCTTCAACATCCACCTGTCCTCAGAGACCGGAAACCCCATCGAGCTTCCCGCCAGCGACGAGGGGCTGCCGGACAAGTTCGCCAAGCAGCTGTTCGAGATGTCCAGCAGCTTGACGCCCTTCATGATCGGGCGCGCCAAGGAGCTGGGCATGCCCGCGGGCGACGGAGCGCGTGGATTCGTGTTCAACGCGCAGCCGGTGCAGGTGATCCAGTTCCTCGACATCGGGACCCGCCCCGCGAACCTCCGGTGATCGACGCCCTGCATCCGGTCAGCACGGCGCCGTTCTCGATCGAGGCGTTCTCCTGTCAGAAGGCCGGGAACGCCCGGACCGAGTACGAGGACGCGTGGGCGATCCGCGGTTCGGATTCGCCCACGCGTTGCCGGGTCGCGATCGCCGACGGCGCCACCGAGAGCAGTTTCTCCGCGCTCTGGGCGGCGCTCCTGGTGGAGAGCTTCGTCCGGGGCCGCTCCCACGGCCCCGAGTTCTTTCGCCGCTTGGGAGCCATCCGGCGCCTGTGGCGGCGCAAGGTCCGCGGCCGCCCGCTGCCCTGGTACGCCGCCGAGAAGGCCAAGAAAGGGGCTTACGCGGCGTTCGTGGGCGCCTCTCTGAATGCGGTGAACCGCGCCTGGCGCGCGGTGGCCATCGGCGACTGCTGCCTGTTCCACGTGACCGGCCTGCCGCCAAATCTGACGTTGGCGCACGCGTTTCCCTTGACCCACTCGGAGGAGTTCGGCTCCAGCCCGTTCCTGGTGGGCTCGCTGAAGAAGGCGGGCGACGATCCGTTTCCGCACGTCCGGGTGAGCGAGGGAGTCCTCCAGGGCAACGACGCCCTCTTCTTTGCCTCCGACGCCTTGGCGGCCTGGCTCCTGCGCCGCGCCGAGAGAGGCGAGCCCGCCTGGGAAGCGATCGGTCCCCAGGGCATCCGGACGGAGAAGGACTTCGAGGGGCTGGTGGCCCAGGCGCGCGAGGACGGAACGCGCAACGACGACATGACGTTGGTGCGGCTCACGCGGCGGGACTTTGGGGAGAGGGGCCCGGGCTAGCACCATGGCGACCTGGCCCGACCTCACCGACTACCACGAAGCCCTGCAATTCCCGGAGCGCTCCATGGGCGATCCGGAGCTGCAGAGGGCCCGGATCGAGAAGGACCGCTTCGGCATGCCCAAGCCGGCCACCGGCGGGAACGCCGTCGCGTACAAGGCGACCGAGGGCCAGAACGCCTGGGCGGTGCGGTGTTTTTTACGGCCCATCTCCGACCACGCGGAGCGCTACGCCGCCATCTCCAAGCACTTGCAGAAGAACCGGGGCGCGCACTGCACCAAGTTCTTCTATCTGGCCGACGGGCTGCGCATCAAAGGCGGCACGTTTCCGATCGTGAAGATGGCGTGGGTCCAGGGCCCGAACCTGGATCGGTTCGTCGAAGGACTGCTCGGCCAGCCGAGGGAGCTGGCGGCGCTGCGGGAGAGGTTCCGGACGCTGGTGAAGGAGATCGAGGGCGCGAAGTTCGCGCACGGCGACCTGCAGCACGGGAACATCATCGTCAGTGGAAGGGACCTGCTGCTCATCGACTATGACGGCATGTGGGTCCCCGCATTGGACGGGCGCCAGGCGACCGAGACCGGGCACCGCGCCTATCAGCATCCCAAGCGCAGCGCGAGCGATTACGGTGCCTACCTGGATCGGTTTTCGGCGCTGGTGATCTACCTGTCCATCCGGGCGCTGGAAGTCGACCGCAAGCTCTGGGACCAATACAACACGGGCGACAACCTCCTCTTCGTCCGCGAGGACTTCAACGAGCCAGGCAAGAGCAACATCTGGAGCGACCTGGCCGGCCTGAACGACCCCGAGGTCTCCTACCTGGCCGGCGTGCTGGCCACGATGTCGACCAAGCCGGTGAAGGACCTGCCGCGGCTGGAGTCGGTGCTCGCCAAGTCCGCGGGGATGAGGCCGCAGGAGCTCAAGGCGGGCGGCCCCCGGGAGGCCGAGAAGCCGAAGTGGAGCGGGAAGCCGTCGAAGAGCGGGAGCGCCGCAGACCTGGCGTCTCAATGGAAGGTCGTGTGGACCCGGCCGGGGGAGAAGATCGAGACGCGCTGGAAGAGGGAAGTGAAGGACGGGCCGGTGGAGGTGGAGAGCGAGGTGGAGGTCGTGGCCCCGGACAGCATGGCGGTCGGGACCGTGGTGGCGCTGGCGCTGATCGCGGGGGCCCTGGTGGGATTCGCCTTCTCGCCGGAGCTGGGGCTTCTGGCCGCGGGAGGCGGGCTGGTCATCACGCGCGGCATCTCCAGGCTGCAGAAGAAGACGGTGAAGCACATCGCGATCAAGCCTATCGAGCAGCAGGTGCTCGACCAACACAAGATTTCCGTGCCGGGCCACAAGTCGGCCGTCACCTCCTTGCAATGCACTCCGGACGGCAGGCGCCTGGCGGTGGTGACCAAGTTCGGCGAATGCTCGCTCTGGGAGCTGGACGCGGACGGATACAAGGTGAGCGCCGCCCGCCTGCCGCCCTTCGATCAGTCGGCGCTAGCCTCCGGCGCTCCCAAGGCGGCGGTCGCCACCGAGAAGGCCGTGCTGGTGGCCGACCTGCTCTCGGGCGACAAGTCCGAGCACGTGCTGGACAAGTTGAACCGCGCCTGGGCGGTGGCGGTGGCCGCGGACGGCCGGAAGGTCGCCTTCGGGCATCAGCAGGGCCAGGTGCAGGTCGTGGACGTGGCCAGCAAGAGGGCCCTGTCGCAGATCGGCGGAATGACCTCCCGCATCAGCGCGCTGGCGCTGTCGGACGACGGGACGACCGTGATCGTGGGGTCGACCGGGGGCGTGGTGCAGATCCACCGGCTCACGCCGAGTCCGCAGAAGCTGGGGGAGGGCGCGCATCATCGCACCATGGTGACCGCGCTGGCCGCCTCGCCCAAGGGGCAGGCCTTCGCATCGGCCGACGATTCCGGCCAGGTCGTGCTCTGGGGGAAGAGCGGTCAGAAGCAAGCGGCCCCGAACGTGGGAGGCCGCGGGGTCAAGTCGCTCCTGTTCCTGGGCGAGCAGGCGCTGGCGGTGGGTTGCGGCGACGGCACCGTGAAGATCCTGAACCCCTCGAGCGGTGCAGTCCTCGCCACGCACGCCGTGGGCAGCACGGCGATCACCGCCCTGGCATTCGCCAAGGAAAAGCTGGCGCTCGCGGCGGGCACCCAGTCCGGCCAGGTGACGATGCTCGCGCTGGAAGCGTGACCGCTACAACGTTCAGCACCTAGCGAACCGGCGTTCGGGAAAGCCCTGCCGGATACAGCCGATTGTCTCAGGCTGGACGTCTTGACTGGCCGTGCGGCCAGCAATTCGCGCCTCCGTGGAATCAAGCGCGCCTTCGATGGCTGCTACCCGGCCCCACTGGAGGATCGAGATGGCTCGTCCCACGTTCTCGCGCCGTCCCTCGCGGACTGCATTCCACCTGCTCGCCGTCCTCGCCCTGTGCGTCCTGCAACCTGGCCGGATTGCGAGCGCCGCGTCCCCCAGCGCGGGGACGATCACCGCCACTGGACCTGCGCTCTCCTGGGCCGGCACGGCGAGTGGATCTGGATCGGTAGACGAATCGACCTGCGTCGAGGGCGTCAATTGCGACACCTTCACGCTCACCGTCTCGGGCGCCCCAGCGGACTACACGGGCAAGGTCATCGCGGTGAAGATCGCATGGAGCAACTCGGCGAACGACTACGATCTTTACATCCACAAGGACTCGAACGCAGGTACGCTGGTGGGTGTCTCTGCCAACGGCGCTCCCCAGAACGGCGAGGCGTCGGCGATCGATCCGGCGGCGACCGGGACCGGCGTCTACACCGTGCACGTAGTGTACTTCGCGGTGACTCCGCTGGTCGATCAGTACCAGGGCTCCGCGTCGGTGCAGCTGAAGCCGGTGGCCCGCACCGCCAGCTACGTCCAGGGCGGCATCACCTTCAGTCCGAGCGTGCGTCTGAAGGCGCCGGTTGCCCGCCGCGACGGCGAGCCGAGCAACCGGACCGACACCGCCGGCAACGCCTACGTGACTGCCATCCGCGGCGTCCCGGCCGGCGTGGACCTCTGGTACTTCGACCTGGACCCTTCGAGCCCCACCTACGATCCGAACATGCGCAACCCGATCTACCGCGGGCAGACGGATTCCTTCACCGACAGCGAGGCGACCTCGGTGGGCGGGGACGGGGGTGGCGACGTCGACGTCGCGGTCGGCCTGCCCGACCCCGCGACCGGCGCGAACAACAACCCGCCCACGCTCGCCGCGACCAGCCTGGCACTGGCCAACATCTCCGCTCAGCGCTCGACGGATCGTGGCGTCACCTTCATGAAGAACCCGGCCGGCAACGTGACCGGAGGCGCGCCGGTCGACGACCGCCAGTGGATCGCCTTCTACGGACCCAACACCGTGTATCTGCTGTATCGAACCGTCGAACCGGCGGTGACGCAGATCCAGCGCTCCAACGACGGCGGGCTCACCTACGGCCCGGCGCGGACCGCCGGCGCCATCGGCCAGGTCGGCGCCATCGACGTGGACCAGAGGGACGGCACGGTCTACATCGCCGGCAGCACGGGCAAGGTCTGCGCCGGCGTCCCGTCCGTCGTGGGAGGAGAGCCGCTCACCTATACGTGCACGCAGGCCGCGTCCGATCCCGGCGGCGTCGCGCACATCTTCTTCATCCTCAAGGTGGCGCCGGACGGCACCGTCTACGTGGCGTATTCCAACGACCACGACATCTTCCTCGCGCACTCGAGCGACAAGGGTCAGACCTGGAGCCTGCCGGTCCGGGTGAGCAACGGCCCCTCGACCGTCACCAGCGTCTTGCCGCACCTCGGGACGGGGAAGCCGCCAGGCTCAGTCGGCCTGGTCTGGTACGGCACCTCGAACCCGGTCAACGACGACAATTCGGACTGGCGCGTCTTCTATGCGACGAGCGCCAACGCCACCGCAGCATCGCCGACTTTCAGGCAGGTCGAGGCAGGGGACCACGTCATCCATTCGAGCAACATCTCCGAGGGCGGCCTCACTGGCTCGGCCAACCGGAACCTGCTCGACTACTTCCAGGTCTCCTTCGATCCCGCCGGAGCGGCGGTGATCGCCTATACCGACGACCACAACGACTTCGACGGCCACACGTACGTGACCCGACAGATCGGCGGACCGGGCATCAACGGGACGACGGTCCCAGCTCCAGTCGAAGGGCGGTCTCTCCCCAAGGCAGTGAAGCCCCCCGCGAGTCCTCAGGTGACCGACTTCGCGCAGGACGTGCAGGTCGGCCTGCTCGGCGTGGTGCCGGCCAACGATCCTCTCGACATCGTCTCGGTGACCTGGTCGTGCGAGGACGCTTTCGCCGGCACCGCTTCGTCGAATCCCAAGCTGGTGACCAGGATGAAGGTGTCCGACCTCTCCTCCCTGCCGAGCGTCGCGAACTGGAGGACGAACTTCGCGGCCAACGCGCCGGACTCGGTGTTGGGCCCGACAGGCGACTACTCCTTCGCCCGGTCGGACCGCGGCGATCAGTTCTACTTCCGCGCCTCGACGGACCCCACCCAGCCCTCCACGTTCTCCTTCGGCACAGCGGTGCGCATTGGAGATGGCTCGATCACCTACACGCGGCAGGGCGCCGCTGACGAGGGGATGTTCGACTCCGCGGCAGGCACCGTCACCGTGAAGGTCGCGCTCTCCAAGCTCAACGCGCTGTTGCCCGCGGGCCACGCTCCGCTGGCGCCCGGCGCCGTGCTGGCCGGACTGCGAGGGCAAACCTTCACCGCGGGCGCCAATGCGAAGACGGACATCGCGCGCGGCGGGACGCAGTACACCATCGCCTGCGGCGCGACCACCGCCGGCAACGGCGGCGGACCGCCCGGCAAGGGAAACGGCAACGTCGTTCGCGTGACCGGCGCCGGAGGGATCGACGGCAAGCGCGAGCAGTTCAACCTGCAGGTGGACAACGGTTTCGGCACCAGCCTGCCCGACGGTCAAATCCGCTACCGCGACAACGGCAACGGGTTCGACATGGTCTCCGACAGCATCGACACCTTCCAGCAGAACGGCTCGAACGAGGTGGTCCTCTCTGGAAAGGGCCACGTCGGAGGCACCGCGGTGACCTTCACGGTCCGGGTGCAGGACAACGGAGAGCCCGGCAACACTGACTTCTTCTCGATCGTCCTGTCCTCGGGCCAGTCGGCGCAAGGAACCCTGACCGAAGGAAACATCCAGTTTCACTTCTAACGACCGGCGCCTCCAAGGGGGGGAACTCGCTCGCTCGCCCGTGTGCGATGCCCGCCGGAAGGGAAGGCTCAGCCCGACATGCCTGGCAAAGTCGGTGGCGGATCGCGCGACGTGCGCGCCCGTTGCATGAAATCGCGGCCGTACATCCGCTCGGCGGTATACTGATTATGCGAGCGGCAGAGCAACCGGATCCGGTCGGCGTCGTGGAGATGTGTTCGCGCAAAGCCGTCCAGGTGATCGAATTCGAGCCCGCCCGTCTCCCCGCACCTGCGGCCACGCTCGTCGGTAAAGGTACAGCGACTACCATCGCGCTCGAACACCGCTCGCTTGATGGCACTGGGAATGTGACGCGAACCCGAAGAGGCTTCTCCTTCAGTCGCAGTCTTTCGCGGCTTGCGAGCTTCCGCAAACCGCTCCTTCGTCACGCGCTCGATGAGCACCTCGAGCGCCCTTTCGACGATCGTTCCGACGTCTCCGTCCGGGACCCGATGGCGCAACAGATCCTGTGCCTGGCGAAGCTTGTCGCGACAGGCACGGCTCGCGGTGAACTGGAACTTGAAGGTCTCCTCCGCGAGCGGCTGGATCACGGCCCGGCGCTTGTCGCCTGGCGAGACGGCAGCCGATGCGGGTGCCGGTCCCCACACGGTTGCGGGCGATGAGTCGTGCGACACTGCCGTCCCCCCAGATCCAAACAAGGCTGGCGGCGGCTTCTCGGGAGCCATCGGGGCCGGCACCTTGCGGATGACCGTCGGGACGCGCGGCTGGGGCGAGAGTCGCGCGACCAGTTCTTCGATCTGGCGCGTGGACTTACCCCTCGCTTCGGCCAACACCGCGGCGACGTTCTCCGTATTCAGATGGGGCGCGAGAAGTCGCAACCCGGTCATGTGTACGCGGCCCGAGCGGATCGCTTCCAAGATGGCCGGCAGGCGTCGCGCGGCGCGCGCGACGGCGATCCGCTGATAGGCGACATCCTCCGAGAACCCGTACTCGCCGACGCAGAAGGCGAACATCGAGGGAAACGGACCATCGAGGTAAAGCCTGCGTTCGTCGATCTCGCCCAGGTGCTCGAGTAGGTCCGCCTCCGTGCCTCGGTCCTTCTGCACGAGCTCTCGTGTGGCGGAGAGGAGTTGCGAGGAACTCAGCGACTGGACCGCGGTGGGTGAATTCATCATGCCCGTGTCGTAGCACGCTGTTTTCCGGCGCTCTGCGGAGGCGCTGCACGCGAGCAGAGCACCAAGTGGGCGCTGGAGGAGGACGCGTGCGAAACGGAGGCTCTGGAGGCGCGCCAGGGCGCCGAAAAGGGCGTTTCCGCCGCCACTCGGCAACACGTTGGCAGAGCAGCGCGCAGACTCGTCAACCGAAAACAGCCAGCATACGTAAGTTGTCCGATGCGGGCGCTCCTCCGCGAATCGTGCGTGCTCGATCGGTAACTCGTCTCAAGACGGGCCGCACCGCGTCAAATCGAATGGCCAACGCTATATCGAACGCACGAGTGAGAAGTGATGGATCATGAGCCCGGGGACGAGTTGAATCGTTGCGCATCCGAAATTTTCTCAGGCCGCGGTCGACAACCTCTCTGTAAAGCAACGGAGATCCACGGTTGGTAGTCCTCGAATGTGGAATGAGCGATCCGATCAGCCTTGCGGCCGCCACCCGGCGGCGCGCATCAGCCAGACCTTGCCGAGCGCTTCGAGGACGATGGCACGGGACATCTTGCTCTGGCCGACGCGGCGGTCGGCGAAGACGATGGGGACTTCCACCACGCGGAAGCCGGCGCGCAGGGCCCGATAGGTCAGCTCGATCTGGAAGGCGTAGCCGGCGCTGGTGACGCTGCGCAGATCGATCCGCTCCAGCACCTCCCGGCGGAAGCACTTGAAGCCGCCGGTCAGGTCGCGCACGCGGACGCCCAGGATGAGCCGCGCGTAGAGGCTGCCGCCCCGCGAGAGCAGCCGCCGGCCCAGGCCCCAATTCCGGGTCCCGCCGCCCGGGACATAGCGGCTCCCCAGCACCAGGTCGGCGTCGCGCGAGGCGGCAAGCAGGGCCGGCAACCGGCTGGGGTCGTGGGAGAAGTCCGCGTCCATCTCCAGGACGCGCCCGTACCCGGCGCCCAGCGTCACTTCGAAGCCGGCCAGGTAAGCGCGGCCCAACCCTTCCTTGCGCTGGCGATGGAGGACGCGCACCCGCGGCTCGCGCTCGGCCAGCTCCTGCGCGAGCGCTCCCGTACCGTCCGGGGAGCCGTCGTCCACGACCAGCACGTCCAGCTCCGGCGAGGCGGCCAGGATCGCGGGGACGATGGCGGCGACGTTCTCGCGTTCGTCGTAGGTGGGGAGCACGACGCAGGCGCGGGCGGCGTTGCTCACCGCGGACCTCCCAACAGCGCCGCGACTTCCTCGGCGGCCCGTCGCGCGGCTCCCGGGGAGCCGGCCGGAGCAAGGCCGGCGCGGATGCCGCGCATTCCTTCGAGCTGCGCCTCGCGCGCCTGGCCCGCTGCGAGCAGCGGGGCCGCGCTCTGCGCGATGCGCGGGCCCGTACAGTCGCCTTGGAGCAGCTCGGGGACCAGGCGGCGGCCGGCGAGCAGGTTCACCAGCGACGCGAACGGGACGCGCACCAGCAAGCGGGCGACGATCCAGCTGAGCCACGAGAGCCGGTAGACGACCACCGTGGGCACTTGCGCCAGCGCCGCCTCCAGCGTGGCGGTGCCGGAGGCGACCACCGCCGCATCGGCGGCGGCCAGCACTTCGGGTGCGCGCCCTTCCACGAAGGTCACGGGAAAGTCGGTCCGCAGCCAGTCGCGCTGGACGGTGGGCGCCACCGGGACCACGAGCTGGATTTCCGGGATGCGCTGGCGCAAGAGCCGCGCCGCGGCGAGGAGCGCGGGCCAGATGCGGCGGACTTCCTGGCGGCGGGAGCCGGGAAGGAGGGCCAGGAGGGGATGGTCAGGGTGGAGGCCGAGCCGGCGGCGAAGATCCCGGGAGGTCGGGGGAGAGGTCGAGGTCGAGGAGGAGGTCGAGGGAGAGGTCGAAGGAGTGAGGAGACGGCGGAAGCCGTCCGCGAGCGGGTTGCCCACATAGACGGCGTTCACGCCGTGGCGGGCGTAGAACTCCGCCTCGAACGGCAGGATCACCAGCATGCGGGCCACGTCGCGCGCGATCTGACGCACCCGCCAGGTCCGCCAGGCCCAGACGGACGGGCCGATGAAATACGCCACCGGGATGCCCAGGCGGCACAGCTTTCGCGCCATGCGCAGGTTGAAGTCGGGGCTGTCGATCAAGAGCGCCCCCCGGGGGCGGCGCTCTTCCGCTGCCCGGCGCAGCGTGCGCAGCGCCCGGAAGATGCGTGGAAGCGCCGGAAGCACTTCGGCGATCCCCATCACGGAGAGATCTTCGGCGCGCACCAGCGTCTCGCACCCTCCGGCGCGCAAGAGGGGGCCGCCCGCTCCGAACGCGCGCAGCCCCGGGCGCAGGGCGCGCAGCTCGCGCAGCACGGCGGCGCCGTGCAGGTCGGCGCTGGCCTCGACCGCCACGATCAGCAGCTCGTCGCTCATACGGCCGCGGGCCGCGGCAGGCAGGTCGCCCCCGCGGGCCCACCCGCCGGCACTACACTCCCTCCACGGCGATCCCTGCTTCGTCCGCCGCAGAGACGAGCGCGTCCCGATCCAGCACCACCGCCTTGTCTGCCTCGACCGCGAGCGCCGCGCACCGCGCGGCCCGCATCGCCGCCACCGTCTCGGGACCCACGGCGGGAACGTCGAACCGCGGATCCTGCTGCGGTTTGAATGCCTTCACCACCACGGCGCCTTCCGCCAGCGCTCCTCCGCGGGCGATGCAGGTGTCGGTACCCTCGATTGCCTCGACCGCCAGCACCACTCCGCGCTTCACCACCACGGTCTGGCCCACGTCGAGCGCCCCGAGCGAGCGGGCCACCGCGAAACCCACGCCCGCGTCGACCCGCTGCTCGTCCGTGAAGCGCCGGCGCCCCAAAGGGCCCGCCGGCGCCAGCAGGCTGGGGACGAGTGGCAAGGCGGACACGACCCGCACGCCTTCGCGTTCGAGCGCGTCGGCGATGGCCCGCAGGGCCGCGTCGTCGCCGAAGCTGCGCATGCCCGCCAGCACCTTGACGCCCAGCCAGTCGGGGCGCAGGTCGAGCAGCCGCACTTTGCGCAGGCCTCCGCAGAAGACCGTCTCGCGGCAGCCGCCCTCGCGCAACGCCTCGGCGATGCGGCCGAGCTGACCCAGCTTGACCCAGGCGAACCGGGAGACCTCCTGCTCCAATCCCGGGTCGGTCTCGCCTTCATGCCCCACCGCGACCACGGTCCGCCCCGCGGCAGCGGCGGCCTGCGCGAAGAGGACCGGGAACCGGCCCGAGCCGGCGACCAGCCCGATGGGCTCCATCAGCGCGCGATCCCTCGTTGCGAACCTTCCAGGAAGGCGACGAAGTGGTCGATCTCGGCGTTGCCGCCGAACTCCGCCTTCACGTGCGCGACCGCCTCCCGCAGCCCCATCTTGCTGCGGAAGACGATCTTGTAGGCTCCCTTCACCCGCGCCATGGCGTGCTCGTCGAAGTGCGCGCGGGTCAGCCCCACCGTGTTGAGCCCCACCACCTCGGCGCGGTCGCCCTGGACGGTCACGTACGGAGGCACGTCCTGGGTGACCATCGCTCCGCCGGAGACGAAAGCGAGCCGGCCGATGCGGGTGAACTGGTGCACGGCGGAGAGCCCGCCGAAGATGACCCGGTCCTCGACCACCACGTGACCCGCCAGCGCGGTGCTGTTCGCCAGGATGCACCCGTCGCCGAGCTGCACGTCGTGCGCCACGTGGCTGTTGGCCATCAGCAGGCAGCCGTTCCCGATCCGGGTGACGCCCCCGCCGGCCGCCGTGCCGATGTGGACCGTGGCGAACTCCCGGATCCGATTCGAGTCGCCGATCACCAGGCGGGTGGGCTCGCCCGTATACTTGAGGTCTTGTGGAATCGCTCCCACCGAGGCGAACTGGAAGACGATGTTGTCGGCGCCGATGGTGGTGTCGCCCTCGATCACGGCATGGGGCCCGACCCGGGTTCGCGGCCCGATCTTCACCTTCGGTCCGATCACCGCGCACGGCCCGACCTCGGCGGTGGAGTCCAACTCGGCATGCCGATCGACGACCGCGGTCGGGTGGATCACTTCTGCTCCTTGCGATCGGCGATGGTGGCCATGATCTCCGCCTCGCTGGCCAGCTGGCCGCCCACCTTGGCCTGCCCCGCCAATCGCCAGAAGGACCCTTTCTGGCGCTCGATGGTCACGAAGAGGTCCAGCCGGTCCCCCGGCGAGACCACCCGGCGGAACTTCACCTCGTCGAACGCGAGCAGCAAGATGACTTTCTGCGCCGGATCGAAGGGAGCGCTCTCGTGCGCGAGCAGCGCGCCGGCCTGCGCCATCGCCTCGAGCTGGAGCACGCCGGGCATCACGGGGTTTCCGGGAAAGTGGCCCTGGAAGAAGTGCTCGTTGTAGGTGACGTTCTTGTAGGCGTGGATGCGCTCGCCCTTCACCACCTGGAGCACGCGGTCGACGAGGAGGAACGGGTACCGGTGCGGCAGCGCCGCCAGGATCTTCGCGATGTCGAGCACGGGGCCTTCCACGCGAGCCTCCCGAAAGTGCGGGAACGTACCCCACGGCCGATCCGGCGGCAACGAGCGGGTGAGCCTACTTCGGTCGTCCGGATCGCTCCAACTCGGCCAGGCGAGCCTCCAGCTTCCGCACCTGCTTGACCAGGTCCGGCACCCGGGGCAGCGCGGCCATCGTGCGCAGCCATTCGCGATGCGGCATGGCCGGGTAGCCGGTGTACGTTTCGCCTTCCGGCACGCTGTTGGAGACGCCCGCCTGCGCTCCGATCCGCGCCCCGTCGCCGATCTTCACGTGTCCGACGATGCCGACCTGGCCTGCCAGCACCACGCCCGCGCCGATCTCGGTCGATCCGGAGATGCCCACCTGGGCGACGATCAGCGAGAGCGGGCCGATGCGAACGTTGTGTCCGATCTGCACCAGGTTGTCGACCTTGGTCCCGCGTCCCACCACCGTCTCCCCCAGCGTGGCCCGGTCGACGCAAGTGCAGGCGCCCAGCTCCACGTCGTCCTCGATCCGGGCGATCCCCGCCTGCGGGACCTTGCGGTGGCAGGGGCCGCCGTCATCCCCCTCGAGGTCGAAGGCGAAGCCGAATCCGTCGGAGCCGACCACCGCGTTCGGCTGCAGCACCACCCGGTCGCCCAGCACGCAGCGCTCGCGGACGACCGCGCCGGTCCAGAGCACGCAGTTCGCCCCGACCCGGGCCTCGTCGAGCACCGCCGCGCCGGGATGGAGGACCGAGCGCGGCCCGATCCGGGCGCCCCGTCCGATCACGCACCCCGCGCCGATCGATGCGGTGGGATCCACCTCGGCTCCCACTCCAACGTGCGCGGTCTGGTGCACGCCCGCGGCCGGCCGTTCCTCCGGATGGAAGATCGCGCTGGCCTTGGCGAAGGCGACGTAGGGCTGCGGGGCCACGAGCCGCGCCGCGGCCCCGGGCACGAGCTGGGTCTCCTCCTCGGCCACGATGACCGCCGCCGCCCGCGTCCGCGAGAGCTCGGCCCGGTAGCGCGCGTTGTGGAAGAAGGCGATCTCCTCGGAGCCCGCCTCCTCCAGGCTTGCCACGCCCCGCACCCGCCGCGAGCCGTCGCCTCGCACCACGGCACCGATGCGTCGCGCCAGCTCTTCCAGAGAGAGCTGCGCCCCCGTCCCCACCTACTTCTTCCCAGGCGGAGGCGCGGTCTTCGGGGCCGGCTGCGCGGTCTTGGGCGGCGACTTCCCGGCCGGCTTCTCCCCGGCGCCGAAGCGGTCGTTGTACCGGCGGACCACTTCGTTGGTGATGTCGGCCGCCGGCGGCCCGTACAGAAGCGATCCCTTGTCCATCACGAAGCTCAGCGACTCGCGCTCGGCGATCTCGGCCACCACTTGCTGCAGCCGCTGCAGGATGTTCGCCATCGCCAGCTGCTCCTGCCGGTTCATGTCCTCTTGCAGGTCGCTGGCCGACTTTCGCGCATCCAGCAGCGCCTTCTGGAACTCCTCCTGCTTCTTCCGCTTCGCGTCGTCCGACAGCACCGGCAGCTGCTTCTCGTAGTCCTGCTGCATCTTCTCCAGGTCGGCGCTCTTCTTGTCGATTTGGGATTTCCGCTGGTCGAACTCGCCCTTGAGCCGGGCCCGGGCGGTTTTCCCCTCCTCGGTCTCCTGGATGGCGCGCTGGACGTCGACGTACGCGAGCTTCTGCTGGGCGCGCGCGGCGGTGGCGAAGGCGGTGGAGGCAAGCACGAACGACAGGGCGAGGCGGCGCATCACGGATCTCCAGTGGGACGAAAAGCGGGAAAGGCTAAAAGGACGTGGCGAGGCGCGTCAAGTCCGCTGGTTGAACTTGGCGTGGTCAGAAGAAGTTCCCGATGGTGAACTCGAACAGGTAGGAGTCGTCGATCGGGCGCCGCGTGAGCGGGAACCCGACCTCGAAGCGCAGCGGGCCCAGCGGCGAGAACCAGCGCACGCCGAACCCGGTGCTGAGGAAGAGCCCCAGGGGAAGCGTGCCATTGCCGTTCGCGTCGGGCCGCTGGCTGCTGTGGAAGAAGTTCTCGTTCTCCGCGAACACGTTGCCCATGTCGTAGAAGACGACTCCTCGGATGCCGGCGGATTCCACGATGGGGAACTCGATCTCCCAGTTGGTGATCAGCTCCTTGTTCCCGCCCACCGCGTAGTCGAGGAGGCCGGCGTCCGGGTCCCGGGAAGCGAGGATCTTCTTGGTGGGCGAGATGCTGCGCAGCGAATACCCGCGGATCGAATTGATGCCGCCGGCGAAGAACTTCTCGCTGATGGAGACCGGCCGGTTGAGCGGGTCGGTGGCCTTGATGTAGCCGAGCGACAAGTTCACCTTGGCCACCAGCCCCCAGAAGAGCGGCCGGTAGCGGCGCTCGATCAAGCGGTATCGCTGGAACAGGTTCTGGCTGCCCAGCAGCGAGGTGGCGAACTCGGCGGAGGCCGATTCCAGGTGGCCGTTGGTGGGGAAGAGGCGGTTGTCGCGCTTGTCGTAGTTGAAGGAGAAGCGGATGCTCGACGTGCGGCCGGCGGTGAACTGGTTGCGCAGCTGCAGCGTGCTGGTGCCGGTCGGGATCACCTCCACGTTTTCCAGGGTGTACGTGGAGAAGAAGCGGAGGTCCTCGAAGATCTCGTAGCCGCCGGTCAGCGCCCCGCCGACGGCCTGCCGGTCGAAGCCGGTGAAGATGAGCTCGCTGCGGTACAGGTCGACGGACGCGGTCCACGCCGTGTCGAGGAAGTACGGGTCCAGGTAGCTCAGCTGGAACAGCTGCCGCAGGCTGGAGATCTGGAACGACAGGGTGGCGGTGTGGCCGTAGCCGAACAGGTTGTTCTGCGAGAGCTGCGCCTGACCGAAGAAGTTCTCGCCGCCGGCGAACCCGAATCCCAGCTGGAAGGTGCCGGTCAGCTTCTCCTTCACCGTCACTTCGACCACCATCTTGTCGTCGGCGGAGCCGCGGCGGGTGTTGATCTCGACCGAGTCGAAATAGCCCAGCGCGGTGATGCGGGCCTTGGAGACGCGGATGCCGGTCCCGCTGTACAGGTCCCCCTCGTTGATGCGCATCTCGCGGCGGATGACCTTGTCGCGCGTCCTGGTATTACCCACCATCTCGATCTTCTCGATGGTGACCAGGTTCCCTTTCTGGAAGGAGAAGTTGACGTCGACGGTCTTCGCTTCGGCGTGGACGTCGGTGTCGGGGGTGACGTTGGCGTAGGCGTATCCCTTGTCCTTGTAGACGTCCGCCAGCACCTGCAGGTCACGCTGGAGGATCGTCTTGGAGAAGCGCTTGCCGGGCCTGGTCTCCACCAAGGCGAGCAGCTTCTCCTTCGGCTCCAGGAGATCGCCGCTCAGGTCGATCTTTCCGATGTCGTACGGATCCCCTTCCTCGATGGGGATGGTGATGAAGATGAAGCGGCGATCCGGCGACAGCTCGATCGCCGCCTTTCCGAACTTCACGTAGAGATAGCCGCGGTCGTAGTACAGCCCTTGGAGCACGTACTCGTCGCGGGCGAAGGCGTCCTCGCGATAGGTGCCCGCGCTGGAGAGGAAGCTCCAGAAGCTGCCCTCCTGGGTGATCATCGCGCCCTTCAGCTCGGCGGTGGAGATGGCGTGGGTGCCGACGAACCGGATCTCCTTCACCGTCACCTTGGCGTGCTCGTTGATGACGAAGACGACGTTCACCTCGTTGTTGGGCAGCGGGTCGAGGCGCCAGCTGACCTCGGCCAGGAAGTAGCCCTTCTCGACGTATTTCTCCTGCATCTTCTTCGCCGACTTGCGCACGCCCTCGGGGTCGAGGATCTGGAACTGCTTGACCTCGATGGTCTCCTTCAAGTCGTCGCGCGAGAGCTCCGCGTTGCCCTCCAGCTTGATCTCGCGCACCGCGGGCTTTTCGCTGACCAGCACCGTGAGCTGGTAGCCGGTGCCGGGCGGCGGCACGGCCGACACGTCCAGCTTGATGTCGTTGAAGTAGCCCGTCTTCCAGACGGCGAGCAGCGCGTCCTTCAGCTTCCTCCTGTCGAAGGTGTCGCCCGGCTTGAGGGGCAGCGCGGCGCGGATCGCATCGGCCTCCACCCTGCGGTTGCCCTGGACGTTGATCTTGGTGATGACCCCGGTGTCCGGCACCGGCGCCGCGGCCTCGGCGGGGGTCATTCCGGTGGGGACGCTGGGCGCCTCGCCTTTCGGCTGCGGCGCCGGGACCTTTTCGGCTTGCCCGGGCGTTTGCGCCGACGGCGCAGGCGGCTTGGGAGCAGGCTCGCGACGCCGGGTCGGTGGGCTACCCGCACGCTGGGCCACGGCTGGCCGAACCGGCGCGATCAGGAGACCCAGGGTCGCGAGCAGGAAGGCCAGGCGCATGTAGAGGGGCGGACCCTAGTACAACTCGGGAGGGCGAACAATGGAATCTGCTCCGGAAGCGGACGGTCCCGTCCCAACGGCGGACACCCTACGCCGATTCGTCGCAACAATTCCCCGCCCCGAGGCGCTCCACGGCCGCGGGCGCGGCACGGAGTTTGCGGGGGCGGATCCGGCATGGAGACGCTCCTCGCCGACCTGCGGCTCGGGCTGCGCATGCTCCTCAAGACGCCCGGCTTCACCGCGGTCTCGATCCTGGCGCTGGCGCTCGGCATCGGCGCGAACAGCGCGATGTTCAGCGTGGCGGGGACCGTGCTGCTCCGGCCGCTCGCCTATCCAGACGCGGACCGCCTGATGTGGATCGCGACGGTCGAGCGCGACACGCACGCGGAGTTCGGATTCTCGCCGCCCGATTTCTACCGCGTGAGGGAGGCGAGCCGCGCTTTCTCTGGGGTGGCGGCGATGTACCGCAAGGCGGTGAACGTGACGGGCGCGCAGGAGCCGCAGCGCGTGCGCGCCATCGTCGCTTCTTCGGAGACGCTCCGGGTCCTCGGAGTCGCCCCGGCGCTCGGACGCGCGTTCTCGCTCGACGACGAGCGCTGGGGCTCGCATCGCGTGGCGCTCCTCGGCAACGGCCTGTGGCGGTCCCGTTTCGGGTCCGATCCGGGCGTGATCGGCCGCGCGCTCACCGTCGACGGGCAGCCGTATACCGTCGTGGGCGTGCTGCCGGCGGGATTCACCTGGATCGGAAGCGAGACGGAGTTGCTGCTGCCGCTTTCCTTCGAGCCCGGCGACAACCTCAACTCGCACAACAACTACTTCATGGGCGTGGTGGGCCGCCTTCGCCCGGGGGTGACGGTAGAGCAGGCGCGGGCGGAGCTCGCTGCCATCGGGCGCGGCATCGCCGAGGAATTCCCGGAGTCGCGGAACCTGGGGATCGACCTCCTGCCTCTGGAGGACTCGGTATTCGGGGAACTGCGCCCGGCGATGGCGGTCCTGCTGGGCGCCGTCGCTTTCGTCCTCCTCATCGCCTGCGCGAACCTCGCCAACCTGCTGCTCGTCCGCGCTACGGCGCGGCGCCGCGAGATCGCCATCCGCGTCGCGCTGGGCGCGAGTCGCGGACGGATCCTGCGCCAGCTCCTCACCGAGAGCGTGCTGCTCGCCGTCCTCGGCGGCCTCGCCGGGCTGGCCCTCGCCTACTGGGCGGCGGATGCGATCAATGCGCTGGGATATGACGTGCTGCCGCGCATGCGCAACGTCAGGGTGGACGGTTCCGTGCTGGCGTTCACGCTCCTCGTATCGCTCTTGACCGGAGTCCTGTTCGGGATCGCGCCTGCCCTGCACGGATCCGCCATCGACCTGCGGGAATCGCTCAACGAGACGGCCCCGGCCGCGACGCCTGGCCGGCGGCGGCTGACGAGCGCGCTGGTCGTGGCCGAGGTGGCGCTCGCCGTCGTGCTGCTCGCGGGCGCCGGCCTGTTCATGAAGAGCATGTACCGCCTGCTCCATGTCGACCCGGGATTCGACCCGCAAGGCGTGCTCACCGCCGAAGTGTCGCTGCCTGCGCACAAGTACGTCGACGAGAAGCTCCTGCGCGCGTTCTCGCCCGCCTCGACCGCCCGCGTTTCGGCGTTCTTCGAGGAGCTTCTCGCCGGCGTCCGGGCCTTGCCGGGCGTACGCGCGGTCGGAGCCGTCTCGTTCCTGCCGCTCGCGGGCAACAACTGGGGCAAGCGCATCGTCCTGTGGGACCGGCCCTTGCCTGGCAATGCCGACGAGCTCCCGCAGATCCAGTACCGTGTCGTGGCCGGCGACTATTTCCGCACGCTCGGCATCCGCGTGCGCGGCCGGACCTTCGACGTGCGGGACACGCTGCAGGCGCCGCCGGTGGCCATCGTCAACCAGGCGCTGGCGCGCCGCGATTTTCCCGGGCAGGACCCGATCGGCAAGGAAATTTCGACCAACGCTCCGCGCGAGCTCGCTCCAGCCGGAACCGTGCCGCCGGATTGGCGCCCGATGCGGCACACCATCGTCGGCGTCGCGGACGACGTCCACACTGCCGCGCTCGATCGGGCGCCCGTGCCGCTCGTCTACGTTCCGTACGCTCAGGGAGCCGAGGGGGATCTCACGCTGTTCCTGGTGGTGCGCGCCGAGCGCGATCCGCTGGCGCTGATCGCGCCCGTGCGCGAGCAAGTGCGACGGATCGATCCGGATCAGGCGGTGGCGGCCGTCTCGACGTTCGAAGCGAGGGTCGCGCGCTCCGTCGCGCAGCCGCGCCTGCAGACGATGCTGCTCGCCTCGTTCGCCGCGGCGGCCGTCCTGCTCGCCGCGATCGGCATCTACGGCGTCATGGCCGTCGCGGTGGTGCAGCGCACCAAGGAGATCGGCATCCGCATGGCGCTCGGCGCCGTCCGGCGCGACGTCCTCGCCCTGGTGGTGCGCCAGGGGTTCGCGCTCGCCGCTTCGGGGCTCGCGGTCGGTGTCGCGGGCGCGCTGGCGCTGACCCGCCTGATGCGTTCGCTCCTCTTCTCGGTGAGCGCCACCGATCCCGCGGTGTTCTTCGGGATCGTGGCGCTGCTGGCGGCGACCGCGCTCCTCGCCTGCTACCTCCCGGCGCGGCGCGCGGCGCGGGTGGATCCGATGGTGGCGCTGCGCCACGAGTGACCAGCGTAGATCGTCAACTTTTCGATCGATTTGCGATTTTTTTTGCCGCCCCCGATCGGCGATGCTACGCGGGTCGCAAAAATGCCCTCGACCGCTCTCACGCTTCCGCCCGGCGCGGAGCCGGTGCCCGCGACGCCCTTCGTCAAGTGGGCCGGCGGCAAGACCTCGCTTCTCCCCGAGCTGCTCAAGCACGTCCCCCGCCCGGTGCGCCGGTACCACGAGCCGTTCGTCGGCGGAGGGGCGCTCTTCTTCGCGGTCGCGCCGCGGCGGGCGGTGCTGAGCGACGCGAACGGCGAGCTGATCCACTGCTGGCGGCAGGTGCGCGACGACGTGCACGGCGTGCTCGACGCGCTCTCCGCCCACGTCTACGAGCGGAGCCGGTTCGAGGCGGTGCGGGCGCTCGATCCGTCGCGCCTGCGGCCGGCGGAGCGGGCGGCGCGATTCATCTACCTGAACAAGACCTGCTTCAACGGCCTGTGGCGGGTGAACCGCGCGGGCCGCTTCAACGTGCCGTTCGGCCGCTACCGCAACCCCACCTTCCACGATCCGGGGCTCCTCTTGCCGGCCAGCCGGGCGCTGCGCGGCGTGCAGATCCTCCGGGCGCCCTTCGAGATCTCCCTGCAGCGCGCCGCGCCGGGCGATTTCGTCTACCTGGACCCGCCTTACGATCCCGTCTCCGAGACCTCGAGCTTCACCAGCTACACCCGGGACGCGTTCACCTGGGAAGACCAGAAGCGGCTCGCCGCCGGCTGCGCTGCGCTCGATCGGCGCGGCGTGCGCTTCTTGCTGTCCAACTCGGCCACGCCTCGCATCCGCGCGCTGTACCGCGGCTTCGAGCAGCGAGTGGTCGAGGCGCCGCGGCACATCAGCTGCAAAGGCGGGGGCCGCGGCCGGGTGGAGGAGCTGCTAGTCTTCAACGCATGACCCTCCTCCTCGCGCTGCTGCTCGCGGCAGGGCCGTCCTCGTCCTACGTCCGCGCCGGCCGGCTGTTCGACGGCACCGGCGACGCCGCCCGGCGCGACGTGGTGCTGGAGATCGAGGGCGAGCGCATCAAGTCGGTGGGCGCGCAGCCGCCGGCCGGGGCCGAAGTGATCGACCTCTCCTCCGCCACCGTGCTGCCGGGGCTCATCGACGTGCATGTGCACCTCACCTCGCGCGCCGACCACTTCGAGGACATCTGGCAGTTCAAGACCTCGCTGCCGCAGGAGTCGATGGTGGCCGTGGTGCACGCCCGCCGCACGCTGGAGGCTGGCTTCACCACCGTGCGCGACGTCGGCTCGCCGCCCTTCGCCGCCGCCGACCTGCGCGACCTGGTCAACGAAGGATATCTCCCGGGGCCGCGGATCGTCGCCTCGGGACCGTGCATCAGCATCACCGGCGGCCACTGCGATCTGAACAACTATCCGCCCGAGGTGCGGGTGAGCATCTTCCCCGCCGAGCGCGACTTCGCCCAGGCCGACGGGGTCGACCAGATCCGCCACGTGGTTCGAGCCCAGATCCAGCACGGCGTGGACGTCATCAAGGTGGCCGCCAGCGGCGGCGTCTTCTCCCGCGGCGACACGCCCGGAGTGCCGCAGTTCACGGTCGAGGAGCTGCGGGTCGCCGCGTTCGAGGCCCACAGGGCGGGCCGGCGGATCGCCGCGCACGCACACGGGACGCAGAGCATCAAGGACGCGCTGAACGCCGGCGTCGACTCCATCGAGCACGGAACGCTCATCGACGACGAGGGCATCCGGCTCTTGAAGGAGCGGGGAGCGTGGCTGGTCGGCGACCTCTACAACGACGACTACATCCTGGGGAAGGCGGAGGAGCTGCGGATCCCGAAGGAGTACGTGGACAAGGAACGCGCCATCGGGCAGGTCCAGCGGCAGAACTGGGCGAAAGCGATTCGCGCGGGCGTCAAGGCGGCGTTCGGCACCGACGCCGGCGTCTATCCCCACGGCGACAACGCCCGGCAGCTCGCCGTCTACGTCAAGTACGGCATGACCCCCGCGCAGGCGATCCGGAGCGCCACTTCCGTCGCCGCCGACCTCCTCGGCCGTTCCCAGGACGTCGGCACGCTCCAACCTGGCCGCTACGCCGACCTGATCGCCGTCCGCGGCGACCCCCTCACGGACGTTAGGGTGTTGGAGTCCGTCCCGTTCGTGATGAAGGGTGGCAAGATCATCAAAGACGAGCTGCGCCAGATGAGCACCGCTCGCAAATAGACCTCGCTATGGATGCTCTGCCGCGATCATGACCGGCCCGTCCCCGGGGGTGCGTCCGCAGCGCCAACGCTGCCCCCGGGGTCCGAGTCGAACCCGAGTCGGAGGGGGGGCTGGCTCATGTCGCTGCGAACGCACCCCCGGGGCCCGGTCCGATGGGTCCGGCGTCTCATTGTCGCCGCGGTATGAGGCAGATCTATCGGGAACCATGCCGAACTGCGTCCAGGCAAGACCTCAGCCGCAATGGCAGCCTCGCGATTGCGCGGCGCCTTCAGCGGCGACAAGGAGACGCCGGACGCATCGGCGGTGGGGCCGGGGGTGCGTTCGCAGCGACATTAGGAGCCCCAGTCTCGGAGGTTGGCGCTTCTCGGACCCCCAGGGGCGACGCTGGCGCTGCGGACGCACCCCCGGCCCCGCCGCGGTCCTTACGTGCGCGAATCGCTCCTCGAGAGGCTCAGCGGGAGGCGGTTGCGGGAAGCTCAAGGGCCTGCGCGATCTCCTTCGCCTTGGCCTGGATGAGCTTCGTGTTGCGCGGGCCCATGCGGAGAAGGTGCTTCTCCACGGGGCCTTGCTTCTCCAGCTTGTCGTCGGCGAAGAGGTACAGAGCGCCCTGGCCCAGCTTCAGCTCGACGGGGCCCTCCACCACGGGGGCCGCCACGAGCCGCTGCAGCGCCTGGGCGGCCGCCGTGTCGACGTTGCGGCCCGGATAACCGAGGGCGTGATAGGCGGCCTGCAGCAATGGGTGGAGGTCGCCGACCAGGGCGGCGAAGCCCTTCGCGTCGATCGAGGCCACCACGTTGGCGAACGTGTCGTACCGGGCGTAGCTGCGCGGATCGACGTACGTCCGGTTCCGCTTCTGCTGGGCTTGGAACCCCTTCGCCGGGGCCAGGAAGCCCAGCTGCTTGCGGGGGCTCACGCCTTCCGAGAGGTTGTCGGTCACGGCCACCCAGCGCTCCAGGAGGCCGGACTGCTTGAGCCACTCCGCCCACTCGGGCCGCGAGGACAGCTTGGCCCCCTCGGCCCGGATGCGCGCGTCAGTCTCTTCCGCGGTCGGTAGCTTCGCGTCCGCGGGCGGCGCGGGCGCCTGCTGCTGCGCGACGGGCTCGGGCGGGGGCGCCGGAGGAGGTGCGCGGCGCACCCACAGGTAGGCGCCGACGGCGACCACCACGGCGGCCGCGATCGAGCCGACCGCTATCCAGGCGCCGGACTTCTTCTGCTGATTCTCCAACATGGGGGCCTCCGGGGGCGCGTCCATGGAACAGATGGTCTCTTCTCATCACTCCCGGGCGTGCTGGCAAGCGGACGACCGGCAGTAAAGTTTGAGCTCAAACTACACGCCCCTTCGACCTCCTACACCTCCACCACCAGCCCCTCGTGCAGGCGCAGGCGGCGGGGCATCCTCTCCGCCAGCCGGGGGTTGTGGGTCACCACGATGGCGGCGATTCCCAGCCGCCGGTTCAAGTCGAGGAGCAGCTGGTGGATGCCTTCGCCGGTCGCCTCGTCGAGGTTGCCGGTGGGCTCGTCCGCGAGCAACAGGCGGGGCTTGAGCACCAGCGCACGGGCCAGCGCGACCCTCTGCTGTTCTCCTCCGGACAACTCGCCGGGCCGGTGGTCCAGCCGGTGCCCCAGGCCGACCAGCTCCAGCGTCTCGCGCGCCACCTGCTCGGCCTCCTCGCGCGGCAGCCGGCTGATCAGACCCGGCATGGCCGCGTTCTGCAGCGCGGTGAACTCGGGCAGCAGGTAGTGGAACTGGAAGACGAAGCCCACGTTCCGGTTGCGGAACCGGGCCAGCGGCTCCTCTCCCATCTCGAAGGCGTCCTGCCCGTCGAAGAGCACGTGGCCCGCGGTGGGAGGATCCAGGGTGCCCACCACGTGCAGGAAGGTGCTCTTCCCCACTCCGCTGGGTCCGACCAGCGAAGCCATCTCCCCGGCGCGAAGCGCGAACGAGGCGCCGCGCAATACGTGGATCTCCTTCTCGCCCAGCCAGTACGACTTGTGCAGCCCGCGCCCTTCGAGGAGCGGCGTCGTAACGCGCGCCGCCGGGGAAGCCTCGACGGGGAGGGCCTCCATCACTCTTCCCGCAGCCCGTCCACGGGGGAGAGACGGCTCGCCTTCGTCGCCGGGTAGAGCGTGGCCAGATAGCTCAGCGCCACCGCGATCGCGGCGACCATGAGGAATTGCCCCCCGTCCACGTTCACCGGGAGGTTGCTGATGTAATAGACGTCCGGGTCGAGCTGCAGGCCGAACCGTTCGATGAACGAGCACGAGGCCAGGCCGAGGAGCAGGCCCATGGCGGTGCCGATCGCCCCGATGGCGAGCCCCTCCAGCACGAAGATCTTCATCACGCTCGAGTCGCGCGCGCCCATCGACTTGAGGATGGAGATTTCCTTCGTCTTCTCCAGAACCAGCATGATCAGGGTGGAGAGGATGTTGAAGCAGGCGACCAGCACGATGAAGGTGAGGATGATCGCCATCGCCAGCTTCTCCAGCTTGAGCGCGGAGAAGAGGTTGCGGTTGAGCTCCGCCCAGTCCTTCACCCGGTAGGGGAACCCCCCCAGCGCCGTCACCAGGCGGCGGCCCTCGGCACGCGCCGCGTCCACGTCGCTGAACTTCAGCTCCAGGCCGGTGACGTTGTCGCCCATGCGGAAGAACTTCTGCGCTTCCGGGATGCCGATGTAGGCGAACTTCGAATCGTACTCGTACATGCCCGAATAGAGGATGCAGGCGACCCGGAACGACCGCGATCGAGGGATCGGTCCGGTGGGCCCCATGTCGCCCAGCGGGGTGATCACCTGCACCACGTCCCCGACCCAGGCCCGCAGCGAGTGGGACATCTCCTTGCCGATGCAGATCCCCGGCATCTCGCGGAGCGCCTCGGGGGAGACGCCCTTGGCCAGCTCGTCCGGGTGCGACTGCTTCCGCTCGTAGGTATCTTGAAGGTACTGCTCGCCGTCCCCGAGGAGCCGCGCGGAGGGATGGGGCTTGGCCGCGGCGGTAAGCGGGATGTTGCGCGGCTCGGAGATCCAGGACAGCTCGCCGGCGATGACCTGCCGCGGCACCTCGTTCACGCTGCCCGCGGTGGCCGGATCGATCCCCTTGAGCTCCGCGCCGGTGGGAGTCTGCCCCTGCGAAAGGATCACCTCGTTCAGGATGAACGGGCTGGCGCCGGCGATGCCCGGCACCGAGAGCACCTTGGGCATCACCGCTTTCCACTCGCTGAAGTCGGACGAGTACTTGAGGAGCAGGGCGTGGGCGTTGGTGCCCAGGATCTTCTTCTTCAGATCGGCCTCGAACCCGCTCATCACCGAGAGCACTACGGTCAGCGCCCAGACCCCGACCGCTACGCCGATGATGGAGATGGCCGTCATCACCGCCGTGGCGGGTCGCTTGTGCCGCTGCCCGGGCGAAAGGTTGGCGAGTTGCGCGCGCGCCTGCACCCAGCGGGCGGCGAAGAACAGCGCGGCCACCACGGCAGCGGCCGAGACCGCGAACGCGAGCGCGTCCGTGCGCATGGCCGCGATCACGTTCGGCGGGCCGGAAAGCCCCGCGCGCCCGCGCGCCACCTGGTCCCACGAACGGGTCCAGACGCCCAACGCGAAGAGCAGGCCCGGAGGCACCAGCGCCCAGGTAACGAGCAAGGCCCCGGTCCGGCGGTTGAGCCGCAGGTGCGTGCGCGCGATCCCGGCCTCGAAGGCGAAGCGCAGGTCGGGGCTGGACGAGGCGCCGAGCAGCACTCCGAAGGAGGCGCCCCAGAGCCCGAGCAGCCAGGCGCCGGCGCCGGTGAAGCCGGCCCACAGGATCAGCTCGCGCGTGTCGGCGAAGAACTTGTCGTACGAAAACGAGGGCGGCTTCATCCGGTGCAGCACCAGGAAGGCGACGATGGCCAGCGCGACCGCGGCCGCTCCCAGCTCGCGCCATCCGAACCCGCGAGCGAGGAAGCTGACCAGGAACCCGCAGAGCAGGAACGCCAGCGCCTCGACCCCGAAGGAGAGCCCGATCACCGCGTCGGGCGAGAACAGGGTGCGGGCCGAGAGCAGGTGGCGGATGGCCAGCTGGGCGGCGAACGCCGTGACGAACAGCCACGACGCGACCAGGAACGCGCGCCACCGGAACCGCTTCATGCGCCCTCGTCCTGCTCGGGCTTGAGCAGCGGAAACAGCACCACGTCGCGGATGCTGGGCGAATCGGTGAACAGCATGGCCAGGCGGTCGATTCCGATGCCCTCGCCGGCGGTGGGCGGCATGCCGTGCTCCAGCGCGCGCAGGTAGTCGTGGTCGTAAGGCATCGCCTCGTGGTCGCCCCGGCGGGCCGCCTCGACCTGGGCGCGGAAGCGGGCCTCCTGGTCGCGCGGGTCGTTCAGCTCGCTGAAGGCGTTGGCGATCTCCATGCCCCCGGCGAACGCCTCGAAGCGGTCCACCAGCCGGGGCTCGGAATCCCGCTTGCGCGCCAACGGCGAAACCTCGATGGGATGGTCGAGCACGAACACGGGACGGTCCTTCGGGAGCGCAGCCTCCACCAACGCCTCGAACGCCCAGGCGATCTGTTCGCCTGTAGACGCCGTGCGGGACAGTTTGTTCAGTTCCTCGCGGTCGGTCACCCTGCCCGCCCACTGCTCGCGGGAGAGGCGCCCGAGGGCGTCGAGCTGCTCGGTCGGGGAGGAGCCGGGAACGCCGTACGCCTTCGCCACCTCGCCGACCATCGAGATCCGCGGCCAGGGAGGGCGCCAGTCGATCTCCGCCCCCTGGTAGGGAGCGATCAGGTTGCCCGTCACCTCCAGGGCCAGGCGCGCGATCATCTCCTCGGTCAGCTTCATCAGATCTTCGTAGGTGGCGTACGCCTGGTAGAACTCGACCATGGTGAACTCGGGGTTGTGCTTGCGATCGATCCCCTCGTTCCGGAAGATGCGGCCCACCTCGTAGACCCGCTCCAGCCCGCCCACGATCAGCCGCTTGAGGTGCAGCTCGGTCGCGATCCGGAGCTTGAGGGTCAGATCGAGCGTGTTGTGGTGCGTCTCGAAGGGGCGGGCCGCGGCCCCGCCTGCTTGCTCCGGGGTATGCAGCACCGGGGTCTCCACCTCGACGAAGCAGCGCTCGTCGAGGAACCGGCGCAGGCCGCTGATCAGCTTCGCGCGCCGGCGGAACACCTCGCGCACCTGGGGATTCACCGTCAGGTCCAGGTAGCGCTGCCGGTACCGCGTCTCCACGTCCGACAGGCCGTGCCACTTCTCCGGAAGCGGCCGCAGCGCCTTGGTCAGGATGCGGAAGCCCCCCTGGTCGGCCTCGATGGACAGCTCCCCGGTCCGGGTGCGCATCGCGCGGCCGCGCACCCAGGCGATGTCCCCCAGGTCGAGCAGCTTGAGCGCCTCGTAGGCCTCTTCCCCCACCTTGTCCCTCTTGATGAACGCCTGCAGGTCCCCGGTGCGGTCGCGCAGCGAGAGGAAGGTGGCCTTGCCCATGGTGCGGACGGCCATCACCCGGCCGGCGATCGAGTACGGAGGCGTGGGCTCCTTCTCCAGCGCCTCGGCGCTGTCCCCCGCGTGCACCTCCTTCACGTGCTCGGTGGTGGAGCCCACCTGGGCGGCGTTCCCGTACGGGTGCTGCCCCCCCGCCAGCAGGTCCCGCGCCTTCTCCTCCCGCAGTCGGATCTGGTCCTCGATCGAGCTGGTGGCGCCCGGTGTCGGCTTCACGGACATGGGAGCGGGTGTTCTATCGCTCAATCCGTCGCGGTGTCACGGGGTTCTCGGGAGTGCGGATTGCTCCCACCCGGGAAGTTCTGGCCGTGCACCGGCCACCGCCGGTATCCTGCCGTCGTGCTGATGCGCACCCGCAAGGCGCTCGAGCGAGCCGCGCTGCTCAGCGTAGGAATCCTCTGCGTCGCCGCAGGCCTGTTCTTCCTGACGCTGCCTTCGGCGGAGCCGCTGCGGGTCGAGAATCCGCGGATCACCGCCCTGATGCTGGCCCGCGAGGAACAGGCCGCGGAGCGGGGCCGGAAGCTGCCGCCGTTGCAGCAGTGGGTGCCGTTGGCGCGGATCTCGCCCTGGCTGCGCCGCGCGGTGGTGAACAGCGAGGACGCGCGCTTCTATGAGCACGACGGATTCGACGTGGTGGAAACCGAGGCGGCCATCGAGGAGGCGGCGGAGCGCGGGCGCCTCGGGCGCGGCGCCTCCACCATCACCCAGCAGCTGGCGAAGAACCTGTGGCTGGGCGAAGAGCGCACGCTGTGGCGCAAGCTGCGCGAGTACTTCCTGGCGCGCCGGCTGGAGGACCTCGGCAAGCGGCGCGTGCTGGAGATCTACCTGAACGTCGCCGAGTGGGGAGACGGGATCTACGGGGCCGAGGCGGCCGCCCGGGTCTGGTTCAACAAGCCGGCCGTGGAGCTGACGCCGTGCGAGTCGGCGGTGCTTGCGGGGATGCTCCCGGCGCCCCGCCGGCGCAATCCACAGCACCCCAGTGCGAGCCTGCGCAAACGGGCCTTCGCGATCCTCAACCTGTACGGCGCCTACGACCAGCTCGGGCCCGAGCAGCTGCAGGAGGAGCGCGACCGTCTGGCCGACATGCTCGGAGCGCCGATGGCGGCGTCCCGGTAACCCGCAGACCGCGCTGCGCCCCGACGCGACCTAGGCGTGGATCGCCTGTCGGTCCTGCGCCGATAGCTCCGTCCACTTCTTGCCCACCAGAGGCGACAAGCTGGCCTTCCATTCGCCGCCCAGGTCGACCAGCGAGGCGACGATCGAGTCCCGGAAGTAGGTCTGCACGCTGGGATCGACGAAGGTCACCCGCACCCCCGTGGTGCCGATGGTGATCTCCAGGTCGCAGCTGTCGCACTCGTCGCACTCCAGCGAGCCGGACTCGCGCACGTGCCCGATGTGCGGCCACTCGTGGTCGAGGTCCTTGTCCAGCGAGTCCTTCCAGAGGTGCACCTCGAGCCCGGTGCGCTTCTCGATCTGGTGCTTCAGATCGATGAGCGTGGGCGTGTTCCCGGAGAACGTCACGTCGTAGTGGATGATGGCCACGTCTTACACCTCCGCCTCGGGGGAGCTGCCCGGCCGGTCCTTGCGCCGCACGCCGAGCAGGTAGGGTTGGATGAACTGGTCGAGATCTCCGTCGAGCACCGCGTCGGGGTTCCCGCTTTCCACGCCGGTGCGCACGTCCTTCACCATCCGGTACGGCGCGAGCACGTAGTTGCGGATCTGCGACCCGAAGGAGATGTCCGCCTTGGACGCTTCCACCTTGTCGCGCTCCGCCTGCTGCTTGCGCAGCTCCAGCTCGTAGAGCCGCGAGCGGAGCACCTTCCAGGCCATGTCCCGGTTCTTGTGCTGGCTGCGCTCGTTCTGCATCGACACCACGATACCGGTGGGAAGGTGGGTGAGTCGAATGGCGGAGTCGGTCTTGTTGACCTTCTGGCCGCCCGCGCCCGAGCTGCGGAAGGTGTCGGTGCGCACGTCCGCCGGGTTGATCACCACCTCGATGTCCTCGTCCACCTCGGGGTAGACGTACACCGAGGCGAAGCTGGTGTGCCGCCGCGCGTTCGCGTCGAAGGGCGAGATGCGCACCAGCCGGTGGACGCCCACCTCCGCCTTGAGCCACCCGTAGGCGTGGTCCCCGCGGGCGATGAACAAGGCGTTCTTCAGGCCCGCCTCCTCGCCCGGCTGGAAGTCCCCCGCCTCGACGTCCCACCCTTTGCGCTCCGCGTAGCGCCTGTACATCCGGTAGAGCATCTCCGCCCAGTCCTGCGACTCGGTCCCGCCGGCCCCGGCGTTGATCTCCACGATCGCGTTGAGCTGGTCCTGGGGGCCGCCCAGCATGCGCGAGAGCTCGAGCCGCTCGACCCCCTGGGCGGCCTCGCGGATCGCCGCCTGGACCTCCCCCCGCGCCAGGTCGTCGTTGGCCTCCTCGGCCAGCTCGTGGAGCGCCAGCGCGTCCTCCAGCCGCTGCTTCTCCCGCTCGAACGAGGCGATGGCGAGCTCCAGCTGGCTTTTCTCCCGCGAGAGGTGCTGCGCGCGCTTCTGGTCCTCCCAGAATCCGGGCTGCACGCTCTCGCGCTCGATCAGTTCGACGCGGGCGCGCTTGCGCTCGATGTCAAAGCGACCCCCGAAGCGCCTCGACGCGCCGGGAGAGCTCGTCCAGTTCCGGGGAAGGGGAGGCCATGCGCATCCAGAGTAGCTCAAGCCACTAGGGGGACACCATAAGAACATGGTGTCCCCCCTCACTATCGGGCAAACGAGTCGCCGACCATTCCCTGGCTGCCGAGCAGGCGGCGCTCCGCCGCGGCCATGCGGCGGGCATCGCGCGCGGTATGGTGATCGTGCCCCAGACAGTGGAGGAGCCCGTGGGCGAGGAGACGGCGCAGCTCGGCCGACAAGCTCCAGCCGCCCGCGCGTGCCTGGCGGCGGGCGGTGTCCAGCGAGATCACCACGTCCCCCAGGGAGGCGCCGTGCTGGGGGAAGGAGAGCACGTCGGTGGGGCGGTCCATTTTCCGCCACTCGCGATTCAGCGCCCGCATGCGGCGATCGGAGACCAGCGCCAGCGACAGCTCGCGCCCCTGGCCCAGAGCGGCGAGCTGCTGCTTTGCCGCCGTGCGCAGGACGCGCGCCGCGTGTCCACCTTCGCTCACTTCGACGGACAGCCGCACCCGGGGCGGGCGCCGGCGGGGGCCGGTGTGCTTCTGCGCTGAGACGATTCGGGCCAACGCCCCGCTCCGCGTAGCAACCTCGCCTGATGGCTGTCAAATTGCCAGCAGGGAACCGGCCATGCGGGCGAGCGGCCCCTTCCGTTCCTGCCTGATCATCGTTAGATCAGGGCCGAACTGGAGGCCCCCGCCCCCGTGCGCCGCTGGCCGTACATCCTGGTCGTCGACGACGACACGGACTTCCGCGAAGGCCTGCGGGCCGCGCTGGAGATGAAGGGCTACCAGGTCGAGGAGGCGGGGAACGGCAAGGAAGCGCTGGAGCAGATCGAGAAGAAGCCTCCGCTCCTGGTGCTGCTCGACCTGCAGATGCCGGTGATGAACGGCCGCGAGCTTCTGCAGAAGCTGCGCGCCGTGTCCGACACCAAGGACGTGCCGGTGGTGATCATCTCCGGGTTCGGATTCGAGTGGGAGGCCGAGCTGATGGGCGCTCAGGGCTATGTCGGCAAGCCCTTCGAGCCCGAGGAGCTGGAGCGCACCATCGCCGCCCTGCTCCGTCCGCGGCTGGTCAGCGTGCGCTCGGGACCTTTGCCCGAGAAGCACCGCTGAGCAGCTCCTGACGAAGTCGCTTCTCTTCGTCCATCAGCGCGGAGATGCGATCGCAGAAGAGGTCCGCGCACTTCTTGTGGTGGCTGAGGCGGGTCTCCGCGGGAAAGGCGGAGAGGTCGATCGGCTCGCCGTAGACCGCCACGATGGGAGCGCGGCCGAGCGCGCTGGCGGCGATCTCGCGGAAGAGCTTGTTCGACAGGCCGGTGATGAACGCGGGCACGACCACCAGCGGCCGCGACTTGAGCGCCACCTCGCCGGCGCCGGGTTGCGCCGGCAGCAGCTGGTAGGGGTCCTGACCCTTGTTCCGGGTGCCCTCGGGATGGAAGCCCACCAGGTTGCGGGGCCGGCGCAGCTTCTCCAGCACCAGGGACAAGCTGTAGCGGTTGAACGCTTTCGAGCGCGGCTTGCGAAAGAACGGCGGAAACATCGACCCGCCCGAAAGCGCCAGGCAGATGAGGAGCCCCAGCGGGTTCTCGTAGAAGAAATTGGCCCGGACCGGGAAGGACGTCCGCCACCGTTTTCTCCAGGTCCGCACCAGGATCCAGCCCAGCACGAACAGGTCGAAGAAGGTGCGGTGGTTGGCGACCAGCAGGATGGACGCTTCGGGCGGGACGCCCTGCAGGCGCTCGAGGCCGCGGACCGAGAGCCGGCGGAAGAGGATCAGCCCGAAGATCGGCTCCAGGATCCAGCGCTGCCAGAGCGAGCCCAGCCCCGCCCCGCCGCCGACGTTCGCCCACCGCATGACGCGGAACGCGAGCCGCTCGAACGGCGCCAGGACCTCGAACGGCGGCGCGGCAGCGGCGCGCTCGCGCTCCACGGTGGCGGGCAGCTCGGCCAAGGGGGCCTCTCTATACCTCGACGGGGAGGGGCGAGGGAGAGGTCGGGGTCGAGGTGCGGGGTCGAGGTCGAGGTCGAGGGAAAGGTCGAGGTCGAGGTCGAGGTCGAGGTCGAGGGAAAGGTCGAGGGTCGGGGTCGGGGTCGGGGTCTGGGAATATCTGCCGAATCAAGATCTGGATCTGCACCAGGCAAGCGCGCGCCAGCGCTGCGCGCTGGCACTGGCGCTTGCTGCAGGTCGGGCAACTCCCGGGATCGGGTGTGAGGGATCGGTTCGCATCCCGTCATCGGCGTTTCTCCTTGCAGGTCGTGAAAGGAGAAACGCTGATGACGGAGATGCCGATGTTGCCCCACCACAAGCTGATCGCCTACGGGGTCGCGAGGGACTTGTTGCTCGCGGTCCGGGCTGCGCAGGTGAGGGATGCGAAGTTGAGGGACGAGGCGTTGCGCTCGGCGAAGAGCGCTTGCCTCAATTGTGCCGAAGGGGCTGGGCGGGTTTCGCTGGCCGACAAGGCCCGGGCGTTCACCATCGCTCGTGGGGAGGCCTGCGAAGCAGCGGCCGCGGTCGAAGTCGCCGCTCTGTGTGGTGACGCTTCCTTGGAAGCCGCCCGGCGGGTGGGTCTACTGACCCACCGGCTGGTCGCGATGCTGACCGCGCTCATCCGACGCGGAGCTTCCAGAGCATCCGGCTGAGCTTCGAGCTCCGCGACCTCGACCCTACCCGACCTGGCCCTCGACCTTGACCCCAACCTTGACCTTGACCCCCGACCCCGACCTCAGAACCCGGGCACCAGCTTGGCGATGATCTCTTTCATGATCTCGCTGGTGCCGCCGCCGATGCTGAGCAGCCGGGCGTCGCGGAAGGCGCGCGCGATGGGGGTCTCCACCACGTAGCCCATGCCTCCGTGGAACTGCATGCAGTCGTAGACCACGCGCTGGATGAGATCGCCGGCGAACAGCTTGGCCATGCTGATCTCCTTGACCGCAGATTCCTTGCGGGCGAACAGGTCGCACGCCCGGTAGGTGAGCCAGCGCGCGGCTTCGATCGAGGTGAGGTGATCGACGAACCGGTGCCTCCAGACCTGGAACTTGATCAGCGGCTTCTCGAAGGCCTCGCGCTCGTTTCCGTAGCGAAGGGCCTCGGCCACCATCTGGTCCATCCCGGCGACCGCTCCGACGGCGGCGATCAGCCGCTCGCCCTGGAAGTTCGTCATCACGTGGTAGAAGCCCTGGTTCTCCTCGCCCAGCAGGTACCGGGCCGGGACCCGGCAGTTCTCGAAGAAGAGCAGCGCCGTGTCGCTGGAGAGGTTGCCCACCTTCTGCAGCTTCTTGGAGACCGAGAACCCCTTCACGTCGGTGGGAAAGGTGAGCAGCGAAATTCCGCCGTAGCCCGGGCCGCCGGTGCGCACCGCCAGCGTGATGAAGTCCGCCCGGGTACCGTTCGTGATCCACATCTTCGCCCCGTCGATCACGTAGTCGTCGCCAGAGCGGCGGGCCGTGGTGCGCAGGCGCGCGACGTCGCTGCCTGCGTCGGGCTCGGAGATGCCCAGGGCGGCGATTTTCTCTCCGGAGAGGGCGGGGGCGAGGAACTCCTTCTTCTGCTCGGCGGTGCCGATCTCCTGGATGATCGGGGTGGCGATCTGCGACTGTACCAGGACGCCCATGTTCACGCCCGAGTTCCGGCTGTGCACCAGCTCCTCGGCCAGAACCACCGCGTGCCAGTAGTCGCCTCCGGAGCCGCCCACCTCTTCCGGATAGTTCACGCCCAGGGCGCCCAGCTCGGCCAGCTGGTGGAACACCTCGCGAGGAAAGATCCCGGCCTCGTCCCACTCCAGCGCGTGGGGGGCCAGCTCGCGCACCACGTAGTCGCGCAGCGTCTTGCGGAACAGGTCGTGCTCGGACGTGAACGGCGGCGCGATCATGCGATCCCCGCGGCTGAATGAATGCTCATTCACCGCCGCCGAGGGTATCACGCCAGCGCGGAGCAGGCGAGGCCCGCGCCGGCGCCCAGCGCCAGCGCGCTCCAGGCCAGGCTGGAGGCGACCGGGCGCTCCATCTCGCCCGCGCCGCGCGCGACCGCTCCCGGCAACGCCGCGCACAGGCCGCCCAACGCGAACAGGCCCACGCCGATCGCCGCCGGCGGCGCGACCTGGCGGAGGACCAGCCCCACCCCGCCGATCACGGCGAGGGCACGCGGGACGACCAGCGCGTTGCGCGCCGCCGCCTCGCCTCGCGCAGCGGCGGCCATCCCCAGGAGCGGCGGCAGCACCGCCCACAATCCCCAGGACGACCGCACCGCCGCGGCGGCAGCGCATCCGCCGCCGACCGCTGCTGCCAGCGCGAGGTGCCCGGCGAGCGGCGTGCGGAGGACCTGGAGACGGACCCGCGACGGCCAGGTCGAGCGGGGCGTCCCGCGGTCGCGCAGGTCGGGCACTCCCAGGCTGCCGACCAGCAGCGCGGCGGTCCCCAGGAGCGGCGCCAGCCTCGGCTCCGCGACGCCGATCGCCAGGCCCAGCCCGCAGCCCAGGCCCTGCGCCATATCGAGCCACGAGTACGCCGTCGCGCGGCGCTCGACCGTGATCGCGTCGGCCATCGCCGCCGCGCAGAGGTCCGCCACCGCCGGCAAGGAGGCCGCCACCGCCCCGAGCGCATCGGCGAAGCTCACGGCCGCGAAGCCCTGCACCAGAAGTGACATGGCGAGCAGCATGAACGCCACCGCTCCGCGCCCCAGCCGCGCGCCCAGCCAGCTCCAGAAGGGGCGCAACGCCCGCGACACGGCGAAGGCCACAGCCGCCCAGGCCGGCCCGCGATGCGCGAGCAGCCGCGCGAACCAGATCCAGGCAGCCAGCTCCGCCCCTCCGGCCAGCAGGGCCAGGCGCGCGGCGAAGCGCGCCTCGTCCGCGAAGAGGCGCGGCCTCACCGCAGGCGCAGGCTGGATGGGGAAGCGAGACCGCTTCGGCCCGGTCGGTGCGAATTCCTCGGGCAGCTTCTCGCCGGACACGGCCGGGAAGGGTACACCAGATGCCGAAGTGTGATCTCCGTCACGTCGTCGCGAAATATGGGCCGAGGCAGGCAGAGGTGCGCGTGCGTCGGCGCCCCGCGCCTGCGATAGAGTCTCCTCCATGCAGACCTTGCCCACCGAGGGGCGAGGCGCGCCCGCGCCGGTCAAGTGCGCCCATTGCGGCGGGCCGTTCACCCCCTCGCTGGGGGATCAGTTCCTCTGCGACGCCTGCCAGGGCCTGGTGCCGCCCGAGCCGCGCTCGCACCTGCGCGAGAGCGACGTGGCGGGCTGCAAGCTCGTCCACCAGCTCGGCGCGGGGCGCTTCTCGACCTCGTGGCTCGCGGACGCGCCGGACGGATCCTCGGCAGTGGTCAAGCTGCTCCATGCGTATGCCCCCGAGTCGGCCACGGTGCAGCGGTTTCTCGGCGAGGTGCAGCGGGTCGCCCAGCTTCCGGCGATGGAGCATCCGGCCGTGGCGCCGCTCCTCACCGGAGGGGTCCAACTCGCCAGCGCGCTGTTCCTCGTCTACCGCAGCGGAGGCGACGCCACGCTGGCGGACGAGCTTCGGTCGCGCGGCCGGATCGTTGCGTCGCGAGCGCTGGAGCTGGCAGCGCAGCTCGCCGAGGCGCTCGGCGCGCTCCATGCCGGCGGGGTGCTGCACCTCGACCTGAAGCCCGCCAACGTGTCCATCGTCCGGGACCCGGACGGGGCGGAGCAGGCGGTGCTGCTCGACGCTGCCACCGCCCACCTCTTGGCGCGAGCCGACGTCCGCGACGACTGGTCGCTGCCCCTCTCCACCGCCGCATACATCTCGCCCGAGGAGGCCGGCGGCGGAGTCCCGGGCCCGCGCTCGGACCTCTACTCGCTGGGCGCCCTGCTCTTCCAGTGCATCTCGGGCCGGCTCCCCGTGCTCGGGTCTACCGCCGAGGAGATGATCGCCGCGCATCTGTATCAGCCGCCGCTCTCGCTGCGAGACGTCGGCCGCAGGGCGCACCCGCAGCTGGAAGCCGCGCTGGCCCGCGCCCTGGCCAAGGACCCGGAGCAGCGCTTCGGCAGCGGCGAGGAGATGGCCGCCGCGCTGCGCGCCCTGGTCCCGGTCGCCGACCGCGCCGGCGCCGGGGCCGAGCCGCCCGCGCCCCTCCCCGACCCGATCCCCGTCCTCGCCGCGCCCGCCGCGGGGAAGGACCCGGCGCCGGAGCGTCCCTGGCGCACCGCGGGGCCCCAGGGCGGCCGCTCCCGACGGAAGCTCGCGGCGTTCGCGGCAGTCGCCGGCGCGATCGCCGCGCTCGCGCTGGCCGCCGCCGCGCTCCGCCACCGCTCTCCGGGCCCCGAATCGCTTCCGATCGCCGGCCCACCGCAAGCGGGCGCCGACCTCGCCCCGCCGGCAGCGGTCGAGACCGCCTCTGCCGACGCCACCGATCCGGACGACGCCGCCACCCCTGCGCGGGCCGCCCTCCGCCGGGCCCAGCTGCAGGTCACCGCAGGCGATGCGCGCGGCGCCGAGAAGACGCTCGCTGCGCTGCTTTCGGAGCCGGGGTCGTCCCGGCGCGACCTTTCCCACGCGATGCGCCTGATGGGTTCGGCCGAGGCGCGGCGGGGGCACAACAAGACGGCGGTCGAGTGGTACCGCAAGTCCCTCCACCTCACCGACGACGCCGCCGAGCGCGAGCGCGTGGTGCGGATCATCCAGCACCTCGCGCACCAGTAGCGCCCGCGGGGTCCAAAAAAAATTATTTTTTTTGGGGGCTGGGGCTCAACCCGCCTCCCCGGGAGAGACCCGGGAAGGATCGGTGGGAAAGCGGGCGAATTCCTCCAGCAGCGCGGCGCAGAAGGCGACCACGGCGCGGCCGTTGGCGAAGAAGCGGAAGAGCGCCACGTCGGATCCGGGTTCGCCGGCCTGGCCGCCCACCGCCTCGAGCAGGCTGCGCAGGTCGAGGCCCGCCTCGATCTGGTACGCTTCGGGTCCCCCGGTCACGCGGAGGGCCAGGGCCGAGCCGGCGGTCGGCTCCAGCGCCGCGCCCCCCGGCTGCCCTGCCTCGAGCAGGGCCTCGAGCTGCTCGAGGAACTGGATCAACTCCAGGTCGAGCAGGGTCACCTGCGGAAGCCGCAGGAGCGTCACGAAGGCGTGCTCGCCGGTGGTGGGCCGGTGGCGGTAGCGCTCCACCGCCACCTCCGCCAGCAGGGCGGCCGGGCTGCGCACCCCGTCGGACGATCGGGACGACAGCTCCAGCCGGAAGCGCAGATTGGAAGCCTGGTTGAGGAGCACCGCCACGCCCCGTCTGTAGCACGGCTGTGGTATCTCCACCGGCTTCAAGCATGCGTCGACTGCGTTCCCTCGCGCTGCCCACCTTGTCGGGCGTGCTCTATTTCGTCTCCTGGATCGGCTTCGGCATCTGGCCGCTCGCCTTCGTCTGCTTCGTTCCCCTGCTCTTCTCGCTGCGGGAGGCCACGCCGCGCGAAGCCTTGCGGCGGGGCGCCTGGTTCGGATTCGTCGCCCACCTGGGCGGGTACACCTGGGTCATCCACCTGCTGCGCATCTTCGCCTTCGCGCCGCTGCCGCTCGCCTTTCTCGGATACGTCGTCCTTTGTCTGGCGCAGGGTCTCCTCTTCGGTGTGTTCGCCTGGGCCCTGCGGCGGACCTGGACGGCCACGCGCTGGCCGCTGGCTGCGCTGCTGCCGCTCTGCCTGGTGGCCACGGAGTTCGTCTATCCGCTGCTGTTCCAGAGCTACACCGGGGTGGCCCTGATGCCCCTGGTGCCCCTGGTCCAGGTCGCGGACCTGGGGGGTGTCCTGCTGCTCTCGGCCCTGCAGGGCACCGTGAACGGCGCGCTGGTGGATCTGTTCCTCACCCGCCGGCCCTGGCCGCTGATCGGCGCGGGCCTCGCGGTGGCCGCGAGCCTCACCTACGGCGTGTGGAGGATCGGACGGATCGACGCCCGAGAGCAGGCATCTCCCATGCGCCGGATCGGGATCGCCCAGCCCAACGTGGGCGAGATCGCGCTGCACCGCAATCCGTACGCCTCGGTGCAGGCGCTCTGGGCGGACACCGCGGAGCTGCATTCCCGGGGCGCCGACCTCGTGATCTGGCCCGAGGTCGGCTACAACCTGCGCCCGGTCCGCGACGGCGACGACGGGCGGGCCATCTCCGGGGGCATCCCCGTCTCCATCATCGCCGGGGTGGAGCGCGTGCACGGCAAGGAGGCCTGGAACAGCGCCCTGGTCATCGGGCCCGACGGGAAGATCGGCGACCACTACGACAAGATCCAACTGCTCGCGTTCGGCGAGTACATCCCGTTCGGCGACTGGTTCCCCTTTCTCTACGAGTGGTCGCCGCTGGCCGCGCACCTGACCCCGGGCACCAGCACCCGGCCGCTGCGCGCCGGCGGCTACCGGTACGCGACTTTCATCTGCTACGAGGACATCCTCCCCTGGATCGTGCGCAAGACCATGGAAGACCACGGCGAGGGCCGGGCGCACGCCCTGGTGAACCTGACGAACGACTCCTGGTACGGCGCGGGGCACGAGCAGGAGCAGCACCTGCAGCTCGCCGCCCTGCGCACCATCGAGCACCGCCGCTGGCTCCTGCGGGCCACTTCCACCGGCATCAGCGCGTTCATCGACGCCTCCGGCAGGGTGGTCACGCGCATCCCCGCCGACGTGCGCGGCGTGGCGGTGCGCGACGTGCCGATGATGCAGGGCACCACGGTGTACGAGGTGGTCGGGGACTGGCCTGGTTGGCTGGCGCTCGGTCTGCTCGGCTTCGTCGCCGCGCGCGAGCTACGGCGCCGGAAGAGGAGGTTGTGATGGCGCACAGCGTCATCGCCCCTCGCGCCGTTGAGAACGTCAGCCCCTCCGCTTATCCTGCCCGGTCCTGATGGAGCCCGAACACATCCTGGTGAAGGGTGCTCGCGAGCACAACCTCAAGGGCATCACCCTGGAGATCCCCAAGAAGCGCCTGGTGGTCTTCACCGGCGTCTCGGGGTCCGGCAAGAGCTCGCTCGCCTTCGACACCCTCTATGCCGAGGGTCAGCGGCGGTACGTGGAGTCGCTCTCCGCCTACGCCCGCCAGTTCCTGGGGCAGATGGAGAAACCCCACTACGACGTGATCCGCGGGCTGTCGCCCACCATCTCCATCGAGCAGAAAGCGGCGTCGAACAACCCGCGGTCGACCGTGGGCACCATCACCGAGATCCACGACTACCTGCGCGTCTTGTTCGCCGCGGTGGGCAAGCAGCACTGCACCATCTGCGGCCGCCGGGTGGGGAAGCAGAGCGCGCAGCAGATCGCCGAGGAGCTGGCGCGGCTGCCGGAAGGCACCCGGCTGACCCTGCTGGCGCCGCTGGTCGAGCAGCGCAAGGGAGAGCACAAGGAGGTGCTGGCCGACGCCCGCAAGCGCGGGTTCGCCAGGGCCCGGGTGGACGGCGTCATCCGGGCGCTCGACGAGGACATCGAGCTGGACAAGAAGCGCAAGCACGACGTCCAGATCGTGGTCGACCGCCTGGTGATCAAGGGCGGGGAGACGGACCGGCGCCTGATCGACAGCGTCGAGACCGCCCTGCGGGAAGGCAAGGGCGTCTTGCACGCGCTCACCGGTTTGCCGCAGAAGGGCGAGACGCACTCGATCTACAGCGAGCACCTCTCCTGCCCGGTGGACGGGATCAGCTTCCCCGAGCTGGCGCCGCACAGCTTCTCCTTCAACAACCCCCTGGGGATGTGCCAGGAGTGCAACGGCCTCGGCTCCCGGCCGGAGATGGACCCCGATCTGGTGGTGCCCGATCAGACCAGGAGCATCCGGCAGGGAGCGGTCGAGCCCTGGGCCCACGCGCTCGAGCGCGGCGGCGGGTGGACGTTCCGGATGATCGAGTCGCTGGCGCAGAGCTTCCGGGTGCCGCTCGACAAGCCGTGGAAGGACCTCCCGCGCGAGCTGAAGCAGATCCTCCTCTACGGCTCGGGCGACGAGACGATGAGCATCCGCTGGAGCGAGGGCGGGCGCAGCGGCACGTACCGGACCAGCTTCGAGGGCATCATCCCGATGCTGATGCGCCGCTACCGGGAGACCACCTCCGAGAGCATGCGCAAGCACTACCTGCGCTACTTCAGCGACAAGGCCTGCTCGGCCTGCAAAGGCGAGCGGCTGCGTCCGGAAAGCCGGGCGGTGACCATCGGCGAGGTGGTCGCCCCGGGAAGCGCCCCGGACGAGTTCATCGAGAAGGGCAAGTCCATCGTCGACGTCTCCCGCATGACCATCGAGACGGCCGCGAAGTTCGTCGACGAGCTGCCCCTCCAGGGAAACGACAAGGTGGTGGCGGCGGAGCTGCTCAAGGAGATCGGCAACCGGCTCCGCTTCCTGCTCGACGTGGGCCTGGGCTACCTCACCCTCGATCGCCCCGGTCCCACGCTCTCGGGCGGGGAGTCGCAGCGGATCCGCCTGGCCTCGCAGATGGGCAGCGAGCTGACCGGCGTCATCTACATCCTGGACGAGCCGTCCATCGGGTTGCACCAGCGCGACAACGCGCGCCTCCTGGCCACGCTCAAGCGGCTGCGCGACCTGGGCAATTCGGTCATCGTGGTCGAGCACGACGAGGAGACGATGGAGGAGGCCGACTGGATCGTCGACTTCGGCCCCGGAGCGGGCGAGCTGGGCGGGGAGATCGTCGCCGAGGGGCCGCCGCAGAAAGTGATGCAGGCGGAGCGCTCGCTCACCGGGGCATATCTCGCCGGCCGGCGCCGCATCGAGGTGCCGGCTACGCGGCGGCGCGGCAGCGGGAAGAGCCTGCGCCTGATGGGGGCGGCGGCGAACAACCTCAAGGAGGTCGACGTCGAGTTCCCGCTCGGGACCCTGACCGCGGTGACCGGCGTGTCCGGCGCGGGCAAGTCCACTCTGGTCAACCGGATCCTCTATCCCTCCCTCTCCCGGGCCCTGTACGGCTCGCGCGAGGCGCCCGGGCCCTACAAGGCGCTCTCCGGCATCGAGCACCTCGACAAGGTGATCGACATCGACCAGAAACCGATCGGCCGCACGCCGCGCAGCAACCCGGCCACCTACACCAAGGTGTTCGACTGCATCCGCGACGTCTTCGCCCGCACGCCCGAGGCGCGCGCCTACGGGTACGAGCCCGGGCGCTTCAGCTTCAACGTGAAGGGCGGCCGGTGCGAGGCCTGCGAGGGCGACGGGATGAAGGTGGTGGAGATGCACTTCCTCGCCGACGTGTACGTGCCGTGCGAGGTGTGCCACGGGAAGCGCTTCAACGACGCCACCCTGCGGGTCACGTTCAAGGGAAAGAACATCGCCGAGGTGCTGGACCTCTCGGTCCGCGAGGCGATGGAGCACTTCAGCGTGCACAAGGAGATCATCCGCATCCTGAAGACGCTCGACGACGTGGGCCTGGGCTACATCAAGCTGGGCCAGCCCTCCCCCACCCTGTCGGGCGGCGAGGCCCAGCGGATCAAGCTGTCCCGCGAGCTGGCCCGCACCGACACCGGGCGCACGCTCTACTTCCTGGACGAGCCCACCACCGGGCTGCACTTCGAGGACATCCGGCGGCTGCTCAGCGTGCTTGGTCGGCTGGTCGAGGCAGGCAACACCGTGATCGTCATCGAGCACAACCTCGACGTCATCAAGTGCGCCGACTGGGTCGTCGACATGGGCCCCGAAGGTGGCGACGAGGGAGGGTACATCGTCGCCACCGGCGCCCCCGAGGACCTGGCGCGGGTCAAGCAGAGCTACACCGGGCAGTACCTGAACAAAGTGCTGGGCCGCGCCCGCGTCGCCTGAAGCCCGCTGCGGAGTGGAGGGAAAACCGATGCTGCTCGTCTTGCTGCTGGCCGCGCTGGCGCCGGCGCGCCGCGATCCCCGCCTCGAGGCAGTCGTGCAGCGCATCGAGCCCGCGGCGCTGCACGCCACCGTGGCGAAGCTGGTCGGATTCGGCACCCGGCACACGCTGTCGGACACGAAGTCGGAGACGCGCGGGATCGGAGCCGCAAGGCGCTGGCTCGGCGCCCAGTTCGCCGCCGCGGCCCAGGGCACCCGCCTGAAGACGTTCGAGGATCGCTTCACGGCCGAGCCAGGGCGCCGCATCCCCGCGGCCGCGGAGCTGATCAACGTGGGCGCGGTGCTCCCGGGGAGCGATGCCGCGCGCGCCAAGCAGGCGATCGTCATGACGGGCCACTACGACAGCATTCCGTCGAACGTCATGGACGCGCAGAGCGACGCGCCAGGCGCGGTGGACGACGCCAGCGGCACCGCGATGGCGCTGGAGCTCGCCCGCGCCTTCGCCAAGGAACAGCCGGCGGTGACCGTGTACTTCGTCGCCGTCGCCGGCGAGGAGCAGGGGCTGATCGGATCCGCCCATCTGGCCCAGCGGCTCAAGCAGGAAGGCATCGAGGTGCTGGCGATGACCAGCGTGGACATCGCCGGGAACGTGGAGGGGCAAAACGGCGCGATCGACAACACCCGCGCCCGCCTCTACTCGGAGGGGACGCCGGTCGCGGAGACCGAAGCGCAGAAGCGGCTGCGCGAGGCAGTGGGTGGCGAGAACGACAGCCCGTCGCGCGAGTGGGCCCGGTATCTCGAGCGCCTGGGCGAACGATACGTGGAGAACCTCGAGCTCCTGCCGATGCTGCGGCGCGATCGCATCGCCCGCGGATCGGATCACATGTCGTTCAACCAGCAGGGCTTCCCCGCCGTGCGTCTCTCCGAGATGGTCGAGCACTACGACCGGGAGCACCAGACGCCGCGGACGGAGAACGGCCGCCCGTACGGCGACGATCTGGCCCACTTCGACTCGCCCTATGCCGCCAAGCTGTGCCGCGCGCTGGCCGCGGCGCTGGGGTCGCTCGCCCTTGCGCCCGCAGCTCCGGCGGCGGTCAAGCTGGGCGGCGCGGTCAGCCCGGACACGCGGCTGCGGTGGACGCTTCCCGCCGATCCGCGGATCGCCAGCGTGGCGATCTACCGCCGCCGCGCCGACTCCGTCCGCTGGGAACGCGCCCAGCTGGTCGGCAAGGTCGACCACGTCGTCCTGCAGAACGTCGTCCCGGACGACGAATTCTTCGCGGTCGCCACCGTGGACGCCGCCGGCAACGAATCCCTCCCCCAGGCCCCCTCCGAGCTGGAACGGTAGTTGCTCGCGAACGCTGCTAGCTAGTCCAAGAGCGTTTCACGCAGAGGGCGCTGAGGAGAGGGAGGAAGGGAGAAAACGAATCGCTCCTCCCCTCCTCCCGTTTCCTCAGCGCCCTCTGCGTGAAATGTTCTAGGTTGGATTACGGTTCGCGGGTGCCGGCGTCGGGTTGCTGCTTGGCCTGCTGGAGATCGGCGGGTGGGGCCTCGAAGAGGTCGAGGTTGCGCAGCAGATCGACCTGCTCCAGCAGCGCGAGCTGTTTGATCACTTCGGCGTCCTCGGCGGAAAGCGGCTTGCCCTGCTGGGCCGGCGGGGGGCTCCGGCGGGGCTCGTCGGAGAGCACGCTTCGGGGAAGCGCGCAGAGCGCAGCGGCGGCGAGCAGGGCGGCTCGAGAGACCATGGCTTATTCGCGGCGCAGCCGCTGTTTCCGCTCTTCCTTGCGCTCGCGGCGCTGCTCCTGCCGCTCCTGCCGCCTCTCCTGGCGCTGCTCGCGGAAGCGCTGGCGCGCCGCCTCGCGCTCATCCGGCGTCATCTGCTCCCACCGCTCCATGTTCTCCAGGATCTGGCGCCGCTGATCGGGATCGGCGCTCATCACCTGCCGGAGGGACTCGCGCAGCTTCTCCCGCTCCTGCGGGGAGAGGGAGCGGAACCGCTGCCACTCGCGCAGCACCTGCTGGCGCTGCTGGGGCGGCATCGCCAGGAACCGGCGGTAGTTTTCCTCGACGCGGGCGTGCTCGTCCGGGGACATCCGGTTGAGGCGCGCCAGGTTCTCCTGGATGCGTTGCCGCTCTTCGGGAGGCAGCTGCTGCAGCTCCCGGTAGCGTTGCCGCAGCTCTTCTTGCCTTTCCGGAGTCAGGCTGCGGAACCGCTCCTCGGCGGATTGCCCCTGCCCTTGCGCCCGCGAGGCGGCGGGCACGGCGAGCGAGAGGAGGAGCGCGAGCGCCGTTCGCCGGATCACGGCTTGCCCTCGGGCGTAAGGGTATGGAGCACCGAGACCACCTCGAGGTCTCGGAGGGCGTCCTGGTTCTGCACCACGCTCAAGTCCTCGAAGAGCTCGAGTCGCTGCGCGACCATCAGCTCCTCTTCGTTCGGGCGGGGCGCGGGCCGCGCGATCAGCACGGCCACCGCCGCGGCCGCCGTCGCCGCCAGCCCTCCGCCGAACGCCCAGCGCCACCAGGGGGCGCCGATCGGGCGCGGGTGCAGCTCCGTCGCGCGGGCCGCGACCCGTGCCGCGAAACCGAGGCGCGGAAGGGCGGCAGGCAGGGGAGCGACGATCGACGTCCCCGCCTGCAACAGGCCCAACTCCTCGGCGCACGCCGTGCACGAAGCGAGGTGGCGGCGCACCTCGCCGGCCTCGGCCGCCGGCAAGCTGCCGGCCAGCCAGGCGCCGAGCCGATCCGCGATGTGGCCGTGCTGGGTCATCGGTTCCAGTCCCTCGGGGGCGCAGCCTCCCCCGCAGGGCAGACCCTCCGGGATGCTCAAAAGTTAGGTGTACCAAATCCAGCCCTATGAGCTGAACAGCCCGTGCCGCGCCGCCAGGCGCAGCAGCTCGACCGCCGAGTGGACGCGCAGCTTCTTCAAGATCCGGCTGCGGTGCGTCTCGGCCGTGCGCCTGCTGATGCGCAGGCGCCTGGCCACTTCCTCGTTGGAGCAGCCGAGCACCAGCAGGCGGAACACCTCGCGCTCGCGCGCCGACAGCACGTCCAGCGGGGCGCGATCGCCGGTGGGACGCTCCAGCAGATGCTGATTGACGCGCTCGACCGCGAGCCGGGGCGACAAGTAACGCTGCCCCGAGCCCACCTCGCGGATGGCGGTCAGGATCTCCGCGACCGTCCCGTCCCTGCCCGCGTACCCCATTGCCCCGGCGGCGAAGGCCTCCGCGGCGAAGTCCTCCGCGACTTGCGCGGAGAGCACCAGGACGCGGCTCGCCGGATGCTCGCGGAGGAGCTGGCGCAAGATCGAGTGGCCTCCGGTCCCCGGGAGCGAGGAATCCAGCACCACCACGTCGGGCCGTGCGCCCACCAGCAGCGCGGCGGCGCCGTCCAGCGAATCCGCCTCGCCGACGATCTCGAAACCAGGACCCTGGTCGGAGAGGGCCGCCCGCAATCCCCGCCTGTACAACGGGTAGGCGTCGACGATCGCGACCCGCAAAGCCACCGCCGGACTCTACACCGGAGGATTCCAGTAGGGTCAAATTCGGCCGAACCGCTCCGAGGAGACTCTTTCACCCTCCGTGGAACAGCTTCCGCCCCAGCTGCAAGTCGCCGAACAGCGTCACGGCCAGCACCAGCGCCAGGAGGAAGAGAAAGCCCACCAGATGGACGACAGTCTCAGCCCGCTGGTTCACCTTCCGCCCGCTGAGCAGCTCGATTCCGAGGAACACCAGCCGGCCGCCGTCGAGGGCGGGCACCGGGAGGAAGTTGAAGATCGCCAGCCCCACCGAGATGTTGGCGAGGATACCCGCGAACTCCGCCAGCCCGCGTTTCACTTCGGCAGAAGCCTGCTTGACGATCCCGATCGGTCCGGCCAGCGAAGCGCCGCCGCGGCCCCGCACGATGTCCCAGAGCGCCTGGAGCGTGCCGACGTTCAGCGCCCACACGTCGCGGGCGGCGCGGGGTAACGCTTCGGCCAGACGGACCCGGATCAGGACCTTGTCCTGCATCACGCCGATCACGCCGTTGTCGGGAACCACCGTGAGGGAGAGCGGCTCACCGCCGCGATCGACTTCGAAGCGCCGCCGGGGAGGAGCGTCCGCCTTGCGCAGCTCGCGCATCACGTCGTTGAACGAAGTGATCTTGACGCCGTCGATCGCCAGCACGCGGTCGCCGGTGTGCAGCCCCGCGGCCGCCGCCGGCCGGCCTGGCAGCACCTGCACGCGCGTGGTGGAGAGATCGACGAAGCCGCGGGTCGTGTACAGGCCCGCGATGAGGAGGAACGCGAGCAGGTAGTTCACCCCGGGCCCGGCGGCGATCACCAGGAAGCGGCGCCAGGCCGGCTTGTTCGCGTAGGATCCCTGGTCGTTGGGATCCTGGGCGGCAGGCTCGTCGGGAGAGAACCCGGCGATCTTGCAATAGCCGCCTAGCGGGATCGCGCTGAGACGGTAATCCGTCTCTCCTCGCCGGAACCCGGCGATGCGGGGGCCGAACCCGAGGGAGTACGTCTCCACCCGCATCCCGAGCAGGCGAGCGAGCACCAGATGGCCTGCTTCGTGGGCGGCGATGAGCAGCCCCAGGCCCACGATGGTCAAGGCGATGGAAAGCACGGCGCGGCAGTGTACTCGATGCATCCACCGTGCGCAGGACCTACGTTCAGCAGCGTATGCAAATTGCCCGAGGAATGACGGATCAGACCTTTCTCCGCTGGCCGGTCCTGGACCAGTGGAAGTAGTCGCGCAGGATCTCGGCGTGATCGAAGCAGAGCTCTTTCCAGGGGATCTCGGATTCGGCGTACCAGCCCGCATCCTGCGCGTCGTCCGCGGCCTCGAGCGAGCCGCCGCGCACTTTGCAGGCGTAGACGGTGGAGATGGTGTGCTTGCGCGGATCCCGCTTGGGGTCGGAGTAGGTGAACAGCTGCTCGATCAGCTCGACCTCGAGCCCCGTCTCTTCCCGCGCCTCCCGCTCGCAGGCGCGGCCCAGCTCCTCGCCATGGTCGACGAACCCGCCGGGCAGGGCCCAGCCCCGCGGTTCGTTCTTGCGCAGGATGAGGACCACCCGGCCGTCGGTGCCGGCGATCACCGCGTCGGTGGTGGGCAGCGGGTTCTTGCGCCCGGCCATCAGGGCGTGATCAGCCCGCTGGGCGTCGCGGGCGGTATGGGGGACTCGGCCGGCTTCTGCCAGCGGCCTTCCAGGGCGCGGCTGAACAGCGCCCGGGCGAAAGCATTCCTCGGCCCCTGCTCTCCAGGCAGGTCCCGAGAGACGGCCAGGGCCGTGCGCGCCGCGTCCAGGCGACCCTCCGAAGCGAGCACGTGGGCCATCTCCCGCAGGCGGCGCGCGTACCGGGCCCGGCGCTGGGGGGTGAAGTACGCCTCCGCGGCGTCGTCGGCGGCGCGCTCGAACGCCGCCTTGCGCTGGGCGTCGTCGATGAACAGCCGGCTGACGGAGATCTCGTCCACCTTCAGGGCGAAGGAGCGCAGCGCCTCCTCCTCCGGGATCCAGGTCATGAACAGCGGGTCCGCGAACAGGGCTGCTCCCGCCAGCCGGTGGGGGAGCTCGCCGTCGGGGCCGAACTCGATCCTGGAAGCGGGATCCTCCGCGGGCTCCTGCGGCGCGGGCCCCAGGATCCGGAGCGCGTCGGCGTACGCGGGCGGCGGCGAGAATCCGTTGCGGGCGCCCTCCTCGGCGGCCTGGGCGATCAGCCAGCGCGCATGGTCCTTGGTAACTTCGACGCTGGTCACCGGGCCGCCCTGGCGCGGCAGCCGCTTGGTGAAGTCCCGGAAGTTCCGGCGCGAGAGCGCCAGCGCGTCGATGGCGAGGATGCCTTTCACGTCGGACACGACCGCCTGCACCACCTCCACGCCGCCGCGGGTGGCTTGCGACCACCACACCGCGCGCTCGCCGTACGCATCGATCGAGCTGGCGTAGCAGGCAGGGGCCTCGGCCTCCGGCGGCGGTTTCAACACCGTTTCGCCACGGGGCTTCAGCTCCTGGACCTGGAAGCCGCGCTGCTTGAGCCTCTGCAGCTCGCGCTTGGCCTCCTTGGCGAGGGCCTTCTGCGAGGCGGCGGCCAGCTCCACCAGCGCGTCCTGCCGCTGCGCCTCGCCTGCCGCCCGGACCAGCGCCAGTGCCAGCGGCTCGGGGAGCGCCGCGATGCGGCGGGCCACTTCTGGCTCGGCGGCCGCCCCCTCGGACGCAAGCCCGGCGGACTGCGCCGTGCGCTCCTGCCCCAGCAGGCCGAGCAGCTCGCGGGCCTCGGCGATCTGCTCCGCGGTGCAGGGGTGCGCGCCGGCGCACTCCATCTCCTCGGCGATGCTGTCGGGCTTGAGCGAGACGTCGCGCAGCAGCGCGAGAAGCTCGGCAGTGCTCAGGTTGTGGCCCCCGTCCGGCATGGCGGCGCGCACTGTAGGGAACAGCGCGGCCGGAGGCAACGAGCTTCTGGCCGCCGTCTATACGAGGTAGAACCAGGGAATGCGGGTCACGCTGCTCTACTTCGCCGCGGCCAGGGAGCGGGCCGGAGTCCCTCGCGAGACGGTGCAGCTGCGCGATGGGGCGACGGCGGGGGATGCGCGGGAGGCGGCGTGCGCGGCGCATCCTGGGCTTCGGGCGATCGTGGACCGGCTGCGGCTCGCGGTGGACCAGGAATTCGCCGGCGCCGAGCGGCCGCTGCGGGACGGAGCGGAGGTGGCGTTCATCCCACCCGTGTCGGGCGGAGCGGGTGCGCACCGCATCTCGGATGGCGCGCTGTCGATCGAGGGCCCGATCGCGGCGGTCGCCGGAACGGACTGCGGCGCGATCGTCACCTTCGTCGGAACCGTGCGGGCGACGAGCCGCGGCCGCGCGGTGGTCCGACTCGAGTACGAGGCGTATCCCGAGATGGCGCTCCGCGTGTTCGAGCGCATCGAGGAAGAAGCGCGGGCGCGCTGGCCGGGGACGCGGATCGCCATCCACCACCGGATCGGAAGCCTGGAACCGGGCGCGGTGTCCGTCGCAATCGCCGCGGCCTCCCCCCACCGCTCGGACGCCTTTTCCGCCGCCCGGCACGCGATCGAGGAGCTGAAGAGCAATGCGCCGATCTGGAAGCGGGAGCACTACCAGGACGGCTCCGAATGGGTCGGTCTAGGGAGCTGAGCAGGAGCGCTGCAGGAGTGCAAGTGCTCCACTGTGGGTGCGCGTCGCACCGCGGAGGCGTGAAAACCGACACCATGGGCGCTGTGGAAGTCTGCTAAAATTTCGGCAGATGCCAGTAGAGGCGCGGATCCTTTTGACGGGCGACTCTGCGTTCCGGTCCGGCGTCGGGGCGGCGCTGGACGTCTCCTGGACCGTGGTGGAAGCCGCCAACGTCACGGAGGCCGCCGACGCGCTGCTCGCGGCGCGCCCGGCGGCGGTGGTCCTCGACCTGCGCCCCGGCGCCGACGGGCTCGCCGTCTGCCGGCGGATCAAGGGCGCGGCGGCGACGCGCCTCCTGCCCATCATCGGATTCGTCGCTGCCGACGGCGAGGCGACCGTCGCCGCGCTCGACGCCGGCGCCGATCACGTGGCCCAGTGGCCGCCGGGCGGCGCCGAGCTGCGCGCGCGGATCCGCGCCGTGCTGCGCAACCGCGCCGTCACCGAGAGGCTCGAGGACGCGACGCAGGTGATCTTCGCGCTGGCCAACGCGGTCGAGGCGAAGGACGCGTACACGGAGGGGCACACCGAGCGCGTCGGCGCGCTGGCCGACGAAGTGGGCCGGCTGGCCGGCCTCGACGACGAGACGCGCGAGGCGCTGCGCCAGGGCGGCGTGCTGCACGACATCGGCAAGATCGGCATCCCCAACGAGATCATCAACAAGGCGGGCCGGCTCACCGAGAAAGAGCGCATCGTGATGAACAAGCACCCCATCATCGGGGAGCGCATCTGCGAGCCGCTCAAGAGCCTGCGCCACCTCTTGCCCATCATCCGCTGGCACCACGAGCGCCTCGACGGCAGCGGCTATCCCGACGGCATCAAGGGGTCGCAGTTCCCGCTTCCTCCGCAGATCTTGCAGCTGTCGGACATCTACGACGCGATCACCACCGACCGGCCGTACCACCGCGCGCGCACCCGCTCCGGAGCCGTCGAGTTCCTCTACGGAGAGGCGAAGAAGGGCTGGCGCGACTCGGAACTGATCGGCCTCGTGGCCCAGGCCGCCGAGTCGCTGGGGCTGGGGCGCACCCGCGAGGAGGAGATTCCTCCGCCGCCGGCGCCGATCGGACAGTGGCGCACGGAGTAGGGCTCGACCTCACCCTCGCCGAAGCATGTCGGCCGCGAGCTTCAGTACGAGCGCAAGCACGACCAGCAGCACCACCACCCGAATCAGCCGATCCCCGCCCCGCACCGCGAAGTGAGCGCCCAGCCAGCCGCCCGCAAATTGCGCGGCGGCCATGGGGAGCGCGATCTCCCACAGCACGGCGCCGCGCGCCGAGAAAAGCGCCAGCGCTGCGAGGTTGCTGGCAAAGTTGACCGGCTTCGCATCCGCCGAGGCGCGCTGCAGCGGCAGATCGAAGAGGAAGGCGAAGGAGAGGATGAGAAAGGTGCCGGCGCCGGGGCCGAAGAAGCCGTCGTAGGCGCCGAGGAGGAGGGCCACGGCCGCGGCGGCGAGGCGCGGGGCGCGGAGTGCCCAGGTCGAGGTCGAGGGACGGTTCCGCCTCGCCCCGGGCCGCAGCGCCAGCGCCACCGCCGCGGCGACCAGCAAGACCAGCACCACGGGACGCAAAGTGGCTGGAGGGACCAGCAGGACGAGCGCCGCGCCGCCCAGCGATCCGGCGAGGCCGGCGGGGAAAGTCACCCGGGCCCGGCGCACGTCGAGCAAGCCGGAGCGGGCGTACCGCAGGGTCGAGGCGAAAGTGCCGAACACGCCCTGCGCCTTGTTGGTGCCCAACGCGAGGTGCGGTGGGAGGCCGGCGGCGAGGAGGGCCGGCACCGCGACGACCCCGCTGCCGCCGGCGACCGCGTCCACCATGCCGGCGGCCAGGGCGGCGAGGGTCAACCCTGCCGTCGCCCACCCCGAGAGGTGCATGGGCCGCGCACACTACACGATCGCGCGACTTGCATCCCGCCGCGGCGCGCGCGATATGGGCGCGCATGCTCCCCATCGACCTCTCGGGCAAGCGGGCGTTCGTCGCTGGCGTGGCCGACGACGGCGGGTTCGGTTTCGCCATCGCCAAGGCGATGGCCGAGGCGGGCGCCTCCATCTGCGTGGGCACCTGGCCGCCCGCGCTCAACATCTTCGAGAACCTGCTTCGCCGCGGAAAGATGGACGAGTCCCGCAAGCTGTCCGACGGAAAGATCTTCGAGTTCGAGCGCATCTATCCGCTCGACGCCGCCTACGACCGCTTCGAGGACGCCCCCGAGGACGTCCGCTCCAACAAGCGTTACGTGGAGCGCGGGGATTTCTCCATCGCCGGGCTGGCGACGCAGCTGGTGAAGGACTTCGGGGAGAAGCCCATCGACATCCTGGTCCACTCGCTGGCCAACGGGCCCGAGGTGAAGAAGCCGCTCCTGGAGACGAGCCGCGCCGGATATCTCGCTGCCGTGAGCGTGTCCGCCTACTCGCTGGTGGGCCTGCTCGCGCGGCTGGGTCCGCTGCTGCGCCGGGACGGATCCGTGGTGTCGCTCACGTACATGGCCAGCGAGCGCGTGGTGCCCGGGTACGGCGGCGGAATGTCCTCCGCCAAAGCGGCGCTGGAGAGCGACACCCGTACGCTCGCATTCGAGGCCGGCCGCAAGTACGGAGTGCGGGTCAACACCATCAGTGCGGGGCCGTACGCTTCCCGGGCGGCGAGCGCGATCGGGTTCATCGACGAGATGGTGAAGTACTACGCGCAGAACGCGCCGCTGCCGCAGGAGCTCTCCGCGGCGGAGGTCGGGAACACCGCCGCCTTCCTCTGCAGCCCGCTGGCGAGCGGAATCACCGGGACCACCGTGTACGTGGACAAGGGCTACCACGCCATGGGCCGCACGGTCGGCTGAGGCTGATCAGCCGCCGCCGCGGACCGCCGGAGCGCCGGTGAGAGCGCGTTCGAGCACTCCGCGCAGCTCCTTCTCGCCCGAGTCGCTGAGCGCGCCGGTGTGGTTCCACACCACGCGCGCGCTGCGATCCAGGACCAGCATGGTCGGGAGCGCGGCGACGGAGAACGCGGTGGAAGCCGTGCCGTCGTCCAGCACCACCGGGAACGTCAGGCCGTTGCTCAGCAGGAATTCCTTCACCTGCGCTTCGCGATCCGCCCCGGGATCGTCGGTGTCCACCGAGTAGAGGTCGACCCCGCGCGGCGCGTACTCGCGCCAGACTTCCTGGATGCGCGGCATGGACACACGGCAGGGCGCGCACCAGGTCGCCCAGAAATCGACCACGGTCACCCGACCCTTCGCGATCGAGGCGCGGCCCTTCCCGTCCAGGAGCGGCAGCGAGATCGCCTCCGGGCCGGCGGCGGTGGGAGCCGGCCGGACCCGGCCGCGGGCGATGGCGACGACCACCACGGCGGCAGCCGCGACGGCTACCAACCCCCACAGCAATCGGTCCACCGTGCGAGAGGGCGCGGGAGGCATGGGACCGCTTACCATGCGGGCCGTCCACTCCGGCGTCAACCGGTTCGAAAAACCGGCTGTGCTGCGGGCGCATGGCAGCGTTTGCCTCCTCCGCGCCGTGGAGCGACGATGCGGCAATGCGCGCGGGTCTTCGAGGATTGCGAGCGCGAGTTCCCGCGCGAGCTGCGCTGCCCGGTCAGGCTCGCCCAGGCCTGGCAGGCGGATCGACCCGAACAGCGTCGCGGCGGAGGAGATGTTGCGACGGCTGGAGTAGGTCGCATGGTACGAAGCGCCGCATGGCGGACTTCCTGGGCATCCCGCGGCGGCGGCTGCCGCTCGCCGTCGCGATGGTGCTGGTGCTCGGGGCGACCCTCACCTGGCTGCAGGGCCGCTTCGACCAGAGCGACGTGAAGAAGGGCATCGCGCTGGGGCTCGAGCACCGGCCGGCGGGCCGCGGCGGAAAGAGCGTCTTCGAAGCGCTGGTGGAGCTCGGCCGCGGCGATCCGCGCTGCGACGGCAAGGTGATCAGCGGCCTCATGGGCGACTTGGAAGTCCGGTGCGTCCTGCCTGGCGATCCGCGGACCGAGTACCGCTTCCGCGTGCTGCTCGACGGCAAGCGCCCTCCCCGCCCCGCCAATCCCCCCGCCGAGCAGCTCTTCGGTCAACTGCAGAACTAAAGGATCACCGCGGAGGCGCTGAGAGCGCGGAGGATTCGTTTTTTCAAGAGCAAGATCTCCGCGCCCTCCGCGTCTCCGCGGTGATGCTTTTTGCCCCGTCGGTGGTCAGGTTGCGGCGGGAGGGATGAAAATGGTCATTGCGCTTGTCATCGCAGCGGCGGCGCCGCACGCGCAGAAGCTGTGGACCGATGCCCCGGCCGTGGCGGCGCGCCCCACCGCACCGCCCCAATCGATCGCGCAGCTCGTCAAACAGGCCATGCCGGCCGTGGTGGGCATCGTCGCGGTGACCTCGCGAGGCGAGCCGCAGGACCCGTTCCACGATTTCCTGGAGCGGATGTACGGGTCGGGCGGCGAGCGCGAGCAGCCCGTGCGGGGCATCGGAACCGGCTTCTTCATCCGCTCCGACGGCCTGGTGGCGACCAACGGACACGTGGTCGAGGGGGCCACCGAGATCACCGTCCAGGTGGGCTACGAGGAGCGGGCCGTCCGCAGCGTGCTGGTCGGCAAGGACGAGGCGACGGACCTGGCTTTGGTGAAAGTGGAGGGCGGTCCGTTCCCGGTGCTCGCCCTGGGCGACAGCGAAGGAGTGGAGGTCGGCGAGTGGGTGGTCGCTATCGGCAACCCCTTCGGGCTCTCGCGCTCCGTCACCACCGGCATCGTCTCGTACAAGGGCCGCCGCGACGTGAACCCTTCCGGCCGGCCGGGGTACTACGACTTCATCCAGACGGACGCGGCGATCAACCCCGGCAATTCCGGCGGGCCGCTGCTCGACGCGCGGGGCGCGGTGGTGGGGATCAACGCGGCCGTGAATCCCGCCGGTCAGGGCATCGGATTCGCCATCCCGATCAACATGCTGAAGGAGATCGCCCCGCAGCTGGAGAAGGGCCACGTGGTGCGGAGCTGGATGGGGATGTCCGTCCAGGACCAGATGGGCTCCGACCTGGCCGAGTGGTTCGCCGTTCCCGGGGGAAAGGGCGTCGTGATCACCGAGGTGGTCGAGGGCGGTCCGGCGGCCCGCGCGGGCCTGCGGCCGGGCGACGTCGTGCTCTCGTTCGAAGGAGACCCCGTCAGCGAGAGCTACCGGCTGCGCTGGCTCACCGCAAACGCCGGCCCCGGCCGGACCGTGAAGATGGGCGTCTGGCGGGACCGCTCCCTGCGCACGGTCGCGGTCGTGCTAGCCGAGAAGCCCGGTCAGGCCGCGGAGGAACAGCCGGCCCGGGCCGAAGCGCGCAAGGACCTGGAGCCACTGGGGGTTTCGGTAGACGAGCAGCCGGGCCTGGCCGGGCTGGCGATCACCTCGGTGGACTTGCGCAGCGCCGCCTACCGCGCCGGGTTGCGGCAAGGCGACGTGGTGGTCGACATCGACGGGCGCCCCGTGCGCAACCGCGCCGCCTTCCGCAAGGCCGTCGCCGAGAGCGGCCCCGTCACCCGCCTGTACGTCAGGCGCAACGGCCGCTCGATCTTCTTCGGCGTGCGCAAGGAGCCAGCGCGGACCGCCCAGGCGTCGCCTTAGGTCGAGTTGTCCGGTTCCGGTCAGACCACCGGACGGCGGGTCTTCCCGCAATCTTCCCCGGCATTACACGTCGCCTTCAAAATCGCCCAGCATCCTCCCGCCCGTTGACCTTGCAGGGCGGGCAGCGCCAGAGTGCGCGCCCGCGAGGTGGTGTGAGCGTTTTGGTCGAATAGGTGCTGCAAGGTCGTCGCCGACCGGGCACACTGAGCGCGGATCGAGAAGGAGACTGACGGATGGGGACCAGCCGGCTCCCGGGCTTCTACAAGATGCGCATCGCCGAGCGGCTCCGGCGCGTTGCCGAGCAGCTCGAGCTGGACTCCGACGAGCTCGACGGCCTGGGCCAGAGCGCCACCCTTCCCGTGGCCAACGCCGACGCGATGATCGAGAACGCCGTCGGCGTCCTCGGGCTGCCGGTCGGCATCGGGCTGAACTTCTTGGTCAACGGCGAGGACGTGCTGGTTCCGATGGCGGTGGAAGAGCCCTCGGTGGTCGCCGCCGTAAGCCTGGCGGCGAAGATCGCGCGCGAGGGAGGCGGCTTCGGGGCCGAGGCGGACCCGGCGCGCATGATCGGGCAGGTCCAGGTCACGCATCTCGCCGACCCTCCGGCCGCCAAGGCCGCTTTGCTCCGGGAGAAGCGCCAGATCCTGGAGGCGGCGAACGCGCTGCAGCCCGCGATGAAAGCGCGCGGCGGCGGAGCGCAGGACCTCGAGGTCCGCCTGATCCCGGTGTGCGAGGCCGAGAACGGCGCCTCCGAGGTGCACGCGATCGTGCACCTCCTGGTCGACACGCAGGACGCGATGGGGGCGAACCTCATCAACACCATGTGCGAAGGCGTGGCCCCGCTGATCGAGCGGATCAGCGGCGGGCGGGTGCAGCTGCGCATCCTCTCCAACCTGGCCGACCATCGGCTGGCGCGCGCCACTTGCCGCATCCCGTTCGACGCGCTGGCGGACTTCGGCTTCTCCGGCGCGGAGGTGGCGCACGGGATCGCCGACGCGAGCCGGTTCGCGGACGCCGATCCCTACCGGGCCTGCACGCACAACAAGGGCGTCATGAACGGCGTCGACGCGGTGGCGCTGGCCACCGGCAACGATTGGCGGGCCATCGAGGCCGGGGCCCACGCCTGGGCGGCGCGCAACGGCCGCTACGAACCCCTCACGCGCTGGTGGATCGAGGACGGGCATCTGCTCGGCAAGGCGGAGTTGCCCATCCAGGTCGGCACGGTGGGCGGCGCGGTGAAGGCAAACCCGCTCGTCCCCGTGCTGCTGCGCCTGATGGGCAACCCCGGGGCGCAGAAGCTCGCCGCCCTGATGGCGGCCGTCGGCCTGGCGCAGAACATGGCGGCGCTGCGCGCGCTGGGCAGCGTGGGCATCCAGAAGGGGCACATGGCGCTGCACGCGCGCTCGGTGGCCGTCTCGGCCGGCGCCCGGGGATCGGCCGTGGAGGAGGTCGCTCGGGCGCTCATCGCCGCCGGCGAGATCAAGCTGCACCGGGCGCAGGAGATCCTGGCCAAGCTGGTCGCGCAGAAGCCGGCCGCCGAAGTGACGTGATTCGCGGCGGGCGGCAGCCCGATCCCGGCGCGGGCGTGAGGCCCGCCGGTCCTCCCGCGTTCCTCGCCGAATACGCTGCCCTGGCGGACCCGCGGCTTGCCGCGTTCCTCGACGCCCGATCCGCCGAGGCCGCGCGCCTGCCCGTCGACTTGCGCGCCGCGTTCGCGGCGCTCCGCGCCTACGTGCTGCGCGGCGGGAAGCGGATGCGCGGCGCGCTGGTCGTCCTGGGATGCGAGGCGGCGGGAGGCGATCGCACCTGGGCGCTCGACGCGAGCGTGGGCATGGAGCTCGTGCACGCCTACCTCCTCGTGCACGACGACTTCATGGACCGCGACGAGGTGCGCCGGGGCGGCCCGACGGTTCACGCCGCGCTGGAGCAATCGACGGGGTCCGCGCACCTGGGGGCGAGCCTCGCGGTGCTGCTCGGCTCCTTGTGCCAGGCATGGGCCCTGGAGCTGGTACTCGAAGCTCCCGTCCCGGCGGAGCGGACGGCGGCGGCGGGAAGGTTGCTCGCGCGGGCCCTGCAAGAGGTCACGGTGGGGCAGATGCAGGACTTGTCCGCTCCGCTCGGACCCGAGCTCGGGGCGCGCGAGGTGCTCGCGGTGCAGGGCATGAAGACCGGCAGCTACAGCTTCGACCTGCCCCTCCGGCTCGGCGCGGTGCTCGGCGGCGCGAACGAAGCCGTGCTGGCCGCGCTGGAGCGGTTCGCTCTGCCGTTGGGACAGGCGTTCCAGATCGCCGACGACCTGCTGGGGACCTTCGGCGCGCCGGAGCTGACCGGAAAGCCCAACTCGAGCGACCTGCGCGAAGGAAAGCGCACCCTGCTGGTCGCGCGCGCCTTGGAGAAAGCGGACGCGGCCGACGCGGCGCTCCTGCGCGCGGGCCTGGGGAAGCCGGACCTGGACGAGGCCGAGGCCGACGCGCTGCGCGAGGTGCTGCTGCGCACCGGCGCAGTCGAGTCGTGCCGCGAAGACGCAGAGCGGCTCCGCTCCGAAGCGGTGCGTGCGCTCGACGGCGCTCCCATCCCCGCGCCCGTCGCGCAGGCGCTCCGCGACATCGCCGCATACAGCGTCCGGCGCCCAACGTAGGTCGCCGCGCCGGTCCAAAAAAAAATAAATTTTTTTTTGCTGACGCTCTGGCGGAGCGCTCCGCCCCTCCGGCAACAGGCGGATCCGCTCCACAAGTCACTTCGAATCAGGTAAACTGAAAAATAGGATTTGTTCTACGCAGGGGGGTCCGTGGCCAAAGCCGTGCGCCGCGTCTCGGGCGAGGAGGCGCGGTGATGCCCACGCTGCCCGTCAATCCCGACGACACCGTCCGGACCGCGGCCGACATGGCGCAGAGCGACCGGCTCGGCTCCGAAGGCCGTTGGCTGGACGTGCCCCGCCTGCCGCAGTTCAACGGCGAAATCAAGAGCTTGCTGTGGTGCGGCCGGGCCTCGGCGGCCATGGTGTACGACTTCTATTGCAAGGTGCGGGGCAAGACCTCGGAATACGTCGCCCACCTCACCGGCGACCCGGGCCCCGGCGCGCACGGCAAGATCAAGGACAACCTGAGGTGGTCGGGCGGCAGCCACAAGGGCGAGCTGGCCGGCCTCGCCGACGACGGCAAGGTGTACCCGGCGGCCATCTTCAAGAAGGTGGGTTGGACGCCCAGCGAAGGCTATCTGCAGAAGTCGGCGGCCGAGAAGATCTCGACCGACCGCGCCGAAGTGGAGAAGCGTTTCGCGCCGCTCCTGGAACAGCTGGCGAAGAACAACCCCGTCGTCCTGTACAGCCGCCTCTCGACCGGCAACAGCCACGGCCACGTAGTGGTGGTGTCCGGCTTCAAGCGCCTGCAGGGCGAGCTCTGGCTGCGCATCACCGACCCCACCCAGCCGCAGGAGGGCGTGCTCGGCGATCGGAACTGGGCGCTCGTCCAGCGCAAGCCCGACTCGTTCTCCGAGTACTGGGTGCGGGCGGGCCGGTTGCTCGAAGACCATCCGGAAGACAAGGGCAAGCGCCTGCTCAGCTACATGGACGACGACAGGCTCGGGCGCTACCTCTTCGTCGCCGATCAGAAGGTCGCCGACGACAACGAGCTGATCCACCCGGTCGGCACCGGCAACGACGGCCCGTCGAAGAGCAAGGGTGGCGGCCAGGGCAAGGACGCGTCCGCCGGACAGGCCGCGGCGGCGAAGGTCCCACCGGCGCAGGGCGGCACCTCGCTGCCCTACGACCGGAACGGCTCGCAAGCCATCGACGCGGAGTCGCTCACCGCGCTCTACCATTCCAGCGAACGCGGCCTGGGCGGTTTCTTTCCGCTGGGCGATACCGGAGCCTTTCACTGCGGAGCGCACTTCGCCACCGAGCGCAACGCGAACGTGCGGGCGGTTGCCGGCGGAGAAGTGGCGGCGGCGCGCCTGTCGGGCGGTCCCGGCGCTCATCCGTGGGGAGACATCGGCTTCGTGCTCCTGCGGCACAGGGTCAAGCCCGGCGGCGCCGAGAAGGCCATCTTCAGCCTGCACCTGCACCTCGACCGCGAGGCGCTCCACCCCGACCGCACTCGCGCCGGCTGGCTCCGGCGGCTGCTCATCGCCGCCAGCGGCATCGAGCACGGCAAACCGAAATGGCGCGTGCCTCAGGACACGCCCACCTGGAAGGACGAGGACAAGGGCAAGTTCTCGCCCACCAACGTCAAGCTCGACCAGGTGGTGAAGGCGGGCGTGTACGAGGAGCAGGACCGGCTGGTCGAGGACCATGGCACCTACGCGAAGCTTTCGGGCGGCTGGATCCGCGCCGCGATGCAGGACGGCGACGCCGCCGCCAAGGAGCTCTCGCCCTGGGCCGACTTCGACCTGGACCAGGCCGCCAAGAAGAGCCCGGCGGTCGAGGCCCTGCGCGACGGCAAGGTGGCGGTCCTCGACGGCGACAAGGACGACAAGGGCGCGCGCAAGTGGACGGTGCAGCCCGGAGAGGTCATCGGCGCGGTGGGCACGTACCTGAACGTCGACCAGATGCATTGGTCGGTGTTCTCCAAGGATGCGGTGTTCCCGTCGGGATCGCTTCCCAAGGCGGAGTTCGGGCTCAAGGACGAGGTGAAGCTGAAGGACCTCGACGTCTCCTCCAAGGACGCAGGCTCCCTGGACCTGTCCAAGCTGCTGATCGAAGCGCTCGAGCCGGACAAGAAGACCCTGGGCAAGGTGCCCGAGGGCGTGGTCGCTCCGGGCGAGGTGCGCCGGTTCTACCGATCGCCCAGCGAGAGCTGGCGCAGCCGCTACCTGGCGGTCAAGGGCCTCGCCGATTTCAAGCTCGAGGTGGACAAGCTTCTCTCGCTGGAGCGGAACAAGTCGCACACCGAGGACGAGAAGAAGAAATTCAAGCAGAACGCCAAGGCATTCGTCTTCTGGGACGATCTCTCCTCCGTGGAGGGTTTCCCCAACGACGGGAAAGCCATCTTCGTCCACCCCGCCAGCGCCCTGCGGCTCATGTGCGGCGTCGCCCTCGCAGCCGACCACGACGACGCGCCCCCCGAGGCCGGCGAGGTGGGGCCCCATCCACACGAGGACATCACGCTGGCGCTGCGCGATTCCAAGGGACCCCTCGCCGCCGTCGAGGTCATCGTGCGCTGCGAGGGCGCGCAGGTCGTCAAGGGGAAGACGGACTCGCAGGGACTCCTGCTGGTGCCGATCGACCGGGTCGCCGACAAGCAGATCGAGATCGAGGTCGCCGCCAGCTGCGTCCCGGACAAGGCCCGGCTCACGGTGGCGGCCAACGACACGGCCGCGCCGCGCACGCTGCAGCCCGGGGCGCCGCAGCAGACGTTCAACGGCACGGACACGCTGCCGCTGTCGCGGCTGGGACTGCGCCTCAAGGTCAAGGACGGCCAGGCGCCGGGCGCGTACGCGGAGTTCAACCCGCGCACCCACAAGGAGTCGAAGAAGATCCGCGCGCTGAAGCCCGGCGAGGTCTGCGAGGTGGAGCGGATCGTCTTCCACCTCGACGACGGCAGCGCCGAGGTGATCCAGACGCACGTCGACTCGCGCGCCTGCTACGTGTGGTCGATCTGGAAAGGCGAGCACAACTTCGAAGCCGAGATCGACCCCCCGGGCAAGGCGGGAGAGAAGAAGGGGAGCAAGGATCCGGTGGTGCTCGCCTCCTGGTCCGCCCAGAAGGCGCACCTCAACGATCACCCCGTCCTCTCGGCCCGGGTGAAGAACATCTCGGACGGCACCGAGCTGGAGGTGACCTTCTTCGCCATGCTGGTGACGGGCGCGGAGGAGCACGACGAGGAGCTGCACGGCCAGAAGGTCAAAGTGGCCAACGCCGGTTTCTCGGTGCCGTTCGATCCGCACCAGCTCGCCGCCGACCACGACCTGCTCGGCCATCCCCAGCCGGTCTTCGCCAAGGTGAAAGTGGGCGACAAGACCCTCTCGCTCCGCGACGTCGCGCTCACCGTCTACGATGGCCCGCGCGAGCAGGAGCGCCCTCCTCCGGCGCCGCAGAAGGCCCTGGAAGGGGCCAAGACCATCGTGGCGTTCATGCAGATCGCGCGCACCTCGCCGCTGGACGACAAGCTCTACCTCGACCGCTACCGCACCGCCGACGACAAGGAGCCGCAGGTGCGCAAGCTCTCGCAGCTCTCCACCGAGCTGCGCGGGCGCTTCGTCCAGGAAGGCGATGAGGAGCTGTACATCGGGACGGTCGGCGGCGAGATGCACCTCGCCAGCGAGGATCTGCAGAACGTCAGCGCGGCGAAGGCCATCACGGCCCAGCGCGAAGCGCTCCAGCGGCTGTATCCGGACGCGCCCCTCGACAGGATCTTCGCCAAGCCCGAGGACGCATGGTTCAGCGACCGGGGCATGACGGTGGGCATCTGCGCGCAGGACTGTCCCAAGGGCGTGAACTCGCGCGGCAAGGCCTCCGGGTGCACCGAGCAGATCCGGACCAAGAACCTGCTCGCCTGCGCACTGGTGCCGGCGGCCAAGAAGAAGGAGGGCGAGAAGGACCTGACCGACGCCTGCCGCTCCGCGGTCAAGGAGCCGACCAAGCTACCGATCGTGGCCGGAAGCTGCGCGTCCTACCTGAACGCCTGCCACAAGGTGAACCACGACAAGTCGAAGTGCTTCCTGCAGACGGTGGTGCGCGGACCGGAGAGCGAGGAGCGCGCCCGCTGGTACGTCTCCTTCCCCTGGGTCACCGAGGAGTGGCGCAAGCAGCCGCACAACAAGCGCAGGTGGCCCTACCACGGCGACAACTCGGGCGCCGTCGAGGGCAAGCAGGTGCACGGGGTGCGCAACTTCCGGGTCCTGCTGGTGAACCCGCAGAACGGCAACGCGGTGGTCTGCTCGGGGCAGGACTGGGGAAACCACCGCGAGGAGAAGTACAGCAACCCGAAGATCGATTCGGCCGCGGTGGAGAAGGACGAGTTCAAGACCAAGAAGCTGCGCCGGGTGTTCGGGCTCAATCCCATCGTGAACTGGAAGCTGGGATTCAAGAACAGCGACGCGCAGACGGTCCTGTTCGCCTTCGTGCCCGTGGGCACGCCGCTGGGACCCGTGCCCGAGGGCACGGTGATCAAGCTGCGCAAGCAGGCCACCTATCTGCAGATCATGGGCGTCGAGAAAGTGCCCGACCAGGTGGAGGAGCAGAAGTGAACTGGCGGAAGTACTACCAGCGCTGGGCCGATCGCGCGGGCGCCACCGGCAAGATCGACGACGTCAGCTTCGTACTGGAGCCGTGGGAGGTCCCCGGCGAATCGCCGCTCCAGGTGCGCGCCTGCAGTCGCGCGGGGCATCCGCAGAGCTCGTTCGCCAAGATGGTGGACACGCCCAAGACATCCATCACGCTGCACCACACCTCGGGGTACGGGAACTTCGGGACCCTGATGGGCGACTCCAAGGGAGGCGCCCATTTCCTCGTCGGCCGGGACGGCAACGCCTACCGCCTGGTGGACACCGAGAAGGTCGCCTGGCACGCCAACCTCTGGAGCCTCCATTCCATCGGCATCGAGGTCGACAACCCGGGCAACCTCAAGCTCAAGGACAAGACCTTCTACGACGAGTACCACTCCCCCTACTGCACCAAGGACGACGAGGGCGTCTGGGTGGAGAAGCAGTGGCCGAACTACGGAAACTACTGGGCCACCTGGAGCGAGGAGCAGTACGTGGCGGTGGGGCAGCTGCTCAAGGCGCTGTGCGCCAAGCACGGCATCCCCAAGATGATCCTGCCGGAGGACCGGCGCTACAAGGCGTTCGACGAGAGCCAGAAGCAGCGGTTCCGCGGCGTCTGCGTGCACGTCAACGTCAATCCCGACAACCGCGACGACCTGGGCCCTTTCGTCGACTGGCCCAAGCTCATCCGCCATGCCGGCCTGGGCGAGGGCGACTGCTTCGGCTTCGGGCCCGCGGCACCGGAACCCGACAAGCCGCCGAAGAAGGCCAGCGCGCCTGCCGCACCGAAGCAAACCGACTCGCCGGCCCCGAAGAAAAACGGGCCGGCCGCCGCGAGCGCCCAGCCGAAGCCGTTGCCGCCGCCAGTGTCGGTCGACGCGCACACGGTGCGCGTCTCGATCGGATCGCGCCCCGGGCGTATCTCGCTCACGGTCAAGGCGGCCGGCGAGGAGCTGAAGCCAGCGCCCAGGGGCGAGGCCCCGCAGCCTCCCGCCGGTGCCGAGGGCAAGCGGGACAAGTTCGTCGCGGCCGCGCTCTCCTACAAGGGAACGCCGTACCTGGCCGGCTCGGACGATCCAGCGAACGGCGGGCTGGACGGTCCGGGGTTGATCGCGCTGTGCCTGAAGAAAGTGGAAGTCAAGCTCGACCGCCAGGACGACAAGCCCTTCGACGCTCCTGCGCTGGCCGCCCAATTCCCCCCGACGGGAGGAGACCCCTCGGACCCGCCGGCGGAGATCGCGCCCGGCGACATCGCCTGGTTCGGCGAAGGCGACCACGATCATGGCCCCGCGCAGCACGCGACGATCTGGCTGGGGAACGCCAGGGTGCTGGGACCGCGGCCGGGGAGCCAGGACGATCACCACGGCGCCGTGCAAGTGATGGCCATCGCCGACGTGGGCGAGAAGTTCTCGGGGTTCTCGCACGTCGACGAGCTGGGCAAGGCGGTGTCGGCCGGCGACGCGCACCCAGCCGACCGGCCGCCGCGAGGGGCCGCGGTCACCGCTGCTCTCCTCCCCGCGGAGCCGGACGCGCTCTACGAGGCCCTGCAAGGCGTGGTGAAGGACGCGGGCGGCAAGTGGATCGCGGACGCGGGCAAGATGAACCTGGTCGGGGTGACGGACCTGGTCGATCGCTGCCAGGTCTCGCCCCTGCGGAACGGGTGGAACGACACGCTCTTCGCCGCCTGGGTCGACTCCGACGGGCACCGGCACGTGATCGACGCCCGCGCTTCCCTCAACCCGGGCCACGACGCCGACCCGGCGGGGACCTGGCACCTGCTCGAGGGGGCCTACACCTTCAAGCTCGACGGGAACGCGCTGGTTCCCGACGGGAAGGTGCGCGGGTGGTGCGACGACAAAGGCGCGGGCGCGCCGCGTCCGCCGCAAGGGCCGCCGCCCTCGACCGAGGGCGAGCTCAAGTGCAATCCGCAGCTGCGCGCCCTCGGGCAGTACGACGATCGCTGGAACCAGCACCCGCTGCGGGGCGACGTCCCGGCGCATGGCCCCTTGCCGACGAGCCAGACCTGGAGGGGAAATGCCTGCCACCCCACCTCGGTCACGATGGTCTTCCGCTGGATCGAGGACAAGACCGGAGGCAGGTTCAAGTTCCCCAGCAAGGAAGGCACCGGGATCGACGAGGACGATCATCCGCGGCGGCTGATGGAAGTCTTCTGGCCGGACCAGGGCGGCAAGGTGCCGGGGAAGTCGATCCCGCACGACGAGCTGATCGCGCGCGCCGAGAAGGCGCTGGGCATGAAAGAGAAGACGGCCAAGCTGTCCTTGTCCGGCGGCCTGGACAAGCGCCTCGCGACCTTGCGCAAGGCGCTCGCCAAGGGACCAGTGGTGATCGGGATCCCGGATCACTTCGTCGTCCTGCAGGGAATCGACGGCGACGACCTGCTCATCTGCGATCCGGGGCAGGTGCTGCCCAGCAAATGGAAGCTCGAGGACGGCTCGCCGGTGCCGAGCGTCAGCAATACGGACGCCTGCGGGCGACCTCCGGAGTCAGCCTGGAAGGGCCGCAAGATCGGCACGGACCGCGACAAGCTCATGTACGCGCGGGTGCCGATCCACAAGAAGGTGCACCGGCCGACCTACTCCGGTCACAAGGAGGTCGGCGCGGATTTCCTGGTCAATCTCCTGAAGCGGGCCGAGAGCTTCTGGTGGGCGGAGGGCGAGTAGGCCATGGCCGATCCGCAAGACAAGCACGCCGTCGTCGAGGGCGACGCTTCGAAGGTCCCGGTGCAGATCGCGGCCGGCTCGGCGAAGCCGGGCGATCCGCCGCAGCGGCCCACCAAGGGGACGCACCTCGTCTTCGGCGGGCCGGATCCGCAGTCGCCCTGGGGGCAGATCGCGGCGCTGATCGGCGCGGGCGGAAGCGTGCCCTGCACGCTGGTCGGCTCCGCGGTGCTGGCCAAGGCGCAGGCGAAAGGCAAGAAGCCCGGCTCGGGCGACAAGCCCAAGCAAGACAAGAAGAAGGACGAGCCCCCGCCCGAGGACAAGCAAGAAGATATGGAGATCCACCCCGCGGCGGTGGAGGACATCTTCCTCCGCGGCGAGGAGTTCACCCACGCGAAGGAGAAGGCGCGGGTCTGGGCGCACCCGGACACGGTCTCGCTGGGTCCGCGGCCGCTGGTCGTGTTCCTGCACGGCATCGAGCGGCCCCAGAAGCAGCCGTATCCACAGCTGCAGGACCGGATCGACATCGACCAGCTGGTGCACGTCGGGCTCCTGGCGAAGAAGCTCATCGATGCAGGCAAGGTCGAGCCGCTGATCATCGCCGCGCCGACGTGTTCCACCGACGAGCGCCCGGGGAGCCGCCTCTGGACCGACTTCAACCTGGGGAGCTTCGTCGACGACGTGCGCAAGGTGCTGGACAAGCACGGGCTGAAGGTCGACGACGACGAGGTCTGCGTCGTCGGCCACAGCGGCGCCGGCTGCAACCCGGGAGGCGGCCTGCTCAAGCTCGCCAAGCACGGGGCGAAGCTGGGCGAGCACGAGCTGAAGGTGTTCGGCCTGGCCGATACCTGCTGCACGGACTGGGCCGGGAAGATCGTCGGCCCAGGCATGGGCCAGCTGCAGAAGACGGTGCTGTACTCGCTGCACAGGGGCACCGGCGGCGGAGGAAACAGCTCCTACGCGACCGCCAAGAAGTGGGCCGACCTGCTCGGCGCGACCCAGCTGGTGAAGGCGCCCGCTTACGCACCAGGCGAAGGGCCTGAGATTTCCGATTACCGCACCGACGGGCAGGACCCTCCCCGCCGGCTGAGCCTCAAGATGGCGGCGAAGCCCGACGCGGGGGTCACCTCGGACGGCGCCGTCTTCACCCACGAGAAGGAGTGGTACGGCAGCGGCGCCGCCAAGAAGGGCAAGGTCGGCACGCACTACGCCATGACGCTGAACTGGATCTGGTACGGGCTGCAGCGCTTCTACCCGCGCGTCTCGGCTCCGGAGGCGCAGCCCGACGCGGGAGGGGCCGCCCTGCCGCAGGCCGGCCAGCACAAGGCGGAGCTGGGCCGGGCGGGGGACGATTGGACGGAGGTTCCCTCGGGACCCCCCGCCTGGAACGCTCCCGGCCCTGCGCCGCGCTCGAATCCCCCTGCGAGCTTCGCCGATCCGGGCAGCGGCCGCTTCTGGCCGGTGCGCACCCAGAGCACGTACGGGCGAGCGGTCGCGTACATCGGCGAGGATGGAAAGGGATACGGCGGAGGAGCCGGGTCGGATCCGACCGCGCAGCGCCACTTCCTCGCCCCGCAGCAGGCCACCGACGGCAGCTGGCTGAACGCGGGGGTCGATCTCTACGCCGACTTCGGCGATCCGGTGGTGGCGCCGGAAGAAGGAGTGATCGCGCGCTTCGATCCGCTCTGGCCCGGCGTCTCGCGGGTGCTTCTGCACTGCTCCAGCGGCCTGGTGATCTGCTGCGGCGGCGTCGATCCGGATTCGCTCGCGCAACTGGAGCTCGCGGTCGGCGACGCGGTCAAGGCTGGCAGGCCGATCGGCAAGGTGGGACGCCCCGACGACGGTGAGGCCATGTTGCACTTCGACACCTACCCCACCGGCACCCCCGAGCCAGTGCCGCTCTGGGACAAGTCGCAGCTCGACAAGGTGCTCGACCCGACCGCCTATCTGCTGGCGCTGGCCAGAACCGGGCTCTGATTCAGGGCCGCGCCGACGGGGGCGGTTGCTGAGCGCCGGGAGGAGGTGGCGGCGCTCCGGCGGCGGGCGCTCCAGGCGGCGCCGCGGGCGGTCCCTGCGGAGCCGCGGGAGACCCCACGCCGCCCGGTTGAGGCACGCCCGGCGAAGGAGTCGAGCCCGGCGGCGCGGTCCCCGGCTGCGGGGTGCCGGTGCCCGCCGTCGGTCCCTGCGGGCCCGGGCCCGCCTCCGCCGGGCCCGCGCGTACCTCGAGCACGCCGGGAGCGGTGTGCAGACGGACTTCGCCCAGCGCCAGCGCCTGGAGCGCGTCCGCGGCGCCGCCTACCGGCCCCACCACCACGACCGGCCACTGCCGGGGCCGGATCCAGGTCTTCGCCACGCGGGCCGCGTCGTTCCGGGTGACCTTCTCGATCCGCTGCGGGACGGTGCGGTAATAGTCGCGCGGCAACCCGTTGAAGACGGTGGTGGCGAGCGCGGACGCGACCGCGTCGTTCGTCTCCAGCGCCGCCGGGAGCCCGCGGATGAGGGTCTCCTTCGCCATCGCCATCTCGGAATCGGTCGGTCCTTCCGCCGCGAACCGCTCCAGCTCCTTCTCGTACTCGCCGACGGCCTCCGCGGTGTGCGTCGCGAGGATGCCGCCCGCGGCGAGGAACGCCCCGTAGGAGCGGCTGAGCTGCACGTTGCTGAACACGCCGTAGCTGTACCCGTGCTGCTCGCGCAAGTTCATGTTCAGCCGGCTGGTGAAGAGCCCGCCCAGCACCTCGTTCGCCACCAGCATGGGGAGTCGGTCGGGGTGGCGCGCCGTGAACAGCCGGCCCACCACCCACACCTGCGACTGCGTGGTGCCCGGCTTGTCGACGGCGTCGATGAAACGGCGGCCGAGGGGCGGGAACGGAGCAAGCGCGAGCTTCCGCAGCGGCTCCGGCTTCCAACCGGCCAGGCGCCCGTCGAGGAGCTTCACGATCTCGCCGGGGGTCACGTCGCCGGCCACCGAGATGATCGCGTTGTTCGGCCGGTACCAGTCCCCCTTGAACCGGATCAGATCGCTGACCGTGATCGCCTCCACGGTTTCGGGCGTCCCTCCGGCCGGCTGTCCCCAGGGGTGCTTGTCGCCGTACAGGAGCCTCGCCGCCTCGTCGGCGGCCAGCGCGCCCGGGCTCCCCTGCTTCTGCGCGAGCCCGGCGAGCTTGAGCTTGCGGATGCGATCCACATCGTCTTCGCGGAAAGCGGAGTTCGTCAGTACGTCGGCGAGCAGCTCGACGGCCTTGGGCAGCGCCTCCCTGAGGGTGTTCATCCGCACGCGGCTGGTCTCGTTGCCAGCGCCCGCGGACAGCTCGATGGCTTGCTCGTCCAGCTCCGCGGCGAGCTGCGTGGTGGTGCGCCTCAAGGTCCCCTCGGTCACCATGCTGGAGACGAACCCCGCCAGGCCCGCCCTGCCCGGCGGCTCGCCGTTCACGCCGGTGCCGAAGAGGATGTCGATGGAGACGATGGGCACCGCGTGCAGCTCGGTGACCAGCACGCGGGCGCCGTTCTTCAGCCTGCGCTCGACAGGCACGGGCGCCTCGAACCGCAGCTGCCCCGGAAGCGGCAGCGGCTTCACGGCCCGGAACGCGGCGTCTGGGGTTTGCGGAGCGGTGTACAGCGGCGGTCCGGACTGGGTAATGGTGGCAGGCGGCTGCGAGCCGGGCGCCGGCTGCTGGGCCGGGCCCGCTGCGATCGCGGCGAGGAGGAGCGCGGCCAACGGGTGAGTCGTCATCGCAGTCTCCTCAGGGGGCGCTCGCGGTGCGCTTGCCGGCCGGCAACGTAGTGAGCTCCAGCCGGCGGTCGTCGGGGAGATACTTGCGGGCGAACGCCTGCACGGCCTGCGGCGTCACCGCCCGATACCGCGCCAGGTCGCGGGGCAGGAAGCCGGGGTCCTGCAGCCACATCTCGTAGGCGTTGAGCAGGTCCGCCCGAGCGCTGCCGCGCTCCACCGATCGGATCTCGCCCGCGACGATCTTGTGCTTGGCGCGCTCCACTTCCTCCGGGCTGACGCCGTTCCGTTTCACGTCGTCGATCGCCTGCTGCAGCAGCGTCCTCAGCTCTTCGGGGGTGTGCCCGGGCCGCGCCGTGGCGCCGATCTGGATCCAGCCGCCCAGGCCCAAGGCCGGGTTGTTCGCGTCGACGTTGCTCGCCACCTGCTTGTCCAGGATGAGGAGCTGGTACAGGCGCGAGGTCTTGCCGCCCGCCAGCACCTCGCTGAGCACGTCCCCGGCAGGCTCGTCGTCGTGGAAGGGGACGAGCCCGTTCCAGACCATCTGGAACCGGGGGAGCTGGGCGAGCGGGTCCGGGAGCGTCTCCCGCACGACCGTCGAGATGGGTTTCGCCGTGACGTCCGGCTTCTTCACCTCGGGGCCCCGGGGGATGTCGGCGAAATAATTCTCGATCAGGCCCTTCGCCGTGGCCGGATCGAAGTCGCCGACCAGGATCAACGAGGCGTTGTTCGGGCCGTAGTAGCGGCGGAAGAAGTCGCGCACGTCGTCGAGCGAGGCGGACTGGATCTCCTTGAGGTCGCCGATCACGCACTCGTAGTACGGATGCGGCAGCGGGTAGAGCAGGTCGCACAGGCGCTGCTGGGTGGGACCGTACGGCACGTTGTCGATCCGCTGGTGCCGTTCGTTGCTCACCACGTCGCGTTGGATCTTCAGTTTCTGCTGGTCGAGCGTGGGGAGGAGGAACCCCATCCGATCGCTCTCCAGCCACAGCGCGGTGGGCAGCTCGTTGGAGGGGACGGTCTCGTAGTAGTTGGTGCGATCGAAGCTGGTGGAGCCGTTCATTCCCGAAGCGCCGATCTGCTCCAGCACGGTGTCGAAGTCCCTCGCGTGCTGGGTGCCCGAAAACATCATGTGCTCGAAGAGGTGGGCGAAGCCGCTGCGCCCTGGCGTCTGGTTGGCGGCGCCGACGTGGTACCAGATGTTCACCGACACTTGCGGGAGCCGGTGGTCCTCGCTGAGGATCACGGTCAGCCCGTTCGGCAGCCGGTACTTCTCGAACTTCAGCTCCGGGTCCTTGGCGAGGACCGGCAGCGCGCAGATCGCGGCAGCGAGGACCAGGGCGCGGCGGAGCACGTGCAGCCTCCTTCGAAGGAACGGCTCTCCTACTCCCCACTCCCCCTCGGCGCAAGCTTCAAGGAAGCGTGGGTCCCTCAGCCCAGCACGGTGGAGAGCCAGGCGCGGGCGTCGGCGATCTCGGCGGGGATGACCATGTGGCCCATCGGGTATTCACGGTAGGTCACGCGGGCGCCCAGCTTCTGGAGCAGGTCGCGGATCGCGCGGCCCACTTCGACGGGGATCAGGGGATCGTGGATCCCGTGGGCGACGAACACGGGGAGGCCGCCCGATCCGCCGGGCGTGGCCGGCTGCTGCGCGCGGGGCGGCACGCCGGAGAGGACCAGGACGCCCGCAGTCAGATCCGGGCGGGCCAGCGCGGCCGACAGCGCCATCCCGGCGCCCTGGCTGAACCCGCCCAGGATCGGGCGCGGGCTGCCTCGGGCGACTTCTTCCACGGCCTCCAGCGCCAACCGGGCTCCCTCCGCCACCTCGGCGGGATCGAAGGTGAGCCCTTCCGGCGTCTGCTGCAGGTTGAACCAGGCGCGGCCGCCGAAGTCGAGCGCGATCGGCGCCTGCAGGCTGACCACCCGCAGGCGGGGGTCCAGCTCGTGCCCGATGGGCAACAGGTCGTGTTCGTCCGCGCCGAATCCGTGCATCAGGACCAGGGTGCGGTCCAGCCCGGGTTCCCGGGGAGGAAGCTCCACCGTGCGCAGCTTCATGCGCGATCCACCGGGGCTGAGAACCAGGGATCGGGAGCGCCGTCAAGGGCGAGAGGTCATGGGGGGCCGCCGCCGGTCAGTACCTCTTCCGCTCGGACCGGGCGCGCTCGTACGCGGCCGGCAGGTCGGAGACCCGGATCACCTCCAGCACGGTCAGCACCTGCGATTCGCGATCGATCGCGTACTTGAACCGCCAGCCCTCCACGTCGACGAACAGCGGGCTCTCCGTCAGCGACGACCAGAAGGCGCTCGACGCCGAGACCGCGGAGAGCGTCTGCCCGATCTCGCGCAGGCGGGCGCGCAGGCGCCCCAGCGTAGCCGCCTGTACCGATCCCACCGCGCATCGCAACTGGATGCGGTAAGGCACGATGATCTTGTACGACTGGCGCGCGCGTCATACCTCGCACTGGCAGTGAAGTATCGGACAGGTGACGTACATCCGTCACGTTGACGAATGCACACGATCGACCCCAAAGGGCCCGTCAGCGCGACGCGGCGGCGAGAGAAAGCAGCGGCGGCCCGCCGGCCCCGGCGGGAGACGCGCTCCCGGACGCGCGGGCGCGGGATTCCGCCGCCATCGTCGCGACCAGACCGGCCAACTCCGCGGGATCGACCGGCTTCGACACGTGCCTCTGGAAACCCGCCTCGAGCGCGCGGCGGTGATCGGCCACGGTCGCGTACGCCGTCACGGCCAGGGCGGGGAGCCTCGCAGTCTCCGGCGAACCGCGGATGCGGCGGATCAGGGCGTAGCCGTCCTCGCCGGGAAGCCCGATGTCGCTCACCAGGACGTCGGGCGCCTGCCGGGAGATGAGCTCCAGCGCCTGGTCGACCGAGTTGGCCACCGTCACCTCGGCGCCATGGTTGCCCAGCATCACCCGCAGCATCTCCCGCGCGTCCGCGTCGTCGTCCACCACCAGGACCCGCAGCCCGCGCAGCGAAGTCAGCGCGATCGGCGCGACCGGCTCCGGAGCGGCGGTGTTTCCCTGCGGGACCGCGTCTTCCTCCGGCTGCGCCTGCACCTCCCGCACCGGCAGGCGGACGGTGAACCGGGCGCCCTTCCCCTCGCCCTCGCTCTCCGCCCGGACGGTGCCTCCGTGCACCTCGACCAGGTGGCGCACGATGGCCAAGCCCAGGCCCAGGCCCCCCTGCATGCGGGTGATGGAGCTGTCGGCCTGCCGGAAGCGATCGAAGACGTGAGGCAGGAAATCCGGCGCGATGCCCATGCCGGTGTCGTTCACCGCGATCTCGACGTGGCCGGTCGAGCGGAAGAGCTCCACCGTCACCTTGCCCTTCCCGGGAGTGAACTTGATGGCGTTGGAGAGCAGGTTCCAGACCACCTGCTGCAGCCGGTCCGGATCGCCGTGGAAATCGCTCGCCTCGTCATGCAGATCGAGGGCCAGCTCCAGCTGCTTGGCTTCCGCCGCGGGCCGGACGGCGTCGACCGCGGAGCAGATGACGCTGCGCAGATCGATGTGCTGCACCTGGACGCGGAGCTTGCCCGCGATGATCCGCGAGACGTCCAGGATGTCCTCCACCAGCTGGGTCTGGACCCGCGCGTTGCGTTCGATGGTCTCCAGCGCCCGCTGCAGCCTGTCGCCGCCTCCCACCGCGCCGGTCTGCAGCATGCGGGTCCAACCGAGGATGGCGTTGAGCGGCGTGCGCAGCTCGTGGGAGACCGTGGCGAGGAATTCGTCCTTCGAGCGATTCGCCGCCTCCAGCTGGGCCCGCGCCTCCTGCTCGCGCAAGAGCAGCGCCGCGTGCGCTTCCTCGACGCGCTTCTGGTGGTCGATGTCGGTGGCCGTGGCGATCCAGCCGACGATGGAACCGTGCTCGTCGCGCTCAGGCACCACCCGGCACAGGTGCCAGCGCAGCTCGCCGTCGTGGCGGCGCAGCCGCTGTTCCCGCTCCAGCCCCCTCCCGCCGCGGATCGCGGCCGCCCACGCCGCCCGCACCGCCGGCAGCTCCTCCTCGGGGACGCCCCCGAAGAACGAGAGCCCCGCCGACGGTCCGGCGTATTCGCGCCAGACCCGGTTGCAGTAGTGGATCTCCCCGTCCCGGCGGGCCGCCCACACGCACTGCGGCATCGAGTCGGTGAGGCCGTGGAACCGGACCTCGCTGCGGCGCTCCAGGTCGCGCAGCTCCTGGGCGCGCAGCATCGCCGCCTGGCGCTTGATCAGCTCGCCCCGCTTCCACAGGTCGACGAAGACCGACACCTTGGTGCGCAGGATCTCCGGGTCGAACGGCTTGAGCAGGTAGTCGACCGCGCCTTGCGAGTAGCCCTTGAAGATGAACGAGGGATCCTTGGCGATCGCGGTCAGGAAGATGATCGGGGTCGAGCGGTTGCGCTCGCGCTGCTTGATCACCGCGGCCGTCTCGATGCCGTCCATCCCCGGCATCTGCACGTCCATCAGGATCAGGGCGAACTCTCCCTCCAGCAGCTGGCGCAGCGCGTCCTCTCCGGAGGTGACGCCCACCAGCTCCTCGCCCAGCGGCGCCAGGATCGCTTCCAGGGCGAGCAGGTTCGGCTGATGGTCGTCGACCATCAGGATGCGCGCGCGCAAGCCCGGATCCGCCGCCAGGCGCGGCTGGGCAGGCAAGGGCTTGGCGCGCGGCACAGCCATCGTAGGAAGCTAGTGCTCCTCCCTCAACGCGCCCACAGGCGGATGAGCTGCAGGAGCTTGTCCGTGTCCACCGGTTTGGGGAGATAATCCGACGCGCCCGCGACGATGCACTTGTCCCGATCCTCCTTGAGCGCTCTGGCCGTGATGGCGATGATCGGCAGCGCCTTGTAGGCCGGGTCCTTGCGGATGGCCTTCATCGTCTCGTAGCCGTCCATCTCCGGCATCATCACGTCCATCAGCACCACGTTCACGTCCGGGTTGCGCTCCAGCACGGCGATGCCGTCTTTCCCGTTCTCCGCGTAGAGCACTTCCAGGCCGTGGCTCTCCAGCACGCTGGTGAGCGCGAAGATGTTCCGCACGTCGTCGTCGACCACCAACACTTTCTTGCCGGCCATCGACTCCTCGCGCTCGCGCGACGCCTCCAGGATCTTGCGGCTCTGCTCTGGCATCTTGTCGTCGATGCGGTGCAGGAAGATGGCCGTGTCGCTGAGCAGCTTCTCCGGCGAGGCCGCGCCCGACTTGAAGATCACCGACTCGGCGAACTTCTTCAGCCGCAGCTCCTCCTTCTTGGAGAGCTCCTTGCCCGTGTAGACGATCACGGGCAGGTCCCGGAAGCGGGGCTGCGTCTTGATCTGCTCGAGCAGCTTGGTCCCGTCCACGTCTCCCAGCAGCAGGTCGAGCACCACGCAGTCGAAGTCCCCCGCCTCCAGCTCCTGGAGGGCCGCCTCGCCGGTCGACACCGAGGTGATGCTCACGTCCTCGCCCTCGCCGACCAGCTCTCTGATGCCTTTCGCCTGGCTGGCGTCGTCCTCGACGAGGAGCAGCCGCTTCACCTTCTTCTCCACGAAGCTCTGGATGTGGGTGAAGGCGCCCTCCAGCGCGTCCTTGCTGACGGGCTTCTCCAGGTAGGCGAAGGCGCCCATGGCGGCGCCCTTCTTGCTTTTCTCGACGATGGAGATCACGTGCACCGGGATGTGGCGCGTCCGGGGATTGCGCTTCAGCCGGTCGAGGATGCTCCAGCCGTCCACCACCGGCAGCTGGATGTCGAGCGTGATGGCGGCCGGCTGCAGCTCGTTCGCCAGCGCCAGGCCGGTGTCGCCGCGCGTGGCCACCACGGCCTTGAACCCCTTCTCCCGGGCCATGCCCACCATGATGCGGGCGAACTTCACGTCGTCCTCGATGATGAGGAGCACCCGGTCGCCCTCGCGCAGGTGCTCGCGGTCGTCGTCGACCGGCTTGGGCGCGATGGTCTCGGCCGGCGCCGGCGCGGATGCCAGCGCTTCGATCGCCGTGGGGCGGTGAGGCGCCGGCGGGGCCTGCTGATCCAGGCGCCGCGGGCCGGGCTGTTCCGGCATCTCCGCCTCCTGCTCGTCGCTGGCGGGCTCCTCCCCGAGGTAACGGTCCGGCAGCAGGATGGTGAACATGGAGCCCTGCCCGGGCACGCTCTCCACGTGGATCTCCCCGCCCAAGAGGCGGGTGATCTCGCGGCTGATGGAGAGGCCCAGGCCGGTGCCGCCGTACTTGCGGCTGGTGGTCCCGTCCGCCTGCTGGAACGCCTCGAAGATGAGCCTCTGCTTGTTCCTGGGGATGCCGATGCCGGTGTCGATCACCGAGAAAGCGATCACCTGATCGGCGCGGTGGAGGGCGTCGTTGTCCAGGCCGCGCCGGTCCTGTACGGTGTGGATGCGCAGCACCACGCTCCCCTGGTCGGTGAACTTGAAGGCGTTGGCGAGCAGGTTCTTCAGCACCTGCTGCAGCCGCTGCGGATCGGTGCGGACGTGGCCGGGCAGCGGTCCCGCCAGATCGACCGAGAAGTCGAGGCTCTTCTGCTCCGCCACCGGACGGAAGTTCCGCTCGACGAACTCCTTCAAGTCGACCAGCGCGATGTCGCGCGGCTCGATCTGCATCTTGCCCGCCTCGACCTTGGAGAGGTCGAGGATCTCGTTGATCAACGAGAGCAGGTCGCCGCCCGAGGCGTAGATGGTCTTGGCGTACTCCACCTGCTTCTCGGAGAGGTTCGACTCCTTGTTGTCCGCCAGCAGCTTCGCCAGGATGAGCAGGGAGTTGAGCGGCGTGCGCAGCTCGTGGCTCATGTTGGCCAGGAACTCGCTCTTGTACTTGGAGATGAGCTGCAGCTGCTCGGCCTTCTCTTCCAGCGAGGCGCGGGCCATCTCCACCTCGCGGTTCTTGATCTCGATGCTCTGGTTCTGCTCCTCGAGCTGCTTGGCCTTCTCCTCCAGCTCCAGCGCCTGCTTCTCCAGCGCGGAGTTCGACCGCTTGAGCTCCTCCTGCTGGACGGTCAGCTCTTGCGACTGGCTCTGCAGCTCCTGGGTCAGGCCCTGCGACTGGAGCAGCAGCTGCTCGGTGCGCATGTTGGCGCCGATCATGTTCAGCACCACGCCGATCGACCCGGTGAGCTGGTCGAGGAAGATCTGGTGGATGGCGCTGAACGTGTTGAAGGAGGCCAGCTCGATCACCGCCTTCATCTCGCCTTCGAAGAGCACCGGCAGGACGATGATGCTCTGCGGCGGCGACTCGCCCAGCCCCGAGCTGATCTGGATGTAGTCGGCCGGGACCCTGGTGAGCAGGATGGTCTTCTTCTCCAGCGCGCACTGGCCGACCAGCCCCTCGCCGGGGCGGAAGCGGTTGGAGACGCTCTTGCGCTCCTTGTAGGCGTAAGTGGCGACCAGTTTGAGGACCGGACCCTCGCTTTCCTGGTCCATCATGAAGAACGCGCCGTGGTGCGCGGACACCAGCGGGGTCAGCTCGCTCATGATCAGCCGCGACACGGTGTCCAGGTTCTTCTGGCCCTGCATCATCGAGCTGAACTTCGCCAGGTTCGTCTTGAGCCAGTCCTGCTCCTGGTTCTTCTGCGTGGTCTCCCGCAGATTGACGATCATCTGGTTGATGTTGTCCTTGAGCCTGGCCACCTCGCCTTCCGCGCCGACGGTGATGGTGCGGGTCAGGTCGCCCTTGGTCACCGCGGTGGCGACCTCGCTGATGGCGCGGATCTGGGTGGTCAGCGAGGCGGCCAGCTGGTTGACGTTGTCGGTCAGCTGCCGCCAGGTGCCGGTCGCGTTCGGCACCTTGGCCTGGCCGCCCAGCTTGCCCTCGATGCCCACCTCGCGCGCCACGCTGGAGACCTGATCGGCGAAGGTGCCCAGCGTGTCGGTCATGTTGTTGATGGTCTCGGCGAGGGCCGCCACCTCGCCCTTGGCGTCGACCAGCAGCTTCTGGGACAGGTCCCCGGTCGCCACCGCGGTGACCACCCGGGAGATGCCCCGCACCTGGGTGGTCAGGTTGCGGGCCATGAAGTTCACGTTGTCGGTCAGGTTCTTCCACACGCCCGCCACGCCGTGCACGTCGGCCTGGCCGCCCAGCTTTCCCTCGGTCCCCACCTCGCGGGCGACCCGGGTCACTTCCGAGGCGAAGGAGTTCAGCTGATCGACCATCGTGTTGATGGTGTTCTTCAGCTCCAGGATCTCGCCCTTCACGTCTACGGTGATCTTCTTGGAGAGATCGCCGTTGGCGACCGCCGTGGTGACCAGCGCGATGTTGCGCACCTGGCCGGTCAGGTTGTTCGCCATGAAGTTCACGTTGTCGGTCAGGTCCTTCCACACGCCGCTGACGCCGCGGACGTCGGCTTGGCCGCCCAGCCGTCCCTCGGTGCCCACCTCGCGGCCCACGCGGGTCACTTCCGAGGCGAAGCTGCGCAACTGGTCCACCATGGTGTTGATGGTGTCCTTGAGCGCCAGCACCTCGCCGCGCACGTCGACGGTGATCTTCTGCGAGAGGTCGCCGTTGGCGACCGCGGTGGTGACCTTGGCGATGTTGCGCACCTGGTCGGTCAGGTTGCCGGCCAGCACGTTCACGTTGTCGGTCAGGTCCTTCCACACTCCGGCGACGCCGGGCACCTCCGCCTCCGCCCCCAGCTTGCCTTCGGTGCCCACCTGCTTGGCGACGCGGGTCACCTCGGCGGCGAAGCTGTTCAGCTGGTCCACCATGGTGTTGACGGTGTCCTTGAGCTGCTGGATCTCGCCCCGGGCGTCGACGGTGATCTTCTTGGACAGGTCGCCCTGCGCGACCGCGGTGGTGACCTCGGCGATGTTGCGCACTTGCGCGGTCAGGTTGTTGGCCAGCAGGTTGACGTTGTCGGTCAGGTCCTTCCAGGTGCCCGCCACTCCCGGCACCTCGGCCTGCGCGCCCAGCTTCCCTTCCACGCCCACGGTGCGGGCCACGTCGGTGACCTGCTCGGCGAAGACGCCCAGCGTGTGGGTCATGTTGTTGAAGGTCTCCGCCAGGGCGGCGATCTCGCCCTTGGCGTCCACCTTCAACTGCTGGGACAGGTCTCCACTGGCGACCGCCGTCACCACCCGCGCGATGCCGCGCACCTGGGTGGTCAGGTTCGAGGCCATGAAATTCACGTTCTCGGTCAGGTCCTTCCAGGTCCCGCCGACGCCCCTCACCTCGGCCTGGCCGCCCAGCTTGCCCTCGGTGCCCACCTCGCGGGCGACCCGCGTGACCTCCGAGGCGAAGGTGTTGAGCTGATCGACCATCGTGTTGACGGTGTTCTTCAGCTCCAGCATCTCGCCCTTCACGTCGACGGTAATCTTCCTGGAGAGATCGCCTTTGGCGACCGAGGTCGTCACGTCGGCGATGTTGCGCACTTGCGCGGTCAGGTTGTTCGCCAGCAGGTTGACGTTGTCGGTCAGGTCCTTCCAGGTCCCCGCCACCCCGGGCACTTCGGCCTGCGCGCCCAGCTTTCCCTCGACGCCCACCGTCCGCGCCACGCGGGTCACCTCGCCGGCGAACGAATTCAGCTGATCGACCATCGTGTTGATGGTGTCCTTGAGCTGGAGGATCTCGCCCTTGGCGTCGACGGTGATTTTCTTGGAGAGATCGCCGCGGGCGACCGCCGTCGAGACCTCGGCGATGTTGCGCACCTGCGAGGTCAGGTTGGACGCCATGCGGTTCACGTTGTCGGTCAGGTCGCGCCAGATGCCCGACGCCTCCGCCACTCCGGCCTGGCCGCCCAGCTTGCCGTCGGTGCCCACCTCCTTCGCCACCCGGGTCACTTCCGCGGCGAAGCTGGAGAGCTGGTCCACCATGGAGTTCACGGTGGTGCCGATGCGGAGGAACTCTCCCTTCACCGGTTGGCCCTCGATCTCCAGCGCCATCTTCTGCGTCAGATCGCCCTCGGCGACCGCGATCAGCACCCGGGCGACCTCGGTGGTCGGCTGCACCAGGTCGCCGATCAGCGCGTTGATGGAGCTGACGCTGGTGCCCCAGCCGCCCCTCACGTCGCCCAGGGAAGCGCGCTCGGTCATCCGGCCCTCGCGCCCGACGACCTTTTCCATCCGCAAAAGCTCGCTGGTAAGCGCCTCGTTGCGCGAGACCACCGAGTTGAACGCCCGGGCGATCTCGGGCATCAGGCCGCTGCCGCGGGTGAACGGCAGGCGGACCGCGAAATCTCCTTCGCCCGCGGCCTGCAGCGCGCCCAGCAGGTCGCGCAGGCGGTGGTCCTCGCCAGGGCCGTGTCCGTTCTCTCCGTCGCCGTTGCGGGGCTTCTTGCGCCGCCCCTCGCCGCCATGGCCCCCCGTTGGATCGTGCGTTTCGCCCACGGTGTGCTCCTCTACTCTCGGCGTGCGTCTCGGAATTCGCAGCAGGGTCTCAGGTCCGTGCAGGCGCTGCTTCTTCCGCTCGGAACGCATGTGAACCACCGGACGGGAAAAAATCCGGCTGGACGGCCGAAATGCCGGACTTTGGACACTCGGCTCGGACCCGTCTCCTCGGCGGTTGTCTGTAGCGCAGAAGCCCGCCTGGGCGCACGTCAATATTGGTAAATTTTGCAACCGATTACTGAAGGGCAAAGCCGCTCGCGGCACGGTGGACCAGGCGCCCGGATGTGCGCCCCCAGCCGGGCCGGCCGACGCCAGTAGGGTCCAGTCGCATGTCAGTCGCATGCCGTCACGATTGACGAACGCGGGCGCGGGGCCTGCCGATCTGATATCCGCTTGGGTCCCGAGGAGGCACCTGTGACCGACAAGCCCAGCACCGCCGAGGAGGAGTACTTCGCGCGGGAGAACGCCGAGCGGCTGCGCAAGCTGGCGGCGGAGGTGAAGGCCTCGCTCGCCTCGGCGAAGCGCGAGGAGCTGAAGAAGATCCACTGGATGCGGTGTCCCAAGTGCGGGATGGAGCTCCAGGAGATCGGATTCCGGGGCGTCCAGGTCGACCGCTGCTTCTCCTGCGGCGGCACCTATCTCGACGCCGGCGAGCTGGAGAAGATCGCCGCGCCGGAGGGAGGCGCGATCGTCAAGTCCATGCTGCGCATCTTCGGAAAGTCCTAGATCGAGGCTACAGGTAGCGCGAGAGCGCGCGGTCCGCGATCTCGCCGATCAGCCTCGGGTAGTCGCGGCCGGCCGCCGCCGCGGCCATGGCCAGCTCCGCCTCGGGCGCGAGCCACGGGTTCGGGTTGGCCTCGATCACGTAGATCTCGCCCCCGGGCGCGACGCGCAGATCGATGCGGCCGTAGTCACGCAGCCCCAGCGCGCCGTAGGTGGCGAGCGCCGTCTCCTGGATCCGGCTGACCATCTCGTCCGGAAGATCGCGGGCCACGGCCGCGAGGGCCGCGTCGTACGCCTGGGTCCCCTTCTCCCACTTCACTTCCTTGCCGGCGATGCGCGGCATGCCCTTCGGCAATTTCGACAGATCCAGCTCGACCGGCGGCAGCGCCTCCGGCTTGTCGCTGCCCAGCACGCCGACGTAGATCTCGCGCCCCTCGATGAACTCCTCGATGAGCGCGGGGGAGTCGAAGCGCTCGTGGAGGAGCGCGATGCGCTCCATCAGCTCCTTCACGCTCTTCACCACCGAGCCCGCGTCGATGCCCACCGACCCGTCTTCGGAGCCCGGCTTCACGATCATCGGGAAATGCAGGTCGTCGATGTGATCGATCTTGCCGCGGTAGCTGGAGACGAAGTTGGGCGTGCGGATGCCGTGGAAGGTGAAGACCTTCTTCGCCAGCGCCTTGTCCTGGGCGAGGAAGAGCGCCCGCGGCCCCGCGCCGGTATAGGGAAGCTCCAGCAGGTCCAGGAAGGCGGCAACGTGCGCCTCCTTCGAGTCGTCGCCGGCATAGGCCTCGGTCAGGTTGAAGACGAGATCGGCCTCGACGCGCGCCAGCTCCAGGAGCGACCTCTCGTCCTTGAGCTCGTGGAAGAAAGCGTCGTGGCCGTTCGAGCGCAACGCCTCCAGGACCTCGTCGCGATCGAGCTTGGCGCGCCGCTCGTGCTTGCGGCCGCGGATCGAGGCGCCCTTCTCGCGCTTGCCGCGCCGCTCGCGTTCCGGCGGAGTCACGTTGTCGCTCGGCTCGTACAGCACGGCGATCTTCAGCTTTCCCGCCACGTCACCGCTCCTCGAACTTGCCGCGCTGAAGGTAGTTCATCGCCAGGGTCGTCGCGAGCACCGTCGTCTCGATCAGCTGTTGCGTCTCCCGTCCGGCGGCGACCTGGAGATCGAGCTCGCGCGCCCGGCGCGCCATCTGCTCGAGCAGCTTCTTCGCGAGCGAGCGCCGGATCCCGGTCCAGTAGGTGATCTTGTCCACCAGCGCCTTCCCGTGCGCCGAGAAGAGCGCGGCGGCGGCGGAGAAGCCCTCGCGCGGCGGGCCTGGATCGAAGATGTCCTCCAGCTCGGCGTCGGGCACCAGGTCGGCGATGTTCGGCGCCTCGTCGGGAACGGTTCGCCGGTAGAACTCCTCGAGCGGTTCGGTCATCTGGTCGACGGGAAGCTCCGCCAGCGCCCGGGAGAGCGGGCGTTTCGGCTCGACGCGGGCCAGCTCGCGGGCCACCCGATCGACGTACTCGAGCTTGCCCAGCGCCGGCCAACCCGCGTACTTGCGGCGCCAGTTCGAGCGCGGCGTGAGCCAGACGGCGAAAGTCTCGGCGAAATCCTCGTCGGGGTGTTTCTGCGCGTACCAGCCGGCGATGTGCCGCACGTAGCGCCGCGAGAACGGCACCGGCGTATACGAGTCCGCGTACGGGCGGTCGAAAGGACCGAACAGCTCGATCCACTCCGGCGTGTCGTAGAGCTCGTACGCGTAGTTGAATGCGTGCCCGGCCTCGTGGCGCAGGTACATGAGGATCTCGCGTTCGTCCTCGAGGTCGTTGAGCGACCGCTCGAGCGCCTGCAGCTCCGGATCGGCGAGGTAGAAGGGGATGCCGATGATCGGCTCCCGATCGGGGCACGCCCACTCGTCCGACAGGTAGCAGGCAGGGCGGAACCGCTCCAGGCCCTTCGCTTCCAGCTCGCGGTGGAGCTGCTGCACGTACTTCTCGACCGGCGAGCCGTCGAGCTTGAGCCCCAGCTCGCGGATCGGCTTCTTGAGCAGCTCCCGGGCCTCGGGCGGCGTGTGCTCGAACGGCTGCATGCTCCTCCCCCGGAGTCTGCTCCCCGCCTAGCTCCTCAGCAAGAGCGCCTTCAAGCGTTTCACGCGGAGGTCGCGGAGGACAAGAGCGAGGGCGCGGAGGAACCGTTGATCACCGGATCTCCTCGGCGCCCTCCCCTTCCTCCGCGTCCTCTGCGTGAAACGCAGTTCGCTATAGTGGCACGCATGCGGGCACTGGTGATCGTGGCGGCGGTGGCGATCGCAGGAGGGGTGGAGGCGGCGGAGAAATGCGAGCTGGTGAAGAAGGGGTATGGGCCGGAGGGGAAGGGGGCGGTGAAGCTCGAGACCGTCGTCGCCGGGCTGGAGGTGCCTTGGGGCATCGCGTTCCTGCCGGGGGGAGACGCCCTGGTCACGGAGCGGCCCGGGCGGCTGCGCCTGGTGCCAGCCCTGACGAAGAGGAAAGCGGGCGACGCGACGAAGCTGCCGATCGTGGCGAGCATCGCCGTGGATGCGGACGAGGAAGGCGGGCTCCTCGGGGTCGCCGTCCATCCGAGATTCGAGCAGAACCGCTTCATCTACCTGTACATGACGGCGCGCGAAGACGGGCGGAAGTCGAACCGCGTCGAACGCTGGCGTGTGGCCGAGGACCTGGGGTCGGCGCGATTCGACCGGCGCATCGTGGAGGGCATTCCTTCGGCCGCCTACCACGACGGAGGGCGCATCCGATTCGGTCCCGACGGCATGCTCTACGTCGGCACGGGTGACGGACGCGATCCGGATCGCTCCCAGGACCCGGCCAGCCTGGGAGGGAAGGTCCTCCGGCTCACCCCGGACGGCGAAGTCCCGGGGGACAACCCGGTCGCCGGAAATCCTCTCTGGGTGCTGGGGGTGCGCAATACCCAGGGCTTCGACTGGAGCGGCGGACGGTTCTACGTCACGGACCACGGCCCTTCCGGGGAGCTGATGCGGCAGGGCCACGACGAGGTGAATCTCGCTTCACCAGGGGCGAACCTCGGTTGGCCGGCGATCTACGGATGCCAGACGCGCTCCGGCATGGTCGCGCCCTCGCTGACCTGGCAGAGCGCCGTTCCACCCGGCGGCGCCTCGTTCTACACGGGCACCGCCCTTCCCGACTGGCGAGGCAGCCTGCTGATCGGGACCCTCCGATCGAAGCATTTGCACCGGGTCAAGTTCAGCGCCGCGGAGCCCGGAGTGGTCGAGTTGCACGAGGTCTACTTCCAGGACCAGGCCGGCCGCCTCCGCGACGTGGTGATGGGCCCTGACGGCGCGGTCTACCTGACCACCTCCAATTGCGACGGCCGCGGCGACTGCCCGCCGGACCGCGACAAAATCCTCCGCCTCCTCCCCTCCCGCCCGTAAAAGGACAAAAGGATCGACCGCGGAGGCGTGGAGGACGCGGAGGTTTGTGTTTTTAAAATGAAATCTCCGCGCTCTCCGCGCCTCCGCGGTGGTCTCCTCGCCTGCGAGCACGGCGGGAGGGGTGGCGGGGTTCGGCAGGGAAGTCGGAGGCGAGGTAGGCTGTAGAGTGGGGGAAGCGGAATGATTCGGCTGAAGCACCTGTCCGGGAGCCTGCAAGGCAGGACGACGGAGCTGGCCAAGCCGGTGCTGCGTATCGGCCGCGCGCCGGACTGCGACGTCCGCTTCGACCAGGTGAACGACCCGAAAGTGTCCAACCACCACGCCGAGCTGCTGCTCGAGGAAGGCAACTGGTTCGTGGTGGACACCGCCTCGACCAACGGCACGCTGATCAACGGCCGACGGATCACCAAGCATCGGCTGGCGTCCGGCGACAAGGTGCAGATCGGCAGCGGCGGCCCGGTGGTGCAGGTCCACTTCGACGGGATCCTGGTCGGGCAGCCGTCCTTCAAGACCGAGGCGATCCTGCTCCGCGACGTCCCGCAGCCGCCCCGCCCCATCGACGACACCGAGGAGATCTCGGCCATCTCGGATCGTCTCAAGGAGAGCGCCGACACGCAGACCGCCCGGCTCGCCGAGCTGGCGGCGAAGAAGGTGGCCCTGGAGCGCGCCAAGGCGGGCGGCCAGTCCAGCGGCAAGACCATGTTCATCATGGCCGAGACCATGCGCCAGGTGCAGTTCAGCACCAAGGCGAAGACCAAGAAGCGCTGGGTCAAGGTGGTCGCCGCGGTGGCGGGGGCGGCCGCGCTGGTGGTCTTCGTGATGTCGGTGGTGATCGTGCAGCAGCAGCGGCAGATCGCCCTGCTGGTGCAGACCAAGAACAAGCTCGACAAGGAGATCCAGCAGGTCCAGGCGGCCATGGAGTCCGAGACCGACGCGGACAAGCTGGACCAGCTGGAGCAGAGGCTCGCCCAGCTCACCGGCAACGTCCAGAAGGCGATGGACGACCTGGGCAAGGCGGACAAGTCCAAGGCCGCCGAGGTGGCCAACGCCGGCGACCCGATGGATCGCGACATCCGCAAGATCCTCGGCAAGTTCGATGCGAAGACCTACGCCGTGCCGCCCGTCTTCAAGGAGCGCCTGCAGTACCACGTCGACGAGCTGCTGCACGCGGGGAACCTCAAGTTCATCTACAAGCGCAAGCAGAAGTACTGGCCGATGATCCTCAAGGAGTTCGGCGCGCTCGGCCTGCCCGAAGAGATGGCGTTCATCGCCTGGGCCGAGACGCAGTTCGACCCCACCGCCCGCAGCAAGGCAGGCGCGGCGGGAATGTGGCAGCTCGGCGCCGACACAGCCCGCAACTACAACCTGCGGGTGGACGCGCAGGTGGACGAGCGGTTCGATGCGGCCAAGTCGACCCGCGCGGCCTCGCGCTACCTGGCCAACCTGCTCGCCGAGTTCGGCGAGGACTCGTTCATGCTCGCCATGGCGAGCTACAACCGCGGCGAGTCGGGCGTGCGGCGGGTCCTGCACCAGATCGCCAGCGAGCCCGGCGGGTTCAAGAAGGAGCGCCGCGATTTCTGGCACCTGTATCGCTTGAAGAAGCTACCCGAGGAGACCCGGGAGTACGTGCCCAAGGTGTTGGCGGCCGCGATCGTCTCCATGAACGCGCAGAAATACGGCCTCGAGCCGGCGAAGGACGACGATGATTGACGTGAAGAGCTTCGCCGCCTTGCGCCGGTTCTCGCCCGAAAAGCTGCAGAAGCTGAACCTCTTCGAGACCGAGCGCTTCTTCTGCGACGTCTACTGCCTGGAGCCCGGGCAGGAGCAGAAGGCGCACGCGCACGCCGGAAGCGACAAGCTGTACGCCGTCCTGGAGGGGGCAGTGGAGGTCCGGGTCGCGGGAGAGACCCGCGAGCTCCGCGCCGGCGAAGTGGCGCTCTGCCCGGCGGGCAGCGAGCACGGCGTCGCCAACCGCTCCACCGCCCGCGCCGCCCTCCTCGTCTTCATGGCCCCCCGCCCCTAAAGGCTGACTGCTCACCGCGGAGGCGCGGAGAGCGCGGAGGATTCTCACTCCAAAAACCTCCGCGACCTCCGCGCCTCCGCGGTGATCTTCTTGTCGTGATGACGGCCGGTCCTCGCGGTGCTAAGAAGATCGGCCCTTCTCGGAGGAGAGCATGGGCATCGAGGTCAAGGGTCCGAAGGTCGCCGGGTCGGAAGCCATTCTCACGCGCGAGGCGCTGGCGCTGGTCGAGCAGCTCCACCGCGAGCTGAACGGGCGCCGCGAGCAACTCCTCGCCAGGCGCGCCGAGCGCCAGCGCGAGCTGGACCGCGGGCAGGAGTTCCGCTTCCTCCCGGAGACGCAGAAGGTCCGCGACGCCGACTGGAAGGTGGCGAAGATCCCCGAGGATCTGGCCAGGCGGTTCGTGGAGATCACCGGACCGGTCGAGCGAAAGATGATGATCAACGCGCTCAACTCCGGCGCCGACGTGTTCATGGCCGATTTCGAGGACGCGCTCTCGCCCACCTGGAGCAACGTCGTCGTCGGCCATCAGAATCTCAAGGAAGCGGTGCGGCGCACGCTCTCGTTCACCTCACCGGAGGGCAAGCAGTACAAGTTGAACCAGAAGATCGCCACGCTGCTGGTCCGCCCGCGCGGCTGGCACCTGCCCGAGAAGCATGTCCTGATCGACGGGCAGGCCGTCTCCGGCAGCCTGATCGACTTCGGCCTCACGCTCTTCCACAACGCGCGCGAGCAACTGGATCGCGGCACCGGCCCGTACTTCTACCTGCCCAAGATCGAGAGTCACCTCGAGGCGCGCCTGTGGAACGACGCTTTCCTGCTGGCGCAGGACGCGCTGAAGATCCCTCGCGGCTCCATCCGCGCCACGGTGCTGGTGGAGACGCTGCCGGCCGCCTTCGAGATGGACGAGATCCTCTACGAGCTGCGCGACCACATGAGCGGCCTCAACGCCGGCCGCTGGGACTACATGTTCTCGCTGATCAAGAAGTACCGGACCCGCAAGGACAAGATCCTTCCCGACCGGGCGCAGGTCGCCATGACGGTGCCGTTCATGCGCGCCTACACCGAGCTCTTGATCAAGACCTGCCACCGGCGCGGTGCGAGCGCCATGGGCGGCATGGCCCCGTTCATCCCCTCCCGCAAGAACCCCGAGATCAACGAGAAGGCCCTGGCCAAGACTCGCGAGGACAAGAAGCGCGAGGCGAACGACGGGTTCGACGGCACCTGGGTGGCCCATCCCGACCTGGTCCAGCTGGCGCAGGAGGAGTTCAAGAAGGTGCTCGGCGCCAGGCCCAACCAGATCGACAAGCTGCGCGGCGAGGTGAGCGTCACCGCCGAGCAGCTGACCGACACGCGCATCCCGGGCAGCTCGATCACCGAGGCGGGGTTCCGCAACAACGTCGACGTGGCGCTGCAGTACCTGAACTCCTGGCTCCTGGGGAACGGCGCGGCCGCGATCCACAACTTGATGGAGGACGCCGCGACCGCGGAGATTTCCCGCGCGCAGCTGTGGCAGTGGATCCGCAATGCGGCAAAGCTGGACGATGGACGGACCGCGACGCCCGACCTGTACCAGAAGGTGCGCGACGAAGAGGTCAAGAAGCTCGGCGGGCCACAGCAGGGCCGCCTGCGCGAAGCCATCGAGATCCTCGATGGCCTGGTGCTGTCCGAGCAATTCGGGGAATTCCTCACCAACCCCGCCTACCGATACCTCGATTGATCCGAGACTTTAGGCGGATCTTCGCCCTCTGGCCGCCCCTCGACGAGACGGCCTCTGCGGCCATTCGTCAGAGGGACGTCTTGCCTAGGACAGTGGTCGGTATCTATAGTGCGCCCCCACCGGACAGGAGGACACACGATGAGCCGCCACTTTCTGGTGGGACGCTCGTTCGTTCTGGCTCCAGCCGCCGTCGCAGCGGCAGCGGTGCTCGTCTCGGGGCCGGCGCGCGCGTGGGAGCCGACCAAGCCGATCGAGTTCGTCATCCCCGCCGGCACCGGCGGAGGCGCCGATCAGATGGCCCGCCTGATCAGCGGGGTGGCGGAGAAGCACAAGCTCTCTCCCCAGCCGATCATCGCCATCAACAAGTCGGGCGGCGCGGGCGCGGAGGGCTTCCTCTACGTCAAGGAGAAGAAGGGCGACGCGCACACCATCATCATCACCCTCTCCAACCTCTTCACCACGCCGCTGGCGCAGGGGACGCCGTTCAACTGGCGCGATCTGACGCCGGTTGCGCGGATCGCGCTCGACCAGTTCATCCTCTGGGTGAATGCCGAGACGCCCTACAAGACGGCCAAGGAATACCTGGCGGCGGTCAAGGAGCACTCGGGCGGCGACAACCGCATGAAGATGGGCGGGACCGGCTCGAAGCAGGAGGACCAGATCATCACCGTCCAACTCGAGCAAGGGCTAGGCGTGAAGTTCAGCTACGTCCCTTTCAAGGGCGGCGGAGAGGTGTGCGTCAACCTGGTGGGCAAGCACATCGATTCCACCGTCAACAACCCCATCGAGTGCGTCAGCCACATGAGGTCGGGGAGCGTACGGCCGCTCGCGGTGTTCGACACCCAGCGCATCCCCGACCCGCTCTGGAAGGACGTCCCGACCGTGAAGGAGGCGCTCGGGGTCGACATCCACTACCAGATGCTGCGGGGCATCTTCGGCCCTCCCAACATGCCGAAGGAAGCGGTCGACTTCTACGTGAACCTCCTCCGCAAGGTCTACGAGACGCCCGAATTCAAGAAGTACCTCGAGGACGGGGCGCTGAAGCCCGCCTTCACCACCGGCGCCGAGTACGCCAAGTGGGTGGAGGAGAACGAGAACCTGCACAAGGAGCTGATGGCCAAGGGCGGCCTGCTCAAGTAACTGGATGCGCGCCGCCGACATCGCCACCGCATCCCTCCTGATGCTCCTCGGCGTGGTCGTTCTGGTCGAGGCCATCCGGCTAGGCTTCCGCTGGGGACCCGATGGCCCCCAGAGCGGCTTCTTCCCCTTCTGGCTGGCGGTGGTGGTGATCGCCCACAGCGCGGCCATCCTCGTGCAGGCGGTGAGGAAACGCTCCGGCGAGCCGTTTGCCACCCGCGAACAGCTGCGCTCGGTGCTCACCGTCGCCTGGCCTGCCGCGGCGATGGTCCTGCTCACGCAATTCATCGGGCTGTACGTTGCGGCGGTGCTCTACCTCGCCTCCTACATGCGCCTGGTCGGGCGCCACTCCTGGGTGACCACCGTCGGCCTCTCGCTCGCCATTCCCCTCCTCACCTTCCTGCTGTTCGAGAAGTGGTTTCTGGTGCCGCTCCCCAAGGGACCGCTCGAGGCGTGGCTGGGTTACTGACCTATGGGCATCGAGAACATCCTCCTCGGCTTCCACGTCGCGATCACGCCCTACAACCTGATGGTGGCGGTGGTCGGGATCGCGCTCGGGACCGTCATCGGCGTGCTGCCGGGGCTGGGCGGCGCCAACGGCGTCGCCATCCTGCTTCCGCTCACGTTCCGCATGCCGCCGACCTCGGCGATCATCCTGCTGACCTCCCTTTACTGGGGGGCGCTCTTCGGCGGGGCGATCACCTCGGTGCTCTTCAACATCCCCGGCGAGCCGTGGTCGGTCGCCACCACGTTCGACGGGTACCCTCTCGCGCGCAAGGGCCAGGGAGCCCAGGCGCTCACCGCCGCCTTCTCCTCCTCCTTCGTCGGCGCGCTCTTCGCCACCATCCTCATCACGCTATTCGCGCCGCTCCTGGCCAACCTCGCGCTGAAGTTCGGTCCGCCGGAGTTCTTCGCCATCCAGATGCTCACCTTCTCCAGCTTCGTGGGGCTAGGCGGGTCGGATCCCCTGAAGTCCATCGTCTCCATCGCGCTGGGCTTCATGCTCGCCGCGGTGGGGCTCGACATCGTCACCGGCCAGCTCCGCCTCACCTTCGGCCTCACCCCGCTCATGACCGGGTTCGATTTCATCGTGGCCGTCATCGGGCTGTTCGGCATCGGCGAGATCCTCATCAGCGTGGAAGAGGGGCTGAAATTCGAGGGCGCCCGGACGAAGCTGAACCTGCGCGTCGTGCTCGACACCTGGAAGGAGCTTCCGCGCTACTGGCGCACCTTCCTGCGCGGATGCTTCATCGGGTTTTGGATGGGATTCAAGCCGGGCGGCGCGACGCCGGCCTCCTTCATGAGCTACGCGTTCGCGCGGCGGGCGTCCAAGCACCCGGAGCGCTTCGGCAAGGGCGAGCTGGAGGGAGTGGTGGCCCCCGAGACGGCCGCCCACGCAGCCGGCGTCGCCGCCATGCTGCCGATGATCACGCTGGGCATCCCCGGCTCGCCCACCGCGGCGGTGATGTTCGGCGGCCTGATCATCTGGGGGCTCCAGCCCGGTCCCATGCTGTTCAAGGAGCAGCCCGAGTTCGTCTGGGGACTCATCGCCAGCATGTACACCGGCAACCTGATCGGCGTTCTGATGGTGCTGGCCTTCGTGCCGTTCTTCGCGGCGATCCTCCGCGTGCCCTTCGCCATCCTCACCCCGTTCATCGTGCTGGTGTGCGCGATCGGCTCCTACGCCGTGCACAACAACATGATCGACGTCTGGTACATGATCTTGTTCGGGGTCGTCGGATATGTGTTCAAGAAGCTCCAGTACCCGCTCGCGCCGCTGGTCCTTGCCCTCGTGCTCGGGGACATGGCCGAGAGCGCGCTGAGGCAGAGCTTGATCATGTCGCAGGGCTCGCTCCTCATCTTCCTGCGGCGGCCGATCGCGGCCGCGATCACCTTGCTGGCGCTCTTCTTCTTCATCCTCCCGGCGATCAACACCTGGCGGCGGCGCGAACGGGGTCCCCACGCGCCGGCGGCCCCCCACGAAGCGTGAGCCAAATGACCGAACAGAAGCGGATGAAGCACATCCTATGGCTCTCGCTGGCCACGCTGGTCGCGCTGCAGTGGGTGGTCATCCGCGTCAGCGGGGTCCATCTCCCGCACCTGTGGACGGCCATCCTTTCCGGGGTGGGGATCTTGGGGGCCGCGGTCCTGCTCTCCTGGGCGGCGGAGGTGGCGCAGATCGACATCCCGCAGAGCCTGGCGCTCGCGTTCCTCGCGCTGATCGCCGTGCTCCCCGAGTACGCGGTGGACATGTACTTCGCCTGGACCGCCGGCAAGAACCCCGCGTACACGCAGTACGCCACTGCCAACATGACCGGCGCCAACCGCCTGCTGATCGGCTTCGGCTGGGCCGCGGTGGTGATCGTCTACTGGCTGAAGACGCGCAAGCGGGCGGTCGAGCTGGATCCTTCCCACTCGATGGAGATCTCCTATCTCACCGTCGCGACCGTCTACTCGTTCGTCATCCCGCTCAAGGGCACTCTGTCGCTGGTCGACACCGCCGTGCTGCTGTCGATCTTTGGCTTCTACATCGTTACGGCGTCGCGTGCCGGGATGGAGGAACCGGAGCTCGGCGGGCCTTCGGAATTCCTCGGGACCTTCTCCAAAGTGCCCCGCCGCCTCTGCACCATCGGTCTGTTCGCCGTCGCCGGGCTCACCATCTTCCTCGCCGCCGAGCCTTTCGCCGAGAGCCTGCTCGCCACCGGCCGCGCGTACGGGGTGGAGGAGTTCATCCTCGTCCAGTGGATCGCCCCGCTGGCCTCGGAATCCCCGGAGTTCATCGTCGCCATCCTCTTCGCGGTGCGGGGGAACCCGGGCGCGAGCATCGGCACCCTCATCTCCTCCAAGGTGAACCAGTGGACGCTCCTGATCGGGATGCTCCCGCTCGCCTATTCGGCGTCCTCCGGTCACGTCGCGGTGATGCAGCTCGACCGCCGCCAGGTGGAAGAGGTCCTGCTCACCGCGGCGCAGTCGTTCTTCGGCGTGGCCGTCATCGCGAACATGCGGTTTTCCATCGTCGAAGCCGCGGTCGTCGCCGGGCTCTTCGCCAGCCAGCTCTTCTTCACTTCGCCGGGGGTCCGCTACGGGTACTCCGCCGTCTACGTCCTGCTCACCCTCCTGCTACTGGCGACCAACCGTGAGATAAGACACGGCTTTTTCGACGTCAGGCGGCTCCGCCCCGGCAACCGCGCGCAGCTCGCCGAGCACGGCCACCGCTTGGGGGTGGAGGGCGAGAGCCGCGCCGGAGACCTTCGTTAGAAATCCCTTGCGCAGTGCGCAAAGAATGGGCATCTGCAACGATCGGGAATGGAGACGATCGCCGATCTGCTGCAGGGGGGCGCCGAAGGCTCGGTGGCGATCGGCGCCCCGGAGAAACGCCAGCCCCTGCGGTACGGCGAGCTGCGGGCCCTGGTCGCCGCCACCATCCGCGACCTGAATACCCTGGGGATCGGCCGCGGCGACCGCGTCGTGACGGTCATCCCCAATGGTCCGGAGGCGGCCACGGCGTTCATCTCGGTCGCCGCCGGAGCTACGGCGGCGCCGCTCAGCCGCGGACTGACGGCGGACGAGTTCAGGTTCAACCTCGTCGACCTCCGGGCCAAGGCGCTGCTGATCCTGGAAGGGCTGGCTTCGCCGGCGCGCGAGATAGCCGCCCAGCTGGGCGTGAAGCTCATCGAGCTGGTGCCCGAGCCCGCCCGCGGCGCGGGGGCCTTCACCCTCAAGCCGTCGCGCCGGAATGGCTCGGTCCCGGGGAAGGGCGGGCCCGCCGAGCCGGACGACGTGGCCCTGGTGCTGCACACTTCGGGGTCCACCTCGCGTCCGAAGATCGTACCGCTCTTGCAGCGCAACGTGATCGCGTCCGCCCGGAACATCCGGACCGCGCTGCAGCTCACCTCGGACGATGTCTGCCTGAACATCATGCCGCTGTTCCACATCCACGGCCTGATGGCGGCGGTGCTGTCTTCGCTCTCCGCGGGCGCCCAGGTGTGGTGCTCGCCCCCGTTCAATGCCCTGCGCTTCTTCCACTGGCTCGACGAGGTCCGGCCCACCTGGTACACGGCGGTGCCGACCATGCACCAGGCGATCCTCTCCCGCGCCTCGCGGCACGCGGAGGAGCTGCGTAGGGCGCGGTTGCGGCTGATCCGCTCGTCCTCGGCCTCGCTGGCGCCGAGCGTGATGGAGGAGCTCGAGCGCACGTTCGGCTGCCCGGTGGTCGAGGCCTTCGGAATGACGGAAGCCTCCCACCAGATGACCTGCAATCCGCTTCCGCCTCGCGCGCGCAAGGCCGGAACGGTGGGCGTGCCCGCCGGACCCGAGGTCGCGATCATGGACGAGGAGGGCAAGATCCTGCCCCGCGGCCAGACGGGCGAGGTGGTCATCCGGGGCCCGAACGTCACCCCCGGGTACGAAGCCAACCCGGAGGCGAACGAGAGCGCGTTCATCGACGATTGGTTCCGCACCGGCGACCAGGGCGTCATCGACCGCGACGGCTACCTCCAACTGACCGGGCGGCTCAAGGAGCTGATCAATCGCGGGGGCGAGAAGATCGCGCCGATCGAGATCGACGTGGTGCTGATGGAGCACCCCGCCGTCCAGCAGTGCGTGACCTTCGCCGTCCCGCACGACAAGCTGGGCGAGGACATCGCGGCGGCGGTGGTGCTGCGCGACGGCCACGCCTGCTCCGAGCGCGAGCTGCGCGAATTCGCGGCGCAACGGCTGGAGCACTGGAAGGTGCCGCGCAAGCTGATCTTCGTGCAGGAGATCCCCAAGGGGCGTACCGGCAAGTTGCAGCGCATCGGCCTGGCTGCCAAGCTGGGCCTGGCCGGATGAAGATCACCGTCTTCGGCGCCGGGGCGATCGGCGGCTTCATGGGCGCCAGGTTGGCGCTCGCGGGGCAGGATGTGACCCTGATCGCGCGCGGTCCGCACCTCGCCGCCATGCGCGAGAGAGGGCTCAAGCTGATCAGCGAGGGCCGGACGGAGGTGGCGCGGCCCCGCTGCACCGGCGATCCCCGCGAGGTCGGCCCGCAGGACTACGTGATCCTGGGCGTCAAGGCGCACGCGCTGTCCGGGATCGCGGACGCCGTGCAGCCGCTCCTCGGCCCGGACACCACACTGGTGCCGGCCGTGAACGGCGTCCCGTGGTGGTACTTCTACGAGCACGGCGGGCCCTACGAGGGAACCAGGCTGCAGACCGTCGATCCGGGCGGCGTGCTCTGGCAGAAGCTGCCGCCCAGCCGCGTGGTCGGGTGCATCGTCTACGCCGCGACCGAGGTCGTGGAGCCCGGCGTCATCGAGCACACCTATTCGGATCGCTTCGACGTCGGCGAGCCGGACGGCTCGAAGAGCGAGCGCGTCCAGGCGTTCTCGCGGGCGATGATCGAAGCGGGTCTGCGCGCTCCGGTGCGGCAGCGCGTCCGCGACAATCTCTGGGTCAAGCTGTGGGGGAACCTCTCCTTCAACATGATCTGCTCGCTCACGATGAGCGATCTTTCCAGCGTCACCGCCGACCCCGGGACTCGCGCGGTGGCCCGCCAGATGATGGTGGAGGCGCAGGCCGTGGCCGAGAAGCTGGGCGTGAAGTTCCCGCTCGACGTCGATGCTCGGATCGCCGGCGCAGCGAGCGTCGGCGCGCACAAGCCTTCCACCCTGGTCGACCTCGAGCGCGGGCGCCCGATGGAGATCGACCCTCTGCTGGGCGCCGTGGTCGAGATGGGCCGGCTGGTCGGGCTCCCCACCCCCACCTGCGACACGGTGCTCGCCCTGGTGCGCCAGCGGGCGCGCGCCGCCGGGCTGTACGCGCCGCCTGCGTAGGTTCGACCTCGAAATCGACCTCCGCTGCTACACTGCTAGGCGATGCGACTGCACCTCGTCGACGGTACCTACGAGCTCTTCCGCGCCCACTATTCCAAGCGGCCGCCCCACCGGGCGCCGGACGGCAGCGACAAGAAAGCCACGGTGGCGCTCGCCTTCGCGATGCTGGCGCTGCTCCACGACGAGGGCGAGGCCGTGACCCATGCCGCGGTCGCCTTCGACAATCCGATCCGCAGCTTCCGGAACGACCTGTTCGACGGCTACAAGACCGACGAAGGAGTCCCGCCCGAGCTGCTCGCCCAGTTCGACTCCGCGGAGGAAGCGGTGCGGGCGCTGGGCATGGCGGTCTGGTCGATGCGCGACTTCGAGGCGGACGACGCGCTCGCCACCGGCGCCGCGCGGTTCGCCGGCGAAGTGGAGCAAGTCCGCATCCTCACTCCGGACAAGGACCTGGGGCAGTGCCTGCGAGGCACGCACGTGGTCCAGGTGGACCGGCGCGCGAAGACGGTGATCGACGAGGAGGCACTCTTGCGCCGCCGCGGCATCGGGCCGTCGAGCATCCCCGACCTGCTGGCCCTCACCGGAGACGACGCCGACGGCATCCCGGGGCTGCCCGGATTCGGAGAGAAGAGCGCCTCTGCACTGCTGGCGAAGTTCATCCACCTCGATCAGATCCCGGCAAACCCGGCCACCTGGCCCGCCGTGCGCCAGGCCCAGCGCCTCGCCGCCACGCTCGAGGAACATCGTGCCGACGCGCTCCTCTACCGCCGCCTGGCGACGCTGCGCACCGACGCGCCCATCGGCACGCTCGAGGACGCGCGCTTCCTCGGCGTGCCGCGCGAGCGGTTCCGCGCCCTGTGCGATGCGCTCGGCTCGCGCGACTTGCGCGACCGCCCCCGCCGCTGGGCTTCCTGACGGCCGGTCCCGGGAGCGTGCCCTCCTTGACGGACTAGCGTCCGGAAGCGCACGCTCGAATCACGGGGATGGGCCCGCCGACAAAGACGCTGTCGCGGGAAGTCAAGCGCGCCAACGCGCGCGCAGGTGTTCCTCACCTGTTCCTGGTGATGAGCTGCGATCGCCCGGCCGCGCCGGCGCTTCGCCTCTCCTTGGAGCACGTCGACGAGGTGCTGCTGGGTCGCGCGGAGCGCCGAGGCACTTCCCGAGAGGACCGGTCCGGCGTGCCCCGGCTCTGCGTGGGAGTGGACGACGCCTGGATGTCCGCCTCCCACGCGCTGCTGCGCAGGGTGCTCGGCTCGTGGATGATCGAGGATCTCGGCTCCAAGAACGGCACCCTGGTGGGCGGGCGGAAGTGCCCGCGGGCGGAGCTTCAGGACGGCGACCTCGTCGAGCTGGGCCACACCTTCTTCCTCTTCCGCGCGCGCGTTCGCGCGGCGGGCGAAGTGGAGGAATCGACCGCGCTCTCGCCGGCCGTCAGCGGCTTCGCCACGCTCGTGCCCTCCCTCGCCGAGGCGTTCGCGCGGGCGCAAGCGGTGGCGCGCTCGACCGTGCCGGTGGTGGTCCGGGGAGAGAGCGGCACCGGCAAGGAGGTGGTGGCCTCCGCCATCCACGAGCTGTCGGGTCGCACCGGGCCCTTCCAGGCGGTGAACTGCGGTGCGCTCCCGCCCAGCCTGGCCGAGTCCGAGCTGCTCGGCTACCGGCGAGGGGCATTCACCGGCGCCGAAGACGACCGCGCGGGCCTGGTGCGCACCGCCCACGCGGGCACCCTGTTCCTCGACGAGATTGGCGACCTGCCGCTCACCGCGCAGGCGGCGCTGCTGCGCGTCCTGCAGGAGGGCGAGGTGAAGCCGCTCGGCGCCACGCGTCCGATCAAGGTCGACATGCGCCTCATCTCGGCCACGCACCGGGACCTGGACGCGCTGGCGTCGGAGGACAAGTTCCGCCCGGATCTGCTTGCCCGGCTCGGGGGATTGACCGTCCACCTTCCCCCGCTGCGCGAGCGGCCCGAGGACCTGGGCCTTCTTTCCGCAGCGCTGCTCCGCCGGCACTTTCCCGGGCGCGACGTCGAGCTGAGCTGCGGGGCCGCTCGGGCCCTGCTCACCTATCGCTGGCCGCTGAACGTGCGCGAGCTGGAGCGCTGCCTCCAGGCCGCGGTGGTCCTGGCCGGCGAAGCACCGGTCGAGCTGCGCCACCTTCCGCCAGCCGTCGCCGCCAGCACCGCGGAAGCCGCCGCGCCGGCGGGCGGGGGAGCGCCGGGGCTGCCGGAGCCGGACCGGCGGCGGCGCGAGGAGATCGTCGCGGCGCTTCGCGAGAGCGGCGGAAACGTGACGGCCGCGGCCCGCGTGATGGGCAAGGCGCGCGTGCAGCTACAGCGCTGGATCAAGCGCTACCGGATCGACCGCGCCGAGTTCCAACGCTGATCCGGGAGCGCCGCGGTGGCGCCACCGCCCCGGGCATGGCGTTGACGCTGCCGGATCCGCCAGATCCCCCCGAAAGCCCGCGCAAGCTACTGGCACGCACGGTGCTTGTGTGTCCAGCCGGGAGGTGTGCGATGGAACGGATCCGGATGTGGCTGTCCCCGGTCGTCCTCGCCCTCGCCTGGCTCACGGGATTCGCATACGTGCTCGCACGCTTGGGGGAAGTCCACGCCACGGTGGTGATGGCGCAAGAGCAGCAGCGACGGCAGCCTCACCTCGAGGAGGAGCAGCAGCTCAGCTCCGCGCGGGAGCTGGCCAAGCGCTGAAGGGGGGCGCCGCGGCGCGGCGGCACGGGGGTTCAGCTCCTGCGTGTCCGCCGCGCCGCGGTGACTTGACTCTGGGTGCGTGCAGCGGCACGGTAGACGCGGCGCGGCGTGGTTTGCGCCGGAAGCGGGGGCGAGTGGTCCAGACCCTCCAGGGTCGCGACCAGTCCAGCGGGGCTGGAGCGCACGCCACGGCCGACCCTGCCCCTTCGCTCTTCGGCGAGCGCTATTCGATCGACAAGGAGATCGGCCGCGGCGGGATGGGTCGCGTCTTCTCGGCGGTCGACCTCCGCCTGGGCAGGAGGGTGGCGGTAAAGATCCTCGCGCCTGGAGTGCACGGCGATGAGCAGCTCCGCCGGTTCCAGGTCGAAGCGCGCGCGGCGGCTTCCTTGCAGCAGCCGAACATCCTCGACGTGTTCGACGTCGGCGTCGACGGCGGCGAGCCGTACATCGTCTCGGAGCTGCTGGAGGGCGCCACCCTTCGCGAGCGGCTTGCCCGAGGTCCGCTGCCAGCTCTCGACGCGCTCGGTTACGCGCGCCAGCTCGCGGCGGGCCTGGCCGCGGCGCACGCGAACGGAGTGGTGCACCGGGACCTGAAGCCGGAGAACCTGTTCATCACCCGGGACGACCGGCTGAAGATCCTCGACTTCGGCGTCGCCAAGCTGCTTCCTTCGGACACTCCGGGGAGCGGGCCCGCCGGCTCGTCGACCGCTTCCGGGGGCATCGTGGGGACCACCCCGTACATGTCGCCGGAGCAGATTCGCGGCGCGTCGGTCGATCCCCGCTCCGACGTGTTCAGCTTCGGGGCCATCGTTCACGAGATGCTCACGGGAACTCCCGCGTTTCGCGGCGGCTCCACCGTCGAGACCGGATACTCGGTTCTCACTTCGGTTCCGGCGGGCCTTCCCAGGACGGTGCCGCAGGAGCTTTCGCGGATCGTCTCCCGCTGTCTGGAGAAGGACCCCGCCGATCGCTACGAGGACGCCGCGGCGCTGGCGAAAGACCTTGAGCAGGCCTCCGTGGCTGCGCCTGCCGGCCGGGCCTGGCGCACCCCCCGGGCGATTCCCTGGGCGATCGCCTGCGCCGCGTTGGCCGCGTTCCTCATGCTGTACTGGCCGCGCCCCCGCACATCCCTCGCCTCCGACCGGCAGCTGGCGGTCTTGCCCTTCGACAGCGTCGGAGGCGGTGCGCCGCAGGACGCATTCGCCACCGGACTGAGCGAGCTCCTCACCAACAAGCTGCGGCAGATCGAGCAGTTCCCGGGCAATCTGACGGTGGTCTCGGCGAGCGAGGTCCTCAGGGAGAACGTCCGAAGCGCGCGGGCGGCGCGCGAAGCGTTCGGAGCCACCATCGTGCTGAACGGCAGCGTCCACTGGTCCGACACCACTGCGCTGGTCTCGCTCGAGCTGGTGGAGACGCGCAACCAGCTGCTTCTCGCCGCCCGGGACGTCGAGGTGCCCAAGGACCAGCTGGCGAGCTTGCAGATAGCGCTCGTGCAGAAGGCGGCCGGGATGCTGGACTTCCACCTGCAGCCCGCCGCCCGGCGCGCCCTGGGCGTAGATGCCACCTCGGCGGCGTCCGCGTTGGAGTTTTACTTGCAGGGGCGGGGCTACCTGCAGCGCTACGACCGGGTCGAGAACCTCGAGAGCGCCATCCGCGTGTTCGACCAGGCCATCGCCATCGACGAGAGCTACGCTCTCGCGCATGCCGGGAAAGCCGAGGCCCTGCTCCGGCTGTTTCAGATCAGCCGCGATCCCGACGTGGTCGCTCGGGCCGGTGCAAGCGCGAGCCGCGCGGTGGAGCTCGGTGCCGACCTCGCCCCCGTGCGCGTCACGATGGGTCTGGTGCAGCTGGCGCGCGGCCGGACGACCGAAGCCATCGCCAGCTTCCGGCGGGCGCTCGCGAGCGAGCCGCGCAACGCCGATGCCCTGCGCGAGCTGGCCAGGGCCTACGAGGCCGCCGGCCAGCTCGCCGAGGCGGAGGCGACCTTCCGGCAAGCCATCGAGCTGCGACAGAACTCGTGGGCGACGTACAAAGAACTGGCCGTCTTCCTCAACCAGCGGGGTCGGCTGGCCGAGGCGGTCCCTTACCTGGAGCGGGTCGCCAACCTGACGCCGGACAGCTACTCGGCCTACAGCAATCTGGGCGGGATCTACTTGAGGCTCGGCCGCTTCGAGGATGCGGAACGAAGCTTGCGCAAGTCGCTCGAGCTTCGCCCGACGGGCATCGCGTATTCGAATCTCGGATCCGTCGCCTACTTGCAGGGCCGCTACCCGGACGCCACCGAGCAGTATCGAAAGGCTACCGAGCTGAACCCCTCCGATGACCGCTTGTGGGGCGCGCTGGCCGACTCGTATCGCTGGACGCCGGGGCGGGAGGCAGAGGCCGCGCCGGCGTTCCGGCGCGCCTTGTCGGTCAGCGACCAACAGATATCGCTCGATCCGAACAATGCGCAGCTCCACTCCCGGCGTGCGCAGTACTGGTCCGCCCTCGGCGACAAGGAGCGCGCGCAGCAGGAGCTCGCAGTGGCCCTGAAGTCGGCGCCCGGCAACGGCCAGGTCCTGTTCCGCGCGGCGATCGTGCACGAGCAGGCGGGCCGCAGGCACGAAGCGCTGCGCGAGCTGAAGGAGGCGATCGCGGCGGGCCACTCCATGAACGAGATCGTCAACGCGCCGCCGCTCCGCGCATTGCGCCAGGATCCGGAAGTCGCCCGTCTGATCGCCGAACGGACCGCCAAGCCGGCTCGATGAGAGGGAGAAAGGAGCAATCCATGCCAGACGGTCGCCGCCCGCCCACGAAATGGGTGGTCGAGATTCGAATCGAGAGCGACGGTCAGGGAGCGAAGAATCCCGGAAGCATCATCCCTGGGAACCTGCGGGTGAGGACCAATGACGAGATCACCTGGTTTGTCAGCCAGCGGGTCGACCCGAAGTTCCCGACGCCGGTGCCTCCGGAGAAGTTCACGGTCGAGGCGGTCAGGCGGGACGACGTTCGCATCTTTCTGACGTTCAAGCAGAACAGTCCCTTCAAAGAGAAGTTCAAGTTCGAAGGCGAGAAGCAGATCACAGACACGGTCAAGACCGTCGTTCCCCAGGGAAAGGAATTGATCTGCCACTACGGCGTGGTGGTGATGGACAAGGACAAGAAGGTGATCCTCCAGGACACTCACTGCCCGGAGATCATCATCCAGTCGGCTTCCGGCACCTGAAAGCTTCTGATATCCCGAGGGCATGGACGTCGCGCTGTTCGTGCCCTGCTACGTCGATCAGTTCTACCCGCGGGTCGGGCTCGCCGCGGCGGAGGTGCTGGAGCGGCACGGCGCTCGGGTGGTGTTCCCGGAGGACCAGACCTGCTGCGGGCAGCCGATGGCGAACGCCGGCAGCCTGGAAGACGCGCGGCCTTTGGCGGAGAAGTTCCTCCGCGTGTTCGGCGGGCATCGCTACGTGGTCTGCCCCTCCGGGAGCTGCACCTCGATGGTGCGGAACCATTACGGCCCGCTGCTGGGGGAGCGCGCCCGGGAGATGCAGGGGAAGGTCTTCGAGCTGTGCGAGTTCCTCCACGACGTCCTGCAAGTCCGGCCGCGCGGGCGATTCCCCGCGCGAGTGGGGCTCCACCAGAGCTGCCACGGGTTGCGCGAGCTGCGCCTGGGGACCGGCAGCGAGCGGATCCTGCCGGAGCGCGACAAGGTGCGCGAGCTGCTCTCCGGCATCGACGGCCTGGAGCTGGTGAGGCTCGAACGGCCGGACGAGTGCTGCGGCTTCGGCGGGGCGTTCTCGATCGACGAGGAGGCGGTCTCCTGCCGGATGGGACGCGACCGCGTCCAGGACCACGAGCGCGCCGGCGCCGAGGTGATCACCGCCGGCGACATGTCCTGCCTGATGCACCTGCAGGGGTTGATCCGGCGCGACCGCAAGCCGTTGCGCATCCTGCACCTGGCCGAGCTTCTGGCCGAGGCCGAGGCGCGGCCGTGAGCGCGCACGCGGAGCGCGCCTCGCTGTTCCTGGTCGATCAGCGGCGCAGCGCTTGGCACGACCAGGCGGTGTGGTGGGTGCGGCAGAAGCGCGACCGCGCGGCGCGCGCCCTGCCCGAGTGGGAGGAACTGCGCGACCAGGCGTCCCGCATCAAGGCGCACGCTCTCTCGCGGCTCGCCGACTACCTCGAACAGTTCGAGCGCAATGCCATCCGGCTGGGCGCGCGCGTCCACTGGGCGCGCGACGCGGACGAGCACAACCGGATCGTGCACGGCATCCTGGCGGAGCGCGGCGTCACCCGGCTGGTCAAGAGCAAGTCCATGCTCACCGAGGAGTGCCACCTCAACCCGTACTTGATCGAACGGGGCATCGAGGTGGTCGACACCGACCTGGGCGAGCGGATCGTGCAGCTCGCCAAGGAGCCGCCCAGCCACATCGTGATGCCCGCCATCCACAAGAAGAAGGAGGAGATCGGCGAGCTCTTCCACGAGAAGCTGGGCACGCCCGCGGGGCTGTCGGATCCGCAGAAGCTCACCGAGGCTGCCCGGGCGCACCTGCGCGAGAAGTTCCTGGCGGCGCAGGCGGGGCTCACCGGCGTCAATTTCGCCATCGCGGAGACCGGCGGATTCGTCGTCTGCACCAACGAAGGCAACGCCGACCTGGGCGCCTCGCTGCCTCCCCTGCACGTGGCCTGCATGGGCGTGGAGAAGATCGTTCCCCGGACGAGGGACCTGGGCGTCTTCCTCCGCCTCCTGGCGCGCAGCGCGACGGGGCAGTCGGTCACCGCGTACAGCTCGCATTTCCACGGCCCCAAGCCGGGCGGAGAGCTGCACATCGTCATCGTCGACAACGGCCGCAGCAAGCTGCTCGGCCGCGAGGAGTTCCGCAGGTCGCTGCAGTGCATCCGCTGCGGCGCGTGCATGAACACCTGCCCCGTGTACCGGCGCAGCGGCGGCCACAGCTACGGAGTGACCGTCCCCGGGCCGATCGGTTCGGTGCTGGCGCCGAGCGTCGACGCGCGAAAGCACGCCGGACTGCCGTTCGCGTCCAGCCTGTGCGGCTCGTGCACGGACGTGTGCCCGGTGAAGATCGATCTGCACCACCAGCTCCTCGCCTGGCGCGCCGAGCTGGCGCGGGAGGGCTTCGCGCCGAGGTGGAAGCGCGTCGCGGCCTTTTCCGGCGCGCTGGTGCTGCGCTGGACCTGGCTCTACCGCCTGTCGGCGCGGGCGCGAGCTGCCCGAGATGCCCCGCGACAGCTTCCGCGCGCAGTGGAGGCGGCGTGGGAAGCCGTGAGGAGATCCTCGCGCGGCTGCGCTCGGCCGCGCCGCCTTTGCGCGAGCTGCCCGCGGTGCGCAGGTTCGGCGAGCGCATCGCCGATCTGCGCGCGCGCTTCGCGCAATCGTTGGAGGACGCCGGCGGCCGATGCGTGCGGCTTGCCTCCGCCGCCGAGCTGGCCGCCGCGCTCGAGCAGCTCGCCCCGTACCGCGAGGGCAGCCGCGTCGCCTCGCTGGTGCCCGGCCTTCCCCGCGCGAACGTTCGCCTGGACGAGATCGGCGACCCGCACGACTTGCGCGACGTCGATCTCGCCATCGTGCCCGGCGACCTGGGCGTTGCCGAGAACGGCGCGGTCTGGATCACCGATCGGGGCCTGCGCCACCGTGTTCTGCCCTGGATCGCCCAGCACCTGGCGCTGGTGGTCGCCGGCGACGATCTGGTCGACGACCTGCATGAAGCCTACGAGCGGATCGAGGTCGGCAGCGGGTTCGGCTGCTTCATCTCGGGACCGTCGAAGACCGCGGACATCGAGCAGGCGTTGGTGATCGGCGCGCACGGCCCGCGGTCGGCGACCGTCTTCCTCATCGGCTGATTCAGCCGGAAGTCCCCTGGAGAACCGTCTGATGCGACACGACGCGCTGGCGCCATGCGCCTTGACTTGTGAAGACTGGGTAGGACTAGGGTCGCGGGGCCGGGGCAAGGGGGCTCCGGCCCCGGTTGCAGGTCTTCCAACACACAGCTGAAGGAGAATCGCATGACGCGATTTCTCGTGAGGTACGCTTCGGTCGCAGCAGCGCTGCCCTTGTTTGTCGTCGGTCCCGGGAGGGCCGACGACCGCGAAGACGATGATCGCCGCGTCGAGTCGAAGAACATGAAGCTGGTGGGATTCAACGATCTACAGGCGCGCTCCGCCTACCAGCCGATCGTGCATGAACAGGGAGGGCGCTCGATTGCGTACGTCGGCCACCACGGCGGAAAAGCCGCCAACCCGCTCAAGAACAACGCCGTGGAGAAGAACGGCACTTCCATCGTCGACGTCACCGACCCGCGCCGCCCACGCTATCTCTTCCATATCCCGGGGCCGTCAGGCGTCGGAGAGGCGGGCGGAGCCCAGATGGTCCGCGCCTGTAGCGCCAGGGAGTTGCCGCACGCGGATCTAAACGCGGATCCGAGCCGGACCAAGCACTACCTGCTCCGTGCGACCGCGAGCTCGCACGAAGTGTATGACGTCACCAACCCGAGCAATCCGAGCCTTGTGAAGACGGTCGTCGCGAACCTCCCGAACACGCACAAGAGCTGGTGGCAGTGCGACACGGGGATTGCGTACCTCGTCTCCGACGGCACCGGGCTGGCAACCGCGAACCCATCCTTCCCCAACTGGCGGACGACGCGGATGACGCAGATCTTCGATCTGAGCAATCCCAAGGACCCGAAGTTCATCCGCAACTACGGCTTGGTCGGCCAGCAACCGGGCGCTTCCGGCGCGAACCCCACGGGCGTACACGGAATGATCGAGCTCGGCGACCGGCTGTACTTCGGACATGGCACCGGCTCGAACGGCATCATGCAGATCGTCGACCGGACGAAGCTGCTGGACGCCTCTAAGTGCGCGACGCCGCCATCGGCGAACTTCCGGACGAACCCGACGGAAGCAGATCTCCTCTGTGCGCAGCTGGGGCGGTTGGACACGTCTCCGACGATGGGTGCGCACACCACGTTCCCCGTCATCCAGCAGCCGGTACCGGACTTTGCGGCCAGCCCAAACCGGCTGCGCGACTTCGTCGTCCTGGTGAACGAGGCGGGCGGGAACAAGTGCTCGGACAACCGGCAGATGGTCTACATCGTGGACATCACGACTCCCTCGAAGCCGATGGGCATCGCCAACCACCACGTCCCTGCGGCAAGCGGCAACTTCTGCGCCCGGGGCGGTCGTTTTGGTTCCCACTCCAGCAACGAGTCGTTCACGAGCGTCTTCTACGGCAAGCTGGTGTTTGCCTCATGGTTCAACGCCGGAGTGCGCGCCATCGACATCCGTGAGCCGTTCAGCCCGCGTGAAGTGGGGTTCTTCATCCCGGCCGTCACCGCGAACAGCGATACGCGTCCGGAAGGCTGCGTGCTCGGCGTGGACTCGCCGTGCGATAAAGTCATCCAGACCAACAACGTCGAGGTCGACGGGCGCGGGCTCGTGTACATCGTCGACCGCGCCAACAACGGGATGCACATCCTGCGGCTGACCGGCGAGGCAGCGAAGATCGCCGGCTTGCGCAGCGACGACGACGACTAGGCAGAATCGCGGCAGTGCTTGGAGGGGGCGCCGATGACACGGTGCCCCCTCGTTGTTCGTCTGAGAGTCGATCGTCTGATCGACAATAGTCCGAGTACCGACCGCTCGTTTGTGCCTCGCGCCTTGACTTGCCGATCGTGCACGCGACTACCGTCGCGGCACCGGAGCAAAGGGGCCCCGGAGCAGTCCCATCTCCTCGACAGATGCAGAAGGAGAATCGCATGGCGCGATTTCTCGTGAGAGGCTTTTCGGTCGCGATCGCCCTGGCCGTGCTCGCCGTCGGCGCCGGGAGGGCCGATGCCCGCGACGACGACGACCGCGACAATGAATCCCAGAACATGAAGCTGGTCGGGTTCAACGATCTGCAGGCCCGGTCGACCTACCAGCCGACCCTGCACAAGCAGGGCGGCAGATACTTCATCTACGCGGGGCACCATCCACTGGCAGGTCCCGGCGAAGGGCAGGCGCCGGCCGGAACGCCGGCACTTCCCTCCTTCAATCCTCTCACCGGAAGGAACGAAGAGAACGGCACCGCGATCGTCGACGTCACCGACGTCCGGCATCCGCGCCAGGTCTTCCATCTGCCGGTCCCGAACGGGACGGGCGGCGGCGCGCAGATGGTCCGCGTCTGCGATGGCAATACGCTGCCGGTCCACGACGGCAAGGTCTACATGCTGCGTACGTACGGGAACTCGGCTCACGAGATCTGGGACGTGACGAACCCAGCCAGCCCCGTAGGCGTCCGGACGGTTGCGAGAGGAAACCCGGTCATCGGCTCGCCCGTCAAGCCAGTCCTCGATGCGAACGGGAATCAGATCGGGCTGGCAGGGTCGCTCGCAGGTACCCACAAGAGCTGGTGGGAATGCGATTCGGGCATCGCGTACATCGTCGGCCGGCGCGGCAACGACACGACCTCGGGGTGGAAGGGCGGGAACCACATCTTCGTCTTCGATCTCAGCAATCCGGCGAATCCGGTGTTCCTGCGTGACTGGGCCCTCGATGGGCAGCAGCCGGGCGGTGCGCCGATCCCCCACTTCGGCAACACGGTCCCGAGCATCCACGGCCCCATCTCGACAGGTCCCAACTCGAGCAGCAACCCGATCTTCGGCAGCGGGGCTACCCTCGACCGCGTCTACTTCGCCTACGGCACCGGCGCCACTGGCGTCATGCAGATCGTCGATCGGACGAAACTCCTGCCTCCGCCTTTCGGTACGGGCGTCACGTGCGGATCCGCTGCATCGTCCCAACTCCCGGCTCCCTGCAGCGATTTCCACACCGCCGAGCTCGGGCGCTGGATCATGAACCCGGACAACGGTGCTCACACGAGCTTCCCGCTAGGAAAGATCCCGATCAAGGACTTCATCACAGATACCGGCAACACCGACCTCGGAACCCCTCGCGACATGGTGTTCGTCACCTCGGAAGCCACGGCGAATTTCTGCGCGGGCCAGGTGCGGCACCTGAGCTTCACCGTCGACGCAACGGACGAAGGGAGACCTCAGTCGCTTGCAACCTTCCAGGTGCCGGCCGCCAGCGGGCGCTTCTGCGATCGCGGTGGACGTTTCGGCCCCCACGCGACCAACGAGGAGTTCGGGCCGCCCTTCTACCAGAAGCTCGTCTTCACCTCTCAATTCAATGCAGGTGTCCGCGTCACCGACGTTCGGGATCCTTACAATCCCAAGCAGGTGGCCTTCTTCATTCCCGCCGTGAACGCGAATACGGACCTGCGTTGCGGCCCGTTCAAGGGGAACCCGAGCGTTTGCGTTCCGGCCGTCCAGACGAACAACGTCGCGACCGACGATCGAGGCTTCATCTACATCGTCGACCGCGCCAACAGCGGAATGCACATCTTGCGGCTGACCGGAAAGGCCGCGGAGATCGCGGGCCTGCGCGGGGACGATGACTGAGAGAGAAACAACGGCCCGCCAGATGAGGGGACGCCGATCCGGCGTCCCCTCGTTCGTCACTGTGAGGTTGCGATCGGGGCTGGCCAGTCACGGACGCGCAGCGGTCCTGTCTGTCCCTTCGTGAGTCTGCTCAAACGGAGTCCAAAGCCCTCCCCGAATCACGTCAACTCTCATCGAATCGCACGGTTAGCCCGAGTGCGGATCCCAAGGGAGCACGTTCCTCATTTAGATGGGGCATGATGCACGAGTGGCAGTGCCCGAAACGGAAAGAGCGCGGCGCATCTGGGAGAAGCTCGCTCCAAGATACGATCGAGTCATAAGAATCCCCGAGAAGTTGCTCTTCTCCGGCGGCCGCGAGTGGGCATGCTCGCAAGCGAAGGGAGAGGTGCTCGAGATCGCAGTAGGAACAGGTCGGAACTTCGAGCACTACCCGCCAGACGTCCGCCTGACCGGCATCGATCTCAGCCCCTCGATGCTGGACCGGGCCCGACGGCGAGCGCAGGAGCTTGGGCGTGCCGCGGATCTTCGCACCGGCGATGCACAGGCTCTCGACTTCCCGGACGCCCGCTTCGATACCGTGGTGTGCACGCTTTCCCTCTGCTCCATCCCTGACGACCGGAAAGCTGTGACCGAAGTCAAGCGCGTCCTGCGACCTGGCGGGCGATTCCTGCTCATGGAACACGTAGGGAGTCCGGTTGGCGCGGTGAGAGTCATCCAGAGGGTCCTCGACCCGGTCGCAGTGCGCCTCGAAGGGGACCATCTCGTTCGCGAGCCGCTCGTCCATCTCAGGGCGGAAGGCTTCGAAATTGAGCAGCTCGAGCGGCTCAAGTGGGGAATCGTCGAGCGCATGGTCGCGCGCAAACCCGATTGAATGGCGCTCGCAGCGGAGCCCGCGAATCCCGCGAGCGCCGGCGCGATGCGCCGTTCTCTGCGGGCCGAGGCGAGGCGACCATGTCACAAACCACAGTCGTCCCGCCTATCTCTTTGGGAGACTGCCGTATGCCCGACCTTGATCAGAAGCTGCTCTCGCGGGCACGGCGCGCGTACGAACGTGGACGGCTGATTGTCGCCCTCCGAGCTGCCTTCCTTGCGCTGGCCGTGGTCGGCCTCCCTGTATCCCTTGTGGGCGCGAACACGCTCACGCTTCTCGCCGGTTTCGCGCTCGTTCTCGCGACGGGTTTCTGCGCGTTCCAGGGACGAGCACTGGGGAGCGGCGCCCACCTCGCGTTGGCTGGTGGCGTCGCGGCCATCGTCGGGCTGCTGGCCGTCCGGATTGGAGGGAGCTGTGCGAAGACGTTCTGCGAGAGCGCGTGCCTATTCGCCTGCCTAAGTGGCGGGCTCGCCGGGGGCGCGCTTATCCTCGGTTGGTGCGTGATGCGGTGGCTCGAGGCCAAGGCGCTCACGGCCGCGTTCATCCTCTTCGGTCTCGCGGCGGCGCTCGGCGCTGCTTTCGCTCGCTCCGAGATCTGCGCCGTGCTCGCGAGCGTGACCGGCGTGGCGCTCGCGCAGTTAAGCCTGCCCCTCGTCAGGTCGATCCCCGCCGCCCTGCGCCAGCGATGACGACCAGGTCACGGTCCCGCCTCCTCAGTTCCGACGACCTACGCTCGCTCAGCCCGGCCCGGATCAACCGGTCGGTTCGGAAGGCGACCCAACCGCATTCGTCTCGTAACCGGCCGTCCGCAAGCATTCTGTGATCCCGGTCGGCTCCAGCACCGCCGCGTCAAACAGTACTTCGATGCGTTGCTTTCGCGCCCGCGCGCGAACCTGCCGGACACCCCGCAAACCTTTGAGCAGATGCTCGACGCGCTCTTCGCAGCCTTCACAGGCGAGCCGCTGATCGCCGATGACTTCGAACCTGACGGACTTGAACATGCATCGATCCTCTCATCCTCCACCGGGTCTATTGGAGCGAGACGCTCGGACCGGACGTGGGCAGAGAACGCCCCGCTTCCGCTTCCTGGGCCCGCTCTATCGACGCCATCTGCGGTGGATGCCCGACTCCCTTGATCGCCTCGAAGAAATAGGCGCCGCGTCCCCAAAGTGAGTTGATGAAGATCGCCGTCACACTGACCGCCATGGCGACCATCCCCCAGATCGGATGGACCAATCCGGTTGCGGCCGCCGGAATCCCCATGCCGTTGAACAGGAAGGCAAGGGACACGTTTTGCACGATCTTCCGATAGCTGTAACGGCTGACTTCGTACGCATCGAGGACGGCGCCAAGCCGCTGGCTGAGGATGATCACGTCGGCGGATTCGATCGCGATGTCGGCTCCGCTGCCGAAGGCGATGCCGACGTCGGCTTGCATCAAGGCCGGCGCGTCGTTGATGCCGTCGCCGACCATTGCCACGCGAGCGCTTTCTTGTAGCTGCCGGATTCGCGCCGCCTTCTCGGCGGGCAGCACGCGCGCATGCACCTCCTCGATGCCAGCTGCGCGGGCGAAATGGAGTGCCGCCTGCTCGTTGTCCCCGGTGACCAGGCTCGTGCGGATTCCGAACGCATGCAGGCGGCGCACCGTTTCCGCGGCGTCGGGTCGGAGCGCGTCGCCAAGTGCCAGCAGGCCGAGAAGCACGCTTTCTCGCGCAACGCCGATGACGGTCATTCCCTCCGATTCGAGCTCATTGATGCGTCCGGCTTCGGCCGCGACACTCACTCCTTCGGCCGCGAGAAAAGCCGGGCTGCCGACGACCAGCCTCGCATCGCCGAGGCGGGCCCGTACGCCTTGACCGGCGACGGCCTCGAATCCTTGCACGTCGAACAACGCGAGACCGCGCTTGAACGCTTCCTCCACCACTGCCCGGGCCAAGGGGTGCTCGGAGTACGCCTCCACGGCTGCCGCGAGCGCGAGCAGTTGGTCTTCGGACGAGCCCAAGGCGACGATCCGCCGCAGCGCGGGACGACCCTCCGTGAGCGTGCCCGTCTTGTCGAGAACCACGTGCTGCACGCGCCGCAAGGATTGAAAAGCCTCGCCGGTGCGCATCAGCACCCCGCGCTCTGCCGCTTCGCCCGCCCCCCGCACGATCGACAGCGGCGCCGAGATCCCCACTGCGCAGGGGTACCCCATGACGAGCACACTCAAGCCGGAAAACATCGCCCGCTGCAGATCGGGGGACGACCCTCCAGCCAGTGGAGCGAGGAGCCAGAAGAGGGTGGCGCCGGCCGCGGCCAGCAGCACGATCGGCGTGTATACGCGCAGCACGCGGTCCACGAGGTGCAACAGGCCAGGTTTCAGGGCCCGGGCATCTTCCACACTGCGGATGACTTGCCGGAGAAAACTCTCCTCGCCCACCGCAGTGACTCGCACGAGCAGCGCGCCGTGACCGTTCAGCGAGCCGCTGACGACCCGGTCTCCGGGCCCTTTCTCGTGAGGTAGCGGCTCGCCGGTGACGAGCGATTCGTCGACGTCCGATTCCCCGGACTCGACTTGACCGTCCACCGGCACCCTCTCCCCTGGGCGGATGCGAACCAGGTCGCCGACGCGCACGACTTCGAGCAGCACGTCGCGTTCGTTGCCGTCCTTGAAGAGGTGGGCAATGTCAGGCTCGAGGTCGAGAAGCTTCTTGACCGCCTGCGAGCTGCGCGTCTTCACGATCAGCGACAGCCACTCGGAAAAGACGTGGTAGGTGAGCACCATCACCGCCACTGCGAAAAAAGCCACGGTGGGGTAGCCCGGAGGATGAAATGCCAGGCCGATGGTCCCCCCGGCGAGCCCCGCAAATGCACCGAACTCGACTAGGACATGCTGGTTGAGGATGCCGCGCCGGAGCGCCATGACGCCCATGTAGAGAATGTGCAGCCCCACGCCGAAGACGAGGAACAGGGCGAGCGCTCCGGCGAGCCACGGGACGGCGGGGCCGAGCGCGCCGCGTAACTTGAGTATGTAGATGCCGGCGCCGAACGCCGCGAGAAGCGTCGAGCTCACGAATGCCCACCGCAAGCCATGGCTGCGCAAGACAACGAAGGAGAACGCCACGAGGCTCACCATGGAAAACACGCACAGCGGGAACCATGCGCTGTCGACCGGGTAGCCAACCAGCCCCATCGCGGCAATGCTCATCGCCAGTGCGGTCAGGAACCGCCGGCGCTCGCGCACCAGCGCGCGCTCTTCTTCTTCGAAGGGGCGCAGCTTGCGGGGATCGGAGACGGTGTAGCCGATCTGCTTGAGCGTCTTCAGCAGGTCCTCGGCTCGTGTCTTGTTCGGGTCGTACTCGATCAGCGCCTGTTCATGGGTCAGGCTGACCGCGACTTTGTCGACACCGGGTCGCCGGCCCAGCGCCTTTTCGATGGTGCCGGTGCACAGCGAGCAATGCAGGCCCCCGATACGTGCCCGGATCCGTCGGCGGTCGGAGCGTTTGGAAGGCTCTTCGCTCCAGAAATGTGGAGCGGATTCGGACGTCGTCGCGCTAGCGGTTTCGGTTGTCATTGCCGTCTCTCCTCACAACTTCTTCACAAGAGCGAAGCGAAGGTATTCGCGTAGTAGCCGCTGACGAAGAGCAGGGCGATACCGCTCACGACCTGGATCTCACGGCGCCAATGGCCGAGACGGGTGAAGCGCGTCACGGCGCTCGCGATCAGGCCCGCCACTAGAAACGGAAATCCCCGTCCGAGCCCGAAGGTGAACGCCAGGAGAAGGCCATGCTCGGGACGTGCGTTGGCGGCCGAGACGGTGAGCAGAAGCAGAAGTGGCGCCACCGACGTGCCGAGGCTGAAGACGAAGCCGTATCCGAATGTTCCACCGAGGCCTGGGCGCCTGAGTGCCTCGAGCTGGCTCACCTTCAGACGCGGACCCCAGAAGGCGACCGCTGCTGCGACCAACGACAGAACGGCCATCGCCAGCGCCCAGTACTGGCCGAAGGATTCAGTGGCGAGCGCGCCAAGGCGCCCGGCGAGAGCTCCAAGGACGGTCAGGTTGATGACGATTCCTGCGAAGAAGGCGGTGGCGACCTTGAGCCCTTGCCTCCGGGCTTGCACCTCCGATGCGCCGGCCGCGCTCGCGATCCCCAGGCCCACCGGGAGGGTGCACGGGCACACGGCGCTCGCCACGATTCCTGCGAGAAAGCTGACTCCGAGCGCGAGCAGGAAGCCGTGTCCGGAGCCGACCTGGCGTAGGAAGGCGTCGAGCGTCATCTGGCCTCCGATCGACGCTGCGGCCCGCGGCCTCCGCCCGTCGCCGGCACGGCCGGCTCCTCCGTGGCTGGCCCTGCCCGGTAGCCGAGTCCATTGACAGCGGCGACCAGACGATCCGGAGACACCTTGCTAGGAGCGAAGCGGACCCGGGCGTTCCGCTCGACGAGATTCACGTGGACGTCAGATACACCATCGATCGAGGTGAGAGCCTTCTTGACCTGCGCTACGCAGGCCGAACAGGACATGCCCTCGACCGGCATGACCACCGTCTTCATGTCGACGTCTTGGCTGGCTTTCGGACGCGGGGCCTCTCGGCCCGTGCATGCACTGGCAACGAGAATGACGGTGCCCACCCCGAAGGCGACCACTACGGCCCCGCGCGCGGCTCTGCCCCGGCCAAGGCTAGCGCCTCGCATAGCGTCTCCCCAGCGAGACTTCCGGACCATCCGCCGAGTCGTTGAGCGCTTCGAGGATCGGGCACTCCGGCCGTCCGCCGCTACAAGCGCACGACTCGACCAGGCCGGAGAGAGCACTCCGCATCGCCCGCAGGCGCACCAACTTCTGGTCGATGTCCCGCAACTTGGCCTCGGCGAGGGCCCGTACCTCGCTCCTCCGCCTGCCATTGCCTCCGTCACGAAGGCTGATGAGCTCCTCGATCTCATTCAGGGTGAAGCCAAGGTCCTGAGCGCGCTTGATGAAGCGGATGATGGGGACCGTCTCCTCCGGATATTCCCGGTACCCCGAGGGGCGCCGCTGTGGCTCGGCGAGCAAGCCTCGCCGCTCGTAGTAACGGAGGGTGTCGATGTTGACGCCTGCTCGTGTCGCAACCTGGCCAATCTTCATGTTCGCTCCCTACCTGGCCCTGAACTCTAAGGTCTGGACCATGGTCCAGAGTCAAGACTATCTGGCCCAATCTTTTCGCGGAGAAATCAACGGCGCGGCCCCCGCTCAGTGCCGAGGAGGCTCATCAACGACCAGCACAGTCTCCCACCCAGAATGGTACGCCAGGCGAGGAGGATTATCGTTCCGGATCATGCTCGTCGTCTCGTGTCAGACGCAGGTGAAGGCGCGGCGCGCGGCCGCCTACGCGCCGCTCCGACGAGTCAGCCCGCTCCCTCGTTTCGAGCACAAGGCGTTGGTGGCTCGCGTGCGTTGGCAGACGAAACGAGGAAGGTCAGGCCGATCTCTTCCGGCTGTTCGCCGTGTTCCCTTCCCCTGGCTCGGCGGCGCGGCCGCCCAAGGTGTCCGGCTTCGACCTGCTCCTACCGGAATCTCGCGATCGAGAGGCCATTGGCTGTCAACGCGGCCAGCTCTCGATCTAGTCGGCTGTCTCCCGACGCCGTTCCTCGTCCGCGTCGTGGACTCGGAGCGTGCCGGAGTAGTTGGAGGACAGTGGCGCGAGCAGGTCCTGAAAATGGCACAGCTTGTCGCCGGGGCCGAGCTGCGTTTCGCGGCGATGCGCGCTACAGGTGCCTACGAGATGGAACGGCCACCTGTTCGGGCGACCGAGCCGTCCTTCCCCTCACGGGCGCCGGGCGATCCCGAGGATGTGCGGGGCCACGAAGAACGGCAAGGGTGCGGGGTGGAACGCGAACTCGCGGCAACGCTCGACTACGAAGCTGGCCTGCTCCATCGCCGACCGCGTGTCGCGCGCCGAATGAAAGCCACCGGCCACTCGAGGCCAGAAGAGCGCGTCCGCGACGGCCTGCACCCGACTGAGGCGCGGCGTAGCGGCGCGCACGTGCTCATAGAAACGCAGCTCGCCTCCGGGGCGGATCACACGAAACAACTCGCGAAGCACAGCGTCAGGCTCGCGGATGCTGCAGCTCGCGGCGGTGCGTTGCAGCGCCCGGCGCCATGGCCTGCTGGCTGACCGGAATGCAGTGACGACCGCGAGCGGTGACGACTCGGTCGCGGTCACCGCTCTTTAGTTCCGAGCTACGCCCCGCCTCCCGGAACCTCGGTCGCGTCCGTCGTCGGCGCGGTCGCATGCGAGCGCATCATCTGCTCGCAGTGCTGGCGCTGCTGGTCGTTCATGCGGTCGCAGCAGCCGTGCCGCTGCTCCTTGGATTCGGGTGGATTTCCAGACGCCGCACCGTCGGACTGTGGCGCGGCAACAGCGGCAGTGGAGAGCAAGGCAACGATTGCAAGGCTACCGAAAGACATGGTCATTCTCCTGTTTAGATGAACGTTGACCAAGGCGGCGACGCTGAACGAACCGTTCACTGGGGGCTTACCCGCCATGCGTCATACCTCCGCTGGGCAGTATGCCGGCGGGCGAAGGCCGTTGCGTCCAGCGCATGGGCGGGGCGCTACGACCACCTGTTCGGCTACCTGGCGAGGGCCCGTGCAGGCGGCCGCCATTGTCCCCGGTGCGGGAGAACGTCCTACTGGTGCCGTCGCCCGCTTATCGGAAGCTCCCTTCGTCAGGCGACCGAAGAGGGTTGATCGCGCGCGCGGTGAGCCTGCCGACCTCATCTGCGTCAGGGGCAACAGGGCAGTCTTGACTCGAGTCAAAGTAACGCGTCGAACTTGCGTCGACCCTCTCGACGGCGTCTCCTTCCTCGAATGGAACGCCACAGCGGATGCGCACGACCGAGTACCGGGAGTTGAGCAGCTGGACGATCTGCCCGTCTCCAATGGGCTGTTCGGGACAGCGCACCAGCTTGCCGGTACCGGTGCATCGTCGCCGCAGGAACTGGACTCGATCGCCGACGGACGCGGTGTTGTCCGGCAACCGGACGTGCGCCTCGGTGCCGTCGATCTTCATCAAGACCTGCCCGCGTGAGATCGAGGTGGTGGCGCACCCCGCCGCGAGCACTGCCAGACAAACGATTCTGAAGCCTCGCATTGTTTGTACCTCCGCCAGTGAAACCGATCAGCCGGACGGCACGCTCACTCGAGGGACGCAGAACACGACTTGCGGAACGGGACGCCCGCGGACTTCTTGGGCACCGCAGAGCGACTCGACCGCAATGGGTCCTAGATCAGACGCGAGCAGGTGCGGAGGATGATCGGCGAATTGGCGCCTTTGACTTCGCCGCAGGCCGCAGACCTTACCGGACGGACCAGGGGAAGCGCCGCCGCGGCGCGGAGACCAATCTCTTCAGTGTGCGCGTTCGCAGCGAGAACGTGAGACTGCCCTTCACGTGGCGACGAATCGACGCTGACGGTCTGCAGGTCGCAACAGCAATCCCTCGGTGCGCTGAACGTGGGCTGCTCATTTTGCGTGTCCCATGCTGGGCAGCAGCACGAATGTCGGATGATGTGGTCGTACCGGCAGCGTAGCAGCGCAGCGCCGTGCTCCACAGATGCGATCAACACGGCCGGCAGCAAGAATGCGAGACACAGCCGCTCTTGGAACGTGCGGGACATGTGCCGGATGAGGGTGCGCTGCGTTCATCATCGATGTCAACGAAGCCCAGAGCGTCCACGACTGCGAAATGGACGCATGGCGGCTTGTAGGTAGCGCATTCCAATGGCCTCCGTTATGCTGGCAGGCCATGTTCCGGAGGTCCGCAGCAGCGTTGGTCGTCGCATCCCTGGCTGCCAGTCCGGCGGTCGCGAGTACACGGCTGTTCTGCCGCTTCACCGGCGTGGAGATCGTCGGCTGCCCGGAACAGCAGGTGGTACAGCAGGCGACAGTGCGAGAGAATGGCTGCTGCGAACATCGCACGTTGCAGCCGCTGGACGCGACTAGACCGGAAGCGGCGACCCAATTCACCGCTCCTACTCTCGCTGTGCTTCCTGCTGTCGTGCCGGTCTTGCTCACGAGGTTGTTGTCTTCGCGCGCCCTGCCTTCGCTGGGGACAGTTCCAATCGGGCCACCAGCGTTCCTCACCCATCGAGCCCTGCTGATCTGAGACCTGGCCAACTCGGGTGGTTCCGTGCCAGAGCACGGGACCAGTCTTGTATCCAGGCCCTCTAACCAGCGAAAGGCTCGTCGATGATCACTGCACTGCTCGCGCTTGCGCTCGCCGCGCCAGCACCCCTGCGCCTTGCCGACTTGCTCCGCGAGGCACGGGAGAAGAATCCGGACCTGAAGGCGGCCACCGCCCGCGTGCGCGCCGCGCAGAGCTCCATCTCGCCGGCGGGCGCGCTGGACGACCCGATGCTGATGGTCCAGCTCTGGAACGCGCCCGTGGACTTCTCCACCGTCCCCCTCATGGTGCAGCTCAGCCAGAACCTCCCACTCGGTGGGAAGCGCGGCGCCCGCACCGACGTGGCGAGGGCCGACGCGGCAATGGCCGATGCGGACCTGTTGCAGAAGCAACGCGACGTCGAGACGCAAGTCGCTTCCGCCTACTTCGATCTCTTCCTGGCGGACCGCACGCAAGAGATCGACGACGAGCTGCAGGCGATCTTGAACGTTGTCTTGCGGGCGTCCGAGGCGCGCGTCTCGACCGGCAAGGCCGAGCAAGTCGAGCTACTCCGCGCGCAGGGAGCGGTCATCCAGCTCCGCTCCGAGCGCGAGACCGCGGTCGACCATGGTCGGTCCGCCTGGGCGCGGCTGAGCGCGATGCTCGACCGCGATCCGACTGCTCCCCCTGGTACCACCACGCAGCCACGGGTCCTCGCCGCGCTGCCGGACGTCGCCGCGCTGAGCGAGCACGCGCTCCGCGAGCGGCCCGAGCTGGCCGGTTCGAGGGCGGCGATCGAAGGGGCCCAGGCCCAGGAACGGCTGGCGCGTGCCAATCGGATTCCCGATCTGGGCCTGTTCGCGGCGGAGATGCACATGTTTCGCAACCCGACGGGCGTCTCCGATTTCCTCTTCGCCGGCTTCCAGGTGAACCTTCCCATCTTCTTCGGCAGCAAGAACGAGCCCCGCATCGCCAGCGCCCAGGCACAGCTCGTTGCGGCGCAGGAAGCTGCGCGCGGGCTGCGCAACCGCATCGCCTCCGAGGTGGCAGAGGGCTACGCACACGTCTTGGCCGAGATGCACCAGATCGACCTGCACCACCAACTCATCCCGATCGCGCGCCAGGCAGTGCAAAGCGCGGAATCGAGTTACGCGGCCGGCAGGACGGATTTCACCATGGCGCTCGACAGCGCGCGCGAGCTGCGCATGCACGAGATGAACCTGGCGATGCACCTCGCCGGCTACGAGCAGCGGCTCGCGGAGCTGCAGCGCGCGGTCGGCAGCGACCTTGGTTTGGCACAGTCTGCGGAGGGCGGTCATGAAGAACATCACTAGGTGCGCCGCGGCCCTGCTGGCGCTGCTCGCGGCCTGCAGCAGGTCGAAGGCGACCTCGGCCGATGCGCTTCATGCCGGGGACCTTCTCGTGCAGATCGCCCTGGACCCTGATCCACCTCGCGCCGGCGACAACGTCCTCCACGTCACAGTGAAAGACGCCCAGGGCAAGCCGGTGGACGGCGCGCGGGTGGGACTGGTCTACGACATGCCGGCCATGGGCGCGATGCCCGAGATGAAGGGCAACGGCGAGTCCAAGCCTCTCGGAGGCGGCAAATATGGCGTGAGCTACGGCCTTTCGATGCTGGGCGACTGGTCCATCACGCTCGGGATTGAGGCGCCGGGGCACCCGCCGGCCGAGCTGCGCCTCAAGGTTTCGCCGCCGCGCAAGGGGTACACGGTCGAGTCGCGCGGGTCCGGCGGAGGAGCCCGCGAAGGTGGCCCTCAGAAGATGCTTGAGATAACCCCGGAGCGGCAGCAGCTCATCGGCGTCGTGTTCGCCAAGGTGCAGCCCCGGCCGTTGTCGCTCTCGCTCCGCGCCCACGGCCGGGTGGAGGTGGACGAGACGCAGGTCGCCGACGTGGTGCTCAAGTACGACGCCTATGTGGAGAAGTTGTTCGTCAGCCAGACTGGCCAGCCTGTCAAGGCGGGCGAGCCGCTGCTCGTGCTCTACAGCCCGGACCTCCTGGCCAGCGAGCAGGACTACCTCGTCGCGATCCACAGCGAAGGCGTCCCCGGGAGGGAGCAACTCGTCCGCGCCGCCGAGGAGCGCCTGCGGCTGTGGGGGCTCTCGAGCGAGCAGATCGCGGATCTGCGCAAGCTCGGGAAGGCCGAGCCGCGCATCACCATCCACAGTCCCGCCAGCGGGGTCGTGCTCGAGAAGAACGTCGTAGCCGGCACACGGGCGATGGCCGGCAACGCCCTCTACCGCATCGGCAACCTGGGCCGCATCTGGGTGCTCGCAGACCTGTTCGAGTCCGATGCCCCCTACGTGCAGGCTGGACAGCCAGCAACGATGAGCTTGCCCTGGGCGAGCGGTGTGACGTGGAAAGGTACGGTGCAATTCGTCTACCCGACGGTCGACGAGAAGACGCGCGCCGTGCGGGCGCGCCTCGCCTTTCCCAACGCGCAGCTCTCCTTCAAACCAGGGATGTTCGTCGATGTGAACGTGCAGGTGCCGCTGGGGAGCCGCCTGGCAGTGCCGGACAATGCCTTGCTCGCCTCGGGCGAGCACAGATACGCGTTCGTCAAACGAGGAGAGGGGCAGCTGCAGGCAACCGAGGTGAAAGTCGGCGCGATGGCCGGCGACTACGATGAGGTCCTGGCCGGCCTGACCGAAGGCGAAGAGGTCGCGACACAGGCGACTTTCTTGCTCTCGAGCGAGGCGCAGCTGCGCAGCGCACTTCCGCGGTGGGGTGCGCCATGATCGCGGCGATCATCGCCTGGTGTGCGAAGAACCGGCTCGCGACGTTGCTGCTCGTCGGCCTCGGGACGGCCTGGGGCGTGCTGTCCTTGCGCAACACGGCCCTCGATGCCGTCCCGGACCTGTCCGACGTGCAGGTGATCGTCTTCTCCGAGTGGATGGGACGCGCGCCCGACCTCGTCGAGGACAACATCACCTATCCCGTCGTCAGCTCGATGCTCGGATCTCCGCGCGTCACGGCCGTTCGCGGGCAGTCCATGTTCGGGATGTCGTTCGTGAACGTGATCTTCGAGGACGGGACCGACATGTACTGGGCACGCAGTCGCGTGCTGGAGAAACTGTCGACCATCTCCAACAAGCTGCCGCAGGGCGTGACGCCCATCCTCGGTCCGGACGCGACGGGCGTCGGGTGGGTATTTGAGTATGCGCTCATCGACAAGACCGGCCACGTGACCCTGCAGCAGCTTCAGTCGTTGCAGGACTGGAACATCCGGTACGCCTTGCAAGCGGTGCCCGGCGTGGCCGAGGTGGCAAGCGTCGGCGGATTCGTGAAGGAGTACCAGGTCGACCTCGACCCCGACCGCCTGGCCGCCCTGGGAATCCCGCTCTCCAAGGTCGTCGATGCAGTGAGAATGTCGAACGCCGATGTCGGCGGCCGCATCCTCGAGGTGAGCGGTACGGAGCACTACGTTCGCGGTCGCGGGTACGTGAAAGACCCGCATGATCTGGAGAAGGTCGTACTCGGTGCGCACATGGGCACCCCCGTCGTGCTCCGCGATGTCGGTGCGGTACGCATCGGCCCTGCGCAGCGACGGGGCCTCGCCGATCTCGACGGCGAAGGCGAGGTCGTCGGCGGCGTCGTCGTCGCGCGCTCCGGCACGAACGCCCTCCAAGTCATCGACGCGGTGAAAGCACGCATCCAGGAGCTCAAGCCGACGTTGCCGGAAGGCGTCCAGATCGTCCCTACGTATGACCGTTCGACTCTCATCCGCGCCAGCATCGACACGCTCAAACACACGCTCATCGAGGAGCTGATCGTCGTTACGCTCGTGATCCTGCTTTTCCTGCTGCACTTCCGCTCCACTCTCGTCCCCGCGCTGCTCCTGCCCATCGCGGTCCTGCTCGCGTTCATCCCCATGAAGTCGATGGGGCTGACGGCGAACATCATGTCGCTGGGCGGGATCGCCATCGCCATGGGCGCCATGGTCGATGCCGCGATCATCGTGGTCGAGAACGTGCACAAGAAGCTCGAGGCCTGGGAAGCATCGGGAAAGAAAGAGTCGCGGTCGGAGATCGTCGTCTCTGCTCTGCAAGAGGTCGGGCGCCCGATTTTCTTCTCACTGCTCGTCATCACCGTCGGCTTCCTCCCCGTCTTCACGCTGGAAGGCACCGAAGGACGTCTCTTCTCGCCACTCGCCTGGACGAAGACCTTCTCGATGGCATTCGCGGCAATCCTGTCGGTGACGCTCGTGCCCGCCATCGCGACCACTTTCATCCGAGGGCACATCCGCCCCGAGGAACGCAATCCGATCTCGCGCGTGCTCTCGCGGATCTACGATCCCATCTGTCGCTTTGCGCTGCGTTTCCGTTGGCCGGTCATCATCAGCGCGTTCGTCCTCATCGTGGCCACGCTGCCCATCGTCCGGGCGCTCGGGAGCGAGTTCATGCCCCCGTTGAACGAGGGGACGTTGCTCTACATGCCGACCAGCGTGCCTGGCATGAGCGATGCGACCGCGAGTGACGTGCTGCAACGGCAGGACCAGGTGCTGCGGCAGTTCCCGGAGGTCGAGCGCGTCTTCGGCAAGGCCGGCCGATTCGACTCGCCGACCGACCCGGCGCCGCTCTCGATGTTCGAAACCGTCGTGACGCTGAAGGACCCGAAGCTCTGGCCCAACGGCGAGGACTGGGATGGGCTGGTTCGGAAGCTCGACGGCGCGATGCAGTTTGCGGGCATGCCGAACGTCTGGTGGATGCCGATACAGACCCGCACGGAGATGCTCGCAACTGGCGTGCGCAGCCCTCTTGGGGTGCTCGTGCTCGGACCCGACACGAAGGAGATCGACCGCATAGGGGCACAGATCGAGGCGGCGTTGCGCGACGTACCCGGAACGCGCAGCGCATTCTCCGAGCGGATCGGCGGCGGCTACTTCCTGGATTTCGACGTCGACCGCGATCGAGCCGCGCGTTTCGGGCTGAACGTGGGTGACGTCGAAGACGTGGTCGAGACTGCCGTCGGCGGCCTGACGGTCTCCACTACCGTCGAGGGGCGCGAAAGATATCCCGTGACCGTCAGGTACGCGCGGGATTTCCGATCCGATCTCAACTCCCTCGGGCGCGTCCGCGTCGCCACCATGGACGGGGCGCAAATCTCGCTTGGCCAGGTGGCCAACCTGCGACTGCGCTCCGGCCCTTCGATGCTTCGCGACGAGAACGGGCAACTCGCCGGATACGTGTTCGCCGACACCGCGCGGCCGATCGACGACTACGTGCGCGACGCGAAGAAGGCGGTGGCCGAAAAGGTGCAGCTGCCTCCGGGATACCGCCTCGACTGGGCCGGCCAGTACCGCTATCTCGAAAGGGCCAAGGCCCGCCTCGCGATCGTGGTCCCGGTCACGCTCGCGATCATCTTCATGCTCCTGTTCTTCAACTCGGGCAGCCCCGTCGAAGCGCTCCTGGTCATGCTGGCGGTGCCGTTCTCGCTGGTGGGCGCGTTCTGGTTGCTCTGGCTGCTCGGCTACAACATGTCGGTCGCCGTCTGGGTGGGCCTCATCGCTCTCGCCGGCCTCGACGCGGAGACAGGCATCGTGATGCTGCTGTACCTCGACCTCGCGTGGAAGGAGGGCAAACCGCGCACGCGGGAAGAGGCGCGGGAAGCGGTGGTCGCCGGCGCGGTCAAGCGTATCCGCCCGAAGATGATGACCGTCGCGACGATTCTCGTCGGCCTTCTTCCCGTGCTCTGGTCGACCGGAACCGGCGCCGACGTGATGAAGCGCATCGCCGCGCCGATGGTGGGCGGCGTCGTCACCTCGGCCGTGCTCGAGCTTGTCGTTTATCCGGCGCTGTACCTGATCTGGAAGGGGCGGAAGCTGCCCGCCGGAACCAGTTCCGCCCCCCTCACCGAAGGAGTCACCACGTGACCGCACTCGTCATTTCCGCGCTCCTGGCCCTCGGCCCCGGCGCTGCGAAGGCAGACAAGCCGCGCACCGTCGAGCTCAACGTGACGGACAAGGGCTTCGAGCCGAACAACATCACCGTGAAGAAAGGCGAACCCCTCCACTTCGTCGTGACTCGCAAGACGGAGCACACCTGCGCGACGTCGATCGACATCAAGGACGCGGGCATCCGCAAGGACTTGCCGCTGAACCAGGCGGTAGCGATCGATTTCACCCCCGACAAGGCAGGGGAAATCCGCTACGCCTGCGGGATGGGCATGATGGGAGGCGTACTGCTGGTGCAGTGACGCCGTCGCGGGCGGACTCGGCAGCTTCTCACGGCGCCGAGAACGCCCGCGGGCGCCAGCTCAGCCCTGCGTGGTTGCGCGAGTCCCGAGCCAGTAACCGGCGGCACTAGCAGCCAAAGAACCTGCCACGGCACCGAGGAGCCACGCGAGCAGGGCGCCGGCGGTGAAGTACGAGCACTGCAGGAAGATCGCCGGTGCGACGAGTACGAAGAAAAACCCGCCGGCGATGAGGACCCGCTTCGGACGCGGATGCCAGCGCCGGCTCGCGCTCGTGGCAAACAGGAAAAGCGGTACGGCGGCGTAGATCGTGCCAATCGCGAAGAACAGGGGGCCCAGGCCCGCCCCGAGCCGCGTCGAGCACCACTGCACGACCGTGGGCAGCGGCAACAGGTGGTTGCCTGCCAAGAACAGCCCAGCGGCCGCGAGCGCGCCGAGAACGAGGTGGCCGAGCTGCGGATCCACGCCCCAGCGACGCACCAGGGTCCAGAAGGCGAGGATGAACACTCCCGCCCACACGACTGCAGCAGTCGCGAGGCGAAGCGGCCCCATGCCACCGAGCAGACCGCGCGAATGGAGCAGCAGCAAGGAAACGAACGCCGCCGCGGTGCCAAACAGAATGGAGAGCAGCCCGTCGAAGGGCAGCTCGCGGATGAGCCTCCTCTGGGGTGCAAGGTCTTGCATGATTCGCTGGCGAACAGCTTCAGCAGCGAGTGGCGGCGTCCGTTGCGGCGTTGCAGGGCCCAGAGCGGCGAAACCGGTCTGCAAATCTGCCCAGTCGGACCCGCACGAAGGGCAGGACGACGCGTGAGCCGAGAGCGCCGGTGTCGGCGCCTGCCCAAGAGCGTCCATCATGTACCGCCTCGCTTCTTCGCACGTCATGGCTTCATCTCCGTCAACATCAGCCGTAGCGCCTTGTATCCCCGGAAAGCTCGCGACTTCACGGCCTCGACTCCCTCCCCGAACGCCTCAGCGATCTCCGGAAAGGACAGGTGCTCGAATCGGTGCAGCTCGATCACCTCTCGTTGAGCCTCGGGAAGCGCAGCCAGGGCATTTCTGACTGCCCGATCGCGCTCAACGGACAGCGCGGCGTCCTCCGCCGAGCCTGTGCTGCCCGTAGGAACGACGTCCGCTCGTGACTCCTCCGGCCGTCGGCCGCGCCGCCGCCATTCTTCCCGTCGCAGGTTGGCCGCGATCGCAAACAGCCAAGGTGCGACGGCTCTCTCGCGATCGTATCCGCTGCGTGCGCCGTGAATCCGCATCCAGAGCGTCTGGAACAGCTCTTCAGCAGTCGCCGGATCGAATGTCCTCGCCAGGTAGCCGAACAAGCGATCGTGCCATCGGTCGTACAAGACCTGGAATGCGGCAATATCGCCGCGGGCATACGCGTCCATGAGCGCCTCATCCGAGGCCGCCCCGTCCCTGTGGGCCAAGTTATCGCCCCGTCGTTCCGGCCTCACGTTCGATTCCAGATATGCCAGATCGCCGCCACCGTTGCGCCCATCCTACGCGCAACCGCTTCCTACCGCCGGCATATCCCTCCGCGGAGGAGCAACTGGATGGCAGGCAGGCCCATGTTCAAGCTGGTGGCGCCGCTCGTAGCGTTCGCCTTCTCCATCGGAACGGCGGCGCCGGCAGCGGTGGGCCGCCCGTGCCGGATGGATGCCCGACAGCCAGCGACCTCGCAGGCCAGCGGTTTATCCGGTCGGGGTGCGACGTGCTGCTGCGACCGTGCGCAGGTCTCCCTCCCAGCTCCGGCGATTGCGCAACAGGATCAAACCACTCCGACTGGGCCAGGAGCTGCGGTTGCGAGTGCGACCCGGTCCACGTTTCCCGCGATCGCATCCGCGGCGCTGCTCCACGCCGACCTGACAGGGGTCGATCGCGGCCCCGCGATCCCGATCCTCCTGCTCACGCGATCACTCCTTATTTGAAATGACCGTTCGTCGTCTGCGGGCGCTGCTTTCCTGGCGCCTGCGCTTCCGAATCGATTCGATCTAATCACTCATTCTTGGAGGAACTGCCGTGAACACGAAGATGCACAAGATGCTCTCGATTTCGAAGTCTGGTCTGATTGCACTTGCCGTTTCAGCGGTTTCGCTTTGGTCGGCGGGAAGAGCCTGGGCGGATCCGACCGCTCCGTCCACAGGAAAGCTGGATGACTCACAGGTCGTGCAGCGCGTCCTGAGCCTCAACCGGTCCGAGGAGCGGACCGCCGAAGCGGTCAAGGGAAAGCTGTCGTCCGGTCCGGTCTGGCAACTCGCTCAACGCATGAACGTGGACCACGCCGCGCTCGATCGGAAGTTCGGCGCCGCGAAGCAGCAGTCGAGCAACGATGGCATGGCTGATGGACAAAGCGATCTCACGGAGCTGTCGAAGCTCTCGGGTGACGCTCTCGAGAAGGCCTATGTCGATCGCGAAGTGAAGTCGCACCAGGCGATGCTCACTGCGCTCGACCGGGACTTGATTCCCAACGCAAAGAACGACGAGCTGCAACGCCGGCTAATCGACCTGCGTGGCGAGGTGGTTGCACACCTGGACCACGCGCAAGCCGTGCAGCACACCGAGTCGGCGCGTCAAATGGCCGCGGAGCAGCGAGAGCTCATCATGAGGGAGATCGGAAACAACGGACCGTAACAGCCAGGTGAATCATCCTACTCGTTGTGTACGTCGGTCGGCGGCGCGCAATCACGGCGCCGCCGATCTGTGCGCAGACCGCTACAACATTCCGGAGACACGACCGTGATCCCGTACTTCCAGTTTCCAGCACTTCACTTGGGCCCCTTTACGCTCCAATCGTTTGGGCTCTTCGCCGCGCTTGGCGTCTACGTCGCGGCCCGCCTCCTCGTCCGGGCTGCTCGCCAGCGGGGCCTGGACGAGACTCCGGTGGCGGATTTCGCCATGTGGGGCTTGCTCGCCGGCCTCGTCTCCGCGCACCTGGTCCATCTCTTCCTCTACCATCCGGAGGAGCTGCGATCCGGCGGACTTCTGCAGATCCTGAAGGTCTGGGACGGCCTGTCGTCGATGGGCGGACTGCTCGGAGGAGTGCTCGCAGCGGTGGTGTTTTTCCGCGCCCGTGGTCTCTCCTTCGCGAGGTATGCGGATTCGTTCGCGCTGGCGATCGCCCCGGGATGGGCGATCGCTCGTCTCGGATGCTTCTCCGTGCACGACCACCCCGGCGTCCTGACCAATTTCTTCCTCGCGGTGCAATTCCCCGGCGGCGCGCGCCACGATCTAGGCTTGTACGACGCGCTGGTACTGTTCGGGTTGACGCTGCTCGTGTATGGGCTTTCCGGACGGAAGCTGCTCGCTGGGCGGTTGCTTGCAGTCCTCGCGCTCGGATACGGCCTTGCCCGGTTCGCGCTCGACTTCCTTCGCGCATCCGACGTCCCGTACGCCGACGCGCGCTACCTCGACCTGACGCCCGCCCAGTACGCCAGCATTCTTCTCGTCCTGTATGGAGCCATCCAGCTGCTCCGGCGGAAGCGCGCGTCCAGGCAGCTCGTCTCGAACTCTGTGGTGAGAAACGACCAAGTCTCCGCCGCTACTTGACCATCACTGCAGAGCGGAGCTTCGCCGCCTGCCAGTTAGCGCTGCTGCCCGCTCATGCAGCTTTTCATCATCTGCGCCATGTGCTGGACGTGCTGCACCTGGTCCTTGCTCTTGGCCCGCATCCGGATGGTCGCTCCGTCCTTCGTGTTCTGCACAGTGACGTCAGCGCTGCCCATCATCTGCGAGCAGGACATCCCGCCCATCATTCCGCCGCCCATCATTCCGCCGCCCATCATTCCGCCGCCGTCGGCCATCATCCCGCCCATCATGCCGCCGTCGCCCATGGGCATGCCCGGCATCGAGCCCTGGCTGTCCCCAGCGTCTTGCGACCAGGCGGCCAGCGCGGCGAGGGAAAGGGCGAAAGCGAATCCGATGCTTGGGAGCCATCTACCCATGTCGTCCTCCGGTACACGCTTGTTATGCAATTCTGTCGCGAACGTGGCCACCGTGCAGGCCCGATGCATCCGTGCCAGCAACGCGAGCAAGTCGCCGAGTGCTTGCCACCGGGGATCGCTACCGATCGAGCTTGGAGAACTCAGCGGCGACGTGCACGATGCGGCCCCCGACGATCGTAAGCACAGACGTGAGCCCTCGGATATCGTCGGTCGGGACAGCGAAGTAATCGTCGCTAAGGACGATGAGGTCGGCATGCTTGCCGACTTCCAGCGATCCTACCCTCCCCTCCTGCACGACGTTCCAAGCGCAGCCCGCCGTCTTGGCGCGAAGCGCCTCTTCTCGGGTCAGCCGCTGCTCGGGCGGAACGCCGGGTACCGCCGGATTGAACGACTTCCCGCTGACCACGTACCAGAGATCGATGAACGGCGGGTAAGGCGCGACGTTCATCGCGTCCGTGGACAGGCAGAGATGGATGCCACTGTCGAACATGCTCTTGAAGCGCGGAGTGCGGCCGCTCCCGAGCGCCCCACTGGTGCTCGGGGTCATCCCGACGCCGAGCGCTTTCACGCGCGCAAGTGTCGCGTCCGTCGGGCTGACGCCGTCGTTGCCTGGATGGGCGATCGTCCAGTGGAGGCCCGCAATCGGATGGACCTTGTTCGCCTGCTCCCAGAAGCCGAGCACCGCTGCTTGAGTCGCGTCCGCGCTGGCATGGTTCTCGAAGCTCATGCGGTTGGTGGCCAGGAAGTCCGCCATGGCCTGATACTCCGCAGGGGTCGGGGCCGGTTGGTCTCCGGGACAGAGCACCTCCTCGCCGACGCCGAGGTACCGGAGCATGTCGTCGCCCATGAAGCCCAGCGGATGGCGGTGGTCCGGAAGGAGCTGTGCCAGCCCGGAGAAGTTATTCATCAAGTGGAAGACGATCCGCGCGTTCAGCCGGCCGTCCCTCCGAAGCTGAATCACGGCCTGGTGATCGTGCTGCCCGACGCCGAACTCCAGGCAGCTGCCGGCCGGATTGAATGGCTGCTGGTTGCCCTCGGGATCGTTCCAGGCAGTGAGGCCGAGCGAATTGGCTGCGCGGATGAAGTCCGCCAGACAGTTGGCTTGCTCGTCGATCGAGTGCGCGTCGAACTGCGCGATGACCGCGGCGCCCGCTGCCGCCTGGGCCGAGCCGGTGAGTCGTCCCGTCGGGTTGGACGCCAGGAGTCCGAGCAACTGCAGGGCCCGGGTATTCACCTGCGCGCCGGCGGCACCGGAGGCCACGATGAAGACCGGGTTCGCGGGAAGTGCCGTGTCGAGCTCGGCCAGCGTGAACATCCCCGGCTGATCCAGTTGCGCCACCGTCCATCCGGCGGTCGTGAATATCCACGTATCCGCGGCGAGCTGGCGTCCCTTCGCCGCGTACAGCTCGAGCGCCTGCGAGCGCGAGAATACGTTGTCGAGCCGCACCGTCTCGGTGAAGCAGTGGTAGCCGTTGCGCAGACCATGCAGGTGGCCGTCGATCAACCCGGGCAGCACGCGCCGCCGGTTGAGATCGATGATCTTCGTGTTCCGTCGGGCGAGCTCCCGCACACGGCCATTCCGGCCTGTGGCGACGATTTCCCCGTTCTTGATGGCGATCGCTTCGACGGTGGAGTTTCTCGCGTCGACGGTCGAGATGCGACCGTTGTGAAGCAGGAGGTCCGGCCCCTCGTTCTTCTCTTCATCCCCATCGCCTTCCCTCTCGTGGGGCGCGGCAACAGGAGCGACGCCTAGCAAGACCGCCAACAGACATGCGCAGAACCCGCTCAGCCCGCTGAACCAAAGAGCCTTCGCCTTCATGGATTTTCCCCCGCTCGCTGACGAATGCCAGACTTCGGAACTGCGCGATGAGGACTTGCCCAAGGACTGGTTCACTCGGGCTCTGCTCGGGCCTATAGGCACTGCTCCACGGGCACGTCAACGGAGCTGGTCGCCACTGCTCGACGACAGCGCTATCGACCTGGGCCGGCGCTGACATTGTGCGTCTTGACTTTCGACCTGGGGCGGCGCCCTAGGGACGATCGTACGATTTCGTAGGCTTCCGCCGTTGGTCCCGACGGCGTCGTCGTCACCGCAAGCCGGTACGTCACGACGGGAAGGGGAAACCATGACAACGAAGAAATGGTGCGTCAGGTTGATTTCTGCTGCTCTCGTGCTCGGCATCGCCGCTTGGAACGCACGGGCCGACGATGAGGACGAGAGCGCCAACGCGTTCGCTCCAAACGTCGACACCCCCATCAAGCATGCGCCGAGGCCCATCATAGGCGCGCTGCGCCAACCTCTCGACAAGCTTCCGCAGATCGAGAATTTCGAGATCATCGGGCACAACGTGCTGCCGAATCCGGGGGACACGATCGCGCGTGGCCGGAACGGCCCGATTGGAATCGCGGACAACTGCCTCTACGTCGGCAACCGGATCGGCCCGCGAACCGGCACGGGTCCCGCTTTCAACACGCCTGCCCACGACCCGGAAGTGCTCATCGTGGACATCTCGAATCCTTGGAAACCAACGGTCGTGCGCGCCTTCACTACACCCGCCGGCGCGACTTCGCGGGAACTGCGGACAATCCCCGACATGCACACGCTGATCATCGAAAACTTCCGCGACACGGCGCCAGCGTCGAGCGCGGTCGACAACTTCCAGATCTACGACATCACCGACTGCCGGAACCCGGTCCTGACGGGAACCATCGCGCTGGGCGCGGACACGCCACATGAGTTCTTCCTCTGGCGCGATCCTGCGAACCCGAAGCGGTTCCTCATCTTCGCGTCGGTCAACAACCGAGAGCCGTCTCTCCGTGTGTTCGAGGTGGTAAATCCTCCGCACGGGTCACTCTCGTCTACGCCCGTTGCCACCTTCTCGCTCGCTCCAGCGGTTCCTGCAACGGAGCCCGTCGACCCGGCGGACTATGCCGACGACAACTTCGTCTTCACGGCCAAGCCGACCACCAGGGCAACAGCCTGCACTCGATGTCCGTGTCGCAAGATGGAAAGCGCGTGTACATGGCGAACTCGGACGCTGGTTACTTCATCCTCGACAGCTCGCGCCTGACCGCCGGGTTGCCTTGCACCCCGAACACCGTGACCGTGGACGCGAACACCAACAAGGATCCGAACCTCTGCTTGCGAAAGATCAACCCGGACCCACAGGCCAGGATCGATCACAGTCCCCCGTTCGGCGGTATCCACCACTCGATTCATCCAGTCCCGGGGCGGCCCGCTCCCAACACCCATCAGCCGGAGTTTGCGATTTCGTCAGGCGAGCGGAACGGGACCACGACGTGCCCATGGACTCCGGGGCAGATTCTCGAGCTCAGCAATGAGAAGAGTCCCCAGATCATCGCTCAATTCCTGGTCCCCGAGAACCTCGCGGAGAACTGCTTCGTGGGCGGCCCCGGCGATCCGGCCCTGCTCCGGGAATTCTCGACACATCAGGCACTGATCTTCCCGAACCTCTTCTTCCTGTCGTGGTACTCGGCCGGCCTGCGCGCCTGGGACATCTCCACTCCGTGGCTTCCGAGCGAGACAGGTGTCTTCGTGCTCAAGCCGGAGAAGCAGGTCGTCGAGCGGTTCCGGAACAGTCCCGACGTCTGGACCTGGCCGTTCCCGATCCTGCACAACGGCTTCGTCTACATGTGCGACGAGAACAGCGGACTCTTCATCCTCAAGTACAAGGGCGCCCGGGCCGACGAGTTGCCCCGCCACGGAACCTTCCTGAGCAACACCAACTTCTGCAGCCTCCCGAACGGCTGCTAGAACGACGGAAGCATCGGTCGCCTGAAAAAGGGAGCACACGGCCCCCTCTTTCAGGCGGTTCTCACTCCGGGAGCGCTGTCGCGATTGCGTTGACCTCTCGCCTGCGCGTTCTGCTTGCGCCGCAACAGATGAGCGCGCAAGATTCCCGGTCGATGCGACAACTGCTCGCAGCGCTGTCTGCCACCTGGATGCTCGTCGGAGCATTCGCTCCGCCCATATTGGCAGCGTCCTGCTACCGACCTGCTCCCAATGGGTGTTGCGATTCGGGTCGTTCCGGCGCGCCAGGTGCGGAGATCGCCGGCTGTGCCCCGTGCTGCGCGTGCGACGAGTTGCGTAGCGCGCCCTCCGCTCCGGCGACCGTACCGGAGCGCCTGTCCGCGCCAGCACCGGTTGCGGTCCTCACCAGTATCGCCGCCGCCTTGCCCGTCCTGAATCGCGGCCTCGAAGCCGACCTTCAGCCGCGACTGCCGGACCTGCCCAGCACGCTGGGCCCGCCCTTGCGCCTGCGGATCTAGACAGAACGCGCCCTGATCGAGGCCCGCGCGCTTCGCGCGCGCCGGCGGATCTCTGCTGACGGCAGCGGTCGCCGGAGCTGTTCTGTCCCGTCGTACGCGCAAGGACCAGCCACATGAAGCGTATGAAGCCCGCCACGTTGGCGCTGGCACTGTCGAGCGTAACCGCGCTCGGCTGCGTCGCGCTTCCTCCTCCGCTGCCTCCGGGCAGCGACCCCGCCAATCCGCGCGCACCGGAAGCGCCGGCAGTAGTGCCATCCCCCGTGCTCAGGTCCGACCCTCCGCCGGCGACGGCGCTCCAGCCCCCTGCCGCAGGAGGCGGGATGCAGATGGGTCACGAGTCGATGCAGCACGACGGTCACGGAGGCATGCAGCAGGACCAAGACGCCGGCATGCGGCACGAAAGCGATGCCGGCATGCAGCACGATCACATGGGTCACGGTGCGAGCGAGCCCGGCGATGCGGGCTCGACCATGCCCGAGCATCACCAACATCAGGGTACGCAGCCGGCAGCTCCCGTCGAAGCGCGCGATGGAGGTTCGCCATGAAGATGACCCACCTCACGGTCGCCGCCCTGACCGCCGCCGGTTGCGCGTCCACCTCGCCCCGTCCGAGCTTCGAGCAGGTCTCGAAGCTCGTCGAGGAGCGTGGAGGCAAGCCGCTCCACTGGGACGAGGGCACCCCGGCCAACGCCCAGGTGCAAGCCCATGTCCGCGATCTGCTGCGCGGCACGCTGACGCCGGAGGGCGCGGTGGAGGTTGCCTTGCTGCGCAACCAGGGACTCATCGCCACCTACGAGGAGCTCGGGGTCGCTCAGGCGGACCTCGTCCAGGCGGGACTGCTGCACAACCCGACGTTCGGCGCGCGAGTGCGCTTCCCGACTGGGGCGGGATTGACGGCCACGGAGTTCTCCGTCGCGGAAGACTTTCTCGGCATCTTCACCTTGCCCCTGCGCAAGCGCGTTGCTGCCGCGCAACTCGATGCCTCCAAGGCGCGGGTGGGCAACGCCGTGCTGGACCTCACGGCTGAAGTCCGCGGGGCATTCGTCGGCCTCCAGGCCGCCCAGGCGACGGCGAAGGTCCGTCAACTCGTGCTCGATGCGCAGCAAGCCGCTGCCGAGTTGCGGCGCCGCCAGCATGCGGCGGGAAACGTCGGTGACCTGGAGCTGGTGCAAGAGGAGGCGTTCTACCAGCAGGCGAAGCTCGACCTCGCCCGTGCACAGACACAGGTGTTGGAGCAGCGGGAGCGGGTGAACCGCTTGCTGGGGCTCTGGGGCGAGGAGAGCAACTCGTGGAAAGTTCCCGACGAGCTGCCCGTGCTGCCCGCTGCAGAACCGGCGCTGGAGCACGTCGAGTCCCTCGCCGTGGCGCGCCGCCTCGACCTGGCCGCGGCGCACAGCGAGGCGCATGCTCTGGAGCAGGCTGCGTCCGCGGCGGGCATCACCCGCTTCATCCCCGCGCTCGGGGTCGGCGTCTCCACCGAGCGAGACGCCGAGGGAACGCGCGTGACCGGCCCCTCGGTGACCCTGGAGCTCCCTCTCTTCGATCAGGGACAGGCGCGCGTGGCGCGGCTCGCCGCCCAGGTCCGACGGGCGCGGGCGAGGGAGGCGGAGCTGGCGGTCAACGTGCGCGCAGAAGTGCGCGCGCTCCGGAGCCGACTCCTCGCCAGGCGCGGCGTGGTCGAGCACTACCGCGCGGTGCTCCTTCCGCTCCGCGAGCGCGTCGTGCAGCACGCGCAGCTCCGCTACAACTCGATGCTGCTCGGCGTGTTCCAGTTCCTCCTCGCACGGCGGGAGCAAATTAACGCCTACCGCGACTACCTCGATTCCGTTCGCGACTACTGGATTGCGCGCGCTGACCTGGAGCGCGCCGCAGGCGGGTCGCTGACGGCAACTCTTGCTCAGGAGACCAAGCCATGACTTGCACCCTCGTCCGCGGCGCGATCGCAGCGGTCCTCCTCATGCCGGCGGTTGCCGGTGCTCAGAGCAAGCTTCCGTATGTTCCAGTGGTCACGCCGAACGGGAAGTCGCTACCATTCGTGCTGGACCGTGGCGTGAAGGTCTTCCACCTCATCGCCGAGCAGGTCAAGCGCGAGCTTGCGCCCGGCATGGTCATCAACGCGTGGGGCTACAACGGCCAGACGCCCGGTCCCACGATCGAGGCGGTCGAGGGTGACCGGGTCCGGATCCTGGTGACGAACCACCTGCCTGAGGACACCTCGGTCCACTGGCACGGCGTGCTGCTGCCCAATGGCATGGACGGCGTGCAGGGGCTGAACCAGCCGCACATCAAGCCCGGCGAAACGTTCGCCTACGAGTTCACGCTGCGCCAGAGCGGTACGCAGATGTACCACCCCCACGCGGACGAGACGCTGCAGATGGCGCTCGGCATGGAGGGCTTCTTCATCATCCACCCGAAGAAGGAGCGGCAGCGCATCGACCGCGACTTCGCCATCTTCCTGCACGAGTGGGACGTGCCCTTTGGCAGCGCCACGCCCAACCCGGCCACGATGACGGACTTCAACCTGTTCAGCTTCAACGGCCGCGTCTTCCCGGGCACCGCACCCTTGATCGTGAGGAGGGGACAGCGGGTGCGCGTGCGGCTGGCGAACCTGAGCATGGACAGCCACCCGATCCACATCCACGGGGTCCACTTCGTGGAGTCGGGTACGGACGGCGGGCCCACGCCTGTCTCGGCGCAGATTCGGGAGACGACAGTGAACGTCCCGCCCGGTACCACGCGCGACATCGAGTTCGTGGCGGACCTGCCCGGAGACTGGGCCATGCACTGCCACAAGAACCATCACACCATGAACCAGATGGCCCATGACCTCCCCAACCTCATCAACGTCGATCAGTCCGGCATCGAGGAGAAGGTGCGCGCCTTGCTGCCCGGCTACATGGCGATGGGCCAGACCGGCATGGGCGAGATGGCCGACATGCAGATGGGAGGCCCGCGCAACACGCTGCCGATGATGACCGGAGAAGGGCAGTTCGGCGCCATCGAGATGGGCGGCATGTTCACGGTGATGAAGGTGCGCGAAGGCATCACCAGCTACCGGGACCCCGGTCCATACAAGTACCCGCCAGGCACCGTGGCCCACAAAGTCGGCGAAGAGACCGGCCAACCGAAGCGCCAGATGGAGCACCATCACCACCCCGGAGGCGCCCCATGACCGATGACGTGCTCCAGGGCGCTTCCGACGAAAAGAGTAGGACGTGAAGAAGCTCTGCATCGCGCTTGCGGCATTCGTCGTCGTGACGCTCGGCGTGATCATCGGTGGACTCGCCCTGCTGCTGCGCGGTGGGATCAGCGCAAAGGTCGAGCCGACGGGCATCGAGACGGCCGTGGCGGGCCAGCTGCGGCGAGTCGGCATCCCCCGCAGTTTCCGGAAGCTTGGCAATCCGGTGGCCTCGTCGAAGCAGGCGGTGGCTGCTGGTCGCACACACTTCGCGGACCATTGCGCGATCTGCCACGCAAACGACGGGAGCGGGCAGACGGAGATGGGCCGCAACCTCCATCCACGGAGTCCAGATCTGCGGTTGCCCGAGACGCAGCAGCTCACCGACGGCGAGCTGTTCTACATCATCGAGA